>JAABUN010008123.1_pt1 | contig 10898 bp, 9 predicted proteins | sample 5559311 | NCBI WGS metagenome assembly JAABUN01 (sample SAMN10711877, study PRJNA513370) | rock metagenome | isolation source: Antarctica rocks | place: Antarctica: Victoria Land, Siegfried Peak sud | reverse complement strand
CAAGACCAAACGGCCCAAGCTCCTGGAAGAACTGGAGCGACGATACCTCGCGGTTTTCTAGCCGCCTGTGAAGCCGTTGCTTTTTTTAGCCGGACGTGCTCCTCCATCAGCTCGGAGACGACCTCGTCCTTGCGGCGGAGCTTGTCGCGGAGGGCGTCGATGGTCCGCTGGTGCTCGCCCTCGGCGAGCTTGCCCTTGCGCTCGAAGGCGGCGGCGCCGTTCTCGAAGAACTGCCGCTGTTAGGCGTAGAAGATGGTGGGCTGGAGCTGATGCTGGTCGCAGAGATCGGAGACGATCACCTTGTCGATGAGGTGGCGCCGGAGGATGGCGACCTTCTCGGTCGGGGAGTAATTCTTGCGGGGCTTGCGCATCGGGTCTTCCTCGCTTCGGGGTCTATGCTAACCCTAGCACGGGAAAACTCCGATTCCAGCTGACTCAAAACACGAGAAGCCGTCCGCCCTGCCTCGCGCGATCGAGGGGCTGCTGAGCGACCGGCCCCGGAGCGGTTCGCCGGGCAAGCTCACCGCCGAGCAGGTCACCCAAATCCTGGCCATCGCCTGCGAGGACCCCGAGGCGAGTGGCCGACCCCTGACGCATTGGACCCACGCGAGTTGGCCGACGAGGCGGCCAGGCGCGGCGTCGTGGAGTCGATCTCGCCCCGCCAGTTCGGGCGATTTTTAAAAATCGGCCGACCTCCAGCCGCACCGCAACTGCTACTGGCTCAATGCCAAGCCCGATGACCCCGAGGCCTTCGCCCGCCAGGTCGAGGCCGTCTGCTCCTGCTACATGGCCGCCCCGCAGCGGCGGGAAGCGGGCGGCATCCACACCGTCAGCGTGGACGAGATGACCGGCATCCAGGCGTTGGAGCGGATCGCACCGACCCGGCCCATGAAGCCGGGCCAGGTCGAGCGGCGCGAGTTCGAGTACGCGCGGCACGGGACGCAATGCCTGATCGGCAACTTCGAGGTGACGACCGGCCAGGTGATTGCCCCGACGGTCCAGCCGACGCGCACGGAGGAGGACTTCGCGGCCCACATCGCTCAGACCGTGGCGACGGACCCGGGGGCGGGATGGATCTTCGTGGCGGACAACCTGACGACCCACTGCTCGGAGTCGCTGGTGCGGTACGTCGCCGAAGCGTGCGCGATCCCGACCGCTCTCGGGAAGAAAGGGAGGCGCGGGGTGCTGAAGTCGGTGGCGACTCGCAAGGCGTTCCTGACGGACGCGAGTCACCGGGTTCGCTTCGTGTATGTTCCGAAGCACACGTCGTGGATGAATCAGATCGAGATATGGTCCATCGTCCTGGTGCGGCGTGTGATCAAGCGGGGCAACTTCACGTCGGCGGCGGATCTTCGAGGGAAGATACTAGCATTCAGCGATTACTTCAACCGGACCCTGGCGAAGCCGTTCAAATGGACGTTCACAGGCCGACCGCTGAACGTGTAAAGCCGGGGAGCGGAGGCTGAGCTGGCAAGTTCTCGGCCTCCGTGGAGGTCGGATTTAGCCCGGGTGTACTAGCAGTTCCTGGATGTCATGATCGCCTCCGCAGGGGCGGCTTGACGTCCCTAACCCGGCCCACCGCCCTCTCGGGTTCCGTGCTCCTCGTTCGAGGAAGCGGAGAGAACAGGTGTCGCCACCCGGTGTGCCAGGGACGACTCATCGGTCGCGACGGCGGCCGGGCTGGCGGTCGCCGTCGGACAAGGCCACGGATGACGTGGAAGTACACCGGCGTCATCATGATGCCAAACAATGTAACGTCCAAGGCGCCCTGGAGCATGGGGCTGGGACCTCAGGCTAACGGACGTCCGTCCCGTTGCATCAGCCCTCCAATATCGAAAGGGGCTCGAACCGCTGCCCTAGAACCTCTTCCGACGGCAATCCCAGCCACCGGTCGAGCAACGTGGCGTAGACGCGGCGGAAGTCGATCGACCATTTCAGGTCGCCATCAACCAGCTCGCCGAGCCGCGGCGTTTCGCCCATCAGGCCGGCCTTGGCCTTAGAGCCGGCGAGGAAGACCGGCCCCGCGGTCCCGTGATCCGTGCCAAGCGATCCGTTCTCGGTGGGGCGCCGGCCGAATTCGCTGAAGGCCATCAGCAGCACGCCCTCGGCCAGCTTCGCGGCGGCTAGGTCGTCCAGGAAGGCGCGGACGGACCGCGCGAAGTCGCCGAGCAACCGCGCCTGGGCCGGCAACTGCAACGCGTGCGTATCGTAGCCGGATTGGATCGTGTAATAGGCCCGCGCCGACGCGCCCGCCTTGATGGATCGAGCGACCAGCTCCAGATGCCGGCCCAGCTCGCAATCCGGGTATCGGGCAGTGGTACCGCTCGTTCGCCCGGCGGAATGCGCGAGCTGGTCGGCGGTCGTGTAGGCGTTGGACACCGTGCGGTGGACGAAGGCGGAGAGATCGTCACTTGCCGATCGGTCGGGCGATGCGACGGCCGCCGCCGGGACCGCCAGCGCGAGATCCGCCGGGTCGGCGAATGATGCGGTCACGGTCCGCCGCCCGCGCAAGGCGCGCGGCAGATCGCGCTCGCCGATGAACACGGCCGACGGACCCAGCGGCGCGGTGGCGGGCTGGCCGGCCCCGATGCCGTCCAGGGCCCGGCCCAGCCATCCGTGGAACTCCGGCCCCGGGTCGTCGGGCCGCGCGGTCTGCCAGATGGCCATGCTCTGGAAGTGCGACCGATCCGGATTCGGGTAGCCCACACCTTGCACGATCGCCAGCCGGCCGTCCTGGATCAGGTCGGCTACCGCCCGCATCGACGGGTGCAGACCGACCCGGTCGGTCAGCTTGCACACGCGATCGGTCGGGATTCGCAACTCCTTGCGATGCCGGGCGTACTCTTCATCGCCGAACGGGACGACGGTGTTGATGCCGTCGTTGCCCCCGTCAAGCTGGACCACCACCAGGATGCGGCCGTCGCGCTCGGGCTGGGCCGCCATCGCGGTGCGCGAGAGGAAGCCCGGCACGGTCGGCGCCAGCGAGAGCATGGCCGAACGTTTCAGCAGATTCCGGCGCGTGAGCATGGTAGAGCCTCCAAGACTTCGTCAGTTCAACTGGGCTTCCGGTCGCGAGAGTAAGAGAGCCACGGCGCGGTTGAATCGCTCGGCGTCCGAGCCGCCTTCCGACGCCGATTTTTCGAGGATTGCACGGCAGGTGGCCTCTTCGATCGAGCGGCCCAGCGCGAGGTCGGCGAAGAAGCGCAAGGCATCGCCGGAGTCCTTTCCCCGCCCGTGATCTCTGGCCAGGCTGCGGAGGTCGGCAACATCGGCGGAGCCGGCGTGCAATCGGCCGCCGACCAGGGCCGCGGCGAAGTTGGCGCGGGCGACCACCGAGCGACCCGACAGCCAGCTCCGACCGCCGGGCCATCCGCCCACGTTGGGCGGGTAGAACAGCTCATGGCCCAGGCGGCCGGTCCACTCGGCGAGCAGGAGCGTGCTCGGGGGCGGGTCGAATCGCTCGAGGCTCCGCACCGTGCCGATCACGAAGGGGAACGGCTCCGAGACCTGGGCGTGCAGGTTCCGCGCGGAGAAGAACCGCTCGGAGCGGAGGATCATCTCAACAGCCCGACCGACGTGCAGGCCGTCGGCTCGCAACTGCTCTGCCAGCTCCGAGAGGGCGGGTTCGTCAGCGACGTTCTCGCCCAGCAACGCCTGGCACAGCCGCCACGCCAGCCGTCGAGCCGTGGCCGGCTGCTGGAGCAGCAGGTCCGCGACCTTGTCGCCATCGAAGTGGTCGGTTTGCCCTAGGATGGTCTGGGGCGTATCGTCGTGCCAGCCGGGACGGACTGCGTATCGGCCCTGGACAACCGTCCGGCCGGTCAACGCCCGCGCGACCTCCTTCACGTCGCGCTCGGAGAACTGGCCCACGCCGAGGGTGAAGAGCTCCATCAGCTCGCGGGCGAGGTTCTCGTTCGGCCTGCCCTTCCGGTTCGACGGGGCGTCGAGCCAGTAGAGCAGCGCGGGATCGCGGAGCATCGCCCGCAGCAGGTCGCCGAACGGCCCGCGGGCCTGGCGGCGAAAGGTCTCGTTCTGGCGACGCATTGCCTCCACATCCTGGACCTTGAGCTGGCTGGTCGCGAAGTGGTTGTGCCAGACGAGCGTCAGGCGCTCGGTCAGGGGATCGGGCGTGAAGAGCATCCGGTAAAGCCACCAGGCCTGGAGCCGGTCGATGTCGCCGCCGATGGCGGCTGCGTCGCCCAGCAGATCGGCGGTCGTGGCGAATTCCGCGATCTTGCCCTGAATGCGGCCGGTACCGTTCAGGACCCGGTCCACCGCCGCTTCGGGACCACTCTCCAGGTCTCGCTGTAGCTCGCCCCAGGTCGCGGCGAAGCCGGCCCGACGGCGGAGCGTCCAGGCACGAGCCAGGTCCCAGGGGGCGCTCGCGCCCGGACGATACGCTGACCATCGCGATGGGCTCATCGGAATCGGCTCCCCGTGGGAAGGATCCGCTGGTGGTCAATCCTTCAGCTGGATGTCTCCGACGTCCGTGGTTTCGCCCGGTCGGACGGCGGCATCCTTGAATGCAACCCGCTGCTGGGTGATCTTTGCCTCCCTTTTGGCCACCAGCGAATAGTCACATCCCGTCGGCACGTCGGGGACGGTGAACCTCCCGTCACTGCCGGACGCGATCTGGGGCAGAGCCAGGGAGAAAGACCCGCCCGGCTTGAGGCCGGGTCGGATGGTCGCCCACGAGACCGGGTTACCGTCAGTGTCCACGATCCGGCCGGTGATCGTCGCGGACCGTTCGAGCGTCACGACGACGGGGCCGTCCTTGTCATCGCCTTCCTTGACGTGAATCACCCGGCCGAGCTTTCGCCCCTCGTGGACGAGCCAGACCATCCGGTCCTCTCCAGGTCCCAGGGTCACCACATCAAACGCGGCCTGGGCCTCGGCTTCCTCACCATAATGGCCGCGGCCGCGGCGGCCGCCGGTTTTCACACCGGTCACGGGCTTTCCCTGCGGGTCGACCACCCGGAGGTGGACCTTCGCCCCCGGATCCAGCGCGATGTCGAGATGGACCGTCTCCGTGCCCTCGGCCGGATTGATCTCCTTCATCGAGTCGGGGAAATGGCGACTCGCCATGATCGGGTTATTGACGGTGGCGAAGTGCCCGTGCTCGTTCATCCCCTTGATCGACTCGGAGCCGGCACCGCGGCGATACGGCTTGCCCGTCCAGACCGCAGCCCCGACGATCGCTCGACCCGGCAGCCCGACCAGGCGGTAGGTCCCATCCGCCTTGCTCTGGTATCGATCTTGATAGCCGGATCCAGGTCTGTTCACGCCGCCGCGGAATTCGGGGGTCGCCTGGGCGAACGGGTTGTCCAGGAAGGGGAGATAATGGAGCCAGGCCCCTGCGACGGGCGCGCCTGTCTCCTGATCTGTGATCTTGCCCTCGATCCAGAGCCCCCTGTGCAGGCCGACCTCGACCGGGACGGCCGCGATCCCCGGCGGGTCGGGCACGGCGACATCCTGCATGAAATAGGGCTGATCATCATTCGGTACGATCAGCAGCTGGTTTCCATCGCCTTTGGGCAATCCCGCCAGACGGAACCGGCCCTCGGCATCGGTGCGGGTCTGGAGGCTCTTGACGCTTCCGTAGTGGGAGCCGGCGAAGCGGTAGCTCCAGACATCGACGTCTTTCAGGACTTTCTTGTCCTTCGCATCGCGGACGACGCCCTCGACGACCCGGCCCGGCGCGGCCGACAGGGTGAAGTCCGCTCCGTAAATCGTCTGGGTCCCCGGACCATAGGAATTGGTGAATCCCTGAGCCGGGAACGGCTCGATCCGCCGCGTCACGACTTGCAGCTTCGTGTGGGCGACCGTCGGGCCTTCGATAAGGAGGGAGACCACCTTCTCGGCGCCCAGGCCTTCGATGCGGAACCGGCCCTGGGCATCGGTCTCGGCCTCGCGCTCGACCTTCTCTTCGCCGTCGTCGAGCAGCCGGTATGCCGCCCAGGACGGCTCGCCGCGCCGGACGGCCTCGAGCCAGGGGCCCAGGTCGCCTCCCTTGGCCTTCATCACCGAGTCGACCCGGACGTCGACCCGGACCGTGACTCCCGAGATCGGCCGGCCTTCCAGGTCGACGATCCGGCCCGTGATGGGGACGTCGCGAGCGGGGATCTTGCCCTGATGGTGATTGACGGCGGTCGGTGGCTCAGAGGTCTTGATGGCCTGGCCAGTCGCCGCGTCGAACGGAGCCGGCTCGGGATCGCCGGCGGTCGCCGACCTCCCGGGTTTCGGCTCATCCGCGAGGAGGTTCCGGCCTCCAACGCCGACGCCGACGAGGCCCGCGAGGATCGTCCCCGCCAGACCCGCCAGCAAGGTCGCCGTGAGGGTCCGCCGGCCGGCCCGCGTCGAGAGCGATCGCGTGGAATCGAGGATCCGCGCGATCCGCCGCGCCAGCAGCGAACGCAGCGAGATCATCCCGACCCCCGCCGGCGCCAGCGGGGGCAGCCGGCGCCCGGCCAGCTCGAGCAGGTGGCCGGCATACCGGCCCCGGTCCGCGCCGAATGCGACGACGAAATCGTCGCAGACCTCCTCGGCCGTCTCCTCGATCCGCCGCGACAACACCCAGAGCAACGGCTGCACCCACAGCGACGCCGTGGCCAGTTGCCGGAGCAAGTTCCACAGCCCGTCGCGGCGGCCCAGATGCGCCAGTTCGTGGACGAAGGTCTCGCGCAGGTGCTGCTCCGCGTCCTCCGGCAGCAGGATGGCCGGCCGGCGTAGGCCGTCCAGGCACGGACTCGACAGGAAGGGAGAACGAAGGACCCCGGGGAACCCCAGCCGCATTCGCCCGGCTAGCTCGTGGGAGACCAGGACAAACCGGGGGCTACGCAGGTTCCCCCGCGGCCGGCTCGGGGGCGGTCTTCAGGCCGGGGTACCACTGCTGGAACGTTGCCCGTAGCTCCTGGTTCAGCACCCGGGTACGGACCTGCAGCAGCCGATGGGCTCCCCCTTCGGTCCACCGCATCTGCTGCTTCTTGACCATCCGCTTGCTGATCACCTGGTTGACCGTCGATTCGGCGAACGACGACGCGATCGCCTCGCCGTGGCGATACCGATCCCCGTAGTTGGGGATGAAGGTTCGGTTGGCCTCGATGTAATGGCGGAACTCGCTCACGGCCTTGAGCAGCTTCTTGGCCCGCTCGGATCGCTCCGCCGGCGCATCGAGGGCGCACTCCAGGTCCTCGATGATCTGCAGGGCCCGGTAGACGTTGCCGTGCCAGAGGTGCCCGACCTGAGCGGGTCGGTGGGGCGGATGGTGGCGAGCGTGCTGTTCGGGTTGGCGGAGATCGAGTCAGAATACCGCCGGGAGCGACAGGCGGCGGGGGTCGCGGTGGCACAGGAGCGAGGGGCCTACCGGGGACGTAAGCGTGGCACGACGAAAGCCAAGCCCGGCCGCGCCGAGGAACTCCGCAACCGTGGGCTCACGGCCCAAGAGATCGCCACGGCTCTGGGGGTCAGCCTGCGGACCGCCTTCCGATACCTGGAGAACTCAACCCGGAAGGACGTCCCCTCAGCGTAACGCCCCGTTCGACTGCGACCGGTGGTCGGGCCGAGCGCGGCTTAACCCGACTTTCTGTTCCAATGATTGTCGGACCCCTTTCACGGCGCACATCCTTCATGCATTACGGCTTCTGGGTATCCCTCCGCAGGTCACGCCTCAATCCTTGCAACTCCCCGATCATCTGATCGAGCTTCCGCTCCATCTCGGTCATCCGCCGGTCCAGGGAGGCAGGGGAGACAGCATTGCCCGCTTGACCACTCCTCTCCGTCAGCCCTTCAGGATGGGCTCGGGGGCGCCTCGCCTGGCGTAACCGCGCCTCGGCCTCTCGAATCTCTGCCTGCTTGACGTCACGTTGGGCCTCCTGGAAAGCGACCTCGCTGTTCGCCTTTCTCATCTCCTCTTTGCTCACATAATCCGGGCCCTTGGCCGTGAGGCGATTGTAATGAGCCACGGTGGCTGCCGCTCGCTCCATGAGAGCCTCCGCGCCGCGAAGCTCCGCCCGCTTCGCCTCGAGCTGGGCCTCCAGCAGCTCGATCTCATCATCGGCCCTGTCCCGTGAAGGGACCTGTTGAGATGTCGTGGAATCCCGCTTACGCGCGTCGTCCAGGTCGGGGCCGGTGTCGGGCCGTTCCGCCTTTGGTTTCGGTCCCCCCCCCGTCCGCACGGCCTCGGCTTGGTCCCCCGGGGCTTGGAATGCGAGTCCTGTGGCCCCGCCAGCGACGACGCCGGCCCCCAGCAGGGCGATTGCGATCCCCTTCGCCTTGGTCAGGAACATGGTACTGAGCACCTTCCTCGCGAGAGTAACGACCGATGCCGGGACCGCCCCGGCGGAGACTTCTCCGGCCGCGAACGCCAGCGCGACCCGGACCGTGGTATCCTTCGTCGCGGCCGGCATCGCCCCCGAGCCGGTCTCGGCCCGATGCGGCGACCCCGACGTCGCGATCGCCGGGGCCAGTCCCTTTCGGGTCAACCGCGCCTGCAATCGCTCGCGCCCCCGCGCCAGGCGACTCTTGACCGTCCCGACCGGCCAGCGGAGCCGCTGCGCGGCCTGCTCGTGGGTCAGGCCCTCCAGGCCGCAGAGGACCATCGGGACGCGATAGCGCTCGGGGAGACGGGCGATCTCCTCGTGGAGCACCCGCCGCTCCCATTCGCCGTCGGTCCCCGCCCCCTCACCGGCGGGGGAAACCGCCACGGTCGCGGACGCGGCCCTCCGTCGCTCGTGCTCGCGCCGTCGGATGGAGGCCGACCGGGCGGCCGACGCGGTGCGGTAGGCCACCTGGTGGAGCCAGGGGCCGAGCGAATCCTGCACCCACAGCCCCCGAGCCTTCTCGATTAGGACGAGAAAGGTGGCCTGGAAGGCGTCCTGGGCGTCGTGCGGGTCGGCGAGGACCCCCCAGCATGTATGCCAGACCATCGGCCCGTGCCGGTCGATCAGGGCGGCGAAGGCCCCTTCAGCCGCCCCTCGGGGGCCCGTCATGAATCGCTCCAGGAGTTGCCCATCAGTCAGCCCGCCGACCGTCCCTAGATGGAAGAGCGAGGTGAGCTGGCGCTGGACTTTGCCGTCCCTTCCGATCGACACGATTGAGGTCCTCGATCAGCCCGGCGTTCGCGATGGCACTAGAGAATGGAACGAGGGGTGGCGAAGGTTCCGGTTTTCTGAGGAAATCGAAAGTTGCAGCCGCGACGACTGGTCGGGTAGGCCGGGGCGGTTTCCCACCTCGGCGTCGGGTAAGGAGGTGACGTCGCCGTCACCCCTTCCCCTAATCCGACAGCGCCATGTCGGAAACGCGGTCTTTGACGCAAACCGAACATTAATAGCTGATTGTGGCATTTTCTTTCGCGTCCATTTCCATGAGATTTTATGGAAGGAAAACCCCGAGAAACAAGGCACTTTCTTCGATTTCCCGTTCTGACTTGGCGCTGACGCACTAAGAACTGCACGGGAATGTCTCCATTCATGCAGCTCAAGCCTCTCAAACGCCCCTCTCGGGACGCGGCTTCCCCACGGCTAACCCTTGGCTGTGGATCTGCTGGTGGCACGTCGGATGCATGAGCACGCGGTTCTCGATCGTGTCCTGGCCCCCGTGCGTTCGCCACGCGATGTGGTGGTTGTGCCAACCCGTCAACGTGGTGATCTTCTGCTGGCAGACCGGACAGATCCCAATACCGTTGAAATAGGCGCAAGTCGCGGCCTCCTGTTACCTTGGGTTTACCACAACCGAGGTAACAAGGAGGCCTTGACTCGCATGCCACACGGACCATGCACCCTGCCGGCCGACGCATCGGGCCGGGTCCTCGATCGGATCGCGGGATTGGCCCAGGTTATCCGGCCCGAGGATCTTCGACAAGCGCTCGCGGCCACCGGCCGGGTCAATTCGAGGCAGTGTCGGCTGACTCATGAGGTCGTCCTCTGGACCGTCCTGGCGATGGGCATCTTTACCGACGTGCCGATCCGTCAGGTGTTCAAGCGGTGCCGACGGCTTCGCGCCCACGAGCGATCGCCCCACCGTTCGAGCCTCTGCGTCGCGCGGCAGCGGCTGGGGGTGGCGCCGGTGCGCCACCTGTTCGAGCGGACGGTTCGCCCCCTGGCTCGGCCCGACACCCCCGGGGCGTTCGTCTTCGGGTTGCGGCTCATGGGCATCGACGGCACGGTCCTCGACGTCCCCGACTCCGCCGCCAATGACGCGGCCTTCGGTCGGCCCTCCGGGATGCGGGGTGACGGCGCCTTCCCCCAGGTCCGCAAGCTCAGCCTCGTCGAACTGGGGACTCATGCCGAGGTCGGCGTGGTGATCGAGACGATCCGTCGCGGCGAGAGGACGATGGTCGAAGGGCTGCTCCGCCTCCTCACGCCGGAGATGCTCTTGCTCTTGGATCAGGGATTCTTCAGCGAGAGACTCTGGCGACAGTTGGTGGGACGTCAGGTAAAGGTGCTGGCGCGAGTCACCACTCAGATGATCCTTCGGCCGATCCTCGTGCTCCCCGACGGCTCGTACCTCTCCAAGATCTACAAGGGGGATTGCAACCGGAGGAAAGACCGTGACGGGGTCGTGGTCCGGGTGATCCGTTACACGCTCGACGACCCGCAACGGGTCGGTCACGGCGAGGAGCACGTCTTGATCACCACGCTCCTGGACGACGCCCTCTATCCATCGATGGACCTGATCTTGTTGTATCATGAGCGGTGGGAGCACGAGCTCACGTTCGACGAACAGAAGACGCACCAAGACCCGCCCCGTCCGAGCAAACCGACGCCGCTGCGGGGCGAGACGCCGGCGGGGGTGATCCAGGAGATTTACGCGCTGTCGCTGGCCCATTTCGTGATCCGATCGCTGATGTTCGAGGCCGCCGCGACGGTGGCCCTCGACCCCGACCGGTTGTCGTTCACCGG
>JAABUN010008122.1_pt1 | contig 10898 bp, 13 predicted proteins | sample 5559311 | NCBI WGS metagenome assembly JAABUN01 (sample SAMN10711877, study PRJNA513370) | rock metagenome | isolation source: Antarctica rocks | place: Antarctica: Victoria Land, Siegfried Peak sud | reverse complement strand
CTCGTCGACGGGGTGCCGCCCGCCCGTCCCGCTCGAGATCAGGTGCGCCAGAGCACGGTCGTGTGCTTGAGAACAGTCCATGCACCGTGCAGGGACACACGACCCTGCTCGGCGGGCCGCGTCGCCCGACTCGTCCCGCAAGCTCAACCGCGTCCGGCGACCCCCGCGCCGGCCGAGCCGAGCCGGGGGTCTCCATTCGGTGAAACTCGGTTGGCCGCGGAACTGGCTCTCGTCGAGGATGCGCAACGTGAAGCCAACGCTGCACCTGACCGTCGGACTGCCGGGCGTCGGAAAGACCACCCGCGCGAAGGAACTCGCGGCAGCAGAACGGATCCTGCGACTGACGCCCGATGACTGGATGATTCCCCTGTTTTCGGACTCTGACGGCGGAGGCAAGCGTGACGTGCTGGAGGGCCGGATGATCTGGGTCGCCCAGGAGGTGCTGCGATCAGGCGTCTCGGTGATTCTCGACTTCGGCTGTTGGTCCCCGGATGAGCGGTACGCCCTGCGAGCCGCGGCGGAGGCAGTAGATGGCACCTTCCAGTTGCACCACCTCACGCTCGATGAGGATGAACGACGTGAGCGGACCCACCGACGGTGGCTTACCGCGCCGGACTCACAAATCCGGATGACCGACGACGACCACGCACGGGTCCACCACTTCTTCATGCCTCCGAGTCGAGACGAGTTGGTCAGTGGCCCGATGCCAGCGGCTCCCGAGCCGTTCGAGACTTGGTCGGCCTGGGCCTCGGATCGCTGGCCGAGCCTGCCGAGGTTCGACCAGCCATCCCTCCGAGACCGGTAGCTGGTTGCGCCCATCGATCCAAAGGCGATCGTCTGCGGGGCAGGGTCGGCAGCATGCTGACACGTCTTCCGGGTGGTCGCGTTCGTCATCGCCATCTCGGAAAGGGTGTCTTGTGGTCGAGGTTCATGCGGGGTCGCCTGGCGCCAGTCAGCCGCGAAACACCTCAAGCTCCTCGCCCCAGTCCGCAATCATGGCGCGGGTGCGGTCGCGTCCTTGCGCGGTGTCGATGGACGCACAACACGCCTGGACGCGTGTGAAGGTCTCGCGGATGGCGGTCGCGTCGCCGTCAAGAGTCCGCTCCAGCAGTGGCAGAAGCACGGCGGCGGGCCAATCGCGGAGCGGATGTGTGCGCAGTTCCCAGGGCAGGTACTTGTGGTAAGGGCGGACTCGACCGGCCAGTGCGAAGATGACGTCGAGCAGCCACGGCACCGACTCCGCAGCGTCGAGGCGTCGCTCCAGTGGTCGATCGTCACGGTCGGACTTCAGCGCCCGGTAGGCGTAGTTGATCCATCCGTCGAGCCGGTCGTGCGTGATCAGCACGGCGTCGGCTTCGTCCTCGCTCAGGGTTGCCTGGCGTTGAGCTGCCTCCGAGATCTGTCCGCCGGTCCGGTCCAACAGGGTCGGTGCCCAAGCGAATGACCATCGGAACCACCAGCCTTCGCTGCCGAACGGCGGGACGTGCTCCAGCTCTGACAGCGCGATCGGGATCTCGTCGACCGCAGCGGCCCGGGTGGTCGTGCGTTCGCGCGCGGCTTCGTCGGTGAGAACGACGTAGATGTCGAGGTCGGAGCGTTCGGTGGCCATGCCGCGAGCCGCGGAGCCAGAGAGCACCAGGCCAAGCAGCCCCTCGCCGTGGTCAGCGTCGTTGCGTTCGGCTAGGCCTACGACCAGCTCTCGCTGCTCTGGGGTGAGCTGCCCCGGCAGTTTGAGATGCAAGTTGCGCCCCTTCGACTTCGACACCTTCGCTCCGCAGTCGCCCTCGCGCAACCGACAAGCCGGGCAGCGGTAGCCAGCAACCCGATCAAACCACGGTCGGAGTGCGTCGATGAGTCGCAGCTCGATCGCCGCGCCGCGATCGCTCAGCGGAGCCAGGCGCCGTCTCGCATCAGGAGTCGTCCCGTTAGCTCGTTCTCTTCTCGCCACGCCAGAATCCGCGAGGGCCGTACACGCATCACTGAGTCTGCCCAGGTGCGGGGGTCCGAGCCGTGCTTGGTCTGATAGGCGCCGGCCTCCTCGTCCGTGAGATCCGTTGCTGGCGCGAGCCGCGCTTGGCCCTGAACGATGACGACGTCTCGGGTGTGGCCGAGCGCCAACCGCAATAGGGGGATCGTGGCGACGTTCGTAGCAGTTGGGGTGGCCGCGTCGGTGGCGAGCAGCAGTTGCTCATCGCGCCACAGGAATGACAAAGGGGCCAGCCATGGTCGCTCGGCGCCGGTGGATGCCACCCAGGCGTCGGAATCGTCTTTCAGGCGGCGCAGGGTGTCTGCGATTCGCTCTTGCTTGCTGCGCGGTTCAGCCACGCACCAAGCGTACGGACGATCTCCGGATCCGACGACATCTCTACAACGTAACCGCGGCCATCACTACGCGGACGCGGCTATGCCGGGCAGTCCTGATGATCTTCACAAGGGGAACGTTGAAAGGATCGAGGCACCATAGTCGAGGAAGCCCTTGGCGGCGCGTCGAGGTGCCGTACCTGCGAAGTGTCAGCTCGCGCGGCGGGCCGACACTCAGAGAGGACATGATGGACGACGGGTACCAGCTGCACGGCGCCGAGGCCAAGGGAGAGGGCGTGTTCGCCACCCGGCCCTTCCACATCGGGGAGACGGTGATAATCGGTGTCATCGACCGTGAACTCGACCGCAACCACTCGCACGCATCCCAAGTCAGCGCGGAACGCTTCGTGTTGCTCGGCGGCCTGGTCCCCAAGGTCAACCACTCGTGCGATCCCAACTGCGGGATCCGCCTCAACTCCAGTGGCGCCCACGACTTCCTCGCACGCAAGCCCATCGTCGCCGGCCAGGAGATCACCATCGACTACGCCATGCGAAACTTCACGGTAGAACACTTCGCCGCCCACTGCTTGTGCGGCTCGCGCCTCTGCCGTGACCGCATCACCGGTTGGAAGGATCTTCCCGCCCAGCGCAAAGCCGACTACCACGGCTTCGTCGCTCCCTACCTCACCGACATCGATAGCCAGCGCACCAAACCAGTGATCCCTAGAAAGTCAATGGCTTAAGCGCCGCTTCATTTTACTGGGCCGACTCCGGCTGGGACTGTGCTGCAGGGGGATCCGCATCTGGAGAGTCATCGTGAGCGTCGGTGGTCCGGGGCAAGGAGCGAGATGGGTCACGCCAGTTCTGGTAGCGGCCCCTGGTGGAGGGCGAGGTACACGTCGTTGCGGATGGCGTTCGCTTCGGCATCGGTTAGCGTCCGCTCCAATGGGCGCAACGTGAGCCGGACAAGGCAGTTGACCTGTCCCGGCGTGATACCCAGGCGCAGCTGCGCCCGCGCGGGGAGTTCGTCGTAACCCGTCCGGCTGAGCATCTCGATGGACTGGATGTCCTCCACTCGATCGTGCAGCGCCGATCGGACAGTGTCCCCAATTTTCTCATCGTCGGTGTCGGCGTCCACCACGACGGAGATGTCGCGGGTGATGGGTGGGAGCATCGAGACGGGTCGCCACGGGTCAAGGTCCTGCATCTGGGCAGCGATGCGCGGCTCGGCCGCGCCCAGGTAGCGGATGTCCGGAATGCCCTTGCGCAGCATCAGGGCACGGTCCAGCCCCATCCCCAGCGCGAGACCCGACCATTGGCTCGGGTCCAGCCCGGCGCCGGCGAGCACGCCGGGATGAATCCGCCCGCACTCCGCGATCTCCATCCACTCGCCGTCGTGCCACACGTCGATCTGCCTGCCACCCTCGGTATACGCGTGCGCGGACGCGATGGTCCGGTACCGGGCACCGGGAAGGACTGCCTCGACGAGCAGCCCGATCATCTGGTCCAGGTCGGCGTCCGTGGTGTCAGGAATCGAACGCAGACGCCAAAGGTCAACCTGATGCGGTTCACCGACGTGTGTGCGGTCGACGACATCGCGGCGATAGACCCGGCCCGGAATGACGATGAGTTCGTCCACCGGACCGAGACACGCGCGGTATCTTTCCAGCGTGTGGGGATGTCGGCGCTGGTGTGACTGCGCAGCATCGAGGTCGGGCTGAGGTAGCGGGTGTACCGGGTATCGCGAGTGACGTCCACAGCGTCGAAACCCAGCCGGTCGTAGTTGTCGCGCACCGCAACGACCGGCGGGGTGCGCACCGTGGTGGTCGTACAGGCCCATACGGCCGTCAGGGCAGAAACGACCTGCCCGAGCAGGACCTGCATTGCGTGTTGCCCCTGCGCGGGATCACTCAGATCCCGCAGCGTGAGGGCGCGGTGAAGGTCAGAGGCAGTGAGATAGGTGGTGCTCACGAGAATGCTCCTGTGTGTCGCTTCGGGTCAGTGGGTGGTCTCCCCCGACCCGGCGACTGCAGGAACTGCTACGCGAACGTACGCACGCGAGCAAGCCCACGGCCATCACCAGGCCGGGGGCACAGAAATCGCTGCTGCACGCTCATATGGCCATTCTAGGGCGTCCAGCTGACAAGGACGTGGACGTGTGTGCTTTTCCTGCTGGCCGACGCTGAACGGTGCGCGCGTCGTGCTGCACACTCCTGCGTCTGGGCCAACCGACGTCGACGCCGCCTAGTACTGGAGGCAGCGGCAGCCGGGTACGCAGGGATGTGCCGATTAAGCAAACAGATCCGGACGTATGCGACCGACCGCGACAACCTGCGCCCGACTCGTCAAGTCAGAAGAACTCATCGAGCAGTCGGTAGTAGTCGCTCTTCTCGTGGTCTAGTTCGATGCCGTAGGCAGCCAGGTACTGCTCTGCCGCCCACTGGCCGAACTGTGGGTTCTCCGGACTGGCCAGGGAGCGCGTCCCGATAGCTAGGTCCGTCCACCGGTCGGCCACGCCGAGACGACCGACGTCGAGGACTCCGGTGACCTCGACCGAGTCTGGGTCCAGGATGACGTTGGGCAGGCAGAGGTCGCCATGACAGACGACCAGATCCTCGTTCTCCGGTCGTTGACCGAGCAACTCCTCCAGCAGTCGGTCGCGACTCCAGCCCAGCCGCTCCGGATCCAGGTCGCCCAGGTCCACATCCGCTTCCAGGGCTTGGGCGATCACCGCGTCCAGTCGCCGGTCGAAGGGACAGTCTTCGACCGAGAGTGAGTGAAGTTCGCGGGTGAGGCGGGCGAGGGCGGCGACGACGCGTGGCCGCATGCCTGCGGGCCAGAGGTCGGCCGCGGTGAGCCCCGGTACCGCCCTGGTCACCAGCAGCGTGCGTCGACTTTCCAGGACCTCCGGGGCAGGGATCCCCTGCGCTCGAAGCCAGGACAAACGCTCCGCCTCGATGCGAAGGTCGACCGACTGGTCCGATACCTGCTTCCGGAAGACGCCAGGCCCTCGGGCAACCATCGCTCCGGAACGCCCCGTCGTGACCGGCTCCCAAGACATGGTTCCTAGCGTGCCATCCCCTTGCGAGAGAGGATCGCGGGCTGGCCGAAACCTCGCGGCGTGACCGGTCGTCGTTCGTACTGCGAGACTGAACCTGCTTTGAGCGCCTAGAGAGAACCTCCAGCCAGCCTGCTTCGCAGAAAAGGCGCGTAGGGGAAGGATGGGGCCATGGCTTCGCTTCCAGTAGAGGACCCGGTCGGCAAGCCCTTCCCACCCATGGAGATCGGACCGCTGAGTCCAGATCACGCACTAGACATCTGTAGCTGGCGGTATCCAGCGCCGTATGACTGTTACGACATGACCGACGCCGACCCGGACGAGTTGCTCCTGCCGGAGCTGGGTTTCCACTCCCTTTCGCAGGCGGCCGGCTCGTTGGATTTCGCTCGTTCGGCCCGGACGGGCAAGTACCGGGCTGGGACTACGACGACCAGGCACTCGACACCGGCGGCGCGCTGCGGCCACAGCTCATCGGCCAGGGGCTCGGCCGCCAAGCCATTTCAGCCGGACTGGCCTTCGGGCGCCAACGGTTTGCCCCGCCGGCATTTCGAGTGACTGTGGCGACGTTCAATGCCCGTGCGCTGCGAACGGTGGAGGCGCTGGGCTTCGAGTGTGTCGGTCGATTCGACGCCATGCGCAACGACCGCAGTTTTGAGGTCCTCGTCCGCCCTGATCGGTGACCCCGCGAACGCGTCCGCGCTGTCTCAAGCGCAGCCGTCGCATGTTGGGCCGGCTTCCCGTGACACTAAGCTGCCGTACCGCGAGAGGAGCCACTTGCGGTGTCGCTCGGGTTGACCGCGACTTCTGGTCCGCTTTCTCCCGCTGAGGATCCGCCTGCGGTCCCGCGGCTCCGCGGGCCCAACCCTCCAAACTTGGACCGTATGCCGTTCCGCAATCGGGACAGGATTGCGTAGGTCGTGTCGCGCGTGGGCCGGCGGGCGGGAGTCTTCGTCGCTCAAGCGGCGTCTTGAGCGGACACCCCGCCCCGCAGCTGGCCCTGGAGGCCGGGAGACGCAGCCTGCCGAGGTAGGTTGACACGGGTGATGATGGGGCGTGGGTGAATGCGGATCTCGCTCGGCGACGTGCACTTGTTTGTCGAGATCATCGGTCAGCAGTATGTCTTTACCGGCGAGGAGATGGTGCAACGCCCTACGCTGATCGGGCTGCACGGTGGACCAGGTCAAGACGGCACCACCATGCGTCACCAGTTGGCTTCGCTGAGCGACGTGGCCCAGGTGGTTGTTCCAGACCAACGGGGACATGGCCACAGCGATCCCGGAGCACGGGAGGACTGGAACCTGGATAGGTGGGCGGCCGACGTACACCAGCTGTGCGAAGCCCTCGGCATCTTCAACCCCATCATCCTCGGCCAGTCTTTCGGTGGCTTCGTTGCCCAGCAGTACGCAGCAACCTTTCCCCATGACCTCACCGGTCTAGTGCTGGTGAGCACAGCCCCTCGGTATCCCGGCCCCCAAGAGGTCATCGCTCGCGCTCGCGAACTCCATGGCGACGAGACCGCCGAAGCGCTCCGCCGCGATATCGAAGACCCGTCGCACGAACCGTCACCCGAAGAACAGCAGCTGATGAGATCCCTCTACCGGCAACACTCAGATCATCAACTGGAGCGACTCGAGCAACACATCATCAAGACACCCGAGGTAGCCCACAGGTGGGTGCCCGGGGCCCAGCGCAGCATGGACCTGCGCCCCGCTCTTCGTTTGGTCTCTTGCCCCACACTGGTCCTCGTGGGCGAGCTGGACCCACTCAATCCGCCGGCGTTAGCAACCGAGATCATCGATGCGATCCCACACGGTCTCTCGCGGCTGGAGGTCGTCCCCGGCGCTGCGCATCGCGTCCTGGGAGACAACCCCGGCTACACACTTGGCAGCATTCGCAGGTTCATCAGCGACCTGCAGGCGCGCTGAAGGATGGTCAGCTGGGACGGTTGTTTGGCGGCCGGATGTTAGTGTCGCGGCCGTTGATGCTGGCGGTGATGAGGTACGTGGAGTTCTGCACATCGACGAGGCGGGGACGCACCCGGACGGCGCCGGCGGCGACCAAGGCTGACAGTGCCCGGTTCACGGTGACTCGGGACAGTCCGAGTTCCTCTCCGAGGCCCTGCTGCCCGCCGGGAAGCGGGATCGACGATCCGACAGCGCGCTCCGTCTCGACCAGCCAGTCGGCGACCTGTGCGATTGGGTCGGAGGCGGCGCGGCGCATCCGCGACCGCCGGTGGGCGTTGACTTCGGCGGCCAGGTAGCGCAGCACGTGCTCGCGTAGCGCCGGCTCCTGGTGCAGGAGGTGGCGTAGTACCCGCGCGGGGAGTAGACGTATCCGGCAGGCGTCGGTGGCCGTCCAGGTCGTAGTGTGCACGGCCTCGTGCAGTGTGGCCGCCTTGTCCAGGGTGCACGGTCCGGTGACCGCCGCCAACCGAACGCGGCTACCGGCCGGCGTTTCGTGGACGGCCGCCAGCGAGCCGCTCTCCACGATGAGCAGGTGCGTCGCCGGGTCACCGGCGCGCGCCACCACCTGCCCGACGGGCATAAGTCGTACAGGCATGTCCCGAGCGAGTTCCTCCACGCGTGCCCGCGGCAGGACCCGAAGTAGCGGGACTCGCAGCAAGCCTTGGACGTCCACCACCGAAGTATCCCGGGAGACAGCGCCCCGGCGCTACGGTCCCTAGCCTGCAACCATGATTTGCATCGAGCTGTCCTTCACCGACGACCCCGCCCGCCTGGCCGCCCGGCCCGCGCACCGCCAGCGGCTGGTGGACTTGCAGGACCGTGGGCTCCTGCTCGCGGCTGGCCCGTGGGGTGATGACTCTGGCGCGCTGCTGGTGCTGACCACCGACGAGCCAGGCGCACATGCGATCCTGGCCGCTGATCCCTACTTCACGACTCCCGGCGTCAAAGTGCTTTCGACCCGAAGATGGCAACCCGTCGTCGGACCCACACCATCCGCACCCTAAGCCGTCGCCGCCGTTGCCGACGGCACTGTGAGACATCCGCCCGGTCGCGTGACGGGACTTCCAGGTGAGCGGTCTGAGCGCACCAGTGCTACTCCTGCTCGCGATGTTGGGACGGATCGGCGGTGTAGGTATCACGACGCTAGGTCCGGGTGGAGTCTTGCCGACGATCGGCCTGTTTGCGCTTTCTGGGCTGCCACGATCGCGGGCACCGCGACCGTTACCCACATCGGCACGGGCTTGCTCGGCAGCACGGCCTACCTGCGGTCTGGTCAGCTCCGCGAACCCCTCACCCGCCGAACTGCGGTTATCTTATGCGGGTCCGCCCTCATTGGCACTCCGCTCGGTGTACTCGTCAACTCTGCGATGACCGGGCGGGCGTTCGGGATCGTCCTGGGAGTCTTTGTCGCCCTGGTCGGCGCGCTCGTGTGGTGGCGCGAACACCGTCTTGTCGCGCGGGCGAACAGGCCGCATCCCCATCACTCGACGCCGATCCTCGCCACCCTGGGCCTTGCGATCGCAGCCGCCAGCGGCTTGCTCGGGATCGGCGGACCGATGCTCACAGTTCCTGTTCTCATCGCGTGCGGCGTGCCCGTCCTGTCGTCGATCGCTGCCGCCCAGGCTCAATCGTCGTCATCGCCAGCGTCGGCACTATTGGCTATCTCGCTCTAGGCGCCGTCTCCTGGCCCCTGGCACTGCTGATCGGCGTTCCAGAACTCTGCGGGGTACTCATCGGCTGGAAGATCGCGCACGCAGTCCCACCCACAAGCTGAAGTACGCACTCGTCGCAGCGCTGCTCATACTCGCCCCCTACCTTGCGCTGCACGGTTGATCGGTCGACCAGCTCCGCGCGCACGCCGCTGTCCGATAGAGGAACCTCCTACGGCGCGACGTCAGCGGCAGCGGCTGACCCCGGACTTCCTTGGTGACCGCAAGCGGTTCCGCTTGCGGGACGCGGTTACTCCTCCAACTCGTCATCGGTCCAGTCCGTGTTGAGGAGCTGTTCGGGTGAACTTCCCAAGAGACCGCTCAGCATGTGGAGGTTGACCGCAAGCTGATTGACCAACCCACCAATGAGTTGATTCGGGTCGCCCCTGTCCGTCGCCAAGATGTCGCGTATCCGATTCGATGCGGCCGGTGCGTCACCACGGAAGAAGGCCGCCATCACCTGGGTCGCCTTCAAGGTGGCAGGACGGTCAGGTACGAAGCCCGGCCCTGCGGGGTGGTCGATCGGCACCGCCCCGACCGGATCCGGTTGTTCAAGCGACCACTCGACCTGTTCGACGGCGGCACGGTTCATGATCGGTTGCACGCCGATGCTGCCGAGCACCTGCATGGGCTTAGCCTCGTCAGGCGGAATGGCAAGCAGACATGGCACGCCTTCATGGTCCCCGAGCGCGTCCAGCATCCCGTTCGATTCGCCGAGCCAGGACTCGACGTAGTCGAGATACATGCTCAACATCCGGCGCTCGATGAGCCGGTACCCCTCCATAGCCTCGGTGATCAGCGGCACGATGGCGAATCGCTCCGGCAGGCCGTCCAGGACTTCACGCGAGCGCTCATTCCAGTGAAAGCTCCTATCCGCAAGGAGTTGTCGCTTGTCGACCATCACATCGATCTCCCAAGCGTCATCGCTAGCCGACAGGTCCAGTGCGGCGAGCGGCGGGCCGTAGTGGTGGGTGTAGTTCCGCAATTGGTGGAGGAACCGGTACGCCGGGAAGGCATCGTAGGCATCGTGGGTCGCCTGTTTGAAGTGATCAAACTCCTTCTGGCCGAGGCGCTTGCAGAAGGTCTCCTCAGTGTCTAGGTAGATGTAGGAGTAGCTCAGCCAGTCGGTCACAGCCCCGGTTACGGTTAGAGCGGCGTGATGCCCGTCGAGACTCTCGTGGAGGCGTCCGCCGTGCTTGTGTAAATTGCTGTGCAACTGCACCGTCGCGTACAGGCGGCGACTGGCCCTCTGGAGGAGCTGATAAGCCCGGCGCTCGGTCATCCGCCTGTACGGAATGGTGGACTGGTAATACCGGTCGAACGTTTCGCTGTCGAGGGGCACCTTCGGATCGAAGTGATGGGTGTGGCCCCTGGGCTCACGCTCTTCCATGACCCATGTGCCGAGCGCGAACCGGCTGTAGCCGGGATGCTTCGTCCACTCGTCAAGCCAAACCTCACTCTCGAGGACCGGCTCGTCATCGTGGATCTCTGCCCGGTGCTCCATCGGCTGCTCCCCTACTCGGCCATCAGCATTCAAAGTCCACGGAGGTGGCGCCGTGGGGCTAGCTATTCTGCACGGGCGAGGGATCTCATTGCGGCGACGACGACGGTGCCGTCATCAGCGACAGTCCGGCACCGTCCCGTGAGGGGATGGCTCACCGATGCGTGCCGAGGCATCGGAGTGGACGTGTCTTGGACCGGGCGAAGCATGCGGTCGGTGGCGTCGTCACTGCTGTCGGAGTGGGGGTGTGGGCGTAGTAGCGCCCGACGACTGTCGCATGGCTCGTAGGCCGAGTAGTCCGGCGAGGATGAGCAGCGCCCCGGCGCCGACGTACAGGGCTTGGACGGACAGGACGTCCGCGACGA
>JAABUN010008121.1_pt1 | contig 10900 bp, 9 predicted proteins | sample 5559311 | NCBI WGS metagenome assembly JAABUN01 (sample SAMN10711877, study PRJNA513370) | rock metagenome | isolation source: Antarctica rocks | place: Antarctica: Victoria Land, Siegfried Peak sud | reverse complement strand
CCGAGGCTGCGCCCACGCATGCCGATGCCGACGACGCCCTGGACGAAGTCGGGCACCTCCTCGACGAGCGAGGCGAACTCGTCGACCAGGAGCACCAGGCGGGGCAGGTCGGTGCCGCCCCGGGCGAGGTGGTCGTCCAGGTCCTTGGCCCCCGCGGCGGCGAGCACCCGCTCACGCCGTTTCAGTTCGGCCTCGAGCGAGGTCAGGGCCCGGTCGACGAGGCTGCCGTCGAGGTCGGTGACCATGCCGGCGACGTGCGGCAGCCGTGCGCAGGCCGCGAAGGCCGCCCCGCCCTTGTAGTCGACGAGCACCAGGGCGAGCGACTCCGGGGTGTTGCCGAGCGCGAGTGAGGCGACCAGCGTCTGCAGCAGCTCGGACTTGCCCGACCCGGACGTGCCGGCGATCAAGGCGTGCGGCCCGTCGCGTCTCAGGTCGACGGTGACCGGCCCGTCCGGGCCGGTGCCGAGCAGCGCGGTCGTGGAGCGGCCACCGGGGCTCGCCCGCCACGAGGCGGTGACGTCGGCCGGTCCGAGGGCCGAGCCGCAGGGGAGCAGGTCCAGCAGGCGTACCCGGTCGGGCAGGTCGGCCGCCCCGCCACCGCCACCGCCGAGCGCCCGCAGCGGGGCGAGGTCGCGGGCCAGCCGCAGCGCCGCCTCCGGTGCCAGCCCGTCGGCCAGCACGTCGACGAGCGGGCTGCCACCCGGCAGCCGCACCGTCAGCCGGGTACCGGAGCGGCTCGTGACGGCGACCACCGCACGGCACTCGTCGGGCAGCGAGCCCTCGTCGGCGTCCAGGCAGAGCGCCACGACGCCCACGGCGGGGCCGTCCCGCAGCAGCTCGGGCAGGCCGGGCACCGCCCGCAGGCGCCGCGCGCCGTCGAGCACGACCAGGACCCGCCGGCCGCGGGCCGCCCCGCCGAGCAGGTTGCTGCGCTGCTCCTCGGTGCGCTCCTCGACGAGCCGGCGCAACTCGGCCACGCGCGCGGTGGCCTGGGCCCCGTCGGTGGCGACCAGCCGGGCCGGGGCGTCGCCCCCCGGCGGCGGCTCGGTATGCGGCAGCCAGGCGGCCCACTCCCAGTCCGGCGCGTCGTCGGTGCCGGTGAGCACCACGAGCGACAGGTCGCGCGGCGCGTGCAGGGCCGCGACGCCGGCGAGGACCGACCGGGTCAGCCGGAGCAGCGCGGTGCGCTCGCCGGCCAGCCCGACCACCCCCGCGGCAGCCAGGTCCACCTCGGCCGGCACCAGCCGGCAGGTCGGCTGGGCGTACTCCGTCTTGGCCCGGCCGCGCGAGTCCGGCGTGAGCAGCATCCGCGAGGGGGCGTCGACCAGCCCGACCCGCAGCCGCAGGAAGTCGGCGTCGGCAGGGCGACGCTCCCAGAGCCGGGCGCCGGGGCCGCCAGCCAGGTCCAGCACGAGCGCCGGATCGGGGAAGGCGTCGCGCCGGGCGCGCTCCTCGACGCCGACCAGCCCGGCCAGCTCGCGATCGAGCTCCACGAGCGACTGCCGGTGCTTCACCAGGTCGGCGCGGTACTGCTTGCGCCCGCTGCGGGTGTCGCTCACGGCAGAGGCCACGAGCACGACCGGTGACAGCACGAGAAAGGCCAGCGACCACAGCGGGAGGTCGACGAGCAGGTACAGCGCCAGGCCCAGCACCAGCGGGATGACCGCCATCACGAGCGGGATCCTGCGGCCCTGCGGCTCCTCCGGCAACGCCGGGACGGTGCGCTCGACCAGCAGCTCGGGTGGCAGCAGGCGCGGCGGACGGTTCCAGCGCAGCCGGCCGGGTCGGGGGTCGGGCTCGACCCGCTGCCGCGCGACCATGCGCCGGCGCAGGGCCAGCACGCTCTCGCCGACCACGAGGACGTCGCCCTCGACGAGCTCGGCCGGTGCGGCCAGGCGGACGCCGTCCACGACCGTGCCGTTGCGCGAACCGGTGTCGGTGACGACCGCGCCGGCGCCCGACGGCGCCACGACGGCGTGCCGGCGGCTCACCTCCGGGTCGTCGAGCCGCAGGCCGGGGCCCCGGTCACGACCGATGACGACCTCGTCCCGCAGCGGAACGGCCGGCCCCGCCGCGGGTCCGCTGACGACGGCCAGCTCGAGCCCGCCGTCGGGCACCGGTTCCGGGCCGGCGGGTGCGCCCAGCGTGCTCCCGGTGAGCAGCCCGGCGTCCTGGACCGCGAGCGCCGGGTCGATCGGGTGCCCGGCCAGGACCAGCCGAGGCAGGCCGAGCGACCGAGCCAGCTGCCCGACCGTCGCCCCGTCGTCGGCGCGCACGACGACCGCCCGCCGCGCCGCCGGCTCACCCGCCGCGTCGGCGATCAGCAGCTCGAGGTCGGTCATGCCGGCAGCCTTCCAGCGCTGCCGGCCCTGCTGTCGCTGCGCCCCCTCACGACGGGAGCGGCCGACCGAAGCCGTACGAGGAGGCCAGCTCGCTCTTGGGACGGCGCACCTCGCGTACGGCGTCGCTGCTGTTCCCCTCGATCGTGGTGAAGGAACCGTCCGGGTGCACGGCCACGACGATGCCGGTGTGGTCCTGCTGCACCGAAGGCCCGCGGTGCAGCCAGATGTCGCCGACCTTGGGGGTCTTGTGCAGCTCGCCCCGGCGGCGCAGCGCCTCGGCGCCGGCAGCGACCCCGGCGAAGCCCCGGACGCCCTGCAGTGCGGGCAGCGCATGGCCGGCCTTGGCGAAGATCCAGGACACGAAGATCGCGCACCACGGCACACCGTCCATGCCGTACCACCGGCCGTACTTCGTGCCGTTGTCGCCCGACTCCCGGGTCCCGAGCTGGGTGCGGGCCATGCGCACCACCGCGCGGACAGCGGCGCTGTTGCCGGTGGCGGGGGTGGCGGGCGTACGCGGAGCGCCGGGCTGACGGGGGGTGCGCACGGGTGTGCGCCGCAGTCCGCCGAGCAGCAGCGCCTCCATGACGGCCAGCTGCGAGGACGGGGTGGTCGGCGCCAGTGCGGCCAGCAGGCGTTCCACGTCCCCGGGCGGGAGCGGGCGCTTCGGACCCGCGTCGGCGGCCAGCGCGCGCCGGCGTACGTCGGCGACCCAGGCGTGGTCGCGGGACAGGGCGGTGCCGAGCGGCGTGAGCAGGGCGCTGCAGCCGTCCAGCGCGGTCGCGAGCCCGGCCGAGCCCGCCTCGTCGGGCGCGACGCGCTCGGTCAGCGCCAGCCCGGCGCGTACGTCGGCCAGCAGCCGCTTCACGGCCTTGACGCGGTGCTCGGTGAACTCGACCAGCTCGGCCAGCTCGTGCAGCTCGGCGGTGTCCAGTACCACCCGGTTGCCGCCCTGTCCGGTGGTGGCCTGACCGGTGGTGGCCTGACCGGTGGTGGCATGACCGCTCACGGCGCCGACGCCAGCAGCGCGGCGGTGGCCGACAGGGCCTGTTCGCCGGTGTCCCACTGCGCCTGGTCCAGGACGTAGGTCGTGCCGTCGCGGCGGGCGAGCGCCAGCAGCCCTTCGTCGCCGCCCGTGCACTCCTCGAGCAGCGGCACCAGCAGGACCGCCAGCTCCTCGGCGCGCAGCTCGAGGATCCAGACGTCCGGCTCGCGCTCGACCAGCATCAGCAGGCCGCCCGGTCCCTCGACCGCCGCGGTGCGCAGCCGTACGCCGGCGGCCTCCCGCTCCAGCTCGGCGACCGCGCCGGGTGCCCGCAGCGGACTCAGCAGGGCGGCCAGCGACACGGTGGTCACCAGCGCGTCGGCGTGCAGCGCCACGAGCCCGCGGGCCAGCAGGCCGCGCACCGCGACCGCGTCGCGCAGTCCGGCGTCGAGATCGGCGTCGTCGAGCAGCATCGAGGGCAGCAGCAGGCCGTCCACCCGCGCGACCGCCCGCAGCTCGTCCACCGACAGCGTCACGGTGCTCGAGGTCACGGTGCCGGAGGCGGTCATGCCGACCGTCCCGCGGTCGGTACCGCAGCTCCCGCGGCCTGGCCCGTGACTCCGCGCAGCCAGGCCGGCCAGCCGGCGTCGCCGGGCGGTGGCTGCGGGCTCGCGGGCACCGGCGCTACGCCCTGCGCCTGCAGCACCGCCCACGTCTGCTCGGCCGCCTCGACCCGGCGGCGGGCGGTGCGGACCTCGTCCGCGGCCCGGTCCAGTGACCGGTGCGCACCACGCAGGGCGTCGGCGGCGCCGTCGAGCTCGCGTCGGCGAGCGCCTGCCCGGCTGCGCAGCTCCTCGGCTCCACGACCCTGCCAGATCGTCTTGGTGGTTGCCTGCTCGAGCCGGTCCTCGACCGCCCGCAGCTTGTGCTCCCACCGTCGCAGGTCCTCGGCCGCCTCCTCGAGCGCGCCCACCCCTGCCAGTGCCGCCACCTGACCCGCCTCCTTCCCTCGATGCCTGCCTGGTCGTGCCCGCGGGCCCGGTCCGGACGGACCGGGCCCCTTCGCACAGGCTCAGCCGCCGACCTGCTCGAGCGCCTGGGCCCGCCGGCCGATCTCGTCGCCGGCCTCGACCAGCGCCGCCGACAGCCGGCGCAGCGCCGGCTCGTACTCGCTCTGCCAGGCGTTGCGGAAGCGGTCGGCCGCCCCGCCCTTCCAGTAGGTCGAGTCCAGCTCGGAGCGCAGCCCGGAGAGCAGCTGCTCCACCGACGCGCTGTGCCGTCCGAAGCTGCCCTTGAGGCTGCTGAGCTCCTCGATCTGACCGCCGATGACTGCCATGAGTGTCTCCTTCTGTCACGGTGGGCCGGACGTCCCGGCCCCGATGTCGGCAATCGTGCCCGCTGTGTCCGCTCCCGCGATGGGAAGCGCTCCCCAGAGCCTCAGCGCCCGCGCAGCGTGCCGAGGTCCTCCTTGGTGATCGTGCCGGTCGTGAGCGCCCACTCCGCCAGCCCCCACAGCGCGTTCCACCCCGTCAGGCCGGGGACGCCGGCAGCGGTCAGGCGGGTACGCAGGTACTCCACCCGCTTCACCAGCGTCGTGCGCGGGCAGCCCAGCCGGCTGGCGGCAGCGGCGTACGACCGGGGATTGGGGTCGTGGCGTGGCGGCTCCTCGAGGTAGCCGGCGAACAGCGCCACGAGCGCCTGGCGGTCGGCGGCGGAGACCAGTACCTCCCCGCCCATCCGGGTCGGTAGCCCGTCCGGCGCCGGGTCCGCGGCAGGCGGGCTGCCCGCCGCAGGCACGGCCGCGGCCGGCACGAGGCGGACGGTGTGGGTCTGCCGGGCGCCCTCGACGGTCACCGTCAGCGGCGCCTCGACCGCCAGCCGCCGCCCGGGCGCGAGGACGCTGCGCAGGCCCAGCTCGTCGATCACGCCGAGCGGCCGCACGGCGCTGGTGTTGCTCAGCCACCACGTACCGCTCTCGTGGGCCAGGCTGCCCGCGGTCCGTGAGATCGCGGTGTCGTCGTGGTCCAGCACCACCTCGCAGGACAGCGCCCGGCCGAAGGTCAGCACCCGGTCCTGCGCCACCTCGCGTCGCACGCCGCGCGCGACCACCACCAGCGGGCGGGCACTGTCGTCCACGACGCTCCCTCCGTGCAGCGACCGGGGGCCCTGTCCGGTGTGGCCTGCCCCTTTGTGGGGAGCCTTCCCCACCGTCAGGTGCGGTCTCCCAGCGTACGGTTCCCACGAGACCAACCGAGGAGTCGGCGCATGCGCATTCCCGTCCCAGGCCCGTTCCGCACAGCCGTGCGGGCGCACGGCCGCCAGCTGGCCCTGGTGCTGGTGCTGCTGACCTGCCTGTCGACGGTGGCGTTCGGCGGTGGTTACCGCGCCTCGCAGGCACTGCTGGACGACGGGTCGGCCTGGGTCGTCAAGGGCCGCTCGGTCGCCCACGTGAACGGCGACACCGGGCGACCGGACGCCGAGGTGGCGAAGGACCTCGCGTCGGGTCGCGAGCGGCTCGAGGTCGTCCGCACCGGCACGGGTGTCTACGTCGTCAACAACGACACCGGCAGCGTGACCACTCTGGACACCGCGACGATGAGCCCGGAGGCCAGCCGCCCCGGAACGCCCAAGAGCCGCTTCGTCGCCGGAGGCGGCCGGACCTATGTGGTGGACCGGGAGCGCGGGACGGCCGAGGAGCTCGACCCGGCCACGCTGCAGCCCCGGGGCTCGGTCGCGCTGCCGGCAGGGGTGCAGGACGCCGTGGCCGACGACGCGGGCATGCTGTGGGTGCTCGGCACGGACGGCGGGCTCGTGGCAGTGCGGGACCGCGTCGTGGTCACGAGCGGTCGCGCGGGGGCTCCCGGCTCGCTGCTCACCCTTGTCGCCGGCCGCCCGGTCGTCGTCGACCCGGAGGCCGCGACCGCCGTGCGGTGGTCCAGCTCCGGGGCGGAGCGACCGGTGGAGGTGATGCCGCTGCGCGGCGTCCGACCCGAGCTCGCCGTCCCCGGCCCTGGTCCGGTGCTCTACCTCGCGCTCGAGGGCACCGGCGAGCTGGTGGCGGTCGACCTCGACCAGCGCAGCGTACGGGCGCAGAGCCTCGCGGTGACGCCGGTGACCGACCTCGGCCGGCCGGTGGTGTCCCGTACCCGCATCGCCGTCCCCGACTTCAGCGGGCACCGGCTGCTGCTGCTGGCCCGCGACGACCTGCGCGTCGTCGAGCGGGTGGCGGTCCCCACCACCGCGGCGACGTTCCAGGTCGTGGTCCAGGGAGACCGGTTCTATGCCACCGACCCGTTCCGGCGCACCGGCGTGCTCGTGGAGCCCGACGGCGCGTCCCGCCCGATCGACAAGGGCGAGGGACACGGTGTCGGGGAGCCGGCGCCGGCTACGGCTCCGAAACCGGCGCCGGCCGCGGGCCAGGCCCCCGCCCCGTCCCCACCGAAGGTGGCACTGCCGAGCACTCCTCCCGCCGCGCGCGTGCCGGCCGGCATCCCGCCGCTCTCCCGTCCCGTGGCGCCGCCGTCACCGCCGGGCCGACCGGGTTCGGCACAGGCCCCAGCGGCCGGGCCGACCCCGGGTCCGGTCGCCCGCGGTGAGGCGGCCCCGACCCCGAAGCCGACCTCGATGTCGAGCCGTAACCCGAGCCCGACTCCGAGCTCGACCCCGGTCCGGCCGGTGCCCGTACCGGACGTGGTCGGCCAGACCAAGGAGCAGGCCTGCGCGGAGCTCGAGCAGGTGCAGCTGACCTGCCGGCTCGAGCCGACGGGTGAGGCCGGCCAGGGTAAGCCGGGCACCGTCGTCTCGACCGACCCCGGCAAGGGCAGCGAGGTCCCGCCCGGAACGGCCGTGGTGGTGCGGCACCTCGGCGACACGGTCGTGCCGACCGTCGTCGACCTGTCCGTGGACGCGGCTTGCGCCGAGCTCACCCGGGTCGGGCTGGTCTGCACCCGGGCTCCCGACGGCCAGCCCGGCGCGCCCGGGCAGAAGGCGTTCGTCGTCCTGTCACAGTCGCCCGGACCCGGCAGCTCGGTGCCCGGAGGTTCGTCGGTGTCGGTGGCCCACCACGACAAGGTCACTCCCGACAACTACGTCGGCAGGACCGATGCGGACGCCTGCACGGCGATCTCCGCGCTGGGCCTGCGTTGCCAGCTCGACGATGCCGGCAGCAACGCCGGCCGGCCGGAGCCGCTGGGACAGGTCGTTGCGCAGGACCCGCCCGGAGGCTCGGGCGCGCTCACGCCCGGCGACGGCTCGACCACGGGTAACATCGTCCGCGTCTCGCGCTACACCAACACGCTGCGGGCCGTGGGGACCTACACCGGCGGCAGCCCGGACGCGGGGTGCGCCGCCGCGCGGGCGGAGGGCTTCACCTGCGCCGGGGTGGTGCGCCGTCCCTTCCGCCAGGCGGGCGTCGCCTTCGCGCAGGAGCCCTCCGCCGGTGCGCAGGCAGAGGCCGGCGCGCAGGTGACCGTCTACTACGACGACCGGGCACCGAACCAGCTCAAGCGCTACAAGAGGGACGGCGAAGCGGTGTGGGTCATCTCCTCGGACCCCGCGCGCGGCGTACCCACCGGCTACACCGACCAGGGAGCGACCGACCTGGGGATGGCGTATCCGCCGAACGTCGGCGGGGACGGCCTGGTCCCGATCACGGCCTGGCAGTGCAACTGTGGTGGGCACAGCCCCAACCACTACTACACGACCGGGGCCCGGCCGGAGCCGGCGTCGGCGTGGGGCGACAGCCCGGGCTACGCGGGCCAGATCTACGCGGCCAACCTGATGCCCGCGGAGATGCAGGAGGTGCATCGGCTCTACCGCGCTGACGGCGTCGTTTCGGAGTGGGCCTACGCGGCCGCCGGCAGCGGGGAGTTCAGCTACTACGGCGGGCTCGGCTTCGTCGACAACGGGATCCTCGGCTACACCTGGCGTCGCTGACCACTGGCGGGCGCTGGGGAGCCCTTCCCGCCCGGGCGCCCGAGAACGCGGGCAGTGTCCAGGTCGAAGGGCGAGAGCCGCCCTGACCGAGGAGATGTGATGAGCAGTTTGGGACCACGCCCCGTGGGGGACGTCGGCGCGATGCTGGCGGCGGCCGCCCAGCTCGCGTCCGCGGCGAAGATGCTGCACGCGTCAGCGCCCGTGCGACTGGTGCACTGGCAGTCACCCGCGGCCGAGGCCGCCCGCAGCCAGGTGCAGTCCCACGTCAGGGCGCTCGATGCGGCAGGTGACGACGCCAGCACCGCGAGCCGGCTGCTGAGGGACGAGGCGGGGGACCTCCGGGGGGAGCAGGTTGCCTGGGACCGCGCCAAGGAGCAGGCCGACCTGAAGAAGATTGCCGACCGCGCGATCGAGGCGGCCGCGTCCGGCTCCATCCCCGCGAACAAGATCTGAGGACTACGCCGTGCCTGGAACCATCGTTGTCGACCCGTTCGAGCTCGAGGCGGCAGCCGACGCCATCGGCGACCGCACCGAGCTCGCCAACCGTGCCGGCGCCGCTCTGGGCGCCGTCGACCTGAGCTGCGAGATGCCGCCCGGCGTGGCCGGGCGGGTCCGGGGGCTGGTCGACGGTGCGCGGGCGGATTTGCTCGCCAGCACCGCCGGTGTCCTGGCGCTCTCGGTGGACCTGACCAACCGCGCCGGGCAGGCCAAGCGGGCCGAGCAGATGGCCTCGGCCTTCGGCGGACTGCTCGGGGCCGGGAGCATGATGGCCGGCAAGTTCACGTTCGCCGACGCCCGGGTGCCGCTGACCAGGGCTGAGAAGCGCAGCGGCGTCGCCCCCGAGAGCAAGCCGAAGATCTTCGGGGCCAGCGCCCCGCCCAAGTCGGCCGTCGATTGGGCGAACAAGGTCGGCAAGAGGCTCGGGTGGGCCGGCAAGGTGGTCTCCGTCGGCGGGATCGTCGCCAAGACGAGCGCGAATCCCTACCTCTCGCCCGGGCAGAAGCGCTCCCAGATCGCCGTGGAGTCCGGGTCGTCGCTGGGCAAGGCCGCGCTCACGGTGGGCGCCGGCACGGTCATCGCTGCGGGAGTCATCGCCGCCTCGCCCGCCATCGGGGTCGCCGCCGCCGCCGCCGGGACACTCGTGGTCGCCACCGCCGCCGGGATGGCGGTGGGCAAGGGGCTCGACGCGGCCGACAAGGCGCTGGGGATCACCGAGGCCGTCACACCCGTCGTGCACGACGCCACGGTGCAGGTCGACCGGGCCCTGCAGGGAGCCGAGCGCGCCGTCGGGAAGGTGGACGACGCCGTGGAGGGGGCCGCGAAGGACGTCGTCGGCGGGATCCGGGGCAAGCTCGGGCTATGACCGACCCCCCGCTACCGCCGCTGCGGCTGCCGCCGGGCTGGGCAGCGGTGCCGGCGCCCCCGGGAGTGCGCGCCGCGGCCGGCCCGCAGCGGCTGCCGCTCGGCCGGGAGAGCTCTGCTGTGCCGCTCGTCAGCGTCGCCGACTGGTCGGAGGGGGACGCGACCGACCTGGCCGCGGCGGTCGCCGGCCTGCATGCGGCGCTGGCCCGCGACGCCGACGATGTGCAGCTGCTCGACGCGGGGCCCGTACGCCTGGCCGACGGCCGACCGGCCCACCGAAGCCTCACCGCCTGCTGCGGCGGTGACGGGGTCGGGCGCACGGTCGAGCAGTGGGCCACGCCCGTCGAGGTGGGATGCCTGGTCCTCAACGCCTCGGCCCCGACACCGATGTGGCCCTGGCTGGGTGCACGCCTGCAACGTGTGCTCCGTAGCGCCGGGCACACCCCGACCGGTCCCCCGCCGCCGCTGCCGGAGGACGACGAGAACCTGTCACTGCCGCTGCCGCCCCCCGCCGAGCTGTCCGTTCTGCTGGGTGAGGACGGGTCGTCGCTGCACCGAGCGGACGGCCTGGTGCGCGGATCGTTGCCGGACGGGGTCGTGCTGGACGACCTCCCGCTCGCCCTGCTGCCGCACTGGCTGGCCGCGGCAGCGCAGCTCGGCCCTCGCCCGGTGGTGGCTGTAGGCGGTCTCGTGCTGAGCGAGCCGGCCCGGATCGACGCCCTCGCGGCAGGGGACCCCGAGCCACTGGCGAAGGAGCTGACCGGTGCCTGGTCCGTCGCCGTGCGGGCGCTCGGGGCCGTACCGCCGCGCAGACTGGCGGTTCGCCAGCCGGCGGGCACCGTCGACCTGCTCGACGGCGGGGCGGCGGGGCTCTGGAGCACGTGGTCCGACGGCGAGGTGACCGGACTGCGGCCCGTGACGACCACCGAGAGCTGGAGCGCACTCATCGCCGCGTGCTGCAGCTGAAAGGGTTGCCGGAGCGCCTCCACCGCCGCGTCGGACGCCCGTGGCAGAGTCGTCGGCGCACCACCCGCGCAGCCCGGCCCGCCTTCCCCTCGGACCGACGCCTGCTCCACCGGCGTACCCGTCAGGAGGCAGCCTCCCTTGTCCCGAGCCGACGACTCATTCGTGCACCTGCACGTGCACACCGAGTACTCCATGCTCGACGGCGCCGCGCGGCTGGACGACCTGTTCGCCAAGACCGCCGAGCTGGGCATGCCGGCGCTGGCGATGACCGACCACGGCAACGTGTTCGGGGCGTACGACTTCTGGAAGA
>JAABUN010008120.1_pt1 | contig 10901 bp, 7 predicted proteins | sample 5559311 | NCBI WGS metagenome assembly JAABUN01 (sample SAMN10711877, study PRJNA513370) | rock metagenome | isolation source: Antarctica rocks | place: Antarctica: Victoria Land, Siegfried Peak sud | reverse complement strand
TCGACCGCACCCACTGCTCCAGCTTCGGCTTATCGCCGTCCCTCAACACCAAAGCCGCCGCTGTCCGATTGGCCATGCCTTAACCATCTCACGCAAACGTAACACTATTAACACGACACGCCACTAGGACTCAGCGGTTACGACATTGCTCCTTCCTTGTTACGAGACGAATCGCACGAGGGGGCCTGACGGGTTGATCCAACGGCGCTTTGCACCTGCTGACCTCCGCCCCTCGAAGTGACGGCCGGGTGCCACGGAATTGTCGGCATTCCGACATACGTGTTCTTCTGAACCCCGGGTCGCAATGACGTGACCATGGGCAAGAAAACCGGCTGACGGTACTCTGCGGGGGACAGCGGCATCGCCGTCATCGACCTACCAAAAGCGCTCCGTTGTCCGCCCCGTGCCCTGGTCGAGAGCTCGCTGCTGGCGGGTTCAGCAGCCCTCGTAGTGGTGGCCCTTTGGCCACCACGTCGCGGTCTCGGACGATGACCGCGTTCTGCTTGCCCTGGGCCGCGCAGGCCTGGGTGTAGCCACTCCGGGATTTGTCGGTGTACTCGATCGCGATGACCCTCGGGCCATGCACGCGGGTGTAGTCACCGTACTGGTCGTAGACCTGACACTCCTCGGCGATGGCGGCGTCGCGAACTCGATCCTGCTGGGCACCGGCCTGATCAACACCCGCATCCAGTGGCTGGCCGACCCGGGCCGACCATGAACGTGTTGATCTCGTCGGGGCTGGTTACGCGGAGTTCGTCAGAGGTTGATGTCGCCGCACAGATGTACGGTAAGGCCGAGTTCAGCGAAGGTCGCGGCTTTGACCGTCAGCGCCCGGTCGGCGGTGACGGCATCAGGTGCGTACACGACATTCACGTGATTCGCCTGGTTTCGAGCCATGAGCTCGTCCCGGCCAACGCCGTGCAGGACCGCGTGCATGATCGGCCACTGGGGGGTTGTGGCCTCCAGCCTGCGTCGCGTCTCTTCCTCCGGAAGCTCGATGACCGACCCGCGGCCCAGGTCAATGTGCAGTGCGCTGTCCATCACGAACACCCGGGACCACACGATCTCGCCCGGTTTGGACACGCCGGACAACGTTCCGCCGCCGAGGGGGAAGTACATCGGCGGCTGGCGCATGCTGTACGAGCGGTCGTAGCCACCATTGTGCGACGCAGGCACAGAGCCCGAGATCTCGAACACCCAGACGAAGTCCTCGCCGTAGGTGTCACCCCAACGGATGTCGTGCAGGGTGGTGGCCGGGTCCAGTCCCATGGCCGTCCAGATCCGGTTGGTGAGCAGGGAATCTACCGCCACTCCTTCATCCACCTCATTGAAGTGGGGGAGCGCAGCACCCGGGTACAGCTCGCGGGAACCGTCACGGCTGTGTGCTGGTGGCCGCTCTACGTTGTTCAGCAGACCCTCAGCCAGGTCGCTCGCCGGCACGACGTCCTTGAGGCCCTGCTGATACTGGATGCCGATCGCATCCAGCCCGAAGTCGTCTGCTAAGCGAAGTGCGGCGATGTACATCCGGAACTGGCTGAGAAGTTGTCCATCTGTGAGCTCAGAGGCCTCGTCTGGACCGGTGTGGAAGACCATTCCTGCCTCGTCCAGCCAGCGACGGACGCCTTCGGCCTCAGCGTCGGTGACCTTACTCATTTCGACGACCAACGCGCTCTGCGACAGCCGCTCCTTGTAGATCCCCAACGCGTTGAGCATCTCGTCATCGATGATGGCGTTGTACATGCCCATGCAGCCCTCGTCGAGGACTCCGACGATTGCCTTCTCGGCGACGAGCTGGCGGGCCAGCCCCCGGCCCAGCTCCACCTCTGCGGAGTCGTCAAGCTGTGGAAGGTCACGGACGTGACGGGTGTCGTGGACGATCTCGCCCGTGGTGAGCCAGGTGTGCAAGCAGTCGAGAGCCCAATCATCACGGAAATCGGGGCTCCACAGCCTGGAGTACTTTATCCCCGCCTTGGTCAGGCTACCGGCCAGATTGAGCATGCCAACGAGGCCCGGAAACGCGCCGCTGAAGTTGGCCACCAGCAGGATTGGACCACGGTGGCTGCGGAGCCCAGCAAGAACATGGTGGCTGTACTGCCAGACCGCGTCGACGACAATGAGCGGCGCATCGTCGGGGATCGTCTTGAACACCTCTATGCCGTAACGCTGGCTGTCGATGAAGCCGTGTCCAGCTTCCTGATCGAACTCGTGTCCACGTTTCACCGAGCGACCAAACGTAGCCAGCGCCTGAGACAAGTCAGCTTCCAGCTGCGCCTGGGTGGGCCAGCACGTCACGTTCGCGGCCACTCGAAGATCACCGCTCGCTACGGTGTAGATGACGCCGTCGTCCACTGCAGGCTTGTTCGACGTTTCAGGCACGACGTAGCTAGTCACGCAGTTCTCCTCGGAGTGCTCGGGCACCTTCTTGCTGCAGGGCGACCAAGGCGCATGAAGGACCAGCCGGTCGCATGGCAAGGATCATCGCAAGCAATCGATTTCTATGTCAAGGATGCGGAGACGGCGAGGGGGCGAGGTGGCGCCTCAGATCTGGTTGGGGCTGGAGTCGTTGACGAAGCGGGAGAAGGGACGCTAGGTTCCATATATCGATTACAGCAGCACGGGAGCCGTGCTGTCGGGTGTCGAGTCTCAATGAGGAGCGAAGATGTCATCGGAGATCAAACGATGTTGACCGAACGGCTGTCGTGCCGTCTCGACTCCATGGATCACTCGGGCGGTGTGGTCGTAGCCGGTGCCCGCTGTCGCGTTTGGGTCGGCCCGACGCGTGGTCGAGTTGCCGGTGGTGCTGGCCCAGCTGCAGCGCGCCGCCGAAATCACACCAAGCAGGCCCGGCTGTTGGACCGGTACGTCCCTGCGCGGGATTTCCCATCATCCGCATGGGCGAAACAGGAATTTGTGGACTCGCCCTGTCGCGTGAAGGCATCGTGACGTGGAACAAACAGTAGGCCCAGTGACTGAGACAACAAGCCCGCCACTTCTTGAGGTCCGGGGAGTGGCCAAGAGCTTCCCCGGCGTGAAGGCTTTGCAAGACATGCGCCTTTCGGTACGGCACGGGGAGGTCCTCGCCCTGGTTGGCGAAAACGGCGCTGGCAAGTCGACGCTGATGAAGCTGCTCTCCGGCATCTACACACCTGATGAGGGTGAATTCTGGCTGGATGGGGAGCGGTACGAGCCTTCCGGACCTAAACACGCGCAGGAAACCGGAATCTCAATTATCCATCAGGAATTCAACCTGATGCGGGATCTCACCGTGGCACAAAACATCTTCATCGGCCGAGAACCCCGAACCACCAGATTGTTCTTGAACGACCGAACCCTCAACCGCAACGCAACTGAATTGCTCGACCGCCTCGAGTTGCCGCTCAATCCACAACAGATCGTAGGAACGCTGACCGTCGCCCAGCAGCAGATGGTGGAAATCGCGAAATCACTCTCGTTGGACGCCGCCCGGGTGCTGATCATGGACGAGCCGACGGCAGCACTCAACGATGCCGAGGTCGCCACCTTGCACTCACTCATCAGGCGGTTCACCACTCCGCAGACCGGGGTCATCTACATATCTCACAAGATGGATGAGCTCAAGGTCATCTCGAATCGGATCACTGTGATTCGAGACGGCCAGTACATTGACACGATTGACACCGCGACCTCGACGATGAAAGACGTCATATCGAGAATGGTTGGGCGCGCGATCGCCACCGGGGCCGGACCGGAAAACATCCGTAGCGATCGTCCAGTGTTGCTGTCGATGGAGGGAGTGAGTACGCGGACGCTGCTCAAGGACGTCAGCTTCGAACTGAAAGAGGGGGAGATCCTAGGATTTGCCGGGCTGATGGGCGCGGGTCGCACGGAGATGGCTCGCGCCCTAGTCGGAGCTGATCCGATTTCTGCAGGGACCATACGCCTGCGCGGCGAACCAATCACCGTCCGCAACCCATCGGATGCGGCCGCGATGCGCATCGGCTACTTATCCGAGGATCGCAAACATCTCGGCCTCCTCCTCTCCCAAGATGTCAATGTCAATATCGGTCTGAGCTCTATCGGAGAACGGTTCACCAAATTCGGGTTCGTCCAGGATCAGCCGATGCGCGTCAAGTCTCAGGAGTACGTTGAGTCGCTCCGAGTGCGAACGCCGTCCATCTACCAGATGACGAAGAACCTGTCCGGCGGCAATCAGCAAAAGGTGGTTATCGCCAGATGGTTGCTGAAGGACTGTGATGTGCTGATCTTCGACGAACCGACCCGCGGCATCGACATCGGCGCAAAGGAAGAAATCTACAAACTCCTCAACCAGTTAGCGGAACAAGGCAAATCTATCATTATGATCTCCTCCGAACTGCCTGAAGTTTTACGAATGTCGCACCGGATCCTCGTCATGAGCGAGGGGCGGATCGCCGGGGAGCTGTCCGCTGCAGAGGCAGATCAAGAGAAAATCATGCACTACGCGACCCTCCGGGCCGAGGAAAGCCCCCAAGACGCAGCCGAAGCGAGGCTTCACCTCGCCCAAGACCCAGAAAAGGCGGTTTGACATGAGCACGGCAACGGCTCAGACCCCGACGGAGGCGAAGTCACCGACCAAGAAGGGCGGCGCGCGATTGGAACAGCTTCTCGCCTTCGCCGGTTTGGTGGTCATCGTACTCTTCTTCTCCATTGCGAACTCGAACTTTCGAACATTCTCCAACGTCACTGCCATTCTCTTCGCCACCGTCGTGATCGGAACGTTGGCGCTCGGGACAACTTTTGTGATCACCACGGGTGGTATCGATCTTTCGGTCGGTACAGGGATGACCCTGTGTGCGGTCATGTCTGGTATCTTCTTGATCAACTGGGATCTGCCGCTCGGTCTAGGCCTGCTGGGCGCCGTCCTGATTGGAGGCCTGATCGGATTTGCGAACGGCTTCAATGTGGCATTCCTGGGAATACCGCCCTTTATCGCGACATTGGCGATGATGCTGGTGGCCCAAGGTCTCGCTCTGACAATTTCGAACAGCGCACCAATCTACTTCACGACGCTCCCTCAGTTCAGTGAGATCTCCACCGGCGAGATCATTCCTCAGATTCCCAATGCGGTGCTGATCCTCGCGGTGTTGGCAGTGCTAGCTGGTGTCACGCTGAAGCGAACCATTTTCGGTCGATACACCTACGCCATCGGCAGCAACGAAGAGGCTACGGAACTGTCCGGCATCAACACCCGGAAGTGGAAGCTTGCTATCTACACCGTGGCCGGACTGTTTACCGGCATCGCCGGCATCATGATCTCCGCTCGGCTCGGCTCGGCACAGCCAGCAACAGGCATGGGCTACGAGCTGCAGGCGATTGCTGCGGTCGTCATTGGTGGCACCTCGCTTGCCGGTGGCAAAGGCTCAATCGTGGGCACCATCATCGGTGCCTTGATCATTTCGGTGATCAACAACGGACTTCGCATCATGTCAATCCCACAAGAGTGGCAAAACGTCATCCTGGGTGTGGTCATCCTCGGTGCTGTGTACGCCGACATGGCCCGTAAGAAGTGAGATCGAAACACCGGCGGGATAGAGGCGAACATCCCTAATCCCGCTTGCGGCAAGCTGTTTTCGGCGAAACAGATCGCCAGCACCGAGGCTAACGAGAGGATTGATCATGCAGAGACGAAGGTTGAACGCCGGAGCGATGTCCGCGCTGGCCATCATCGGTCTGGTGCTAGGAGGATGCGTTCGGGCGAGCGACGTCGACGAGGGGGCGCAGTCCGCTAACCCCGCGTCATCCAACCGGCCCGCCAAAGGCGATGTGACGCCTACCCCGATGTCGGCTGACCCCAAGCCCGTCATTGCGATCGTCTCGAAGGGATTTCAACAGCAGTTCTGGCAGGCGGTGAAGATCGGAGCTCAGGACGAGGCGGCGAAGCTGGGTGTCGACATCACCTACCAAGGACCGGCGACGGAGTCTCAGGTCGAGGTTCAGATCGACATGCTGACACAAGCTCTGGCGAGCGAGCCAGCGGCCGTTGCCTTGGCCGCCCTCGACTCGAGAGCAGCCGCCCCACTGCTGCAGCAGGCACAGAAGGCAGATATCCCCGTCGTGGCGTTCGACTCAGGCGTGGACAGTGATATTCCTGTCACCACTGCGGCCACCGACAACAGGGTTGCAGCTGCTGAGGCTGCCAAGCACATGTCGGAGTTGATCGGTGCAAAGGGCAAGGTGGCGGTCGTCATACACGACCAGACGAGCGGGTCGGGAACTGGTCGCCGCGACGGCTTCATCGACTGGATGAAGACCAACGCCCCAGGCGTTGAACTGCTCGAGCCTCAGTATGGCGATGGTGATCAGGCTAAATCCGCCGACATCACCAAATCCATCATCGCCGCTAATCCCGACATCGCAGGTATCTACGGTTCCAACGAGGGTTCTGCCATCGGTGTGGTAAAGGGCGTACAAGAAAGCGGCAAGACCGGCATCACCGTCGTCGGTTTCGATTCCGGCCAAGCCCAGATTGACGCCATCAACAATGGAATCATGGCCGGTGCCATCACCCAGAACCCTATCAACATTGGTGCGAAAACCGTTGATGCTGCGGTTGCCGCACTACAGGGCCAAACCTTACCGAAGACCATCGACACTGGATTCTATTGGTATGACAAGAGCAACATCAACGATCCGAAGATTCAGGCCGTTCTCTACAAGTAGTCCAGTCAAGGGTTGGGCAGCGGGTGCCTCCCGTCGAGAACCGGACGTGTGTGGCCCGATCGAAGACGCAGCGTAAAAGTCAGTTCATGCGGGAACTTGGTTTCGATGACGAGGGCCGCGTTGGTACGTCATCCTGCGTACGGCGTTGGAGGGCAAGGCGGACTTCACGAGCCGGCCCATCGAATCCCTGGATCCGCTCGAAGAGCATGGAAGCGGCCGTGCGGCCCATGTCGTAGACAGGCTGGCCAACGGTAGAATGCACGCCTCGTCTGCCGCCCAGAGCGAGATCATCGAAGGTGACGAGCGGGATATCGGCGAGTTGGACACCGAGTTCGTCGAGGGCTTGCATAGCGCCGATCGTCATCAAGTTATCTGCGACAAAGATGGCGTCCGGTGGATCCGGATGCCGGAGAAGATCATAGGCGGCGCGATAGCCACCCTCGACATGGTAGTCCCCATCGACGACAAGTCGCTGCCGATAGCGGCGCCCGGCCGCTTTGAGGGCTTTTCGGTATCCAGCGAGTCGCTCCGACCCGCTCGTAGTGCGTTCGGGCCCAGTAATGATAGCGACGTTTTGATAGCCAGCTTCGATGAGTGTGGCAGTGGCCAACTCTCCGCCGCCGACGTTGTCGAGAATGACCGTGTCGAATTCGGAGGTACCCAGCTTACGATCCACCGCCACGACAGGGATACGGTCCCGAGTGAATGCAGACACATCCGAGTGGGATTCGTCGGCGGGCGCAATGATCAGACCAGCTATTTGTTGATCCACCAAGAGCTCGACGTACTCCCTTTCGGCTGAGTAGTCCTCATCGGAGTTGCAGACGACGACGAGGAAGCCGGACCGAGCGGCGGCGTCTTGGACGGCTCGGGCGACCGTCGTGAAGAAAGGGTTCTCGATGTCGGGGATAACTATGCCTAGAACGGTGCTCATCTGCCGCCGAAGCCCACGGGCGAGGCCGCTTCGCCGGTAGCCCAGCTCTTGCACTGCTGCCAGCACCGACTCCCGTAAGGCGGGCTGCACCGCATGATTGTTCACCACGCGCGAGACGGTCGCCGTGGAAACGCCTGCCCGGGCCGCCACGTCCTTGATACTTGGTCTCTGTCCCACGAGGCCAGCCTAAACCTGACACGATGCTGGTAGAGAAGAACAGCTTCGACGTCGGTGTGTGCAGCAAGCGCAATTTCAGGGTGGCGGGGCGAGCAGACGTACGGCGTTGTCCCGGTAGACCGCGGCCAGCAGGTCAGGCTCGAGGTGCAGGCCGGACACGGTCCAGCGTCCCTGCCGGGGTACGGGGCTGCCGGGGTCGTAGTCGAAGCCCTCGTCGGTGGTCTCGAAGAAGCGGAAGTGCAGCCGGAACTGCTCGGCGCTTGCCGGGTAGATGTCGGTACCGAAGAGCACCCGGTCGCCGAACCGGGCGAGCAGCTCGCGGACGCGCCGCGGCTGCCGGCCGAGCTCGGCCATCCGGCCGGCCGTGTCGATGGCATAGTGCGGGGCTGCCTCGAGCAGCTGCTCCACCCGGTCCAGATCCTCGGCGGCGCAGCCCGCGTGGGCCCCGATGAAGGAGGTCTCCGGGCAGGCCAGCACGAGGGCCGCGTGGGCGTCCAGCAGCGCGTCGAAGCTTGGGTACCGGTCGCGGTCGCCGAACCACCACTCGGGTATGCCCAGCAGCTCGTCGAGCCGCTCGTTGCCGGCGTCGGCCGGCGCGAAGAACGCGATTGGGTCCGCCGTGTGGATCAGGACCGGCAGACCGAGCGCGCCGGCGTGCTGCAGCACCTCCACCACCCGCGGGTCGGCCGGGCTGACCAGCCGGTCGGCCGCGTCCCGCACGGTCAACCCGAGGTCCTTCCAGATCTTCAACCCCCGCGCACCCCTGGCCTGGCTGTCGGCGAGCGATGCGGTCAATTGCGACACCCCGTCCGGGGCGCCGAGCAGCGACCAGTCCAGCTGGCAGAAGGTGACGAAGCGGCCAGGGTGGGCCCGGTCGTAGCGCTCCACGTTGGCGCTGACCTCCGCACCCCACATCCCGTCGAGGTTGACCACGGTCTCGACGCCGCACGCGTCCATGGTCGCGACCAGCGCGGGAACGTCGGGGATCATCCAGGCGCCGTCGCTCAGCCAGCGGCCGAGGTGGTTGTGCACGTCGACCACCGGCACCGCGGCCCGCTCCACGATGCTCTCTCGGCCACGCAACTGGCTGCGCGGCCGCCAGTCGGTCAGCCGGAGCTCAGCGAGGGCTGTCCAGTCGGGGTCGGGCACGGTCGGCTCCTGTCGGTGACCGCGCACCCACGGTGGACGGAGGGTGCCGAGCGATCCACAGACGCTCACTATGCCCAATGATGAACCCATGAGCAGCACCACAGTCACCACCGCCCCAGAGCCAGGACTCCGCACCCGCCGGGAGATCGACAGTCAGCCTGGCGTTTGGCGCCAGGCCCTGGACGCGTACGTCCCCCGGGCGACCGAGCTGTTCGCGCGGCCCGGCGAGCGGGTCCTGGTCCTCGGCTGCGGCACCTCGGCCTTTGTCGCCGAGTCCGTCGCGATCCTGCGCGAAGCCGCCGGTCTGGGTCTGACCGACGCGGCGTACGCATCGGAGCCCCGGAGGTGGCGCGACTACGACACCGTGGTCGCGTTGACCCGGTCCGGCACCACCACCGAGGTCATCGACGCGCTCCACGGCCTCCCGACCGGGGTCAGGACGATCGCGGTGACCGGGGTGGCGGACTCCCCGGTCGCCGGCCTGGTCGACGAGGTGCTGCTGCTCGACTTCGCCGACGAGGAGTCAGTGGTCCAGACCCGGTTCCCCACTACCCTGCTGCTGCTGGCGCGGGCGGCGTTCGGTGCGGACCTGTCCGAGCTCCCGGACCAGTGCGAGGGGGCGCTCGCCGGGGCGTCGCGGGTGGATGTCGCAGATTTCGACCACTTCGTCTACCTGGGGCGGGGTTGGACCCACGGGCTGGCTCAGGAGGCGGCCCTGAAGATCCGCGAGGCGGCCCAGGCGTGGGCCGAGTCCTATCCGCTGCTGGACTACCGGCACGGACCCCTGGCGGTGGCGGGGGAACGGTCGCTGGTCTGGATGATCGGTGCGAGCGACGACGGCCTGGTCGACGACGTACGGCGTACGGGCGCGACCGTGGTGACCAGCCGCCACGACCCGCTGATCGAGCTCGCCCTGCTGCAGCGGCTCGCCAGCGACGTCGCCCGGTTGCGGGGTCTGGACCCCGACGCACCCGTCCACCTGTCCCGCTCGATCATCCTCGCCCCGTCATCCTGAGGCGCTGACCGGGTGGAGGTCCTCGTCGTCGGTGACGCCAACCCCGACCTGATCCTGGCCGGGGACGTGGTGCCGCGGTTCGGCCAGGCCGAGCAGCTGCTGGACCGCGCGGACCTGGTGCTCGGGGGCAGCGCCTCGATCATGGCCTGCGGCCTGGCCCGGCTGGGGGTCGCGACCGGACTGGCCGCGGTGGTCGGCGAGGACGTGTCCGGGCACCTGGTTCGCGACCGGCTGACGGCGCGCGGCGTCGACATCAGCGGGGTCGTCGTGGACCCTCGGACTCCCACGGGCTTGTCGGTGATGCTGCTCGCCGACGACGACCGGGCGATCCTCACCCTGCTCGGCACCGTACCCGGATTGGACGTCGAGCACGTCCTGGCCCGGGTCGAGACCTCCGCCCCCCGGCACGTGCACGTGGCCTCCTACTTTCTGCAGCCCGGATTGGCCGCCGATCTGCCCGCGCTGCTGGATGAGCTCCGCGACCGCGGGGTCACGACCAGCCTCGACACCAACTGGGACCCGGCGGAACGGTGGACCGGGCTGGCCGAGGTGCTCCGCCGGGTCGACATCCTGCTGCCCAACCGCGCCGAGGTCCTCGCCATCGCCCGCGCCCTCGGGGTCGAGGTGGGAGACGACGTTCCCGCCGCGGCCCGTGCGCTGGCGGCGTACGGCTGCCGGGTGGTGGTGAAGTGCGGCGCCGAGGGTGCGCTGTCGGTCGGCCCGGGTCTCGGCACCGTGGCGTTCCCGGGTCTGGCGGTGGAGGTGGTCGACACCACGGGGGCCGGGGACAGCTTCGACGCCGGTTACGTCGCGGCTGTGATCGGCGGGGTCACCGACGAGGCCGAGCGGCTCCGCTGGGCCACCGTGGCCGGAGCGCTCTCGGTGCGTGCTGCCGGCGGCACGGCGAGCCAGGCCACCCGGGACGAGCTCCGGTCGCGTTCTGGACCA
>JAABUN010008119.1_pt1 | contig 10904 bp, 11 predicted proteins | sample 5559311 | NCBI WGS metagenome assembly JAABUN01 (sample SAMN10711877, study PRJNA513370) | rock metagenome | isolation source: Antarctica rocks | place: Antarctica: Victoria Land, Siegfried Peak sud | reverse complement strand
CACGACTCACGACCCATGACCCACGACTCGTTACACGAACGCCTGAATCCCGGTGATCTTCCGGCCGACGACGAGGGTTTGGACTTCGGCGGTCCCTTCATAGGAGTAGATTGCTTCGGCGTCGTTGAAGTGGCGGATCACCAGATTGTCGAGCAGGATACCGTTGCCGCCCATGATGTCGCGCGCTTCGGCGGCGATCTTCCGGGCCTTGGTGCTGTGGTTCAGCTTAGCGAGCGAGGCTTGCTCCGGGGTCATCTTGCCCTGCGCCATCAGCGTGCCGAGCCGCCAGCACATCAGCTGCATCGCGGTGATCTCGTTCAGCATCCAGACCAGCTTCTGCTGGATCAACTGATGCCCGGCGATCGGCTTGCCGAACTGCTCGCGCCGCGTGGCGTAAGCCAGGGCCGCTTCGTAGCAAGCCATCGCATTGCCGAGCGCGGCGCAGGCGACCCCGTAGCGGGTCATCGTCAGCACCATCGCCGTCTCGCGGAAGCTGTTGCTGTTGCCCAGCCGATTCTCGGCGGGGATACGGGCGTCGGTGAAGGTGAGGTCGGCATTGCCAAGGGCGCGCAGGGCCATCTTGCCGGCCATCAGGTGCGCCTCGAAACCGGGCGTCCCCTTCTCCACCAGGAAGCCCGCAACCTTGCCATCGTTGTCCAGATCGCGCGCCCAGACGACGACGACATCGGCGAGGTGGCCGAGGCCGATCCAGCGCTTCGCCCCGTTGAGGACATAGCTGTTGCCGTCGCGGCGTGCGGTCGTCTCGATATGCGAGGCATCGGAGCCGCGCAACGGCTCGGTCAGGCCGAATGCGCCGAGCTTCTCCATCCGGGCCATCTGCGGCAGCCAGTGGCGTTTCTGCTCCTCGTTGCCGCCGACATAGATCGAACCCATCGCCAGCCCGGAGTGGACGCCGATCCAGGTGCTGACGCTGGCATCGCCGCGCGCCAGTTCCGCCGCGATGAAACCATCGGCGACCGGGCTGAGGCCGGGGCAACCGTAGCCGCGCAGGGCACCGCCGACGATCCCGAGTTCCGCGATTTTCGGCACCAACTCCCAGGGGAACTCCGCGCGCTCCCAATAGGGGCCGATGATCGGGATGACCTCGCGATCGACGAACGCGCGCACCTTGTCGCGCAGGGCACGTTCCTCTTCGGTCATCAAGTCATCGATCGCGTAGAAATCGACGCGCGGGAAGATCGCGCCGACAAGATTGGTGCTGCGCTCGGCGGTTTCCTGACTCGCGCCCGGTCGCATCAACGCCGCAGATTGCTCACCCAGATGCAAATTCGGTATCGTGCTGGTCATCGCTGAACCTCCTCATCGCTGCGCTTCTCGGCCATCGCGGCCTGCCCGGTAGCCAACACCCCTCTACGACGCTTCTTACGGGGTGCGGGATACCGGGCAGCCATCCGCTCTTCAGATGGAGGATAGCATGATTGGGCGATCTTTTACAAACGATCGTTCGTTTTTATCGAAACGGTCAGTGGGACTACTCGGCCTGTGCGGCGACTAACTGGCGTGCATCGTCGCGCAGGACACGGCGCAGCACCTTGCCGGTTGGCAATTTGGGCAACTCGTCGCGGAACTCGACCCGGCTCGGAGCCTTGAACGAGGCGAGGCGGCTCTTGCAGTAGGCGATCAATTCCTCGGCGGTGGCCGCACCCTCGCTCTTCAGCGCGACATAGGCCAGCGGGCGCTCGCCCGCATACGGATCCGGGATCGCCACGACCGCCGCCTCGCGTACCGCCGGGTGGGCGTAGAGGATTTCCTCGACCTCGCGCGGCCAGACCTTGAAGCCCCCGGCGTTGATCATGTCCTTCTTGCGATCGACGATCGTGTAATAACCTTCGTCGTCTACGGTCGCGATGTCGCCGGTGTGGAACCAGCCCCCGCGCAGCGCTTCCTCGGAATCTTCCTGGCGTGCCCAATAGCCGACCATGATATTCTCGCCGCGCAGGATGATCTCGCCCTCCTGGCCCTGCGGCACATCGCGGTCTTGCTCGTCCACCACGCGCGCCTCCACGCCGGGGAGCGGCCAGCCGATCGTGCCCGGCTTGATCTTGGGCGCGGCGGAGTTGCTATGGCTGACCGGTGAGGTTTCGGTCAGGCCATAACCTTCCTGGATCTCGATTCCTGTGGCCTCTTTGAATCGACTCAGCACCTCGCGCGGCAATGCGGCCGCACCGGAATTGACGATCCGCAAGCTCGATAGATCGTAGGTCTCTAGTGCTGGCGTATTGACCCAGGCGATGAATATCGGCGGCGCACCGAGGAAGATCGTTGCGTGCTGGCGTTGTATCGCCTCCAACACCGGGACTGGCTCGAAACGCGGGATTAAGACGATCGCGCCGCCGACGCGGAGGGTCGCATTCATCCCGACATTCATCCCGTAGATGTGGAAGAGGGGGAGAACCAGAAGGGTGATGTCGTCGGGCCGGTGTTCAACCCCTTTGAGCGAGCCGAACTGTTCGCAGTTGGCGATGAAGTTACGGTGGGTCAGCATCGCCCCTTTCGGGCGTCCGGTGGTGCCGGAGGTGTAGCAGATCACCGCCAGATCGGCGGGCTGCACCGTTACCGGCGTGCGCTGTGGCGCCTGGCCCGCGAGGAGCGCCGCCCAGTGGGTGGTCCCTTCCGGGGCGGCGGTCTGGCCGACGAAGATCGTCTCCCGCACCGATGCCGCGCTCGCGATCCCGGCGACGATCTGCGGATAGAACATCTCGAAGACGATCACCGCTTTTGTCTGGTTGTCGTTGAGGATATAGCCGACCTCTTCCGCCTTGTAAAGAAGATTCAGCGGCACGACGACCGCGCCGAGGCGCAAAACGGCGTAATAGGCAACGACGAATTGCGGGATGTTGGGCACCATGATCGCGACCCGATCGCCCTGACCGATCCCACGCGCGGCGAGCGCATTGGCGACCAACTCGATCTGCCCATGCACCTGCCCATAACTGAGCTGCTGGTCGGCGAAGATGATCGCCGTGCGGTCGCCCTCCTGCGCGGCGACATCGGCGACGATTTCGGCGAGGGTTGTTGCGGTTGCCATCGGCTGCCTCCTCTCTCTATTACGATGTATTACGATCTGTCATACCGGTATGTCACGCGAAAGGTGATGAAGTGGAGCCGCCTTACGTTCACTGCCAGGAAAATATGGTGAGCGAGGGTTCCGCCTGGAGGGGGAGCTACCAGAAGCCGCTGAGGGAACGCACTTGTGTGGGAAGAAGTATACCATCGGGTGCCGTGTGGTTCGCACGCCCACACCAAGCGATTTGCCCGGCTGCTCATCGATCTCGCCTGCGGATCGGTATCATCGGGTCAGGTTCCCTGCGTTTGCCGTTCTCGCACCGTTAGCGCGGCGCATCCGTAGGGTAGCGTCAAGCGTAGTTCTTAATGGGTGGTTGTGATCGCCGGGTTGTGGCGGTCGCGCGGGTTGTCGCCGCTGGCCTCAATCCTCTATGCTGAATCCGCTGGTGCGGCCCGCCCCGTTGCGGGCCGCTGGACGAAAAAAAGGGTTGGTTTGTTGATGTTGACCATACGCCATCGCGCGGGTCGTGGCTCCACTATCGCCGCGCTGTTACTCGCTCTTTCCATCTTCCTGGCCGCGTGCGGTGGCTCGGCCACGCCGAGCCTCGCACCAACCGCGCCGCTCGCGCCCGCCTCGCCGACCACGGTCGCTGCTGCGCCGACGGCGACGATCGCCCCGGCGAGCCCCACTGCCGCGCTCGCCACGCCGACGCGGGCCGTACCGGCAACCCCAGCCGTGTCGGGCGGTACATCATCGGCGGTGCCCATCATCCCGACCGCCATCGCCTCGCCGCCGCCAACGGCGACCCCTGTGCCGCCGACCGCGACGCCGGTCCCGCGCGCCGGGCAGCCGACACGCTTGAAGATCCCGGTTATTCGTGTGGATGCCGCGATCGAGTATGTCGGGCTGACCCCCGAGGGCGCGATGGATGTGCCGAAGGATTACAGTAAGACCGCCTGGTACGAGCCAGGACCGCGCCCCGGCGAGCAGGGTAATTCTGCTATCGCTGGTCACGTCGATTCCAAGACCGGCAAGGCCGTCTTCTGGGATTTGCACCTGTTGAAAGCTGGCGATGAGATCTTCGTCACTGGTGACGATGGTGTCGAGCGGCGTTTCGTCGTCTCCGGGGTGCAATCCTATGGGCGCACCGATGCGCCGTTGCAGCAGATTTTTGGCCCGACGAGCGAACGTCACCTGAATGTCATTACCTGTGATGTAGAGAGTGGCTTTAATAAGGCAAAAGGCGAATACGCCGGAAACATCGTTGTCTACACCACCTATGCACCGCAATAATAGGGTTGGGGCAGGCGATTCAGCCGCCTGCCTCAATCCTCCTCCGACACCTTGTGCCGCTCCCCAGAGCGGCGGGGTATACTGAGGGTGGGCGCGCGTGGCGCGTGCCGGTGATCCGGTGCGAGGACTGACGAGTATGCTGGAAAAAGCCCCCTACCGCGTGCATGTCTGCTGCGGGCCGAGTTGCACGCGGTTCAACCCGAAAGAATTGTTGAAGGCGCTGGAAGGGGAACTCGCAGAGCAGGGGCTGGAGGATCAGGTGTCGATCCAACTCAGCGCCTGCCGTAATCGCTGCGAGCAGAGTCCTTCATTAAATGTCTATCCCGGCCCGGTCTTCTACAACCGGCTGACCCCCGAAGCGGTACGCGCGATCGTGCGCCAGCATCTCAGCGGCGGCGAGCCGGTGCAGGAATGGCTTTTCACACCGGGGCGTAAGCCGACCGTGCCGCCGGGCGGTGGTGCGCCCATTCGCACGACGAAAACCGAAATGGAGCAAAGCAAAAAGTGGCGCTGGTGGTAGGCGGCAGACGTTGCGCTGCGAGGAGTTGCAGATGACCGAGCCACAAACGCAGCGGGTCGGGTCGGGCAAGGCGGTCCTGATCTACGTGCGCGAGTCGCAATACAACGAGCACGAGCGGGTGCCGATCGAGGACCAATTGGCTGCCTGTACCACGCTGGCGCAGAGTCTGGGCTATGCCGTTTCCGATGAGTTGACCATCATCGAGCGCGGCCCGAATAGCTCGATGACCCGCGCCGGGATCACGACGCTGATCGGTCATGTTGCCGCCGCGCGGGTCGGGGCGATCATTACCTACACCCTCAATCGGCTTGGGCGACCGGCGAGCGACGCGCTCGAAGCGTTGGTACGCGAATTCCGCCGTCGCGAGGTGCCGCTGTACATCGCTCTCACGCCGGGCGGGTACAGCTACGATCCGCAGACCGGCAAGCTCGCCCACGATCCCGAGGCGATCCATGCCGCGACGTTGCGCGAGTGGCAGCCGCCCGCGTACATTATCATCCCGCGCGAGAACGAGCAGGATGAGCGCTTCGCCGAACATTTCCCGCGCCTCAACGAGGTCGGCGAGATCATCTCCGATGGGCAGACAACGGAGCGGTAAGCTGAGGCATTGCAGGGGGGACAAGGGGGTTTAACCACAGAGCGCACAGAGACGAGGGAGAGACGAGGGAAGATGACGAGAGGGGGGACTGGCGGTAAGTAGGGTGACTCGACTTCGGTGACTCAGCCTGCCTACGCGAGTGTATCCTGTGCCGCGTCATGGGGTTCGTGGCCGTAGATCCGTGAGGCGCGGCTGATGACAATTGGTTGGTTGATCGCCCTCTCTCAGTCCCCGGAGGGGGATTTCGTGGCGGAGCCTTCAGCCCAACGTCAACCTACGCCAAAAGGGCGCTCACGTTCGTCACTACCATCAAGCGCATACCGTGTACCAAGCAGCGGGGGCGACGCTATTGCGTCGCCCCCGCTATTGTTTCTCGCTGGGAAGAGAAGCCTAGACGACCGCCTCTTGGGTCTGCGGATCGAAGGCGTGCATGTTCTTCATGTTGAACGACAGCTGGATGACATCGCCAGCCATCACGCGGACGCGCGGGTCGACGCGGGCGACGAAGACATCGGTCGCGGCACCTTCTTCGACGGCGATCTTGCCACCGGCGGCATGGTCGGCGGTCGTCGCGTGCAGCTGGATCTCGCTGCCCAGCGGCTCCAACACCTCGACGCGGGACTGCACGGTCGCATTGCGCCATTCGGGCTCGGCGAACTCCTGGACCTCGATATCCTCAGGGCGGATGCCGAAGACGACCTGCTGACCCTTGCGCGATGCCAGCTTCGACTCGTGCTCGCGCGGCACGCGCAGCTTGAAGCCCGCGTCGGCGATGTAGAGGCCCTCGCCATCGGACTCGACCTTGCCGGGCATGAAGTTCATCGACGGCGAACCGATGAAGCCGGCGACGAACATGTTGGCGGGCTTGTCATACAGGTTCTGCGGCGAGTCCAACTGCTGCAAATGGCCGTCTTTCATGACCACGATCCGGTCGCCCATCGTCAGGGCCTCGACCTGGTCGTGCGTCACGTAGATGGTGGTGGTGCTGAGGCGGCGGTGGAGCTTCTGGATCTCGGCGCGGGTCTGCACGCGCAGCTTCGCATCGAGGTTCGACAGCGGCTCGTCCATCAGGTAGGCGGCTGGCTCGCGGACGATCGCGCGACCGAGCGCGACGCGCTGGCGCTGACCACCGGAGAGGGCCTTCGGTCGGCGGGTGAGGTACGGGGTGATCGAGAGGATCTCGGCGGCCTCGCGGACGCGGCGGTCGATCTCGGGCTTGGCGACGCGGCGCAGTTTCAGCGCGAAGGCCATGTTGTCATAGACACTCATGTGCGGGTACAAGGCGTAGTTCTGAAAGACCATCGCGATGTCGCGGTCGCGCGGCGGCAGATCGTTCACGCGGCGGTCGCCGATGTAGATGCTGCCCTCGCTGATCTCTTCCAGTCCGGCCAACATGCGGAGCGCCGTGGACTTGCCGCAGCCCGAGGGGCCGACGAAGACCAGGAACTCGGCGTCGTTGACGTCGATGGAGAGGTCGGTCACCGCGAACTGGTCGCTGTTCTCGTAGCGCTTGTGGACATGATCGAACACAATTTTCGCCATTGGGCCATTCCTCCATGCACTGTCCACGGGGAGGCTGACGCCCCACAGTTGGTTCATCTGAACCACCCCGTGACCTAGTCCACCACTCCGGTGCCAAACCCCGAACATCAGGGTCATGGAGAGTCGGTGCTGCCAAGATTGTAGCATGACGCTGGGAACATGCAAGCGATCGCGGCAGCTGGTTCTGATCAAATGTCAGACAGGGTATGGTTGGTGTCGATCCGATTGGCGTTTCTCAATACAATGGGCAACCCGATACGGTACTTTTAGTATCTTGTGTGTATGGTTGACAGATGCGATTCTAGGTTTTGTCGGGCATCGGTTCGGGCTGCACCTGGCTATATCCAGGGGACTATATGAGGTTTCGGCCCTGGCTTTTGTTTGGAACGCTAATGCTCGTCAGCCGCCCTACGATTGCCTGAGGCTCGTTACAACTGCCAGCCATGAACCTGACAGGAGGCACGATGAGCAGCATCGGGTTGTGCCGAATCGTCAAAGGCGAAGGTCGATGAAACGCTATCGAGTGCCCCTACTGATCGCGCTCGTCGTGATCGTCGCGCTCGCGGTGTTCGTCGGTATCCGCATCCGCGAGGCGACCGACGGCACCTACCGGACGCAGCGGCGGAGGGGCATCTGTTCTACCCCGGTGCGGTCGAGCTCAGTCAGTTCGGTGCCGACCGTAGGCAAGATCTCACCGGCCAGCGGACCAGGGCGAAATCAGGGCATGTCCTCGGCACTAACGTGACCGAGGAGCAGGTTGTGGACTTCTACCGTGAACGCCTGTCCGCTCAGGGCTGGCGGGAGTCGGGGGCAGAGGCCATTCGTGGGACCGCACAGTCGCGCGTCGCCGTCTACCGTAAGGATACTCTCCTTGTACAGATCGCGATTCTGAGCAAGGGCGATGTACGCAATGGCTCGGTGATAGATACTTACCAGACACCCTATCAAATTACGCTGTATGCCGATTTACCGAAATAGGTAGCGACGCAACTCTTGTGGGTTGCGAATCGGTGCCTGAATAGCCTGCGTTAAGTGCTGTTGCCCGTGAGCAAGTAATCGGTAGAGGATAAACGCACTATGCGCGCTGACCCGCCCGGCCATAAACTCGACCTCGCAAACCGTCTCGTCTTTACGCTTGTCCCGCTGGTGCTTGTTCTCTTGCTTGTGGGCAGCTTCCTCTGGTGGCAGCGCCCCGAGCGGAACGGGGTGATCGTGCGAGCCCGCACGCTCGCGGCACTCCCAGAGGCGCAACTTTTCTATCCTGGGGCGGTCGTGCTCGCCCAGGGTAGCCGCGACTATGAGTGGGGTTTGTGGGGGAGCAACCCGGCGATCACCGATACGGTCCTTGGGGCGAACGTCGCCCCGAAGGAGATCATCGGCTTCTATAACCGTGAACTTTTGGCGCGCGGATGGCGCGCTTCCAACGCCGATACAGTTGTCGGATCGAACGAGTTTACTGGTGCGGCGTATCGGAAGGGGCGGATGGCGATCCAGGTAGCCGTGCTGCGCCCGGACTATCCCGGCAATCCCCCGGCAATCAAGTCCTACACCGCTGGCTACCGGATCACTCTCATCGCCGATCGCCCGAGCGACAAGCCTTGAAGTTGTCAGGTTTGGCTATGCGCTGGATCGTGTAGAGAGAACGTGGCCTTATGCTATACTCGCCGCCGTATCGCGCATAGGCTGGGGAACGTGTGCGCGACGTTGTGGAGGGGATGACAGGATGGCGGATTCGGCGGCCACAGGGGATCTGCGCCAGACGGCGCTCAACGCGGCGCACCGACGAATGGGCGCAAAGATGGTCGAGTTCGGCGGCTGGGATATGCCCGTGCGCTACTCCGGCGACCTGGAAGAGCATCGCGCGGTCCGCGCCGCAGCCGGGCTTTTCGATCTCGGCCACATGGGGCAGGTGACCGTCAGCGGCCCCGACGCCCTCCCGTATCTCCAATGGCTCGTTACGAACGACATGGCCACCCTTCCTGAGGGGACATCGCGCTATGCGCTCCTCTGCAAGCCTGATGGTGGCGTCCTCGATGATCTCTTCATCTACCGCCTGCCTGGCCGCTGGTTCGTCGTCGTCAACGCCTCCAACCGCGAGCGCGATGCCGCCTGGATGCAGGAGCGCCGCGCCGAACACCCCGAGTGGGATGTCACGGTCGCCGATATCTCCGGCGAGACCGGGATGTTGGCGCTGCAAGGCCCGCGCGCCGAGGCTATCCTGGGGCGCTTGACCCCCGCCGATCTCACCGCGCTGCCCTATTTCGACGCGATCGAAGCCCCGGTCCTCGGCGTCCCGACGATCATCGGGCGCACCGGCTATACCGGCGAGGATGGCTTCGAACTCTACTTCCCGATCGCCGAGAGCGAGCGCCTCTGGGACGCGATCCTCGAAGCCGGTCGCCCCGATGGCCTGCTGCCGATCGGGCTCGGCGCGCGTGACACCCTGCGTCTCGAGGCGAAGATGGCCCTCTACGGCCACGAGTTGACCGAAGCGATCAACCCGCTCGAAGCCGGGCTCGGTTGGGCGGTCAATTTTGACAAGGGCGACTTTATCGGGCGTGACGCGCTGCTGAAGGTGCGCGACAACAAGCCCGCCCGCCGTCTCGTCGGCTTTCGGATGACCGAGCGCGGTGGTGCGCCCCGCGCTGGCTACGAGCTCCAGGTCGCCGGTGCGACCGTCGGCCAGGTCACCAGCGGCACCCACTCCCCGACCCTCGGACAGAGCATCGGCCTAGCGCTGGTCGATCGTGCCGTCGCCGGGGTCGGCAAGCCTCTCGACGTGATCATTCGCGGCAAGCCCGTCCATGCCGAGCAAGTCAAAACGCCGTTCTACAAACGCCCAGGCAAGTGAACGGAAATGACGAGTGACGAATGACGAATAAGCTACGCGAGTGCTCCACACGTCGGTAGCCTTCCCCGTCTCCTATTCGTCACTCGTCATTCGTCATTGAGTAGATGAGGGGGTCCGATGAGCCAGCTTCCGACCGACCGGCAGTACACCAAAGAACACGAGTGGATTAAGATCGAGGGTGACATCGCCACCGTGGGGATCACCGAGTTCGCGCAGAGCGAGTTGGGCGATGTCACCTACGTCGAGGTGCCGAAAGTCGGCCAGCAACTGAGCCAGGGACAGGCGTTCGGCGTCGTAGAGTCGGTCAAGGCCGTCTCGGATATCTATGCGCCGGTGGCCGGTGAGGTCGTCGAGACCAACGACACCCTCGCCGACGAGCCGGAGACGGTCAACGCCTCGCCCTACGACGGTGCCTGGATGGTCAAGTTGCGCCTCGCCGGTCCGGCGGACAGCACCGAACTCCTCAGTGCCAATGAGTACGAGCAGTTCATCGCAGCGGGCGGACACTAGAACGAATGACGAGTGACGAATGACGAATAAGGGATGAGCGGGGTGGCATCATGACTTTGTGCTGTTTCTCATTCGTCATTCGTCACTCGTGACTCGTCATTCGTCATTAACCCGGAGTAAATAATGTCGTACGTGCCTCACACCGATGCCGACCGCGAGCAGATGCTGGCGGCGATCGGGGTCGATTCGATCGCCGATCTCTTCGTGGATATTCCGCAGCAGTTGCGTTTCCCCGAACTGCGCCTGCCCGCCCCGCTCTCCGAGCAGGAGGTACGCGCCCGCCTGACCGAGTTGGCCGAGTCGAATAACCACGCCGGGCAGCTGCCGTCATTCCTGGGTGCGGGGGCGTATGGTCACTATGTGCCTGCGGCGGTCGGGTACATCAACCAGCGCGGCGAGTTCCTGACCGCCTACACCCCCTACCAGCCCGAGTTGAGCCAGGGGACGTTGCAGGGGATCTACGAATACCAGACGATGATCTGCCAGCTCTACGGGATGGATGTCTCCAACGCCTCGATGTACGACGGTGGCACCGCCCTGGCCGAAGGGGCGCTGATGACCC
>JAABUN010008118.1_pt1 | contig 10905 bp, 8 predicted proteins | sample 5559311 | NCBI WGS metagenome assembly JAABUN01 (sample SAMN10711877, study PRJNA513370) | rock metagenome | isolation source: Antarctica rocks | place: Antarctica: Victoria Land, Siegfried Peak sud | reverse complement strand
CGGAGCGGGGCTTGCTTGATGGCGGTGATGCTCATTGAGGTCCTTCGGGGATAAGGGACGGATCAAGGTCCGTGGTCCGCGAGTGCTCCTCGATGAAGCTTCGGGCGGCGTCCAGGTCCTCGGGCGATTTTACGGCGAGTGCCGCCGTACCGCGCATTCCGCGCTTCGCGAGGCCGGTCAGGGTGCCTGCAGGAGACAGTTCGATCATGCCCGTGACACCCATTCTCTGCATGGATTCCATGCAGAGGTCCCAGCGGACGGGTCGGGATACCTGTGCGATCAGGCTGTCGAGGTTGCCCTCGCCGGTCGCCACGGGTCGGCCGTCGTAGTTGGACATCAGGGTGGCTGCCGGGTCGGTCGGAGCCAGGGTGGGCCGAAGGGCCTCGAGCGCCGTGACGGCCGGCGACATGTGGTGTGTGTGGAAGGCGCCGGCGACTTTCAGTGCGACGACGCGGGCTTTGGCGGGCGGGTTCTCCGCGAGTGCAGCCAGTTGCTCGACTGTGCCGGCCGCGACCACCTGGCCGCCGCCGTTCGCGTTCGCGGCGGTGAGTCCGAGATCCGCGAGCCGCGCCACGACGTCGTCGGGGTCGCCGCCCAGTACCGCGCTCATTCCGGTAGGGGTGGCGGCGGCAGCGTCGGCCATTGCGTTGGCGCGGACGCGGACGAAGGCGACGGCGTCGTCTTCGGGGAGTGCTCCGGCGATGGCCGAGGCGGTCAGCTCGCCGACGGAGTGTCCGGCGACGACGGTGGCCGCGGTGAGTGGGCCGTCCTCGAGGAGCAGGCGTGCCGTGACGAGACCGGCGGCGACGATGAGCGGCTGGGCGACGGCGGTGTCCCTGATGGTCCCCTCGTCGGAGACGGTGCCGTGCCGGATGAGGTCGGTCCCCGCGCGTTCACTGAGGTGCTCGAGGTGGTCGCGGACCCCGGGAATATTGAGCCAGGGGCTCAGGAAGCCCGGGGTCTGTGAGCCCTGTCCGGGGCAGGCGATGACAAGCACTGTTCCAGCTTTCCAAATCGGCGGTGCATTTTCGGGTGTTTGGCTGAACCAAGCTGGCTGTGCCTCTTTGTCGGAAGTCTACAAGGAGCTGGCCGGGGTCGAAGGGGCGGCCGCGGCCTTGTCGGCGCCCGCTGGACGTGCTGAGCGCCCGTTTCCCGCCGTCGAACCTCCATGGCTCACTGTGTGGGCTGCCGGCGCCACGGCCAGCCGCCCGACGACCAGTGCGGTCTGCAGGACGTACGCCTCCCGGGGGATGAGGGGGTCCCAGCCGGTGACGTCACAGACACGGCGCAGGCGGTAGCGGACGGTGTTGGCATGCACGAAGAGGGACCTCGATGTGGCTTCCAGCGAATGCCCGAGCGTGAGGTAGGCGGACAACGTCTGCTCGAGGCCGTTGGATGCCGCCAGGAGGGGCCGGTAGATGTTCCGGACGAGCGCGCGGCGTGCGGTGTCGTCTCCTGACATGACGCGTTCAGGCCATAGGTCCTCGGACGAGACGGGGCGCGGTGCACCCGGCCAGGCCCGGGCGGCCGTCAGGCCTGCGAAGGCCGCCTGTGCAGAACTGCTGGCCGCCACGAGCGAAGCGGCCTCCGGTCCGAAGACGACAGCGCCGTCCCCGAAGAGCTCGCTGATCCTCGGGTAGGCCTTGGTGGCGTCCCGCACGCCCCCGAGGACGAGGATGAGTCGCTCGCCCTGGATACCGACGAGGACGTCCTCGGCCAGGCGACCGGTGACGCGGCGCAGTTCGTTGAGGAAACCGGCGTTCGGTTCCTGCGGTGCGCTGCCGACCATCACCGTGATGCGTGCCTGGGACTTCCATCCGACGGCGGCGATGCGCGAGCGTAGGGCATCGGAACTCTCACCGCGCAGAATAGCGTCCACCACCAGCGCCTCGAGCCGTGTGTCCCATGATCCGCGGGTCTCGGCGGCACGCGCGTAGACGTCCGCCGCCGCGAAGGCGACCTCCCGCGAATACCTGAGGACGGCTTCGCGCAGCGGCGCCTGATCGGCCGCCGGGGCGAGGAACGGGACGTGGTCCTCGACGACCTGCACCACGACCCGGATGAGTTGCAGCGCCTTCTGCAGGCTGATGGAGCGCGTCAGCTCCGTGGGAGCGGTGCCGAAGACGTCACTGAGCACCCACGCCGGCGAGACCGGCTTCTGGTACCAATTGACGAACGACGCGATGCCCTTCTGTGCCACCATCCCGAGCGCGGACCGCTCGTCTGGGCGGAGCCCGCGGTACCAGGGGAGGTCGGCGTCGAGCTGCTTGAGGGTCGCCGTCGAGAGGGACCCGATCGTGGCGCGCAGCTTCTCGACGGTGGCCGGGTCAGGGGGAGCGGTACCTGCGTTCATCGTCCCGGCTGCGCCGCGGGCGTCACCGGGGGCATCTTCGGGCTGCGGCATCCTCCGAGCATACGGTCTCGGCGCCACCGGCTTCCATTTGTGAGAAGGCTACAAAAAGAGCGACGGCGGGGGCTGCATCTAAGCTGCCCCGCCGTCACCCTCCATGGCGTCGCCTCCGAGCTCTAGGAATCACCGCCGGCGTTGCCTGTGGTTCCGGCATTCACGTCGAGCAGGTGGTACTTCTCGATAGCTTCCTTCGGCACGTTCGCGTCGACCTCGCCGCGGCGGGCGAGCAGCTCGAGGGCGCGGACGACGACGGAGTGGCTGTCGATCTTGAAGAACCGGCGAGCAGCCGCGCGGGTGTCGGAGAACCCGAACCCGTCAGCTCCGAGGGTGGCGAACTCATTGGGCAGGAACTGGCGGATCTGGTCCGGGACGGCCTTCATGAAATCCGATACAGCGACGATCGGGCCGGTCGCGCCTTCGAGCTGCTGCGTGACGAACGGCTTGCGTGCCTCCGCTCCCGGGTTGAGGAAGGCATCCTCCTCAGCCTCGAGTCCGTCGCGGCGCAGCTCGTTCCAGGACGTCACCGACCACACATCGGCCGAGACACCCCAGTCCCTGTCGAGGATCTTCTGGGCCTCGAGTGCCCACGGGACAGCGACGCCGGAAGCGAGCAGCTGGGTGCGCGGGCCATCGACCTTGGCGGGTTTCAGCAGATAGATGCCCTTCAGCAGGCCCTCGACGTCCAATTCCTCGGGCTCGGCCGGCTGTACGAAGGGCTCGTTGTACACCGTGATGTAGTACATGACGTTGCGGAACGATTCCGGCTTGTTGCCGATGTCGCCGTACATCCGGTTGAGCCCGTCACGGACGATGTGTCCGATCTCGTAACCGAATGCGGGATCGTAGGTGACCACGGCCGGGTTCGTCGACGCGAGGATCGGTGAGTGGCCGTCGGCGTGCTGGAGCCCCTCACCGGTGAGTGTGGTCCGCCCGGCGGTGGCTCCGATGATGAAGCCGCGTGCCATCTGGTCCCCAGCGGCCCAGATGGAGTCGCCCGTCCGCTGGAACCCGAACATCGAGTAGAACACGTAGACCGGGATGAGCGGCTGGCCCTGCGTGGCGTAGGCGGTGCCTGCTGCCGTGAAGGCCGCCATCGACCCCGCCTCGTTGATGCCGGCGTGCAGGATCTGGCCCTCGGTCGACTCCTTGTACGCGAGGACCAGGTCGCGGTCCACGGACAGGTAGTTCTGGCCCTTGGGATTGTAGATCTTCGCCGTCGGGAAGAACGAGTCCATGCCGAAGGTACGCGCCTCGTCGGGGATGATCGGCACGATGCGCTTGCCGAACTCCTTGTCGCGCATGAGGTCCTTCAGGATGCGGACGAACGCCATGGTGGTGGCGGCCATCTGCTTCCCGGACCCGCGCTTGGCCATTTCGTACGCCTTGTCGCCGGGAAGGACGAGGTCGACGTGCTTGGTTCGGCGCTCCGGCACGAAGCCGCCGAGTTCACGACGACGCTCGAGCATGTACTTGATCTCGGGGGCGTCCGCGCCCGGGTGGTAGTACGGAGCGTTGTACAGGTCGTCGTCGATCTGCTCGTCGGTGACGGGGATACGCAGGTGGTCGCGGAACACCTTGAGGTCCTCGTTGGTCAGCTTCTTCATCTGGTGGGTCGCGTTGCGGCCCTCGAAGTGCGGGCCCAGACCATAGCCCTTGACGGTCTTCGCGAGAATGACGGTCGGCTTACCCTCGAACTCGGTGGCGGCCTTGTAGGCAGCGTAGACCTTGCGGTAATCGTGGCCGCCACGCTTCAGGTTCCAGATCTCGGCGTCGGAGAGGTCCTCGACCATGGCCTTGGTCTCGGGCGACTTGCCGAAGAAGTGGTCGCGGACGAATCCGCCCGACTCGGCCTTGTAGGTCTGGTAATCACCGTCGGGCGTCTGGTTCATGATGTCGACCAGTGCGCCGTCTTTGTCCTTGGCGAGGAGCGTGTCCCACTCGCGGCCCCAGACGACCTTGATGACGTTCCAGCCGGCACCACGGAAGAAGGCTTCGAGCTCCTGCATGATCTTGCCGTTGCCACGCACCGGACCGTCGAGGCGCTGCAGGTTGCAGTTGATGACGAAGTTCAGGTTGTCCAGGTTCTCGTTGGCAGCGAGCTGGAGCAGGCCACGGGATTCGGGCTCGTCCATCTCGCCGTCGCCGAGGAACGCCCAGACCTGCTGCTCGGGCGTGTCCTTCAGACCGCGGTTGTGCAGGTAGCGGTTCGACTGCGCCTGGTAGATCGCATTCATGGGACCGATGCCCATGGAGACGGTGGGGAACTCCCAGAAATCCGGCATGAGGCGAGGGTGGGGATAAGAGGAGAGCGCATGGCCCTCCTTCGACTTCTCCTGGCGGAATCCGTCGAGGTCCTCTTCACTGAGGCGCCCCTCGAGGTAGGCGCGGGCGTACATGCCGGGGGAGGCGTGGCCCTGGAAGAAAACCTGGTCGCCGCCGCTGGGGTGGTCCTTGCCCTTGAAGAAATGGTTGAAGCCGACCTCGTACAGTGTGGCCGCGCCGGCGAAGGTCGAGATGTGCCCGCCGACGCCGATCTCCGGGCGCTGCGCGCGGTGCACCATCACGGCGGCGTTCCAGCGCATCCAGGCGCGGTACTTCCGTTCGATCTCCTCGTCGCCCGGGAACTCCGGTTCCTGATCCGCAGGGATCGTGTTGACATAGTCCGTCGTCGTGACCATGGGCACGCCCACGGATTGGGCGCCAGCACGCTGAAGGAGCGAGCGCATGATGTACTGCGCGCGCTCCGTGCCCTGGGTGCGGATCAGCTGGTCGAGGGATTCGATCCACTCCGCGGTCTCTTCGGGATCGCCATCGGCCTTGCCAACGGTCAGACCGCTCAGAATATCCGCCGTACCTTGTTCTGCAGCCACGCGATATCTCTCCACTTCCACAGATTCTGTCTGTGTCGCTTTATACCTGCGCACGGCTCGTCGGCCCGCGCAGAGATGCATGCTCGACCGACCGGTGTCAGCACCGCGGTCATATACCGAGTCACTCTATCGCCGCCGCGCCGCCGATGCGTAGCGGGATCGGGGACGCCGGGCAGATTACGCCGAGGGCTTGCACACGTCGCCGCCCCCACCCCCGGCCGGGCCACCGGCACCGATCGGAGCGCAGAAAACGCCCTTCCGGCTTGATGCCTGGCGTATAAAGGTGTTGGCTGGTAGCAATGTATATCTATACGAGGGCGCGTCAGGCGACAGTCCCGTCTTTCCAGGAGGAGCTAAGTGAGCGAGGCTGAGGCCGCCACTGCGGTCGACGTGGCAGGCAAGTTGGGTTTCAAGGACGGAGACCTCGTTCAGGAACTCGGTTACGACGACGACGTCGACTTCGACTTCCGCGAGGAACTGGAAGGTGGCCTCGGGTCCGAACTGCTCACGGAGGACGATCAGGATGTCGTCGATGGCGTCATCCTGTGGTGGCGTACCGGTGACGGGGACCTCGTCGACGCTCTCGTGGACTCGCTGACCTCACTCGGTGCTGGTGGTGTGGTCTGGTTGCTCACTCCCAAGTCCGGGCGCCCGGCTTACGTCGCGCCGGCCGACGTGCAGGAGGCTGCTCCGACAGCCGGTCTCCACTCGACGTCGTCCGCTGGCGTATCCAAGGAATGGGCTGCTACGCGGCTCGTCAGCCGCCGGAAGCAGTAGGCCTTGCCGCTCGAGATAGGGACCGCCGCCCCCGGCTTCGCCCTTGCGAACCAGTTCGGCGAGACCGTCGAGAGCGGATCCCTGGTCGGCGGCTCGGTGATCGTATTCTTCCCGTTCGCTTTTTCCCGGGTGTGCACCGACGAGTTTGCGCAACTCCGCGACAATATCGACCTCTTCGACGCGGCGGGGGTCACGCTCGTGGCGGTCTCGGTCGACCACAAGTACACGCTGCGAGCCTTCGCGGATGTGAATGACATTTCCTTCGACCTCCTGGCCGACTTCTGGCCCCACGGTTCCACCAGCCGCGCCTTCGACGCGTTCGACGACGTGAATGGCTACGCCGAGCGGGCGAGCTATGTCCTTGATGGCGCCGGCACCGTCCGCGCCGTCGTGTCTTCACCCCACGGACAGGGACGGCCGATGGCCGACTACGCCCGTGCCTTGAGCTCGGTCGAAGCCGCGCTGTGACATCGCCGGGTAACGGTATGCGCACGCGCGACGACCTGCCCGGCCCGGAGAACAACCCGAGGCTCGGCCTGACCGGATTCGTGAGCGGAACCCCGGCGTCGGACCTCGCTGCGCTCCGGCCGGGGGAGCGTGCGCTTCTGGATCAGGCGGTCACCCTCCTCGGTGGTAGGCGAATCGCCGTGCTGACCGGAGCCGGCCTCAGCACCGATTCCGGCATCCCCGACTACCGCGGACCGCAGTCCGTGCCGCGCAATCCCATGACCTACCAGCAGTTCGTGGGCGATGAGTCGCTCCGGCGCCGGTACTGGGCACGGAATCACGTGGGTTGGCGCCACCTCCGCCGGGCAGACCCCAACGCGGGCCACGCGGCGATCGCACGGATGGAGCAGCGCGGGCTGCTGTCCGGCTTGATCACCCAGAACGTCGACAAGCTCCACTCCTCAGCGGGAAGTGTCGACGTCATCGACCTGCACGGGACGTTCGACCGCGTGGTGTGTCTGCAGTGCACATCGACGTTTCCTCGCTCGCGGATCGCCGAGATTCTCGAGGACTTGAATCCCGGGTACCTCGAGCGTGAGTCCGACGCCGGGGACGTGGCGCCTGACGCGGATGCCGATGTGGATGACACCGGCGAGTTCATCATGGCTCCGTGTCCCGTATGCGGGGGAATGCTGAAGCCCGACTTCGTGTACTTCGGGGAGAACGTGCCGAAGGACCGCGTCGCGAGCGCCTATGCCGTGGTCGATGCTGCGGGTGCACTGCTGGTAGCGGGGTCTTCGTTGACGGTGATGAGCGGCCTAAGGTTCGTTCGCCACTCGTTCAAGGCGGGCAAATCAGTGGTCATCATCAACCGTGGGTGGACGCGCGGGGACGAGTTCGCAACGCTGAAGATCGAGGCCGGGGTCTCGGAGGCGCTGACCTACCTCTCCGAGCAGCTGCCCGATCTGACGCGGACCTAGGTGATCATGGGCGACCGAAGCGAGTAGTCCAATCGAAAATTCGAGTAGTCATTACTGTTTGTGTGCCTCCCGCGCGGCCATACGTTCATCTCATAGGTCTCTCAACTGGGGTGGAAAATGCGTTCTTCAACTAGGTCTCTTCTGGTCGCTTTCGGTACGGCGGCAGTCATCGTCGTCGCACCTCTGGCAATGGAGTTCGGGAGCCGGGCGGGGGAGGATGTCCCTGCTGCCGTGGCGACTCCGGCGAAGGGTGAAATCCCGACGTCGGTCCTCGCGGAGAATGCGGTGGAGTCGCCCGCCGCCGTCCCGCCTGCTCCTGTGACGGTCCCGACGTCGCCCCCGGCGGCCCCATCCGGCAGCGGGATGGGGGGCGATCTTCCGCCGGAGTCGCTGCCCTCGCCACCCTACCCGGAGTGCCCGATCACGGAGGCGGGCGCCTGGTGGACCGACCCTGCCGATCCCTACACCTGCATCCCGCCGGGATCGATCCCGTTTCACGAGCCCACGCCTCCGGGTATCGATCCGGGGCTTCTCGATCCGATCTTCGAAGCGCCTGGGTCGTTTCACGAGCCGACGCCTCCGGGTATCGATCCGGGGCTTCTCGAGCCGATCTTCGAAGCGCCTGGGTCGTTTCACGAGCCGACGCCTCCGGGTATCGATCCAGGGCTTCTCGAGCCGATCTTCGAAGCGCCTGGGACCGGGGCGGGCGCCGGGGAAGACTGCCGCACCACCGGGGTGCTGCAGTGCACCGTCACAATCATGGGCCAGGATTACGTGGTCACCTTCGCCGACGGCAAGCCCGTTGGTGTCGTCGAGGTCCAGGGCTAGGCTGACCGGCCCACTACCCCCCTCGATCTACCCCCCTCGATGCAGAAGGAGCCCCGCGCCTGCCGGGCTCCTTCTGCATCGAGCGGTGGGTCCTACCGGGATCGAACCGATGACATCCACGGTGTAAACGTGGCGCTCTACCAGCTGAGCTAAAGACCCTTACCCTGTGGCGAAACCTGACCAGCTACGCCGACCGGGCTGCATCACGAGGCTCGACTATACCGGCTCGGCTCGCGATCGCGCCACTCTGCGCAGCAGCTACTCGCCGGCGGCGAGTTGCCCGCAGGCGCCGTCGATCTCCTTGCCGCGCGTGTCCCGCAACGTCGTCGGGATACCGGCTGCCCGAAGGCGGTTGATGAATTCGGTGGAGACGCTCTTCTCGGACGCCGTCCAGATGGAGCCAGGGGTTGGGTTGAGGGGGATCGGGTTGACGTGCACCCAGCCCCGACCACGCTGGTTGAGCTTCTTCGCCAGGAGATCAGCGCGCCAGGCGTGGTCGTTCATGTCCTTGATGAGCGCGTACTCGATGCTCACGCGGCGCCCCGTGGTCCTGTAGTAGTTGTAGGCGGCGTCGAGGGCCTCGTCGACCTTCCAGCGGGTGTTGACGGGGATCAGCTCGTCGCGGAGTTCGTCGTCGGGCGCATGGAGGGACAGCGCGAAGGTGACCGGTATGGCCTCTGCGGCGAGCTTGTCGATGGCGGGGACCAGGCCGACCGTCGACACGGTGATGTTGCGCGCCGACATGCCCAGGCCCTCGGGGGAGTCGTCGATGAAGCGGTGCAGCGCCCCCATGACGCGCTTGTAGTTGGCGAGCGGCTCGCCCATACCCATGAAGACGATGTTGGTGACGCGGTCGGCGTCGTGCCCGCCGTCCGTCCGAAGGCCGCCGAGGGCGTCCTCCGCGAGCGCGCGGTTCGCCGCGACGACCTGATCCACGATCTCCGCCGTCGACATGTTGCGGGTCAGGCCCGCCTGGCCGGTGGCGCAGAACGGGCAGTTCATACCGCAGCCGGCCTGGGAGGACACGCAAAGGGTCACCCGGCCGGGGTAACGCATCAGCACCGATTCGACGAGGGCACCGTCGAAGAGACGCCAGAGGAACTTGATGGTGTCGCCGTTGTCCGTTGTCAGGCGCTTCACCTCGGTGAGCAGCGGCGGGAACATGGCCCTCACGAGCTCCTCGCGTCCGGCCTTCGGGAGGTCACTCATCACCGCGGGGTCCGTGGTGTAGTGCGAGAAGTAGTGCGTTGACAGCTGCTTGGCGCGGAAACCCGGATGGCCCAGCTCCTTCAGCCGATCCTGGCGCTCGGCGAGCGTGAGGTCGGCGAGGTGCACCGGCGGCTGGCTGACGCGCGGCGACTTGAACTGCAGCAGAGGGCGACCGTCACTCGCGACGATCGGCTGCGCGCCCTCGAGTTCGGGGCGCACCTGGAGTCGCGACGAGGAAGGGGCGGGTGCAGCGGGGGTAACCGTAACGTCTGACATCCTTGGCATTCTTTCACGAATGGCGCCAGCGTCCCAGCCGGGCCCGTGTCGGGTGGGACACGCTGCCGGGGGACAAGCCGATGAAACATGTCGGCGCGCGCGGTTGCAAGGTGGCGGCGGGTATCGGGACGGTAATAGTGTGAATGCGACCGGACCGCCCGTGCGGCAACGCGCCAGAAGCACCGGCACATGCAGCGCCATGCATGCAGTTCACAAACGACGGAGACCACATTGAGTGCACAAATCGGCGTCACAGGCCTGGCAGTCATGGGAGCGAGCCTCGCCCGGAATCTCGCGCGCAACGGCTACACCGTGGCCCTGCACAACAGGTCAATCGAGAAGACGGACGCCCTGCTCGAGAAGCACGGCGAGGACGGCGACTTCATCCGGACGGAGACCCTGCAGGAACTCGTCGACTCGCTGGAGAAGCCTCGCCGCGTCCTCATCATGGTGAAGGCCGGCAAGCCGGTCGACGCCGTCATCGAGCAGCTCACGCCGCTGTTGGAGCCGGGGGACATCGTGATCGACGGCGGGAACTCCCACTATGAGGACACGCGGCGCCGTGAGGCCGCGCTGTCGAAGGAAGACCTCCACTTCGTCGGCGTCGGGGTGTCCGGTGGCGAGGAGGGCGCACTGCTCGGTCCGTCGATCATGCCGGGCGGCTCGCGCGAGTCCTACGATTCCCTCGGCCCGATGCTCGAGAAGATCTCGGCGAAGTACAACGGCGAACCGTGCTGCCGCTGGATCGGCACGGACGGCGCCGGCCACTTCGTGAAGATGGTGCACAACGGCATCGAGTACGCCGACATGCAGGTCATCGGCGAGGCCTTCGACCTGCTCCGCTCAGGTGCGGGGATCCAACCCCAGGACCAGGCCAAGATTTTCACCGACTGGAACACGGGCACGCTGTCCTCGTTCCTCATCGAGATCACGGCCGAGGTGCTCGGCCACGTCGACGAGCGAACGGGCAAGCCCTTCGTCGACGTCCTCGTCGATGCGGCGGGGCAGAAGGGGACGGGACGCTGGACCGTCGTCTCCGCGCTGGAACTGGGAAGCCCGACGTCGGGCATCGCCGAATCGGTGTTCGCGCGCGCCCTGTCCTCGCAGA
>JAABUN010008117.1_pt1 | contig 10905 bp, 8 predicted proteins | sample 5559311 | NCBI WGS metagenome assembly JAABUN01 (sample SAMN10711877, study PRJNA513370) | rock metagenome | isolation source: Antarctica rocks | place: Antarctica: Victoria Land, Siegfried Peak sud | reverse complement strand
CCGCACGACATCGTCGGGCTCAAGCAGACCATCCTGCGGGCCATGCGGGACAACCCGGCCGAGCGCCGCAAGCGGATGCGGGCGCTGCGTCGCCGGGTGCGCACCGATGATGTGCAGGCCTGGGCCAGGCGCTACCTCGAGGCTTTGGAATACGCACCGGACAAGCCCACTCGACGGTCATCCGCGGGGCCCCTGGTCCACTAGAGTCGAGGCCGTGGACGACGATCTGCACGCGGTCCTGGACGCCCTGGCCGCCCGCGAGTGCCTGCTGGTCGGCGTCGACTTCGACGGCACCTTGGCACCGTTTCAGGAGGAGCCGATGGATGTCGCTCCGGTGCCCGGCGCGATGCCGGTGCTGAAGCGGCTGGCGGAGCAGGACGGGGTCACCGTCGCGGTCGTCTCGGGCCGCGCACTGCAAGCCTTGCGCACCCTCACCGGAGCCGGCGATGCGATCGTCCTGATCGGCAGCCACGGAGCGGAGTCCTCGCGCAGCGCGGTCGAGCATCAGCTGACACCGCAGGAACAGGATCAGCTCGGTGCGCTGGAGCAGGACCTGCATGAGGGCCTCGACGACCACCCGCACGCGCGGTTGGAGCACAAGCCGTCGGCCATTGTGCTGCACACCCGGGGTATGCCGTCCGGCGCGGCCGACGCGGCGACCCGGGTCGGCGAGCAGGTGGCGGCACGGCATACCGGGGTGCACACCACGCCGGGCAAGGACGTGCTGGAGATGGCCGTCACTGAGGCCGGCAAGGGGCCGGCGCTGCTGGATCTGGCCGAGGCGGTCGGTGCGCAGGCCATCCTCTACGCGGGCGACGACGTCACCGATGAGCGCGCCTTCGAGCACCTGCGACCTCACGACGTCAGCATCAAGGTCGGCGCGGGTGAGACGTGCGCGCGGCACCGGCTGGCCTCCGAGGGGGAGGTCGTGGAGATGCTTGAGCACCTGCTGCGGGCGCGCACGGAGCGTGCCTCGGTCACCGATCCAATCAGCTGAGGCCAGGCCGCTCAGCCGTGCGGCAGCTCATCAGCCGTGCGGTGGCCTGCTCAGCCACGGGTGGTCCGCGCGACTGGGGCCGTGGAGCGGCGCAAGATCAGCTCGGGGGCAAACAGGTACTCCCGGTGCCGCACATCCTCACCGGCGATCTCCTCGAGCAGCGCGGTGACCGCCGCCTCGGCCATCCCCGGCACGTCCTGGCGGATCGTGGTCAGCGGCGGGTCGGTGAACCCGACGAGCGGGAAGTCGTCGGAGCCGATGACCGACAGGTCCCGCGGGACGACCAGCCCGGCCTGTCGCGCCGCCCGGACAGCGCCGAGCGCCATCAGGTCGGACCCGCAGACGACCGCGGTCACGCCTTGCGCCAGCAGCTCGCGAGCGGCGGTCTCACCGCCCTCCACGCTGAACAGGGTCGTCTGAACCAGCAGATCGAGCTCGTCGGCCGGCACGGCTCCCTCCATCGCCTCCCGGTAGCCCTGCATCCGTCGTTGCACGGGCACGTAGCGGGCCGGGCCGGTCGCGAAGCCGATCCACGTGTGGCCGAGGTCGCGCAGGTGCTGCACCGCCAGGTGCATGGAGGTGCGGTCGTCGTGGGAGATGAAATGCGCCTGCACGCCTGCGCGCCAGCCGTTGACCAGGACGATCGGCATCCGCTGCTCCCGCAGCGAGACATAGCGGTCGATCGGGGCCTTGCTGTCGGCGTGGTAGCCGGAGACGAAGACGATCCCGGCGACGCCGCGGGCCAGCAGCATCTGGACGTACTCCTGCTCGTTGACACCCCCCGGGGTCAGCGTGCACAGCACCGGGGTGTAGCCCGCAGCGGCCAGATGGGTCTCCATCGTCTGGGCCATGATCGGGAAGAACGGGTTGGTCAGCTCGGGGGTGAGCAGCCCGACCAGGCCGGCGGAGTTGCGGCGCAGCTTGCTGGGCCGCTCGTAGCCGAGCACGTCGACTGCGGTGAGCACCGCTTGGCGGGTCGCGGCAGCGACACCGGGCTTGTCGTTGAGCACCCGGCTGACGGTCGCCTCGCTCACGCCGGCGTATGCCGCCAGCCCCGCCAGCCTGCTGTTGGTCACCGATCCTCCTTGGTCCTCAAGCCCACTCGGGCACTGACGGCTGCCAGAGCCACACCCGCACCGTGGGTCCCCCGCCCTCCAGCAGCACCGAGCTCTCGTCGAACAGCGGAGCCGAACCTACCAGGGGATGCCCTCCGGCGACGTCAGGCAGCTGCTCCCTCGGCAGCCTGACCGGGGCGTGCGCCGCCCGGGCCACGTGCACGAGGGCAGTGTGCTCGGGGTGCTCGCGCAGGAATACCAGGCAGTCGCCTTGCGCGTGCAGCCAGCGCAGCCCGCCCGAGTGCAGTGCCGGCGTGGACCGGCGCGCCGAGATCAGGGTGCGGTATGCCGCATACGTCGCCTCGTCCCACTGCGCGTCGTCGACGCCCTGCGCTGCCCAAGGCATCGGCTTGCGGCCGTCCTCGCCGAAGTCGCCCCGCATACCGATCTCGTCGCCGTAGGTGAGCATGGGGATGCCCGGCAGCGTGAACAGCAGCCCGGCGGCCACCTCGACCTGGGCCGAGTCGTCCCCGACCAGCGTGCGCACCCGGGTGGTGTCGTGCGAGCCAACCAGCGTGAAGGAGTGCGCCACCGTGCGCCACGGCACAATCGCTGCGAACTCCCGCATCGTGGCTGCCACCAGCTCGGCGCCCAACCGCGGCACCCGCACCGGTGAGCCGAGAAACTTCGGTGCGAAGCCCTCAGGGCGCAGCCAGGTCCACAGCGGCCTGGTGAAGCCCGAGTAGTTCATCACCCCGTGCCAGCCGTCGCCGAGCGCATCGGCGCTGTGGTCATGGGTGTGCTCGCCGATCAGCAAGGGCGCGGTGCCGCTGAGGTCTCCGACCTCCTCGACGGCTCGGCGGACCTGTCGGGCCACGTCGTGGGCCACGTCGACGTCACGGTAGCGCCCGGTCATGTTGGCAACGTCGACCCGCCAGGCGTCCAGCCCCTTGCCCGGCCCGAGCCAGCGTCGGATCACCGAGCCCGGCTCGTCGAACATCGCGGTGCGCAGCGCCGGGTTGCTGTGGTCCAGCTTGGGCAGCGACTCGACACCGAGCCAGGAGACCCACTCGCCGTCCTGGTCCCGGACGTAGCGATCGGCAAACTCCCCCTCGGGGTCGGCCAGCGCGGCCCGAAACCACGCATGCTCGTCACCGGTGTGGTTGGTGGTGACGTCACCCATCACCCGCAGGCCGCGCTCGTGCGCCTCCTCCTGCAGTGAAAGCAACGCCTCGTGGCCGCCCAGGATCGGGTCGACCTCGTCGAAGGTCGACGCGTCGTAGCGGTGGTTGGACCGGGCGGGGAAGAACGGCGTGAGGTAGAGCACGTCGACGCCGAGGTCGACGAGGTGGTCGAGGTGCTCGCGCACGCCGTCGAGGGTGCCACCGTAGACCTGGCGGGGCCCGGTCTCCCGGTGCAGGTCGACCTCGTCGTCCCATGCCGCGGGCAGTGCCCAGTCGGGCAGGTCGGTGCGCGGGCCGCCGGGGTCGCCGGGCGGCTCGACGGCGCTGTCGCGGCCGAACCGGTCGGGAAAGACCTGGTAGACGACGGCTCCGGCCGCCCACTGCGGTGGCGCAGGGAAGGTGACCAGGCGGAAGTCGTCGGCATCGGGCACATCGCGAGGGTGCAGACCGGTCCCGTTGAGCCAGCCGTATGCCGACGCGGAAGCAGTGCTTGCGCCGGCGTCCACCGCCACCGGTGCTGCGGTGAGCAGGAACCGGTAGCTGGTGATGGGGTTGTGGCAGCGCAGCTGCGCCTGCCACCACGACTGGATGTCGTCATGAGCCACCTCACGCGCAGCGACGAACTCCTGCTCCCCGTCGGGGATGGTGCGGACGTGCACCTCCGCGATTCCGTAGGAGTGCGGCACCCGGACGCGCACCCGGACGGTGTCCCCCAGGGCAGGAGCCTGGGTGTCGACATACAGAGGTGAGCCGTCGTGGTGGGGTTCGGCGAACGGCTCGTCCATGCTACTTGACGGAGCCTGAGGTCAGGCCTCCCACCAGCTGCTTCTGCAGGGCGAGGTAGACCAGGATCACCGGGAGGGAGGCGATGAGTGCGCCCGCGACGAACTGACCGAACAACGCGTTCTTGTCGGCCTCGCGCGTTGCCCAGAGCCCGACCGCGAGCGTCTGACTGTCGACGTTGGTCAAGAAGATGCTGGCGAGCAAGAACTCACCCCACAGCCCGACGAAGGCCAGGATGCCGACGGTGGCCAGGATCGGGGTGACCAGGCGCAGGATGACGGTGAAGAAGATCCGCGCGTGTGAGGCGCCGTCGAGCTTGGCCGCCTCGTCCAGGCTGGTCGGCACTGTGTCGAAGTAGCCCTTGAGCAGCCAGATATTAGCGCCCATCGCCCCGCCGAGATAGACCAGCATCAGCCCGGCCAGGGTGTTCAGGCCCAGCTGCGGGATGATATCGCCGACCCTGGCGAAGGTGATGTAGAGCGCCACGAACGCCAGCAGCGCGGGGAACATCTGGATCAGCAGGATCAGCAACAGGCCGGTGCGCCGGCCCTTCCAGCGCAGCCGGGAGAACGCGAACGCTGCGCAGGCGCCGAGCAGCACGGTGAAGGCGGTGGCGATCAGACAGATGATGACCGAGTTGCGGAACCAGGTCCAGAACGGGCGGGCGGGGTCGTTGAACAGGTCGACGAAGTTCTGCACCCCCGGGTTGCTCGGGATCAGCGAGGACGTCTGCAACGTGCCCGAGTTGTTGAAGGCTGAAGACACGATGAACAGGATCGGGAACAGGGCATAGACCAGCGCCAGGATGGCTAACGCATGCCGCCACCACACCCCGCCGCTGCGTGAGCGCTCGGGCTTGAGGTTGCGGCGGCGTTCGGTCCGGGCGTCCGCCTCGACCTGAGCATCGACGAGGGTGGTGTCCGTGGGGTCCTGGGGAGTGGAGCTCATGTCAGTTCACGTCCTCGAGGGCTGCAGTCCGTTTGAAGCCCTGATAGCTGATGAGGGCCACCAGGATGAAGATGAACACCGAGATCGCGGAGGCGAACCCGAAGTTGGGCGACACCCCGCCCAGTGCCAGCCGGTAGGCCAGGGTGATCAACAGGTCGGTCGAGCCGATGGAGGACTGGCCACCGGTGAACGGCCCGCCCTCTGTCATCAGGAAGATCAGCCCGAAGTTGTTGAAGTTGAACGCGAACGAGGCGATCATCAGGGGTCCGACAGCGACCAGCAACAGTGGCATGATCACCGACCGGACGGTGCGGAACCAACCGGCCCCATCGATCGCGGCAGCCTCTTTGACGTCCTCCGGGATGGCCTGCAGGGCGCCGGTGCACACGATGAACATGTAGGGCCAGCCCAGCCACAGGTTGGTCAGCAGGATCGCGACCTTGGCCCACAGTGGGTCCCCGAGCCAGTTGATGTCTAGCCCGGTGATGTCGTTGATCAGGCCGAAGTCGGTGCTGAACATCGAGGCCCAGATCAGCGCCGTGACGTAGATGGGCAGCGCGTACGGCAGGATCAGCAGGGACCGGTAGAGACCTTTGAACCTCAGCCGCTCGTCGTTGAAGAGCAGCGCCAGCAGCATCCCGAGCAAGAACGTCGAGAGCACGGTGATGACCGCAAAGGCGACGTTCCAGACGAACACGCTGATCAGACCGGTGCGCAGGGTGGAGTTGGTCACCGCATTGGTGAAGTTGTCGAAGCCGACGTTCTGTCGCCAGCCCTGGGGCAACGGTTGCCCCTCCCCGTCCTCCGGCACGAACTCCGCATCCTCGCTAGGCACGTAGGTCTTCCCCGAGGTCTGGTTGGTCAACGTGTCCGAGGCAGCGTCGTAGGTGATGGTCGGCTCTCCGATGAAGGCCTCGGACAGGCCGATCTGCTTGATCCCCCCCGTGTCGGTCGGCACAGCGAAGTCGGCCAGGTCCTGGGAGCGGTCGTTGATCTCGCTGGCGGTCAGCGGCTGGTAACCCTCCGCGGCCAAGATGCGGCCGCCTGGGTTGGTCTCGACGGTCTCGGGGTCCAGCGGCTCGCTCAGCCCCTCCGAGTCGCCGGCGTAGAACGTGCCTTCGGGGTCAGTGAGCAGATACACCAGATCCCCCAGAGCCGGGTCCTGACCTTCAGGGACCGCGATATTGAGCCCATAACGGTCGGATCCCTCGACCTGGCGCACCGAGTTGGCCTCGATGGAGGCGATGGCCTCCTCCTTGCTACCCAGGTGCCCCGCTCCGTAGTTCGTAAAGGCAATGCTCACCGTGTAGACCAGCGGCCAGATCTGCAGAGCCAGCAGCAGGATCACGCCGGGCAGCAGGTACTTGGCCGGGATCATCCCCTTGGACGCATAGACCGCGACGACACATAAGACGGCGAAGGCGATCAACACCACCATCAACCAGAAGCCCTCGGCGATGAGCCGCTGGATCACGAAGGCGGCGCCGGCCAGCACGGCCGCGAGCAGCGCCCACTTGACGACAAGTACCCACACCGGCGTGCGGTCGCGGAACTCCAGATGCTCCTCGGCGCCAGGAGCGCCATAGTCGGGATGGGTGCGAGTGGACTGGGACATCGTCGTCTCCGGCTTCGGGCGAGGTGGGGGGGTGGGGGTGTGTTCGGGCTGCCCGACCACTCGTCGGGCAGCCCGAACACTGCCACCGTCCCGGCCGGTTGTCGCCGACCGGACACGGTGTCAGCCGATGTTGGCCGCGATCTCCTTCTGTGCACTCTTCAGACGCTCGGCGGCGGGCTTGCCCTCGACGATGTCGACCTCAGCCACACCAAGCGGACCCCACACTGCGTTCATCGCGGGGATGTTGGGCATCGGCTGCGCACCCTCACCAGCAGCGGCAAAAGCCTCGATGTCGGGGTTGTCGGCCGCGACCGCGTCGAGCGTCTCTTGCAGGGCCGGGGGACGGTTGCCGGCCTCATACATCGCCATCTGCAGCTCCGGTGTGGGCACGTAGCTGTTGACGAACTCCTGAGCCAGCGTCGGGTTGGCCGCCGCGGCGGAGACGTAGAACATCTGGACGCCCAGGAACGGAATGGGGTCCCCGCCGTCCTCGAAGTCCGGGATCGGGCTGACCTCGTACTTGATGCCGGCGTCCTTGATCGTCGGGAGCGACCAGGGGCCGGTGACGATGAACGGGGCTTCTCCGTCGGCGAACAGCGCCTCGGCGGTGGTGCCGTCGACGCTGACACTGAGCGCCTTCTCCTTGGCCAGCATGGCGATCTTTTCCCCGCCCTTGATGGTCTCGGGCGAGCCGATGATGACGTTCTGGCTGTCCCAGCCACCGTCCTCGGTGGTGCCGAAGATGCCACCGCCGTAGGCGGACAGGTAGGGGAAGGCGTGGTAGGCGTCACCCTGCTGGCTCACGGCAGTCACCATCGGCGCCTTAGCGTCTCCTGCCTTTACGGCCTTGGTGCCCGTGGCCACCAGCTCCTCCATCGTGGCCGGTAGGTCGGGGGCCAGGTCGAGGTTGCGGATCAGGGCGAGGTTCTCGGTGGAGTAGGGCACCCCGTAGGTCTGCCCGTTGAACTTGGTGGCCTCGATCGACTCGGGGGTGAAGGCACCCTCGACGTCAGCCGACATCTGGATGGGTGCGACGGTGCCGTCCTGCACCAGCTCGCCGAGCCAGTCGTGCGCGCCGACGATGATGTCGGGGCCCTGGTCGACGTTGGTCGCGTCCTTGAACTGCTGCCGCACATCGGTGGACACCTGCACTTGAGCGGTGATGCCGAACTCCTCGCCGAACTTGTCGGCATACTCCTGCAGGATGGCTGCCCGGTCGTTGTCGGCCCAGATGACCAGGTCGGCGTTCTCGTCACGCACGGGGGCCTCGGTGGACTCCGCACCGTCCGCGGGCGCCGCTCCGGTCTCCTCCTCGCTGTCCTGCCCCGTCTCGGCGGCGCTCGGCTCCTCGCCCGCCGGGTCACTGCTCTCGCCACCGCACGCGGTCAGCAACAGTGCCGCGATCCCGGTGATGGCTACTACACCCTTGGTGCGCTTCATGGGCAAGTTCTCCTTTGAACTGGTCGGTGAGCCGTGCATTTAGACGTCTGCCACGCGGTCCTGTCGGACCATTGACGTCTCCCCAGGGGCCGCTGCTCTGGACGCCCGAGGCAAGTGATGACACAGTATGGGCACCGATGAATCGGCAATGCAAGATCTTGCAGATTGCAGTACGGTAACGAACAGCCCCGGCAGCGTCGCCACGAATGGTCACCGGTTTATCCGGATTGCCCTCCCCGACGGCGCGCACGGGACATCCTGGCGCACGCCCGTGCGACAGGTCCTTTACAACGGATCGTCCGACACGTACCTGTCGGTGAAGGAAAGGGTTGGCTGATGGCCACTGTCACATTCGAAGACGCAACACGGATCTACCCGGGGGCGGACACCCCCTCGGTGGACAAGCTCAACATCGAGATCGGCGACGGCGAGTTCCTCGTCTTCGTCGGCCCCTCAGGCTGTGGCAAGTCCACCAGCCTGCGCATGCTGGCCGGCCTCGAAGAGGTCAACGAAGGCCGCATCCTGATCGGCGACCGGGACGTCACCTCGCTGCCCCCTAAGGACCGCGACGTAGCCATGGTCTTCCAGAACTACGCGCTCTACCCGCACATGACGGTGGCCGACAACATGGGCTTCGCGCTCAAGATCGCCGGCAAGCCCAAGGAGGACATCCGCAGCCGGGTCGAAGAAGCCGCCAAGATCCTGGACCTCACCGAGTTCCTGGACCGCAAGCCCAAGGCGCTGTCCGGTGGGCAGCGTCAGCGCGTCGCCATGGGCCGGGCGATCGTGCGCTCACCGCAGGTGTTCTTGATGGACGAGCCGCTGTCCAACCTGGACGCCAAGCTGCGCGTGCAGACCCGCACCCAGATCGCCTCGCTGCAGCGCCGGCTCGGCGTCACCACCGTCTACGTCACCCACGACCAGGTCGAGGCCATGACCATGGGCGACCGGGTCGCCGTGCTCAAGGACGGCCTGCTGATGCAGTGCGACGCTCCGCGGCGGATGTACGACCACCCCGACAACGTCTTCGTAGCCGGCTTCATCGGCTCGCCCGCCATGAACCTGATGACGCTGCCGGTGGTCGATGACGGCATCAAGTTCGGCGACGCGGTCCACCCGGTGGAGCGCGAGGTCATGGGCAAGGTCGGCGACAACCAGGTCATCGCCGGCATTCGTCCGGAGGACGTCGAGCTCGACGACTCCGGCCGCGGTCTGGCCGTGGAGATCGACGTGGTCGAAGAGCTCGGCGCGGACGCCTACGTCTACGGCGAGCTGCCCGGCGCACACGCGACGGACAAGCCGTTCATCGCCCGAGTCGACGGCCGCACGCCGCCGCGCAAGGGTGAGACGGTCCACTTCAAGCCCAAGCTGGACCACCTGCACCTGTTCAACGTCGACTCAGGCCTGCGCATCAACTCCTGACCCGACCCGCTTCCTCAGGTATGCCGTCCGCTCGACTCAGCGGACGGCATACCTGTTTGCGGGTGGGTCGGTGGTCCCAATGAAAGCGCTGTCCGCCGTGCTGTGAGCGCACCCGTCGCCGTAGGGTGAGCCCATGGCCCTCGACATCTCTGCGGCCCGGCTCGACCCCGCGCTGCTCGACCTGCCCTGGGACGTGCCGCTGGCGGACTGGCCGGAGGACCACCTGGCTGCCCTGCCTCGCGGCATCTCGCGGCACGTGGTCCGGTTCGTCCGGCTGTCCGGTCAGGTCATCGCCGTCAAGGAGATTCACGCCGACCTTGCGCGCCGGGAGTTTGACACGCTGCGCCTGCTGCGCAAGCTCGAGCAACCGGCCGTCGAGCCGCTGGCCGTCGTCTCCGGCCGGACCACGGCCGAGGGTGAGCCGATGGACGCCTGCCTGGTCACCCGGCACCTGCGCTTCTCCCTGCCGTATCGGGCGATCTTCAGCCAGCGGCTACGACCGGACACTGCCCGGCGCACCCTCGACGCCCTTGCGGTCCTGCTGGTGCGGTTACACCTCAGTGGCGTCTTCTGGGGTGACGTGTCACTGTCCAACACGCTGTTCCGGCGCGACGCCGGTGACTTCGCGGCCTACCTGGTCGACGCCGAGACAGCATCGATCTACAACCAGCTCAGCGACGGGCAGCGCGAGCACGACCTGATCATCGCCCACGGCAACATCGCCGGGGAGCTGATGGACCTCGAGGCCGGTGAGCTGCTCGACGAGGGGGAGGACCCGATCGAGATCGCCAACCGGGTCATGCACCGCTACGAGCTGCTGTGGAGAGAGCTGACCGAGACCGAGCGCTTCGAGCGCGGCGACCGGTGGCGGGTCGAGGAGCGGATCCGCCGCCTCAACAACCTCGGCTTCGACATCGATGAGCTCGACATCAGCACCGACATCGACGGCACCCACATCCAGATTCGCCCCAAGATCGTGGAGGCCGGCTACCACTCCCGGCGGCTGATGCACCTGACCGGGCTAGATGTGGAGGAGAACCAGGCGCGCCGGCTGCTCAACGACCTCGACTCCTACCGCGCAGCCACCGACCGGCAGAACGACGACGAGTCGCAGGTGGCGCACGACTGGCTGTCCCGCATCTACGAACCGGTGACCCGCGCCGTGCCGCCGCAGCTGACCGCGAAGGTCGAACCGGCCGAGCTGTTCCACGAGGTGCTGGAGCACCGGTGGTACCTGTCCGAGCGGGCCGGTCACGACATGAGCATCGAGGACACCGTGCGCGACTACGTCGACACCGTGCTGCCGACCAAACCCGACGAGGTCGCCATCCTGGGTGTGGACACCGGCGAGATCCCGATCCGCGCCGCGCTGGCGCAGGACTGAGCAGACGGCATACCCCAGGACTCACCAGCCGACCACCCCCGCACACCCCACCGGCCAGAACACGCACCTGCGTGATC
>JAABUN010008116.1_pt1 | contig 10906 bp, 9 predicted proteins | sample 5559311 | NCBI WGS metagenome assembly JAABUN01 (sample SAMN10711877, study PRJNA513370) | rock metagenome | isolation source: Antarctica rocks | place: Antarctica: Victoria Land, Siegfried Peak sud | reverse complement strand
CGCCCTCGCAAACGCGGTGCCCCGCCCGGACCGCGTCGACGGTCATCCCGACCTCCATCCCGTAACGCGGGGCGAACGGGAGCACGTCACGCAGGACGGCGGCGCTCATCGCCCGCTGACCGGAGATCGGCGAGGTGGCGTCGTAGCCGCAAAGCCGCCGGATCGCCCAGCGGGCGTAGCCTTTCGCGAGCCCGAGGCCGCCTCCCACCTTGCGCTCGAAGGCGGCCACGGCGACGTCGCAGCGGCCCGCCTCCACCGCCTCGATCAGCGCTCGCAGGTGAGCCGCCGAGGCGCCCAGGTCCCCGTCGCAGAGCAGCACGGTGGCGTCGTCGGGAAGATCGCCGAGCGCCGCGGTCGCGCCCGCGGTCATGTTGCCACCCTTGCCGTGCGGGCGGTTGCGCCCGATCACGGTGGCGCCGCCGCGGAGAGCCGCCATCCTCGTGTCGTCGGTGGAGGCGTCGTCGGCGACGTAGCGCTCGATCCCGGGCACGGCCTCGGCCAGGGCCTCGAGCGTCGCGGCGATCCGATCGGCCTCGTTGCGGGCGGCCACGATCGCGACGCGCCGGCGGGGCGGCAGGCCCTTGCTGCTTGCCGGTTCCGCCGTCACCGGCGACTATTCTGGCGCCTGGATGAGCGCGGACATCCCCGCACACATCACCGGCACCGTCTGGAAGATCGAGGTCGCCGTCGGCGATGACGTCTCCGAGGGCGACGATGTCGTCATCCTCGAGTCGATGAAGATGGAGATGCCGGTCGAGGCGGAGGACTCGGGCAAGGTGGCGGAGATCCGCTGCGAGGAGGGCCAGTCCGTCGCCGAGGGGGACGTCCTCGTCGTCCTGGAGTAGCGGGGCGAAGCAGTCAGGACTCCCCGTCCAGTAGCACCCAACGGTCCGGCGGAAGCGGACGCGGAGCGGACGCGGAGCGGAGCATTCCGCCGGGGGTCATCTAGAGGCTCACGGAGCCGTCCTCGGCGATCGGCCAGCTGGGGTTGTGCGCGACCTCCCACGGATGGCCATCGGGATCGATGAAGATCCCGGAGTAGCCACCCCAGAAGGTCTCGGCCCCAGGGCGCCCGATCCTCGCCCCGGCGCGCTCGGCCTCGGCGAGCACCGAGTCCACCCCGGCGGAGGAGCGGACGTTGTGAGCCAGGGTCACCCCTCCCCACCCGCCGGAGTCCTCCACGGCGCTGTCGGTGGCGAGCTGGTCGCGATGCCACAGGCCGACGATCATGCCGCCGCTCTGGAAGAAGGCCACGTCCTGCGCCTCGACGTCGTTGGCAACGCCCCAGCCGAGCGCCTCGTAGAAGGCGACGGCACGCGCCAGGTCGGCGACGCCGAGCGTGACGAGGCTGAGCCGCTGCTCCACGCCGGCGATCCTAGTCAGGCGAGCGTGACCAAACCCAGGTCATGGATGGTTTTCGTAACGCTCGCCCGCACCGGCGGCAGCCGCGGTCAGCCAGCCTCGTCCGCGTCGCCCCACCAGCCCGGCAGCATCTCGGACTCGCCGCTGAGAGCATCCTCGGCCGAGCGGGGAGCCCCGAAGGCGATCAGCTCGAGCCCGTCCGGGCCGGCCTCGAAGTTCCGGGCGAGCGCCGGGGCGACGCGCAGCGCGTCCCGCGGAGCGAGCGCGACCTCCTCGTCCCCGAGCTTCGCGGTGCCGCTTCCGGAAAGGACCACGTAGACCTCCTCCTGGACCTGGTGGCGGTGGCCCCAGGGCTGACGCGCTCCCGGCGCCAGCCGCTGATGGCTGACGCCGCAGCGCTGGAGCTCGAGCGCCTGGTTCGCGAAGCGAGCCTCGATGCCCTCGACTCCGTTCGCGGCCGCCGCGTCCTCGACGTCGCTTTGCAGGTTGACCTTGGTGAAGTCAGCCATCGCTCGTCCTCCCCTAGTCCCGCTTGCCGCGACCCCACAGCAGCTTGAACGACCGCCCGAGCAGCTTCGTCGTGCCCTTCTTGTAGGGGAGCATGTGGATGTCCTTGTTCGTGGGCGCGAAGCGCGTCACCAGGAGGGTCTGTTGCTTCGTGTACTTGCGGATGCCGCCGGCACCGTGCCGCGAGCCGACGCCCGAGTCCTTCCAGCCGCCCATCGGCAGCTCGAGGGCCACGTAGTTGAGCTGGGCGTCGTTGACGCAGACGACGCCGGACTCGAGCCGGCGGGCGAGCCCCTCGCCGCGCTCGGTGTCCTTCGTCCAGATCGACGCCTGCAGGCCGTAGGGGGAGTCGTTGGCGAGCTTGACCGCCTCGTCGGCGTCGGCCACCTTCATCACGGGGAGCGTCGGGCCGAAGGTCTCCTCGGTCATGACCTCCATCGAGTGATCGACGTCCAGGAGCAGGGTGGGCTCGAAGAAGTCGCCGGGGCCGGGGCCGCGCTTTCCGCCGACGACGGCGCGCGCACCGTGGGAGACGGCGTCGTTGACCTGCTCCTCGACCAGGTCGACCTGATCGGGTGACGTCATCGCGCCGACGTCGACCACGGCGGGCTCGCCCGGAACGCCCTGGCGGATCGCCCGCATCTTCTCGGTCACCCTGCCGACGAAGTCCTCGTAGACGGGCGCCTCGACGTAGACGCGCTCGACCGAGATGCAGGTCTGCCCGGAGTTCTGCATCGAGTAGTGAACGGCGGCGTTGGCGGCCCGCTCGAGGTTGGCGTCAGCCAGGACGATCATCGGGTCCTTGCCGCCGAGCTCCATCGCGGTCGGGGTCAGCGACTCGGCGGCGCGGATCATCACCTTCTTGCCCACCTCGGTGGAGCCGGTGAACATGACGAAGTCCACCGCGTCGATCAGCGCGTTGCCGATCGAGCTTCCCTGACCTACCGCCACCTGGAAGACGTCCTCGGGCATGCCGCATTCGCGCAGGCCCTCGGCGAGCAGCATCGAGGTCATCGGCGTCAGGGTCGCCGGCTTGAGCACGACCGTGTTGCCGGCCGCGAGGGCCGGGATGCAGTCGCCGAACGAGTTGGTGAGCGGGTAGTTCCACGGCCCGATCACGCCGACGACCCCGATCGGGGCGTAGCGGACGGTGAGCTTGCGCCCGAGCACGAACGGCGAGGCGGAGCGAACCTTCTCGTCGGCGAGGAAATCCGGCGCGTTCTTCGCCCAGAACCCGAACGCGGAGGCCACGTAGGAGATCTCGGCGAGCTGGGCGTCCTCGTACGTCTTCCCGTTCTCGCGGACGATCGTGGAGATGATCCGCTCGGCGTTGTCGAGCGTCCACTTCTGCGCGCGGCGGAGGATCCGGCCGCGCTCCGCAAAGCCGGCAGCCTCCCAGGCGGGCTGAGCGGCGCGAGCGCGCTCGACGGCGGCGCTCACGTCGTCGGGGCTCATCGCGGGGACGGTGGCGATCACCTCACCCGTCGCCGGGTTGCGCACCTCGACGGCGTCGGCAGCCTCGCTCGTGGCCTTGCCGTTGGTGGTGGCAGCGGTCTCGGTGGTGGTGGGCTCCACGATCTCTCCTCGTTAGCTCCTCTGGGCATCTGGGAGGCTAGCGCGATGGGGACGGCGGCCCGCCTCCCATACGCTGCTGCCGAATGGCGCCGATGGAGCCCCAGGAGCTGGCCGGCGGGGAGTTGCGGCTCGACTTCCCCGCCGAGGCGGTCGCGCGACTGACGCTCGACCACCCCGCCAAGCGCAACCCGCTCAGCCATGCGGTTCTCGATGCGATCGCCGAGGTCCTGCCGCGGCTCGACCACGGGATCGACGTGCGCTGCGTCGTGTTCACCGGCAGCGGCTCCGCCTTCTCCGCGGGCTACGACATCGGCGCGATCCCCGACGAGAGCTTCGAGCGGGACGCGGAGGCGCTCGTCGCCCATCCCTTCCATGCCGCGATGGAGGCGATCAGCGCCCACCCCTATCCGGTGCTGGCGGCCATCAACGGGCACTGCCTGGGCGGCGGGCTCGAGCTCGCGGTGCGCTGCGACCTGCGGCTCTGCGCCGCCGAGGCGAAGCTCGGGATGCCGCCGGCGAAGCTCGGCCTGATCTACGGCCACACCGGGCTCGAGCAGTTCATCGACTGCGTCGGCATCCCGCGAACGAAGGAGCTCTTCCTCACGGGCCGGGTCCTGAGCGGCGAGCGCGCCGCGGAGATCGGCCTCGTGCACGAGGTTCACCCGACAGCCGAGATCGAGGCGCAATCCCTCGAGCTGGCGAGCGCGATCGCCGCCAACGCGCCGATCTCGATGACCGGCAACAAGCGCGCGATCGAGACTCTGGCCCGCTTTCCCCGCCTCAGCCCCAAGCAGGCGGAGGAGCTCGTCGAGCTGCGGCGCTCCTGCTTCGCCTCCGAGGACTTCCGCGAGGGCGTGCGCGCCTTCGCGGAGAAGCGGGCTCCGGTGTGGCGGGGGCGCTGAGCTCGGCGCATCGGGAGCTCGCCGCCGGCGATCCCGCGCTCGCCGCCCTGATCGAGCGGATCGACTCCGCCTCGATCGAGGCGCGCCTTCGGTCCCGGACCACCGACCGCTTCGAGGCCCTGGCGCGGATCGTCTGTGGCCAGCAGGTCTCGACCGCTGCGGCGCGGACGATCTGGGGGCGGGTGTGCGAGAGCTACGGCGGCGCCCCGAGGCCCGGGCAGCTCGTCGTCGAGGGGGCGGAGCAGAAGCTGCGGAGCGCTGGGCTGAGCGGCCGCAAGGCCTCCTACATCGTCGGAATCGCCGAGGCGATCGCCGCCGGGGAGCTACGACCGGACGAGCTCGACGAGGCATCCGACGAGGAGGTGATCGAGACGCTCGTCGCCCTGCGGGGCCTCGGCCGCTGGAGCGCCGAGATGTTCCTGATCTTCGACCTCGGCCGCCCCGACGTCTTCAGCGGCGGCGACCTCGGGCTGCGGCAGGGGATCCGGATCGCCTACGGGATGGACGAGCCGCCGACGCCCCAGGAGGCGGTCGAGATCGCCGAGCGCTGGAGCCCCAATCGCAGCCTGGCGTCCCTCTACCTCTGGGAGGCGGTCGGGATCGGGCTGCCCGTGGCGGTGGCGCCAGGCGACTGACGGCGAGCCGCCCGGCCCCCTTCGACCCCGTCCGGCGTTTGTCCGCTTTCGGACGGCATGCGTCCGTGAGCGGACGATCGCATGCGCCGCCGGCTGAGCCCGAGCGCCCAACGGAACGCGGCCGGCTACTCGTCGTCGGGCTCGATCACGGCAAGCGCGGCCCCGGCGTCGACCTGGTCGCCCTCGCTCACCCGCAGCTCGCTCAGCGTGCCCGCCGCCGGGGCGGCGAGCTCGTGCTCCATCTTCATCGCCTCGAGGACGACGAGGACCTGTCCCGCCGCGACCGCCGCGCCCTGCTCGGCGGCGACCCTGATCACCCTGCCGGGCATCGGCGCGACGAGCGCGCCCTCGGCGACGGCGTCGTCCTCGCTCGGGTAGCGCGGCAGCTCCCGCAGGCTCGTCTGCCCCTCGGGCCCGTTGACGTGATGGACCCCGCCGGAGCGGCGGACCCGGTAACGCCGGCGAACGCCGGCGACCTCCAGGTCGACCGCGCCGGGAGAGGCGTCGTGGAGCCTCGCCCCCTCGATCTCGACCCCGCTCACGGCGAGGCTCAGGCCTCCGCGGCGCAGCGCGTAGGTAACCTCGAGATCGCCCGCGGCGCCCGCGAAGGAGATCCGCTGCGGCTCGGAGAAGTTGTTGCGGAACCCGGCCGGCGCGAAGGCGAGGACGCGGGCGCTCGCCCGGCGCTCCGCCATCGCCGCGAGGGCCGCGGCCGCCGCGTGCAGGCGCTCCCCCTCGGGCTCGACGAGCGGCCTTGCGAGGTCGTCGCGCCGCTCGAGCCAGCCCGTGTCCGCCTCCCCCGCCCGGAACTCCTCGTCGCAGAGGATGCGAACGATGAGGTCGCGGTTGGTGACGAGCCCGTCGAGCTCGGTGCGCGCGAGCGCCTCCGCGAGCCGCGCGGCGGCCTCCTCGCGGGTGGGGGCCCAGGCGATGAGCTTCGCCAGCATCGGGTCGTAGTGGGGGCTGACGACGCTGCCCGCCTCCACGCCCGAGTCGAGCCGCAGCCCCGCGCGAGGGGAGCCGGATCCGGCGGGGACCGCGAAGGGCTCGGCTCCGGGGACCGCGAAGCTCTCGATCGTCCCCGCCTGCGGCAGGTAGCCGCCGGCGGCGTCCTCCGCATAGAGCCGGACCTCGATCGCGTGACCCTCGATCTCCGGCTCCCGGGCGGTCGCGGAGAGCGACTGGCCGGCCGCGATCCGGAGCTGCTCGGCGACCAGGTCGAGGCCGAGCACCATCTCGGTCACCGGATGCTCGACCTGCAGGCGCGTGTTCATCTCGAGGAAGTGGAAGGCGCCGTCGTCGTCGAGCAGGAACTCGACCGTGCCGGCGCCGACGTACCCCACGGCCTCGGCGGCGGCGACGGCCGCGGCGCCGAGCCGCGCTCGCAGCTCGCCGTCCACGGCGGGCGACGGCGCCTCTTCGACGACCTTCTGATGGCGGCGCTGGACCGAGCACTCGCGCTCCCCGAGGCTGACCGTCGTCCCCTCCCCATCGGCCAGGACCTGGATCTCGATGTGGCGAGGTCGCTCGAGCAGGCGCTCGAGGAAGACCGACTCGTCGCCGAAGGCGGACCCCGCCTCGCGGCGCGCGCCGGCGATGGCACCCTCGAGCTCCGCCGCGCCCGCGACGGGGCGCATCCCCTTGCCCCCGCCCCCGGCGGAGGCCTTGACGAGCAGTGGGTAGCCCACCCGCTCCGCCTCCGCCGCCACGTCGAGCGCCGGCCCCAGCTCCGCTCCGGGCACGATCGGCACCCCCGCCTCCTCCATCAGCGCCCGCGCGCGCACCTTCGAGCCCATCGCCTCGATCGCCTCCGCCGGAGGCCCGATCCAAGTGAGCCCCGCCGCAATCACGGCGCGCGCGAACTCCGCGTTCTCGGCGAGGAACCCGTAGCCGGGATGAACTGCGTCGGCGTCGGCCCGCGCGGCAGCTCCGAGCAGCTTGCCGGAATCGAGATAGGACTCCGCCGCGCCCATGCCGCCGAGCGCGACGGCCTCGTCGCCCTCGGCGACGAACGGAGCGTCCGCGTCGGGCTTTGAGTAGACCGCCACGGTCGCGATCCCCAGCCGGCGGCAGCCGGCGAAGACGCGCCTGGCGATCTCGCCGCGGTTGGCGACGAGCACCTTCTCGATCCGGGTGGGCGGCGCCATCTACATCCTGAAGACGCCGAAGCGCCGCGAGCCCTCGACCTCGCGCGAGCAGGCCGCCGACAGCGCGATCCCGAGGACCGTGCGGGTGTCGCGCGGATCGATCATCCCGTCGTCCCAGAGCTCGCCGCTGGCGACGAACGCGTCCGACTCGCGCTCGATCTGCTCCTCGACGCCCTCCCGCGCCTCGCGCAGCTGCTCCTCGTCGATCTCGATCCCGCGGCGCTCGGCGGCCGCCCGGCCGACGATCTCGAGCACCCCGCCGAGCTGCTTGGGGCCCATCACCGCCGTCTTGTGGTTCGGCCAGCTGAAGATGAACCGCGGCTCGAAGCTGCGTCCGCACATCCCGTAGTTGCCGGCGCCGTAGGAGCCGCCCATCATCAGGGTCAGCTTCGGCACGCCGGCATTCGCCACCGCGTTGATCATCTTCGCCCCGGCCTTGACGATGCCGCGCTGCTCGTAGTCCTCGCCGACGATGTAGCCCGTCGTGTTCTGCATGAACAGCAGCGGCGTGTCCACCTGGTCGGCGAGCTGGATGAAGTGCGCGGCCTTCTCCGCATCCTCGTTGAAGATGACGCCGTTGTTGGCGAGGATCGCGATCGGCCAGCCGTGCAGCTCCGCCCAGCCGGTGACGAGCTGGGTCCCATAAAGCGGCTTGAACTCGTCGAAGCGCGAGCCGTCGACCACGCGCGCGATCACCTCGCGGGCGTCGAAGGGCACCTTCAGGTCATGGGAGGCGATCCCGAGCAGCTCCTCGGGATCGTGGACCGGCTCGAGCCCCTCCCCCCGCGGCTCGGGCCCGTGCTTGCGCCAGTTGAGGTTGCGGATGATCTCCCGGCCGATCCGGGCGGCGTCGCGCTCGTCGGCGGCCATGAACTCCGACACCCCGGAGACCCGCGAGTGCATCTCCGCTCCCCCGAGCGCCTCCTCCTCGGCGTCCTCCCCGGTCGCCATCTTCACCAGCGGCGGGCCGCCGAGGAAGACGAGCCCCTGCTCACGGACCATCACCGTGTAGTCGGAGAGCCCGGGCAGGTAGGCGCCGCCCGCGGTCGCGTTGCCGGTGACGAGCGCGACGGTCGGGATCCCGGCCGCCGACTTGCGGGTCAGGTTGCGGAAGTTGGCGCCGCCGGGGATGAAGATCTCCTTCTGCCGCGGCAGGTCGGCGCCGCCGGACTCGACGAAGCCGATCGCGGGGAGGCGGTTGGCCATCGCGATCTCCTGCGCGCGCAGGTTCTTGCGCAGCGTGTAGGGATTTGAGGTGCCGCCGCGCACGGTCGGGTCGGAGCCGCCGACGAGGCACTCGACGCCCTCGACCACCCCGATCCCGTTCACCTGCGAGGCGCCGACCTCGTACTCGGAGCCATAGGCGCAGAGCGGGGCGATCTCGAGGAACGGCGAGTCGCGGTCGAGGAGCAGCTCGATCCGCTCCCGCGGCATCAGCCGGCCCCGGGAGTGGTGGCGCTCGACCCGCTTCTCCCCCCCTCCCAGGCGCGCCTTGGCGAGCTCCTCCTCGAGCTTCTCGAGCCGCTCGAGCATCCGCTCGCGGTTCGCGACGAAGCCCTCAGAGGTGAGGTCGACGCGTGTTGGGAGGACCGCCAAAGTAGGAAGTAGAACTTACTACTTTCTACTCGGGGAGCAGAGGCGTCGCTGCCTCAGGGGTTGGGAGGTTGCGCCGCCGCCGCGGCCCACCCGGGCGGGTCGCTACGGTCGCCTGCGTGGGCGCCGTCCCGACCCCCTCGCCGGCCGCGGGCAGACCGCGCCACTCCCTCCGCTACGTCCTGCTGCGCGTCCTCGCCGCAGCGGCCGTCGCCGCCGGGGCGCTCGCGGTGGAGCGGCTCGTGCTCGCCGACGGCCCCTCGCGGGACACCTTCGGCGCCCGGGTCTGGCCCTACGAGATCGACAGCGAGCTGCTCGACCGATCGCTGCCGGCGCGCGTGGTGGTCCCGGCCGCGGCGCCCCCGAAGGACCGGACGCTGCTCGTCTTCCTGCACGGCCGCGGGGATGATGAGCGCAGCTACCTCGTCGATCCGATGTTCGAGGCGCTGGCCGCCCTCGGCGGTCGTGCCCCGGTGGTCGCGTTCCCCTACGGCGGGGGCGCCTCGTACTGGCACGATCGCGATGGCGGGGAGTGGGCGACGTACGTCCGCACCGAGGTGATCCCCGAGCTCGTCCGCCGCTTCGACGTCGATCCGGATCGCGTCGCGATCGGCGGGATCTCGATGGGGGGCTTCGGCGCCTACGACATCGCGCGCCTCGACCCGTCCGGCTTCTGCGCCGCCGGAGGCCACTCGCCGGCGCTCTGGGAGATGGCGTCGGAGACGGCGGACGGGGCCTTCGACGACGCCGAGGACTTCGCCCGCAACGACGTGATCTCGATCGCGGGCTCCGACGCCCAGCCCTATACGGGCATGCGGCTCTGGCTCGACGCCGGCGAGGACGACCCCTTCCTCGCCGGCGATCGGGCCTTCGAGGAGGCGGTGCGCCAGGCCGGGGGGCGGCCGGTCGTCACCAACTCCCCCGGCGGCCACGACTCCGATTACTGGAACGGCAACTGGGACGAGTACCTCGGCTTCTACGCCCACGCCCTGCGCCACTGCGACGAGGGCGGGGGTCAGGCGAGCGAGGATGGGATCGTCAAGGGCGACGGCAGCTCGCGCCCGAGCAGCTCCGCAGCTCCTCGAGGCGGCGATCGAGGCGCACCCGCTCCCGGCGCACCCGCGGATCCGACGAGCCCCTGACGGTCGGCGAGAGCAGGTTGTCGAGCTCGAACGGGTCCGCCCTCCCGCTCAGGCGCCCGTCGAGGTCGTAGAGCTCGACCCCCGCCGCCTCACGATCGCACCCGCCGTCGGCGGTGGGCTCGGCGTGCTCGACGTAGTTCAGCCCCGCGGTCCGGATGCCGGCGTACTGGCAGTCGCCGCCCGCCTTGCCGCCCTCGATCAGGATCTCGCGATCGGCCGGGAGCGACTCAGGCCGGCCACGGAGGGCCGGCAGCAGCGAGAGCCCGTCCAGATCGCGGCAATTCCCGGGGCGGGCGCACGGCTTCGCCTTCGCCAGGTCGAGGATCGTGGGGGCGAAGTCGATGTTCGCCGCCAGCCCGCCCACCCGGTGGACGGCCGGCCCGCCGAGGGCCCGCTTGCCGGCCAAGATCGCGAGTGGCAGCTGCACCGCCTCGCGGTAGGGGATGTTCTTGCCGGTGACGGCGTGCTGTCCCTCCATGATCCCGTTGTCTGAGGTGAAGATGAAGACGGTGTTGGAAAGCTCCCCGGCGCGATCGACCGCGTCGTAGATGTCGGCGATGCTGCGGTCGACGCCGCGCAGCGACGCCAGGCGGCACCCGTGCGCCAGCTCGAGGCGCTCGACCTTGGGCGGCGGCAGCTCCTTCTCCTGGATGAAGGCGGGCTTGTCGGAGCGATCGGCCTCGTTGAACGACGGGCCCCTCGGCAGGGGCACGTTCGCGTACGCCCCCTCGTCTCGCGGCGCAGGGGTGACGAGATCCGTGCAGCGCCCGGCGGAGCCGCCACCGCCGTGGTGGGGGGCGAGGTTGTTGATCGTCATGTAGAGCGGGCGCTTGCGGGCCGCCTGCGCCTCGATCACGTCCGTTGCGATGCCGGTGATCACGCTCGTGTAGTAGTCGCGCGGCCGCTCGCCGTAGTGGACCGACTCCCCGTTGTCGGCCAGGTCGTAACCGTAGTAGAGCGGGTCGAAGGAGGCGTGCCACTCGTCGTAGCCCGGCGCCGCCTGCAGGGGATCGTCGACCCCCGTGTCGTAGCCCTGCAGGTAC
>JAABUN010008115.1_pt1 | contig 10906 bp, 21 predicted proteins | sample 5559311 | NCBI WGS metagenome assembly JAABUN01 (sample SAMN10711877, study PRJNA513370) | rock metagenome | isolation source: Antarctica rocks | place: Antarctica: Victoria Land, Siegfried Peak sud | reverse complement strand
CATCGACAACAAGATAGCCAGGGTGGATAGGACGGTGTCCCGATCGAACAACCCGAACCCTTCAAGCAAGGCCCCGCCATTCGGGCTGGCCTGCCGGGAGAAGAGCACCGCCTGACCGTAGCCCTGCAGTAAGGCCAGCGGAACGGTCAACCAGTGAGTGTACTGATTGATCTTGTTGCGGCCACCCTGTCCCTCGGCCGCCAACTCCGTGAGGCGCGGGATGATAGGTGTCATCAGCTGCATGATGATCGACGCTGTGATGTAGGGATAAACGCCAAGCGCGGCGATCGAGAAGTGCCGCAGTCCGCTCCCTGAGAACAGGTTCAGCATTCCCAGGAGCTGATTGTTCTCGACGAAATCCTTGAGTCCGTTCCGGTCAACGCCGGGAACTGGGATGGACGCGATAAAGCGGAAGATGACGAGCATCGCTAGCGTGAAGAGAATCCGACGCCGGAGATCGGGAATTTTGAATGCGTTGACGACGGCCTGCAGCATGACTGATCTCTCCTAGGAACTCCGCGTTGCCTCGAGCGCTTCGCGGCGGGTCGGGCCGCCGACCTTCCCCACTCTGGCACGTTTCAACTCGGCGTTCAGCGGCAAGCGACGGCTGCGTGGCTTCGCCGAAATCCACTGGTCGGTCCGCTCCCGCTGGTGGAGCGTGCCACCGGCGGCCTCGATGCTCGCCTTCGCGGATGCCGAGAAGGCATGCGCCTCAATCTCGATGGCCCGCGTGATTTCACCATGACCAAGCACTTTGACCGGGAACTCCAGACCGCGCGTTACACCGCGCTGGTGCAGAACTTCCGGCGTGATCGGTCCGTCGATCGCCAGCTCGTCCAGTCGACTGAGGTTGACCACTTCCCATGGCGTCTTGTTGATGTTGGTAAAGCCGCGCTTGTACGGAAGCGCCTTCTGGATTGGGAGCTGGCCACCCTCGAATCCAATACGAGGACCAGGACCCGACCGGGATTTCTGTCCCTTGGTCCCTCGACCAGCCGTCTTACCCTTGCCGCTTCCGTGTCCCCGACCCAGTCGCTTCCGATTCGGGTTCGACCCAGGATTCGGTTGGAGGTCGTTCAATGTCATAGGCATCGCTGCCGTCTCCTACCTGTGGTTCGAGTATCGCCACCCGGCGGCACCCTAGTGTTCATGCGTCCCGCGTTAGACCTGCTCGACCGAGAGCAGGTGTTGGATCTTGGCGACCATACCACGGATGGACGGATTGTCCGGCCGCTCGACGGTGTGATTGAGACGCCTCAACCCGAGGGATCGTACCGTCAATCCCTGATCCTTCGGCCGCCCAATAGTGCTCTTCACCAGCGTGATGCGGATCATGCCGCCGGTGGTCTTTGATTCGCTCATCCCTCAGAACCCCTACGTCCACCGCGCGAACCACCGCGACCCTGACCATTCGCCGCCGCTTGAACCGCACCGGGAGCGATCGCCGGAGCCACCCGCGGTCGTCGAGTCAGGCGCCGCCGTCGGCGCGCGGCCACCGCGTCAGACGATTCAAGCTCTTTTAGAGCCTCAAGCGTTGCTCGAACGACATTGACCGGATTGTTGCTTCCAAGCGACTTCGTCAGGATGTCCTTGATTCCGGCTGCCTCGACCACCGCACGAACGCCGCCGCCCGCGATGACGCCCGTTCCCGGAGCCGCCGGTTTGAGTAGCACCCGCGATGCTCCGAAGTTCGTCTCGACCTCGTGAGGGATCGTCGTTCCATCAAGGGGGACCGTAATCATGAGCTTCTTGGCCGCCTCGACGCCCTTGCGAATGGAATCGGGCACCTCCCCAGCCTTACCCATTCCCGCGCCAACGCGTCCCTTCCCATCACCAACCACGATCAGACTGCCGAAGCTAAAGCGCCGGCCGCCCTTGACGACTTTTGATACCCGGTTGATCTGGACTACCCGCTCTTCAAACTCTGGAGACCTATCGTCGTCCGAGCGCCGGCGCGGCCCGCGCTCTCCTCGATTTCGATCCATGCTGTCTCTCCACTACTCCTCGATCGCCGTGTCGCGGACCGCGAGCGCCCCGACGATCGACGTTCGATCAATCGTATCGACGTTTAGAATTGTAGTCCCGCCTCGCGGGCGCCTTCGGCAACCGCTCGGACCCGACCGTGGTACAGGAAGCCGCCACGGTCGAAGACGACGGAGCTAATTCCAGCGGCTTTCGCGCGTTCCGCCACGAGCTGACCGACAAGCTTCGCCCGGTCGACTTTGGTCGCATCGTCTGGAGCTTGCTCCTTGATTGCCACCTCAAGATCGCTCGCCGCCACCAATGTGTGACCCTGCGTGTCGTCAATGACCTGAGCGTAGATGTGCGCCGAGGAACGGAAGACGTTCAGCCGTGGCCGTTGACCGGTCCCCTTCACCTTTGATCGAACGCGGACGTGGCGCCGCTGCCGTTGAGTTAGCGCTCTCCGAAACTTAATACGCATAATCTCGCTCCCATATGCTTGGCCAGCGGAGAACCGTTTCGACGACCCGCTTCAACCACGTTCGCCGCATCCCACCGATGCTCACAGATCTGATTACTTCGCTTTACCGGTCTTGCCAGCCTTCCGGCGGACGTATTCTCCGGTGTACCGGATGCCCTTGCCTTTGTACGGCTCGGGTGGGCGCACGCGGCGAATGCGAGCGGCTTCCTCGCCGACCAGCTGCTTATCGATACCCGCAACCGAGACCCGCGTCTGCCCATCAAGCGTGTAGGCAATGCCGTCCGGCGGGATCATGCGCACCGGGTGGGAGTAGCCGACTGAGAGTACCAGCGTCTTTCCATCGAGGGCCGCACGATAGCCTACCCCTTGGATCTCGAGGTCTTTGCGGTAGCCAGAGGTTACCCCGACCACCATGTTGTTGATCAGCGTTCGGGTGAGCCCATGGAGTGACCGGTGGTCGCGCCCGTTGTCAGGTCGCTCGACAAGCAAGCTTCCATTCTCCCGCTTCAGCTCAAGTGCGTCGCTGAACCGGGCGCTGAGCTCGCCCTTTGGTCCCTTAACCGTGACACTGTTGCGCTCACTGACCTGGAGATCTACACCACTCGGGATCTCGATCGGTCGTCGTCCAATTCTCGACATGGTCCGTTCTCCTTGCTCGCCCCGGCTGTTCGAGCAGACGCCGGTCATTACGCCTGCTAGAAGATCGTGCAGAGCACCTCGCCGCCGATACCTCGGCGCCGCGCTTCATACCCCGTCAACACCCCTTGCGGCGTGCTGACGATCGCGATCCCGAGACCGCTCCGGACTCGGGGAATATCATCTTTGCCCGCGTAGACGCGGAGCCCAGGTTTGCTGACCCGTTTAATCTCGCGGATCGTGTGTCGCTTATCGTTTCCGTACCGGAGCGACACCGTAAGCTGATTCTGCGGACGCTTCTCGATGACCTGATAATCAGCGACGTAGCCTTCTTCCTTCAGAATCTTCGCAATCGCCACCAGAATTTTGGTAGACGGCATCGTCGTCTCGGTTTGCCGTGCCATTCCCGCATTTCGGATGCGCGTCAGCATGTCGCTAATGGGATCGTTCACGCTCATTCGTCAATCCTTTGTTGGAGCGTTGTCGACGAGAATCCGACGACCTACCAGCTCGACTTGGTCACACCTGGCAGCCGCCCAAACGAGGCAAGCTCCCGAAAACAGATTCGACAAACGCCGAACTTCCTCATGTAGGCCCGGCCCCGACCACACTGACGGCAGCGATTGACGGCCCGTGTCTCAAACTTCGGAGTGCGCTGCGACTTGACAATCAATGATTTCTTCGCCATCTGGAATCACTCCCTCGTGTTACGCCCGGCGCTCGGTGCGCGCGAACGGCATTCCCAACAACGTGAGGAGTCGTCGCCCCTCTTCGTCGGTACGGGCGGTCGTCACGAAGCTCATCTCGAGACCCCGTGTCTTGTCGATCTTGTCGTACTCGATCTCAGGAAACGCGAGCTGCTCGTGGAGACCGAGCGTGTAGTTCCCACGGCCATCGAACGAGTTTGGCGAGACGCCGCGAAAGTCTCGAATACGCGGCATCGTGATGCTCGTCAGGCGGTCGAGAAATTCGTACATACGTGGGCCGCGCAGCGTCACCATGGCGCCGATCGGCATGCCCTCCCGCAGCTTGAAGGCCGCGATCGAACGCTTGGCCCGGGTCACAACCGGCTTCTGGCCGGTGACCGCCGTCAGGTCACCGACCGCCGCATCAATCGCCCGCGCGTTTTGAACTGCTTCCCCAAGACCAATATTGATGACGATCTTTTGCAGCTTCGGTACCTGCATAACGTTCTTGTAACCAAATTCCTGCATCAGCGCCGGAACAACATCCGTTCGGAACTGATCGAGCACTCGTGGCATCGTGACAACCTCTCGTTCATTATCGACGTGCGGTTAGACGCCTGGTCCGTCCGTTTTGGGAGCGCTCAGGCCCGCTGGCTGATTAATCGTCGTTCCACTCGGCGTTACGGAAAAGTTAATCCAACCTACACTTCCGGTCGGGGAATCAACTGGTCACACTTTTTACAGTACCGCTCGTTCTTCCCCGCTGGATTGCCCCGCACGCCGATCCTGGTCGGTTGCTTACAGGATGGGCAGACCAGCTTCACGTTCGAGACATGCAGCGCGGCTTCCACCTCGACGATTCCCGCCTGTCGCGCCCGACCTCGCTTGATGTGCTTCTTGACAATGTTGACACCCTCGACCACCACCCGATCACGGTCGATCAGGTTGACGCGGACCTGCCCGCGCTGCCCCTTGTTCCGCCCACTGGTGATTACGACCTCATCGCCACGTCGAATCTTTTGCATGGTTCTCGCCCTCTATCTCCTCCGCAGCCGGGAGCGCGCCTACAAAACCTCGGGGGCCAGCGAGACGATCCGCATGAACTGCCGCTCACGCAGCTCCCGACCCACCGGACCAAAGATCCGCGTTCCCCGCGGATTTCCCTGGACATTGATCAAGACGGCCGCGTTGTCGTCGAACTTGATGTGGCTTCCGTCCGGACGTCCGTATTCCTGCGCGGTGCGAACGATTACCGCGCGCACGACCTCGCCCTTCTTCACACCGGCGTTCGGCTGCGCCTGCTTGACCGCGGCAATGATGGTATCGCCGACACCGCCATACTTCCGCGACGAGCCGCCGAGCACCCTGATACACAGGATTTCCCGCGCCCCACTATTGTCCGCAACTCGCAGTCGCGTCTCCGCCTGAATCACCGCTCTACCCTCGATCCTTCGCGCTTATGCCCGCCGCTACAGTTGAATACCGCGCTCGACAACCTCTCGAACCACCCACCGCTTCCGCTTCGACAATGGCCGGCTCTCTTCGATGCGCACCACGTCGCCTGGCTTACAGGAGTTAGATTCGTCGTGCGCCAGGAATTTGCTCGTACGCGTCATCCGCTTGTGGTAGAGCGGGTGGCGACGCACCGAGTCGACGGCGACCACAATGGTCTTATCCATCTTGTCGCTGACGACACGTCCAACCTTTTGGGTTCGTACGCGCTGGTCCCGCTCCATTTTGGCGAGGTCCACGGCGCCCGCTGTTTGATCACTCATCTGCTGCATCACTCCTTAAGCCGCCGCTTAGGCGGTCGTCTGTCCGGCAGCAGCGAGATACGATCGCGTCTGCGCCTCAATGACTCGCTCTGTCCGAATGGTATGAATTCGCGCAATCGTCTTTCGGATTTCCCGCGTGCGGGCAGTAGCCGTCAACTGGCCGACCGCCTCCTGAAACCGCAGCGTTCGCCACTCATCGTGGAGCTCGCCAAGCTGCTCCTCAAGTTGTCCGTCGTTCAGCGCGCGTAGCTCAGGGGCTTTCACGCGACCACCTCCTCCGTGTCATGCGCGGGAACGCCGACGTGCTCCCGCAGAATGACGCGAACATCCATCGGCATCTTCATGCCAGCTCGCTTCAGTGCCTCTTCCGCCCGGTCCTGCGGCACGCCGGCGATCTCAAAGAGGATGCGTCCCGGCTTGACCACGGCCACCCAGAATTCCGGGCTGCCTTTTCCGGACCCCATCCGCGTTTCGGCCGGCTTCTGCGTGACTGACTTGTCCGGGAAAATCCGAATCCAGACCTTGCCGCCGCGCTTTAAGTAGTTGGTGATTGAACGGCGAGCGGCCTCGATCTGCCGGCTGGTAACCCAGGCCGGTTCAAGCGCCTGCAGTCCATATTCCCCGAAGGCGATCGTCGCGCCGCGACCGGCCTGGCCGGTGCGGCGGCCACGCATCATCTTTCGGTATTTCGTTCGTTTTGGCATCAACATGTCGGTGACTCCACGCGCCTCGTCATGCGGGCGACTGCGCTATGCCCATCCGTGCGCGGACGGCAATCCCTAATCCGCCGGTAATGCTGCCAGATCGGCGGTCAACGTCGCCTCCGTGACCGGACGTCGCTCCGGAATCACATCGCCCTTGTAGACCCAGACCTTGACGCCGATGCGGCCATAGGTTGTGTGAGCGTGAACGACCCCGAAATCGATGTTGGCCCGCAACGTCTGGCGCGGTACACGACCATCCATCTCGGTGACGGTCCGGCTCATCTCGGCGCCACCCAGCCGGCCAGAGAGCGTAATCTTCACGCCCTTTGCCCCGCGGCGCATCGCTTGCTGGACCGAGTGCTTCATGGCCCGTCGATACGACACCCGCCGGGCAATCTGCTCAGCGATGCTCTCGCCAATGAGGCGAGCATCGATCTCCGGCACCTTGATCTCTTCGATCTTCAGGTGCACCTTCTTGCCGACTTCCTTCTCCAGCATCTGGCGAAGGCGCTCGACGTTCGCCCCCTGCTTCCCGATCACAATGCCGGGCTTCGAGGTAAAGAGACTGACATCGACCTTGTTGAGCGCCCGTTCAAGCTCGATCCGTGAGATGCCGGCACGCGAGAGCTCGGCCATGATCAAGCGGCGAATCTTCAGATCTTCATGCAGTAGCTCGGTATAGTTGCGCTCCGCATACCACTTCGATTCCCATTCGCTGACCAATCCAAGTCGAAACCCGATCGGATTTACTTTTCGTCCCATTATGACCCCTCCCGATCCTCGGCGATCACCGTAATGTGGCACGTCCGTCGTTGAATGCGGCCCACGCGTCCCCGGGCCTTCGCCTTGAATCGCCGGAAGGTCGGCCCTTCGTCGGCATAGATCTCCTTGATCCAGAGATCTTCGGGGTCAAGGTCGTAGTTGTTCTCCGCGTTCGCCGCGACCGACTTCAAGAGTCGTTCGACGTCATCCGCGGTCTTCTGCGGCAAGAACCGGCTGATGGCGATTGCGTCCATCACCCGTTTGCCCCGTACCGCGTCAACGACCAGGCGCGCCTTGCGGGGCGACACCCGGATGTTGGTCAAACTCGCTCGAACTTCCATCCTGGACCAATCCTCTCGTCCGACCGGCCGCCGGTCGCGTCGTCCCTAGCGGCGCGCTCGCCGATCAGCATCCTTGCCATGACCACGGTAATTGCGCGTCGGTGCGAACTCGCCGAGCCGGTGCCCCACCATTTGCTCGGTGATGAAGATGGGAATGTGCGTCTTACCGTTATGGATGCCAACCGTGTGTCCCACCATACCGGGAAAGATCATCGACGCCCGAGCCCATGTCCGTACGACACGGCGGTCGCCACTCCGATCCATCGTCTCGATCTTCTGACGCAGATTCGCGTCGATGTATGGTCCCTTTTTTGACGACCTCGACACTGATTACCTCCTCGACCCTGAGCAGCGCTTAGCGACGCTTGGCTGGGCGACGTCGAACGATCATGCCATCCGTGCGCTTGTTATTCCGCGTCCGCTTTCCCTGAGCCGGTTTGCCCCATTTGGTCTTGGGCTGACCGCCGATCGGCGCTTTGCCTTCACCACCGCCGTGCGGGTGATCCCGGGGGTTCATTACCGAGCCGCGGACTGTCGGTCGGCGTCCCATGTGCCGGCTTCGACCCGCTTTTCCGATCTCGATATTCTCGTGATCGACATTACCAACCTGACCAAGTGTGGCCATACACTCAAGCAGCACCAGCCGCACCTCGCCAGATGGCATTCGGACCTGCGCGTAATCGTCCGCCTTGGCCATCAGTTGCGCCGAGGTTCCTGCTGACCGGACCATCTGCCCGCCGCGGCGCGGCGAAAGCTCGATATTGTGAATCTGGGTGCCGGTCGGGATGTTGCGAAGCGGTAATGCGTTACCGACTCGAATCGGCGAGTCCGGGCCGCTGATCACGGTATCTCCAACGCGGAGACCGACCGGAGCCAGCATGTATCGCTTCTCGCCGTCGACGTAGAACAGCAAGGCGATCCGCGCCGATCGGTTAGGGTCATACTCGATCGCGGCAATTCGGGCCGGAATCCCGAGCTTGTTCCGCTTGAAATCGATGATGCGGTAGGCGCGCTTTGCCCCACCACCGCGGTGGCGCGTCGTGATTCGCCCGCGATTGTTCCGGCCCGCGTGGCGCTTCATCGGCTCCAGCAGACTCTTCTCGGGTCGCTTCTTCGTGATCTCCTCAAAGGTGCTGACACTCATCGAGCGCCGGCCCGGAGATGTTGGTTTGTACTTACGAATGGGCATCGCGATAACTCCTTCTTGCCCCGTCCTTAGACCTGCTCGAAGATGTCGATTGATTGGTCGGGACCGAGGGTGACGACCGCCTTCTTCCAGGCCGGCGAATGGCCTTCAATTCGACCGCGTCCCCGTCGCACTGCCCGCGATCGACCTTTCGGCTTCACCTTCAACGTATTGACGGCGATGACCGTAACATTGAAGAGTTGCTCGACCGCCTGACGAATCTGCACCTTATTCGCGGTCGGCGCGACCTCGAAGGAATATTTGCCCTGCTCCATCAGCATCGTGTTCTTCTCCGTAATCAGCGGGCGTCGAAGCACATCCTCAGTTCGAAGAATTGCCATACTAGGCCTCCACTCCGGCGGTACCGCCGACCACGATCGCGCGGGCCGCGATGCGCGCCTGTTTCCAGCGGCTCGGCTCTCGCCGCTCGAGTGGCAGCGACCAGAGCTGTTCCACGGTCTGCAACGCCTCGACCGTCATGATCATGCGGTCATATTTCAGGACGTCGCGAACGTTGAGGTACGGCGCCTGGATCGTCTCGACGCGCTGCAAGTTGCCCGCGGCGCGGTCGATCGTCTCGACTCCGCCCCCGGTGACGATCAGATACGATCGCGCCTCACCGAGCTGCGCCAGAATTGCTTGCATCACCTTGGTCCGCGGCTCGATCTCCGCGAGACCCTGGACAACGGTCAACCGACCATCGCGCAGCTTCGCGGAGAGCGCCGACCGAATGGCCAGGCGACGCATCTTGCGGGGCATCGCCTGGACATATGACCGAGGATGCGGACCCCAGACCACACCGCCACCGATCCACTGCGGTGCGCGGATCGATCCCTGTCGCGCCCGACCTGTGCCCTTCTGGCGCCATGGCTTCTTCCCGCCACCGCGGACTTCGCCCCGCGTCTGCGTGTCGTGGGTTCCCTTCCGGGCATTCGCCTGCTGACGCACCATCGCCTGGTGCATCACGGCAATGTTTGGCTCGATACCCCAGATGCTCTCGTCAAGGGCAGTTTGTCCAACCACCGCACCCGACGTATCCACAATGTCAATCTGCATCGTCATACTCCCCAGCTCTCAGCGCCTTGTCGATTCTCTACACCGGCAACTGACATCTGGCTACTTCTTCGCCTTCACCGCTCGGCGGATCACCACGACACCCTTATTTGCGCCTGGAACCGACCCCTCGATCATCAAGAGGTTGCGCTCGGTATCAATACGAATCACTCGGAGGTTCTGGATCGTGACGCGATCGTCGCCCATGTGACCGGCCATCCGGAGCCCTTTGAAGACTCGACCCGGCGTCGCGCTCGACCCGATCGAGCCCGGGGCACGATGGCGATCGGACTGACCGTGCGTCTTCGGTCCCCCGTGGAAACCATGGCGCTTCACGCCGCCCTGGAAGCCCCGGCCTTTCGAGATCCCTGTCACGTCGATCACATCGCCAGCCGCGAAGAGATCGGCTTTTAGCACCTGGCCAACCGTGAACTCGGAGACATCGTCTGCCTTCACCTCTCGCAAGGTACGTGACATGAAGCCACTTGGCTGCCGGTGACCCTGCTCTGGCTTGGTCAATCGCTTATCAAGACCGAATCCGAGCTGAATGGCACTGTAGCCATCCTTCTCTGGCGTCTTGACCTGCGTCACGACGCATGGACCCGCCTCAACCACCGTCACCGGATGGACCACCCCGGTCTCATCAAATATCTGTGTCATGCCGAGCTTTCGCCCGAGCAACCCCTGAATCATTGGCTCTCCCCTGTTTCCTCAGGACGCGGTACCAGCACCGAGGCCGCTACCGCCTACAGAGCGTGACTGCTGACGACCGGTCGAGCCACGGGCTTCCGTCCGTGGCCCGACCGGTGTCCCGCCTACAACTTGATCTCGATATCGACGCCAGCGGGCAGATTCAGACGCATCAGCGCCCGAATCGTGTTTCCGCTTGGCTCTAAAACATCGATCAGCCGCTTATGAGTGCGGATCTCGAAGTGCTCCTGCGAGTCCTTATCCACAAACGGTGACCGCATCACGCAGAACTTCTCGATGCGGGTCGGCAGCGGCACCGGACCGGCGACCTTCGCACCGGTCGATTCAGCCGTCTCGACGATCTTGCCAGCCGACTGGTCGAGGACCATATGGTCGAACGCCTTGAGGCGAATCCGGATCTTTTGACTGGGTTTGCGTGCGACCATGAAATGTTCCCCTTCGCTCCAAGATGCTGTTTATCGAGATTCGTTCGACAGATTGAGCAACGAGGGCCCTAGAGCTCGATGGAGGTGACCACCCCGGCGCCGACGGTCCGCCCGCCTTCGCGGATCGCGAAGCGCAACCCGTCCTCGATCGCCACGGGGGTGATCAGCTCCACCCCCATCTCGA
>JAABUN010008113.1_pt1 | contig 10909 bp, 10 predicted proteins | sample 5559311 | NCBI WGS metagenome assembly JAABUN01 (sample SAMN10711877, study PRJNA513370) | rock metagenome | isolation source: Antarctica rocks | place: Antarctica: Victoria Land, Siegfried Peak sud | reverse complement strand
CCGCAGCAACCCGTTGACCGCTTCCGTGAGTTCCACCACGCCTTCCTCCCGCACGCCACCCGCCCCTCCGTCCGACCGGAGTCTACCACGCACGGGATACGTATTTCGACGCGAGGCCCTTAACGCTCGCGTTCATCGCTCGCGCCGGGCGGCTCGGGAGCGCCCGGCGTGCGCTCGACCGTATGGAGGAGGTCGAGGCCGACGATGACGAGCGAGAGGAGTAGGCCGCCGATCAGGCCGTAGACGATCAGCGTGGGGAGGCCGATGACCAACTGGATGAGCAGGACCAGCCCGATCCCCGCCAGCAAGCCGAGCGCGGTGCCACGGGCCCGACTGGGCGGGGCCGGTGCGGGGATCATCGCGCCTTCACCGAGTTGGGTAGATCGGGCGGGCCGGACGGCGCGGCTGGATTGGCCGGAATGGTGGGCGCGGTCGGCTCGGGTAGGGCGGCGAGGGTATGGGCGGGGCACGGCTCGTCGCGGAAACGCTGGCGGAAGCGCGTGCCGAAATACTGCACCTCGGTCGCGCCGGTATCGTAGCGTAGGGCGTACCAGAAGCGTTCCCGGCAGCGCGGGCACTGGGCCCAGTAGACCCGCTCGACCCCCGCGAACTCCCGCACGGCGCGGCCCGCCTCGTCGGCTTCCGCGTGCAGCCCGACGGCGGTATTGATCGGGCCATGGCGATAATTCAAGGGCATCGGCGCGGACTCCAATGCTGCGGGGTGCGGGCCTCGCGGGTTGACTGACGCGAATGGTACCAGCATCGTGCAACTTGTCGTCGGACCATCCTCCCCTCTCCCTCGGATGGGGAGAGGGGGTGGCGAGCCGCAGCGATGCCGGGGTGAGGGTCCCCCGCCGACCGCCCTGCCGCTGGGCGGGTGCCCCGCACCCCCTCAGTTGCCGTAGGGATGGGCGGCCCTGGCGTTGCGGAGCGCGTGGCCCCACCAGGCGAGCTGGTTCAGCAGGGCGGTGGCCGCCGCATTCACATCTTCGGCCTGGACCGGATTCCCCGCGTCGTCGAACTTGTTTCGAGCCTGATGGAAGCTGACGGTCTCGCGGGTGGTGACGGTATGGAGTTCGGCGAAGACGACGCGCAACGGCTCGACCGCGCGCAGGCCACCGGACATACCGCCGTAGGAGACGAAGCCGACCGCCTTGCCCTGCCACTCCTTGCCGACGCTGTCCAGCGCCGTTTTCAGGGGGCCGGGATAGCTGTGGTTATACTCGGGGGTGACGACGACGAAGGCGTCGGCGGCCTCGACACGCGCGGTGAAGGTCTGCACCTCGGGGGTCGCGGCCATGGTGGCCGGGTGGTCGAAATCGGCGAGATCGATGCGGTCGATGGTCATATCGTCGCGCAGGGCGGCTTGCTGGCTGAACCAATTCGCCACGATCGGCCCGAAGCGACCCTCGCGAACGCTGCCGGTGATGATGGCGACCCGGAGTCGGTCTGCTGACATGGATAGTCCTTTCGAGATGGCGTGCGCGATGGCACGGGTGAGGATGACTGAACCCAACGTCGAATTGTACACCGTCCTAGAGACCGGCAGTGGCAGGCCGTTCGCGCGCGGTGCGGTGCGGCGTTGTGCGCGGCGACGGTAGCTAAAGGAAGTCAAAGGGAGGCGCGGATGCTTCGCGGCGGCTCAGCATGACAAATCCGTTTGTTATGGGCCGACCACCGACGATCTGTGCTGCCGCGCAGGATGAACGTGCCGTCTGCTGTGGGCCACTCACCGGCGATCTGTGCGGCAGCACAGGCTGACTGTGTCGTGCGCTGTAGGCCGACCACCGAGGATTTGTCATGCTGAGCCGCCGCGAAGCATCCGCGCCCGCCGCGCCAGGGAAGCTTGCCACGCCGTCCGCTACCCCGCGTCGGCCCGCCGAATCCACTTATCCACGAGGGGGCAACGGCTGTGGTGAAACCGACCTGACACCCCTGTCGCCGCACTTCCCTGTCTGTCGCTCCCTGACAGTGAAACACTCTACCGGGGCATGGCGTTGTTCATGTGTCCCGCCGGAGGGAACATGGGAGCGGCGGATGGCCTTATGGGATGAACACGAGAGGAGCGCGGGCGTGCGATACGGCTTCATCATCACCAACGGCGATATCCACACGGTCGCCGCGCTGGCCCGCGAGGTGGAGGAGGCGGGCTGGGACGGGGCGTTCTATTGGGATGGGATGTATTCCGGGCCGGATATGCCGGTGTACGACCCCTGGATCGTGCTGGCGGCGATGGCGATGCGCACCGAGCGCGTCAGGCTCGGGGCGATCATCACGCCGCTCTCGCGCCGTCGGCCCTGGAAGGTGGCGCGCGAGACGGCCACGCTCGATCAGCTGTCGGGCGGGCGACTCATCCTGCCGGTCGGACTGGGGGCGGTCGATTCCTTCGGCCTGGTGGGTGAGGAGACCGATCGGAAGGTCCGCGCGCAACTCCTCGACGAGAGCCTGGATATCCTGACCGGCCTCTGGAGCGCCGCACCGTTCAGCTACGCGGGGCGACACTACCAGCTCGGGGAGATGACCTTCCTACCTGCACCGATCCAGCACCCGCGCATCCCGATCTGGGTGGTCGGGGCCTGGGGGAGCGAGCGTTCGATGGGCCGCGCCCTCCGCTACGACGGCCTGCTGCCGACGAAAATCGGCGCGAACGGTGCGCACGTCGCCCTGACGCCCGACGACTACCGCGCTATCCGCGCCTACGCCGACGCGCGCCGTCCCACCGACACCCCATACGACCTCATCGTGGAGGGGACCACCCCCACCGGCGACCGCGACCGCGCCGCCGAACAGGTGCGCCCCTTCGCCGAGGCGGGCGCGACCTGGTGGATCGAGTCGCCATGGACCCCGCCGAACGGGCCGACCGAGTTGCGCGAGCGCATCCGCCAGGGGCCACCCCGCCCCCATTAGCCGCCGCCCTCCCACGCCCCCCGGCCACTACCGCGCCGCCACTTGCGCCTTACGACTCACGTCTTACGTCTCACGCCTCACGCCTCACGCCTCGCCCCCGCCCGAACGCCTGTTCTAACCGCCGGGCCCGCTGTGCTATACTCGACGCACGAGAGTGGCGGCGAGGCGGGGGGCGAGATGGCGTTGGAGCGATTGGTCGGCAGCACGGAGCGCGAGGAAGATCGCGCGGTCGAGACGAGCCTGCGCCCCCGCAAGCTGGACGAGTATATCGGGCAAGATCGGGTCAAAGAGAACCTGCGCATCGTGATCGAGGCGGCGCGCGCGCGCGGCGAGTCGCTGGATCATGTGCTGCTGTATGGCCCGCCCGGCCTGGGCAAGACGACGCTGGCGCAAATCCTGGCGATCGAGATGGGCGTGAGCCTGCGGATCACCTCCGGCCCGGCGATCGAGCGCGCGGGCGACCTTGTCTCGCTGCTGACGAACCTGAAGACGGGTGACGTCCTCTTCATCGACGAGATCCACCGGCTGGCCCGGCAGGTCGAAGAAGTCCTCTACTCGGCGATGGAGGATTATGCGGTCGACATCATCATCGGCAAGGGTCCGGCGGCGCGCTCGATGCGGATCGGCCTGCCGCGCTTCACCCTGGTCGGGGCGACGACGCGCCTGGCGTTGCTGACCTCGCCCTTGCGCGACCGCTTCGGCATCATCCATCGGCTCGATTTCTACGACGAGCGGGCGATGCTGGAGATCATGCGCCGCTCGGCCAAGATCCTCAACGTGGCGACCGATGAGGATGGCGCACACGAACTGGCGCGGCGCGCGCGCGGGACGCCGCGCGTCGCGAACCGCCTGTTGAAGCGGGTGCGCGATTACGCGCAGGTGCGCGCTGGCGGCTTCATCGATGGCGATGTCGCGCGCGAGGCGTTGGCCCGCCTGGAGATCGACCAACTCGGGCTGGACGAAACCGATCGGCGTGTCCTCTCGGCGATCGTGGAGAAGTTCGAGGGGGGGCCGGTCGGCATCGCGACCCTGGCAGCGGCGACCAACGAGGAGGTCGACGCGATCATGGATGTCTACGAGCCGTACCTGATCCAGCTCGGTTTCTTGCAGCGCACCCCGCGCGGGCGCGTGGCGACCCGGCTGGCGTATGAACACCTGGGCAAGCCCTACGCGGCCTCCGCCGTGGCCCGTGCAGCGGCGCAACTGACCTTCCTCGACCCCGATGGCGACGACGAGTAGCCATGGCCCCGCCGCTGATACGTGTGCCCAGGCCACCACGCGTAGGGGCGTTCGATTGAACGCCCTCCCGTCGTTCCAGCCACCACGTCTTTGGTTGGCTGAGGCGGAAAGGGCGTTCAATCGAACGCCCCTACACGCGGCGTCTGCGCTACCCCTTCGGGTTGGTATCAGGCTGTCGCCGCGCGGCGGGCCGTGAGGCGGCGGAAGAGGAAGTAGAGGATCGCGAGGCCGATCAACAGGACGACGCCATACTCGAAGTACTTGGTGTACTCGCGCACCACCTCCCACTGCGCCCCGAGGAGATAGCCCGCGCCGACCAGCAGCCCGTTCCAGATGCCGCTCCCGAGCGCGGTATAGAGGATGAACGGCAGGAGCGACATCCGCTGGAAGCCGGCCGGGATCGAGATCAGGCTGCGGACCACCGGCACCAGCCGACCGAAGAAGACCATCGCGCCGCCATAGCGGGTGAACATTTCCTGCGCCTTGTCGAGATCATCCTCATGGACGAAAATGCTCAGGATGGGCGTCGCCTCCATCCGGCGCAGCAGCGCACGCACGCGCGCCTCCCCGATGTAGTAGCCGATCGCGTAGAGCAGCAGCGCGCCGATGATCGAGCCGAGCGTGGCGGCTCCCATCACGCCGAGCAGGTTGAGGTCCCCCCGGACAACCGAGAAGCCGGCCAGCGGCAAGATCAACTCGGAAGGGATTGGCGGGATCAGGTTTTCCAGGGCGACCAGGAAAAAGACCCCGAAATAGCCCAAGGTATCCATGATCGCGACCGCCCAATCGGCGAGCCTTTGGGTCAACTGTCGACTCCTCTCTCCTGGCTGTCATGGTCACCGGCCTCGTTGGGCGATGGCACCGCGCTGGTAAAGGCGCGGATCGTGACGAATGTGTCTACTATCGGTCACAAAATGGCGACGCCGACAGGCCGATCGCCGCATTTGGGCCTGCTTGACGCCCCCGAGCCGACATGTTAGCGTCAACGCGGTGTCCCCCGCCGTTTGCAGTATAGTCGCCAAGTGTGGCAGCGTCGCGATGGGGCGCGGTATCTCGGACGCGGGGGATCGCGCGCGCCGCTCGTATAACGTCGCAACACCCTCCACGGTCGCTCGTCTGCATCACCGGCAGGCGACTGTGCGAAAAGAACGCGCGGATAGCGGCGGGCGGCGCATAGGCGCGGTTCTCATCGTCGGCAATGGGTCGGGATGCGGCGGGCACGCGAAGGAGCGGATCATCATGGCTTGGCCGAACAAGGGGCTGGCGCATCGCCCGGTGGTGATGGGGCGGCGTGGGGCGGTCGCGTCGGCGAACCCGCACGCGTCGCAGGCGGGACTGCGGATGCTGCTGGCGGGCGGCAACGCGATCGATGCGATCGTGGCGACAGCGGCGGCGCTGAACGTGGTCGAGCCCTACATGTCGGGCGCGGGCGGCGTCGGCTACATGGTGATCAAGACGGCGAGCGACACCGCGCCGATCGCGCTCGATTTCATCGGTCGCGCCCCGGCGGCGGCGACCCTGGATGTCTTCCAGCGGGCGGGGCCGGGCAGCAAGGACAGCGGGATCCTCTCGCCGCTGGTGCCCGGCAATCTCGGCGGCTGGCTGACCGCGCTCGAACGGTACGGGACGATGGATCGCGCGACCGTGTTCCAGCCCGCGATCGAGCTGGCCGAGGGGGGCTTCCCGATCACGATCAGCAACCAGATCATGTGGGCGCACGCGGTCGAGACGCTGCGCCGCTGGCCGATCTCGGCCGCGCAATATCTGCACGGCGGCGAAGCGCCGCAGGTCGGCGCGATCCTGACGCAGCCGGACCTGGGCCGGACCTTCCGCGCGATCGTGGAAGGGGGCCTGGAGGCATTCTATCGCGGCCCGATCGCGCGGGAGATCGCGCGCTTCTCGCAGGAAAACGGCGGGATCATCACCGAGGCCGATCTGGCGGCGTACACCCCGGAATGGCAGGAGCCGATCGCGACGAACTATCGGGGCTACGACATCTTCTGTCCCCCGCTCCCCTGTAGCGGCGTGCAATATCTGCAGACGCTCAATATTGTCGAGGGCTACGACATGGCGGCGTTCGGCCACAACAGCGCCGACTACCTGCACCATCTGGCCGAGGCGATGAAGCTGGCGGTGGCCGACCGCACGACCTATGCGCCCGACCCGGCCTCGCCGATCGCCGGGCTGCTGTCGAAGGAGTACGCCGCCACGCGGCGCGCGCAGATCGACCCGCAGCGGGCGGCCTACAGCGGCGGCGAGCGGTACACCGCGCAGAAGCTCCCGCCCGAAGTCCGCCCTGGCAGCCCGGCCAGCCTGATGCGCGAAAGCACGACCCACTTGGTGGCGATCGATGCGCAGGGGAACGCGGTCGCCTGCACCCAGACGCTCGGCGGCGTCTTCGGCTCGGGTGTGGTGCATGGCAACACCGGGCTGGCGCTGAATAACTTCTTCCACTGGTTCGACGACGAGCCGACCAGCCCGAACGTGATCGCGCCGAAGAAGAAAGTGGAGATGTGCCTCGCGCCGTCGCAGATCTGGCGCGACGGGCGGCTCTTCATGATGGTCGGGACGCCGGGTTCGTTCGGGATCATGCAGACGACGCCGCAAATGATGCTGAACGTGCTCGACCACGGCTTCAGCATCCAGGCGGCGATCGAGGCCCCGCGCTTCCGCACGATGACCGGCTACGAACTGCCGCTGGAGACGCGCATCGCGCCCGAGATTCGCGCCGAACTGGCGCGGCGCGGCCACGAGGTGCTGCCGATCGACGACTGGTCGATGCTCTTCGGCGGCGGTCAGGGGGTGATGGTCGACCCGGACAGCGGTGCTTTCATGGCCGGGGCCGACCCACGCCGTGATGGCTACGCGCTGGCCTTCTAGGCACGTCGCAGCCTGTGGGTTGCCGCCAACCGGAGGAGGGTGGGCGGTGTGGCAGGCGTCTCCGGGGTTGTTGGCGCGGATGCTTCGCGGCGGCTCAGCATGACAATTTCCTGCGCAGGTGGCCGACCACCGAGGATCGGTCATGCTGAGCCGCCGCGAAGCATCCGCGCCTTCCTTTCCTTCTTTCGCCGTTAACTGCCACGGCGCACAACGTTGAGTTTCACCCCCTTCTCGTGCTCAGATGGCTTGCGCCCGCTATCTGCACTATACTCCCCACATATGCATAGTACGTACTATTCGTACAGGGCGTGTCGCGGGGGGTGAACGGGTGGCGGAGCGCAACGACATCGCCGAGATCCGCGAGCGCGTGGACATGCTCGAACTCGTCGGCACCAAGGTGCAACTGAAGCGTTCCGGCAAGAACTGGCGCGGCCTCTGCCCCTTCCATACCGAGAAGACGCCCTCGTTCTACGTCTACCCCGAGGGCGGCAACTACGTCTGCTTCAGTTGCGGCGAGAAAGGGGACGCCTTTTCCTGGCTGATGAAGCAGGAGGGGCTCGATTTCCCCGACGCCCTGGAACAGCTCGCCGCGCGCACCGGCGTCACCCTCAGCCGGGGCGTGGTGCGCGATCCGGGCCGCGACGAGGCGCGCGAGCGGATCTTCGCCGTGAACGAGGAGGCCGCGACCTTCTACGCCAATGTCCTGCTGAACATGCCCGCCGGGGACGATGGGCGGCGCTACGTCGCCGAGCGTGGCCTGAACCGCGCGACGGTCGAGCGGTTCGCGCTCGGCTTCGCGCCCGACGGGTGGGACGCGCTGCTGAAGCATCTCGCCTCGCGCGGTCACAGCGAGGGGCTGCTGTCGGAGGCGGGGCTGGTGAGCGAGCGCGACGACGGGCGGCGCTACGACCGCTTCCGCAATCGACTGATGTTCCCGATCCGCAATCGCGACGGCAAGATCGTCGGCTTCGGCGGGCGCGCGCTCGGCGATGGCAAGCCCAAATACCTCAACACCGCGCAGACCGCCGTCTTCGACAAGAGCAGCAACCTCTACGGGATCGACCTCGCCAAAGACGCCATCCGCAAGAGCGACGCGGCGGTGATCGTCGAGGGCTACGTGGACGCGATCATGGCCCATCAGGTCGGCCACGCCAACGTCGTGGCCTCGATGGGGACCGCGTTGACCGAGCAGCAGATCGGCCTGCTGAAGCGACTGACCGCGCGAATTATCCTCGCGCTCGACTCCGACGCCGCCGGGCAGGCGGCGATGCTGCGGGGGATCGAGACGATGCGCGGCGCGCTCGACTACGACGAGGTCGCGGTGGTGGACCCGCGCGCACTCATCCGCTTCGAGCGCAAGCTGAACACCGAGATCCTGGTGCTGACCCTGCCGGAAGGGAAAGACCCCGACGAGTTCCTGCGCGCCCGACCGGGCGACTGGCCCGCGCTGGTCAAGTCGGCCGAGCCGCTGCTCGACTTCGTGATGCGCGCGGTCGTCGGCCCGGTCGATCTGGCCGACCCGCGCGCGAAGTCGGCGGCGGTGGCGCAACTCGCGCCGCTGATTCGCGAACTCCCCGACAGCATCCAGCAGGCGCACTACGTCGGCCTGCTCGCGCGGATGCTGCGGGTCGCCGAGGATGTCGTCGCCAGCGAGATCCGCCGCCTGGGCCTGGTGCGCCCGTCGCGCGCCCAGCCGACGACCGGGGCGCAGCGGGTCGCCACCGCCGACGCGGCGCCCGCCACGTCCGCCCGCGCTGCCGCGCCGCGCGAGGATCACCTGCTGTCCCTGCTGCTGGCTTTCCCGGACGCCGCGCACGATCTCGCCGCCGAGATCCTGTCCGAGGACTTCGCCACCACCGCCGACCGGGTGTTGTGGGACACGATCCGGCCCCTGGTCAGCGCCGACGCGCGGATCGCCTCCGCCGCGCTGATCGCGGCGGTGCCGAGCGAGGAATTGCGCGAGGTCGCGACCGGGCTTGTCGCCGCGCCGGGCGGACGCCCCGACAGCTTCCCCGGCCCGATCCGCCAGGAGATCCGCGACACCCTGCGCCTGCTGCGCCGCGAGGCCAACGACGCCAAGATTCGCCTGCTGCAAGGTGCCATCGGCGAGGCGGGGCTGGCGAACGACCGCGACACGCTGGCCGCGTTGTCCACGCAACTCCTGCCGCTGCTCGAAGCGCGCCGCACGTTCGATCCGCCGCCGAGTCCGTACTTCCGCGACACGCGCACGGCGGACTGAGCGCAACGACATATCCCTTACGCTCCACGCCGCCACGGAGGGTCGGCTTTTACCGCCCGCAGCATGCTCGCCCATCCACCTATCTTCCGCCTATCCGAGGAGGGGGTTCGGGACAAACCCTCTGGGCAGATGCCAGATGCGTGCCCTGTAGCGCCCCGGCTGCGGTCTGCGTGTCACTGCCGGTGTCGCGGATTGCGTAGGTCGCCGTGGCGAGTGTATGGTAGCCCGGTGTGGCGGCAGGGCGGCAGGGGGCGCGATGGGCCGGGACAGCCGAGTGTCGGGGGAGCGGCGGCGGGCGGGCGAATTGGCCCGTCAGGGTGTCGCCGTGGCGGGGAAGGGCAGCGAACGGGGGCTGGCGGCGGCGGCGCACGGCGCGATCGCCTTTGGCTTCCTGGGGGTCGGTTTCCTCCTGTCGCTGGCGATCACCGCCGTGATCTGGCTCGCCAGTCGGAAATCGCCCTACGTGCGCGACCAATCCGACCGCGCCGGGCGCTATCAGATCTACGTCCTGCTGGTGAATATCCTCAGCATCGGCCTCTGGCTCCTGGGCCTCGTCCTCCTCCTCTACCTGACCAACTGGCGCGGTTGGGGCGGCGGCGGCTGGCAGGGCTGGACGCACCTCGACCCGCGCTGGCTCGTCGTCATCCTCGACGGCCTGGTCCTCGTCGTCGCCGTGCCGGTCTTCGCCGCCTGGTACGTCGGCACGATCGTCTACGGCATCTACGGCGCGTTCCGCTCACTCAGCGGCCACGACTTCCACTACCCGCCGCCGATTTGGCATCGCCGCAAGCGCGGGTCGCGCGATGCTGGGCTGAAGTGGGTGGAATAAAGCGCAGGCATTAGGGCGACGGAAGAGGCGATTACCGGACCTTGTCGGACCAGTCGCCAGCCGTGCTGAACTCCCTAACCACGAGTACGCCCTCAACGCTATGCGCGGCGATTCAGGAGTCGGGCGTGGATGCCGCTGGCCTCGTAGCGCGACTCGGTGGCACGGCGCACTACATCGGCGCGCTCCTGGCGCTCGCGCAGATAGGTGCCGACTTCGTCTCGATGGCGCAGATAGTAGCCGATGACCGCGTACATATCGGCGAGACCGAGCGCGGGGAATTGCTGAACGATCTCCTCGGGCGACGCGCCGAGATCGAACACGGCGACGACGGTATCGAGCGGGACGCGCGTCCGTCCCACGCGGACAATGCCATCCGCGTCGGTTCGGAGCGGCACCGGATCGGCACTGACGATCAGGGACATCGCGGTCGCTCCTCGCTCCTACGCCCGGTGGGGCCTCAGTCGTTATCGGTGAAGTAGAGTCTATGCCGAATGAGGAAACGCCCTATGTACAGGAAGTCGTGAGGGGGCGTGCTTCGGCGGTGCCATCGCGCTTGTGATCGCCGTGCTGGCGTATTTCCTCGGTCATAAGTCGCACGCCGATGGTGGCGACAAGTCGTGATGGGCGCAAGGTAACCCGTCCGCGTGCAACGCCGGAGGCGGCTCACCGTTTGGGCTTTCCCTGCTTCGCTAGTGGGTCGGTTGGCGTGCCTATCGCCATTGTGCCGCGGTGGGGCGGCGGCGGCGGATGGGGCGGTGGGCCTGCGCCCCGGAGCCGCCGAGGGCGTGCCGCCGCTGGCGGGCGCGCTGGCGGCG
>JAABUN010008111.1_pt1 | contig 10912 bp, 9 predicted proteins | sample 5559311 | NCBI WGS metagenome assembly JAABUN01 (sample SAMN10711877, study PRJNA513370) | rock metagenome | isolation source: Antarctica rocks | place: Antarctica: Victoria Land, Siegfried Peak sud | reverse complement strand
GGCGGTCGCGTTGGGTAATCTCTGCGGCGGTGGCGTGTCTGAGCGGCCTAAAGAGCGCGCCTCGAAAGCGCGTGAGGGTAAAACCTCCGAGAGTTCAAATCTCTCCGCCACCGCCAGCCTGACCAGGCAGAACGCCGGCGCAGCCCTCGGGGCGGCGCCGGCGTTCGGGTCTGTAGTCTCAGTTCTAGTCTCAGTTGACCCTCAACTGACCCTGGACCGACGTCCAGGGCGCGCGTGTATCACCGCTTCTCGACGAGCCAGTGCGATCTCGAGGCCTCCCCTGCTGGCGCCCGCCCGAAGGCCCTCGAGGTTCAGCTACCGCCTCCAATCAAAACCAGACGCAGTGCTGCTGTAGATCCAGCCGGTCAGCGGCGATGGCAGCCCGTGAGACCACAGCACCGGTGGGGCACCCACGGCTGGCCCTGGTCCCGCGCCTTCTCCGGTGCCCGGACCTTCTCGACGACAACCGACTTGGATCGGGACATGACATGCCGCCGGTCGACTCGTCCCTCGTCGGTCAGTCCGACTGTGACGCGACCGTGCCAGTGATCGTCGCCGCCCTTGTAGATCGTCGAGGGGTGGTTGCCCTGCCGCGCCATGCGGTACCGCCGCTACGGCTGGTCCGCAGTTCTTCGAGGAAGGTGACCAGCGCGTCGGCGGGCAACCGGCGAAGCCGGCCAATCCGGATGGACTTGACAGCGCCGGAGCTGACGAGTGCGTACCCCATGGTGCGGCCGCTGCCGGGCCGCTCGGCGGCTTCCTCGACGGTCAGAACCAGGGGAAGCGAGCTGGTGGCGGGTCCATGCGGGAACAAGCTTATGATCTCGGCCTCGGTCATCGCACGTAAACCAGCCCCATCGGCACCAGCAGACCTTGAAAGCGCATGGAGGGTAAAACCACCGCGGATCAAATCCCGCCGCCACCGTCAGTGTTACGGCAGTACGCCGGTGAGCGAGATCTGCGCTGACGGGTCCTTCTGTCAACGGTCTCGTCGGTGGTCTCAGCTGGATGGGCTGCAAGGGCTCACATCTCAGGCGAATATGGTCCAGGGTCTGAACACTCGTGTGACCCGTTGGGGCAGACGAGGGCAGCCTGCCTCGCCTTCACCTGGGACATCGGACTCCTCTGTCAGACCGTCAGGCTAGCCTGAACGTCACTTGGAGGTCGGGTCTCAGTTCGATGAGGACGCGGAGAAGCCGGCTCGAAGTGAGTATCTTCAACCCCTGACCAAAGGAGTCTGCGAGGCTATGGTGGCAATTGGTTATGAGAAGTTGCTGCGTGCCTGCACGCCGGGTGGGTCGTCGGTGCTTGTCTCCAAGACGGACCTGCGTCCGGCCGCTGGGGTGTTGGCGGGGATCGCCCCCGCACGATTCGTTGACGGCAGCCGGGGTGTGTACGCGTTCGAGACCCGTTTCGACGGAGAGAACGCGGTGTCGGCCGTCGTAATCGACTCCAAGGGCTCGGCGTTGAACCGGGTGGAGGCAGAGTTCTCCCGGGCGATCGCGGACGGGGACCCCTTGTTGTCGCGAACGCCGCATCTGAGGCTCACTTACCAGGGTCGGGACCCTGTGACTGAGCTGGACCTCCCGCACCGTTTCACTGACGGGCACATCCGGGCCGGCAGGATCCAGGGCACTCCAGCGTCGCAGCATCCGTCCTACCGGAAGATCCGCGACGCGAACCCGGCCAACGCTCGGGCGTTGCTGGAGACGAGCCCGGTCAGTTTGATCCTGGGCGCGTGGGACTCCACCCGACGCAGCCATCAGGGCCGCTATCGCAGCGCCTTAGTCGGGGAGGTGATTGGCATCCTGGCCGACCAGTCACCTGATGGCCGGGTGCCTCCGCGGCGCGGGGCAGGCCGGTCGGACTCGATCGCTCCGAGCGTCCGGCTGGCGGGGGAGGCGATGGAGAAGGTCGTGCAGGCTCAGGAAACCGAGCTGAGCCAGGGAAACGTGGACAACATCCGTAAAGAGATCTTAAGGGCCAAGAAGGGGACGGTCTCGGGCGCGGCACTGGGTCTAGGGTCGATCCCCCCGTCGATGGACGGGTTGGGTTTCGTGTCCTGCCGACGGATCGTGCGTCCACGTGTTGTCTTTCGCAACGTTGCGACAGCTGCGCTTCGGGCTGGGGGTCCAGGGCGACAAGGCTGCGCGGGCATTGCTTGCGGCGTTGGCCCTGAACGGGCTGGCGCGCAGTGACGCCGAGCTGGTGCTCCGGGCGAACTGTGACCTGGTGGAGGCCGGCCCATGTTTGGTCGAGCTAGATCGCCGCGATGGCGAGTCGGAGCCGCTGGACGCACTAACGATCGCCGCGGCGGACGAGCTGCTAGAGCAGGCCATCGCGGGAGCAGTTGAGGCCGGGGTCCGGTGGGAGGGCCAGGTCCTGGAGGTCGAGGGTGACGCGGCGATCGCGGGCGGCATCGCCGCCGACGAGGCGGAGTGAGTGGTGTCGACCATGGTGGTCCGGGCCGACTTCCCGTTGGGTACTTTTCTTGGGCACCGTGACGTTGGCCTGGTCGCCGACTTTCCCGACACCGCCCGACTCCACGCAGCCCTCCTGCACGCGGCCGGCAAAGGCAGCGGGGCGGTCGAGCAGAACGGGCAGCTGCGCCCCGCGTCGGCCTCGGTGGCGGCCTTGGAGTGGCTGGAGCAGCATCCACCGTTCGGGGTGCGACACCCCGACATGACGCGGGTGTCGGTGCGCCCGGCACGGGCGTGGCGGCCAACGGGCACCTTCAACGCGAGCAAGCAGGGCGTGGAACCACGCCGCGAGCTGAAGTCGCAGTCCGACGCGGTTGCGGTCGCCGGCCCGTTCGAGTGGGGCTGGCAGGACCCACCGGCGGAGGTCCTCGACACGCTGACCGGTCTGTGCGCCGACGTGGCGTGCCTGGGGGAGTCGGACAGCCCGGTGCAACTCAGCGTCGCGCCCCGCGAGCAGTGGGTGCCGGACCTGGTCCTGGACCCACAGCAGAGTGGCTTCCCCACCCCCGGCGGGGTGGCGGTCCGGACGCCGGTGGCGGGGCGGGTGGCCGAGCTGGAGCGGGACTACGAGCTGGCCAACCCGCCGAAACCTCCGACGGTGGCGGCCGATAGGTACTCACCGGGTCTGGCCTCGGTCTCGCCGCGTCCGGCCGCCGGGGCGGTGCGGCAGTTGGTCTACCGCTCCAGTGTTCCCGAGCCGACGGTGCCGTGGCCGCAGGTGCTGCTGGTCAACGTGGACGGTGAGCTCGACACGCTCCTGAGTGTGGCGTGGAGTGTGGCGTTCCATCGTGCGTTGGTGGCTCGGGTCCCTGAGCCGGCACCGAGCCTGATCACCGGCCGGTACCCGAGCCCGGCTGTCGCACCGGCGAACCGGCTCGCCCTGCATGTGCTTCCGGCGTCCCCGACGGCCTCACCGTGGCTGACCCGAACCGTGTTCGCGGTCATGCTGCCCACGGGGGCAAGCTCGGCGGATCTGGACGCCTTGGACGCGGCGTTGCGGGGCCTGAGTCGGGTGTACGGGCGGCAGGGGCAGGTGCGTCTGGTAGGTGCCCCCCGCCTGGTCGAGGCGGCCAAGTTCTGGATTCCACCCGGCCCGGGGTGTGTCCGGTTCTGGCGGCCGCTTCCGGCCCTGGTGCCGGAGGTGCGACGTCAGCGGAACCAGAGCAACCGCCGGTGGACTCTGGCGGATGCGGCCGCCCTATCGGCGGCCTATGTGTTCCGGGACCGGTTGGCCATGGAGCACAGCGGACCGGACCGGCACGTGGGGGCGGTGCGGGCGGCGACTGCGGCGGGCTTCGTGATCCATGAGGTGCACGCGATCCGCGACAGCCGGTTGGACCGGTACGCGCACAAGACCCCGGCGGGAGTCACCGTCCAGCCCTACACGGGCCTGGTCGAGCTGGGGACGTTGGCCCCGGTGGGGGCGCTGTTGGCGCTGGGTCAGTCCCGGCACCTGGGTGGGGGTCTGCTGTTCCCCGAGGACCTGCCGCTGCCGGTGGCGCGTGCACGGGGGTTGACGGGATGACGTGGGGAATGACCCGGTTCGAGGACTTCTTCGCGGCCGCCAACGCCGGACGCCGCCCCTACCGGTGGCAGACACGGCTGGCCGAACGGGTGGTGTCGACGGGCCGTTGGCCGGAGGTGATCGCCGCCCCCACCGGGTCGGGGAAGTCCACGGTGGTGGACGTTCACGTGTACGCGGTGGCCGCGACCGCAGACGGCGCTGGCCGCCCGCCCCGCCGGATGGCGGTGGTGGTGAACCGACGGGCGCTGGTCGATGCGCACCTGGAGCGGGCCGAACGGCTGCGCGGGTTGCTCCAGGCAGCGACCGAGGGGGTGCTGGGTGAGGCGGCCGACCGTCTGCGGTCCCTGTCGGGCACCGAGCAGGCGCTGCTCGTGGCGAGCATCCGTGGCGGTGTCTCCACCGACCCGGCCTGGATCGACGACCCCCGCGTGCCGGAGGTGATCGCCGCCACCCCCGACATGTGGGGGAGCCGGCTGCTGTTCCGCGGCTACGGGACGAGCCGGTACGCCCGTCCACGGGAGGCCGGTCTGCTGGCTCTGGACAGTGTGATGGTGCTGGACGAGGCACACCTGAACCGTCAGTTGCTGCAGACTGCGCATGACGTTGCCGAGATCATCGCGTCGCCGGTCGGGTGGATAGGGTCGGTCCCCGGCTTGCAGGTTGTCGCCATGACCGCCACCCCCGACCCGACCCGCGACGGCGGTGACGGTGTCGGGGACCAGTCCGCCGTGGAGGGTGTCCGGTCGGCGGACCTGGATGACGAACCGGTGCTGCGGGCGGCGCTGACGACGCCGAAACTGGTGCGGGTCGTCACCACCCCGGAGGTTGCCGGCAAGGGGCCAGCGGCGGACCGGTACGTCGGACTCCTGGTACAGCAGGCGGTCGAGCTCGCCGACCGGGTCGACCTGACCACCGACCTGCCCCGGACCGTCCTCTGTGTCGTCAACACGGTCAGGATCGCCATCGCGTTGGCGGAGGCTCTGGGGAAGGAGGTGGGCGCCGAGGCGGTGGCGTGCTGGGTGGGACGGATGCGACCCCTGGACCTCGACGCGCTGCGCGCCCAACGCCCCGGCCTTTTCACCACCGAGGGCGACCCGGCGGTCGCTTTCCTCGTTGCCACCCAGACCGTCGAGGTGGGATCGACATCGACTGCGCCGGCCTGGTCACTGAGCTCGCCCCCGGGTCAGCCCTTGCCCAACGCTTCGGCCGGGTCAACCGCCGCGGCCTCAGGAGTGAGGCACCAATCGTCGTGGTGGCCCCGGAGGGTGTGGTCAACGACGACCGTCCCCCATACCGGGCCAGCGACCTGCAGTCCGCCAGGTCGTGGCTGGACCTCATCGCCTCACAGGACGCGAGCCCGTGGGCGTTGCTCGACACGCCGGCGCCGGCAGAGTCGCTGCGGCGGTTCGCCTTGTCCGACCTCTACCCAGAGCACATCGACCTGTTGGCCCAGACATCGGGCCGGCTGCTGGCCGAGCACGATCTGGACTTCTGGCTGCGCGACGACCTCGACGAGCCCCAGGACTCGGTCGGGTTCGTCGTCCGTCGCGGCCTGCCCGAAGACGACACAGCCGCCTTGGCGCTGCTCCGCGTCACCCCGGTGGCGGCCCGGGAGATCTTCCCGTCAAGTATCGGTGTTGCAACCACCCTGGTCCGTACAGTGCTCGACGGCGGTCCGCCGGCGCGGGTGTTTTGCTGGCGGGCGGGAGACCTGATGGCCCTGACCGAGCAGGATCGGGTGCGCCCCGGTGACCAGCTGGTGGTGGACGCCGGGCACTCCCTGACCCGCCGCGGGGTGGTCGTCGACTCACCCCCTGCCGTGGCGGAGTCGCACGAGACGGTGTGGGGGGAGGACGGTATCCACGTCATCCTCCCCTGCTCCTCCGACGAGCACTGGCTCGCCGACCTGGCGGAGGTCAGCGCGGAGGAAGCCCAACAGATGACCGCTGGCGCGGGTGCGGCCTCGACAACCCCGGTGCAGGTGATGCTGCCACCGTCCGGGCTGGTGTCCGAGGACGGCCTGCTGCCGTGGGTGGTGCTGAAGCCGACCAGCCAGGTCGCCCAGGACGCCGAGGCCCGGCAGGAGTGGACACCCTTCCACCAGCCGGTCCTCCTCGCCGACCACCAGCGGGCGGTGGCGGAGCGGGCACGTCGCTTCGCCACCGACCTGCGGCTCTCCCCTGAGCTGGTGATGGCATTGGAGGAGGCGGGGCTGCACCACGACGACGGCAAGACCGATGCCACCTTCCAGTCGGTCCTCGCTGGCGGCGACCCGGCCCTACGGCACCTGGTGCTTGCCAAGTCAGGCGACCCGAGCGCCCAGCAAACGCAGCGCCGTCGAGGCGGCTCCGCCTGGCGGCACGAACAGCTCTCGGCGGTACACGCCTGGCGGGCGCTACAAGCTTCACCCCAGCGGGACCTGGTGGTCCGCCTAGTCGGCACCAGTCACGGGCGCGGGAGGCCGTTCTTTCCCTCCGGTTCGACGAGTCTGCTCGGAGGCCGCTATCCGGGGGACGTGGCCGCCGACGCCGACGCACTTTTTCAGACCGGCGCCGGCTGGGCTGAAGTCCTGAACGACACGGACCGCCGGTACGGGGCGTGGGGGACCGCCTTCCTCGAGGCTGTGCTCCGCGCGGCCGATTGTCAGGTGTCGAAGGAGGGCTCATGACACTTCACCACCTGACCGGCAACGTCGAGGTGGCCCTCAGCCACCTAGCTTTGTGCGGCCTCGTATCCATCGCCGACGAGTCGACCGGAACCGCCAGCCGCCTGTGGTGGACCGCGGACCAGACGCCGGTCCCCACTGTGCAGACGACCCTGGACGCCTCTCAGCTGGCCGCGGCCGTCCACGCCCACGCGCAGCGGGCCGCCGATCCGGCCTCGTGGCTGATGAGACGGGAGACCGTCGGCACCCGTGCGGGCGCCGGGCTGTTCACGGCCCGCGCGAAGGTGCCCGCCGACCCCGGGGAGTGGCGTCACCACGTAGAGGAGATAAGGGCCGCTCGTCGGTCGATGACGGTCACTAGGCTCGACGGGCAGATGATGCTAGGCCTGGGTGAGCCGGCCTGGTGGCGCTGGGAGCGGGACGCCAACCGGCCCGACGAGGGAGCGAGCCGGTGGGAGATGAAGACGCGCAATCAAGGCCAGGAGTTCCTCCTCCACCGGTTGGCGCCGTTGGCCCAGACTCTGGCCCAACGGACGCCGCAAGAGATTCTTGACGGGCTGGTGGGACGAAGCGTCGTGGACGAGACCGGGATGAACGCGTCCGAGTCCAGAACCGCGACCGGGCTGACCACCCCCGGCCCGGTTGATTCAGCCGTCGCCTGGTGCGCGTTGTGGGGCCTAGCGGTGGCGCCCCCGATTCCCCGGAAGACCGCGATCAGCCGTACGCCGGGCGTGTGGCCAGACGCGAGACTCCACCCGACCAGGGCCGCCCTGCCAGTCTTCACCCACCCAGTGACCGTGGCCCGCTTCTCCCAGATCCTCCTGTCCGAGGCATTTGATACCGCGGGGGCGGCCCTCAGCGGCGGCGATTCAGACGCGGGGCTGCCGATCAGCCGTGGCGCCGCGGCGGCGTGGCTAATCGAGCAGGGTGTCCGCGCCGTCGTCGTGTTCCCGGTACGCAAGACCGGGAGCGCGAGCGCGCCCGAACGCCAGATATTGTCCGGTGAGGTCAAGGTTTTGCCGTGACCGACCCGCTGCCAATCAGCCTCGTCGCTCACACTGTGTTCTGCGAACGGCGGGCCTGGCTGGAGGCGGCGGGGGAGCAGGCTCCCAGTCTGGCCATCGAGCAGGGTGTGGCCGACCATGCCCTGGTCGACGCGCGTTCCGACGAGCGCACCGACCGCCGACGGTCGGTGGAGATCGGTCACGACGGCCTGGGCCTGGTCGGCAGGTGCGACGTCATCGACATTGCCGACGACGGCGGTCTGGACCTGGTGAGTTCAAGTCCGCACCCGTGCGCCGACGAGCCGAGGTCACTCCGGCTCAGGTGGTGCAGCTCGCGCTGCAGCGGCTATGCCTGGAAGACCACGGCCAAACGGTCCGTAGCCAACGCGTCTTCTTCACCACCACCCGGCAGACCGTTGAGGTTCCTCTCACCGACCGCGACCTCGACGATGCCGTCGGCTTCGTCTCCCGGACCCGACAGATCGTGGATTCCGAAACCGCCCCGCCCGCGCTCGTCGACGACCCGCGCTGCCAGGCTTGCTCGCATGCTTCGATTTGCCTCCCCGACGAGCGCCGAGCCCGCCCGGTCCACCGACGCATCGTGGTGCCCGACCCGCACGGCGAGGTTGTCCACGTCACCCTGCCCGGCGGCCGGGTGTCCCTGCGACAAGGCCGACTCCGCATCTCCCAGTTGGGAGTCGAGGTGCGTTCCCTCCCGCTGGAGCGCGTCCAGGCCCTGATGCTGCACGGCAACGTCGACGTGTCCAGCGCCACCGTCCGAGAGTTGCTCTGGCAAGGCCGAACCATCACGTGGTGCTCGTCGCGGGGCCGGGTAGTCGGCCACGCGGTGCCGACTCGGGGACCGAACGGACACGCCCGCGTGGAGCAGCACGTGCGAAGCGACCGGGGTGACCAGGTGCTAGCCGGTGAACTGGTCAGCTCCAAGATCGCCAACCAGGCCACCCAGCTCCGGCGCAACTCGCGGAGCGATGCGACATCAGCGGTCCAACGGCTACGCCACTTGGCGCAGGATGCGAAAGCTGCGCGGACCACTAAGGAACTCTTCGGGATCGAGGGTGACGCCGCGGCTGTCTACTTCCGCCACTTCCGCAGCATGCTGCGGGAGGGAGCCGCTCAAGAGATTGCCACATCCTGGCCCGGGCGGCGCGCTCGTGGTGCCCGGGACACCCTCAACGTCTTGCTCAACCTGGCCTACGGCCTGCTTCTCGCCGACGTGACACGCAGCGTCGTCGCGGCGGGGCTCGATCCGCATGCCGGCTTCCTCCACTCGAGCAAGCGGAACAAGCCCGCCTTGGCGTTGGATCTGATGGAGCAGTTCCGACCCGTGATTGCCGACTCCGTCGTCCTCGGGGCGATCAACAACGGCGAGATCACCTCCGACATGGTTAGCTTCGTCCTTGGCGACGCACGCCTTCGCGACCCCGCTAGAAAAGCGGTGATCGTCGCCTACGAGCGCCGCGTCGCCACCGAGTTCATCCACCCGCTTTTTAGATACCGGGTGAGCTGGCGCCGGGCTATGGAGATCCAGGCCCGCATGATCTTGGGCGTGCTCGACGGAACCCAAGACACCTACGTCGGTGTGCGTGTCCGGTGAGCCGCGCCGACGTACGGCGCATCCTGGTCGCCTACGACATCCCAGCTGACGCGCGTCGAGCCCGACTCGCCAAAGCCCTCTCCGCTTACGGAGACCGCGTCCAGTACAGCGTCTTCGTCGTCGATGCTGCACCCGTACGCATCGCCCGGCTGCGGCGGCGGTTGGAGGACATCGTGGTCGACGAGGAGGACTCGGTCCTCATGTGCGACCTCGGGCCCGTGACCGGCGTCGCCGAGCACCGATTCGCGACGCTGGGCCGACAGCGACCCATCACGCATGCCGACTCCTTCATCATCTGAGGTAGTCCGACCGCGAGAAGCTGCGGCGCCCAGCTCCGCAGCGGGCACCGCTCGCGTCGTAAATCACCTTGTCCGAAGGCACGCAGCGAGCAGAAAGTCTGACCCTGTCCGACGAAGGGGGGGTCTTCAGACCCAGCGCTCGCGGAGCTGGACAATTGCCCTAGTCAAGTACCCCATAATTTTGACCCAGTCGCTGCTCCTCCGGGGGCAGCCCTTCGTTGAGGGACCACCATCGACGTCCACCTCACCGAAGCCGATAACGGTCGCTGCTCCTCCGGGGGCAGCCCTTCGTTGAGGGGGCCCGAATGCGGTCTACATCGAGGACAGCGACGGGTCGTCGCTGCTCCTCCGGGGGCAGCCCTTCGTTGAGGGGTGGCGGTGGCGTCGATGGGCGTCATGCCGGATCGTGTGTCGCTGCTCCTCCGGGGGCAGCCCTTCGTTGAGGGGTCGACAACCAGGGCTATGCGGGAGACCAGGGCAACGGTCGCTGCTCCTCCGGGGGCAGCCCTTCGTTGAGGGGCGCTGAGGCCTGAATGGGCGGCGTGGCTGGTTGCGTCGGTCGCTGCTCCTCCGGGGGCAGCCCTTCGTTGAGGGTCAACCGGGCGCTCGAAGTCCTCTGCCTGTTCGGTCGCTGCTCCTCCGGGAGCAGCCCTTCGTTGAGGGGGCTGGGCCGTAGCCGAGCAGGGGGTGCAGGCCGAACGGTCGCTGCTCCTCCGGGAGCAGCCCTTCGTTGAGGGTGAACCTCGACCGCCACGAATCGGTCTGGCTTATCAACGGGTCGCTGCTCCTCCGGGAGCAGCCCTTCGTTGAGGGGTCACCCACGGCACCAGCCCGAGGTCGTCGTCGACGGGTCGCTGCTCCTCCGGGAGCAGCCCTTCGTTGAGGGGAGACGCAGGTGCGCCTGCTGCTGCTGTGGCTGGTGCGTCGCTGCTCCTCCGGGAGCAGCCCTTCGTTGAGGGTGGACCCGGACGCAGTCGGGGAACGTCTCGCAGAACCCCGGTCGCTGTGTCAAGGGCCATGAGATTCTGCCCACCGGCGGTCATGAAACTTGCCCACTGGTGGCCATCAGAAGTGCCCGGTGATGGCCAACGGATCTGCCCACCTGGTGGCGGGGTTGGCCATCGAGGGTTTCAGTTCAGTGGGTTGACTCCTTTCCCGGTGAGGGCTTGGGTGAGGCGGACTGAGTCGCCGCTGGTTTGGCAGACGTGGGCGTGGTGGAGGAGCCGGTCGACGGTGGCGGTGGCCAGCGTTTTCGGCATCAGTTCGTCGAACCCGGACGGGTGCAGGTTTGAGGACAGCGCGATCGAGCGTTTCTCGTAGGCGG
>JAABUN010008109.1_pt1 | contig 10919 bp, 9 predicted proteins | sample 5559311 | NCBI WGS metagenome assembly JAABUN01 (sample SAMN10711877, study PRJNA513370) | rock metagenome | isolation source: Antarctica rocks | place: Antarctica: Victoria Land, Siegfried Peak sud | reverse complement strand
TCGAATCTCTCACCGGGTCACCTGTGCGCACCGGCAACCGGGTCGAGATCCTGCGCAACGGCGATCAGATCTTCCCGTCCATGGTGAAAGCTATTCGGTCGGCGCAGCGCAGCATCGACTTCTCGAGCTATATCTATTGGACCGGCGGACCGGTGATCACCGACTTCGGTGACGCGTTGATCGAACGGGCGTCCGCGGGGGTGGAGGTCAGCATCCTGCTCGACGCGGTGGGCAGCGCCGTGAAGATCGATCAGGGCCTGGTCGAGCGGTTTCGGGAGGCGGGGGCACAGGTCGAGTGGTTCCGCCCGCCGCACTGGTACACGCTCAACAAGGTCAACAACCGACTGCACCGCCGGTTGCTCATCATCGACGGCAGCGTCGGGTTCACGGGTGGGACCGGTGTCGGCGAGGAGTGGACAGGTGACGCGCAGGATCCCGATCACTGGCGCGAGACCCATCTGCGCGTCGAAGGACCGGCGGTCCGTGACCTGATCGGCGGCTTCCAGGAGAACTGGGCCGAGACGACCCAACGCATCCTCACCGGCCCGCATCTGCCTGACCTCTCCAGCTTCGAGGACGGGATCGACGTCCAGGTGACCCGCAGTTCGGCCACCAAGGGGAGCACCGACATCGAGGAGCTGTTCTACAGCGCCATCGCCGGCGCCCGCTCGCGGCTGTGGATCACGACCGCGTTCTTCGTTCCGCCGGATGCCTTTCTCGAGGCCCTCTGCGCGTCGGCGGGTCGGGGCGTTGACGTGCGGATCCTCGTCAACGGACCCAACATCGACAAGGAGGTCGTCCGCCGCGCCGGGCAGCGTTCGTACGGCCGACTGCTGACGTGCGGCGTGCGGATCTTCGAGTACCAGCAGACCATGCTGCATGCCAAGACGTTGCTGGTCGATGGGGCCTGGGCGAGTATCGGCTCGAACAACTTCAGCAACCGCTCGCTGGCGTTGAACAGCGAGTTGTCCTTCTCGCTCTCAGACGAGCGCGTCGTGGCCGAGCTCGAGGAGCACTTCCGCGACGACCTGCGGGTCTCCGAGGAGTTCGACCTGTCGCGGTGGAACGCCCGCCCGTTGAGGAAGCGGGCCGTCGAATCGGTGACGACGTTGGTACGGGATCAGTTCTGATCACCGCTCGACCCGAGCGTCGCAACCAGCCGCTGAGCCGCCGTGTGGGCCTCGAGCAGCACCGACTTGGCCGGCCGGTCGAGGGCCCTCGCCGCCGCCGCGATGTCTTCCCACTCCGGCATCACGTTCACCACCGCGCCGCCCAGGTAGCCGACCTTGACGCGCACCGGCTGACCGTCGACCTCGACGGCGTGCTCGCGGCGTTCGAGGGTGTGCCTGGCCACCGGTGCGGCCCGCACCCCCAGCGTGCTCGTCTCACGAAAAATCCTGCTGCGCAGCGCTTCCAGCTCCGCTCCGGCGCACAAGACCGACAGCGTGTGCGCCGGCCGGCCCTTCTTCATGAGGATCGGTGTCAACCAGGCGTCGCTCGCGCCCGCGCTCAGCAGCAAGGCCAGGACACCCGGCCACAGTCGCGGGTCCAGGTCGTCGACGTTGGCCTCCAGCAGCCAAGCGTCCGCAGCGCTGCCGGTCACCGGCTCGCCGAGCACCAGCCGCAGCAGGTTCGCCACCTCCGCGGGGTCGCGCCCGCCCGCGCCACTGCCGGTGTGGGAGAGCACCATCGACGGCATGGGACCGTACGCCGTGGCCGTCGTCGCCAGCAGTGCCGCTCCGGTGGGCGTCGTCAGCTCTGCGTTCACCGGGCCGGCCTCGACCGGCACCCCGGTCAGCAGGGCGAGCACCGCCGGCGCGGGCACCGGGATCGGGCCGTGCGCGCCGCGGGCGGTCCCGGACCCGAGCGTGACCGGCGAGGCGGTCAGTTCCGTCAGGCCGAGCGCGTGCAGCCCGGCCGCGCAGCCGACGATGTCGGCGAGGGCGTCGAGGGCACCGACCTCGTGGAAGTGCACCTCGTCGGGTGCGACGCGGTGGACCGCAGCCTCCGCGGCGGCCAGTCGGGCGAACACCGCCAGGGCCGTGGTGCGCACGCGATCGGCGAGCTCGGCCGTCGTGAGCAGTTCGCGGACGTCGGCCCAGGTGCGCGTCGTCGCGGCTTCGCCGACCCCGACGTCGACGTCGACCTTCGTCGCCCCGATGCCGGCGCGGGTCACCGGGCGCGCGGTCAGCCGGATCGGCTCCACGCCGAGCCCGTCGACCGCGGCCTGCAGCACCGACAGGTCGACCCCGGCGTCGACGAGAGCGCCGAGCAGCATGTCGCCGGAGATCCCTGCCGAGCAGTCCAGCCAGCCGATCACCGGGCGATCCGGCGGGCCACCCGAGCAGCGAAAACACCAGCGCCGAAGCCATTGTCGATGTTCACCACGGCGATTCCGGGGGCGCAGGCGTTGAGCATCGCGAGCAGCGCCGCGATTCCGCCGAAGCTCGCGCCGTAGCCGACGCTGGTCGGCACCGCGACCATCGGCGTGCCGACCAGGCCGCCGACGACGGACGGCAGCGCGCCCTCCATGCCGGCGACCACGACCAGGCAGTCCGCCCGGTCGAGGGCCGGCCGGGCGGTGAGCAGCCGGTGCAGCCCGGCGACGCCGACGTCGTCCACCCGCTCGACCCCCGCCCCGAACACCCGGGCCGTCAGCGCCGCCTCCGCCGCCACCGGACCGTCGGAGGTGCCCGCCGAAAGCACGGCGACCTGCCCGCGCGGCGCCGGCAACGACCCGACGGCCACGGTCGAGCCGTCGACGAGCACCTCGGCGTGAGCCCCGCGCAGCGCCGCGACCGCCTCGTCGGTCGCTCGGGTGATCAGCACTGCGCGGTCGCCCGCCGCGCGCAGCGCCGCTACCGCGTCGAGCACCTGCGCCGCAGTCTTCCCGCCGCCGTACACGACCTCCGGGTCACCGGTCCGCAGCGCTCGGTGCACGTCCACCAGGGAGTCCGCCAGCGCTTCGTACGGCGCTGCTGCGAACCGGTCGAGCGCGTCGGTCGGAGCCACCGAACCGGAGGCGACCGCGTCGAGCAGTTCCTGCGCCTGCAACCGGTCCATCGCCAGAATGTAGGCGGCACGTACCGTCCGGCTCGGTCTAGGGTTCCGGCCGTGGCCGTTGACCTGATGCCCGGATCCCGCCCGGCCCGGTTCGGCTACCTCGGTCCGGCCGGCACCTTCACCGAGGCTGCCCTGCGAACCGTCCGGGAGGCGGCCGGCGCCGACCTCGTGCCGTACGTCTCGGTCGCTTCGGCGCTGGAGGCGGTACGGCAGGGGGAGACCGGCGGCGCGATGGTGCCGCTCGAGAACTCGGTCGAGGGTTCGGTGTCGACGACGCTGGACGAGCTCGCGCACGGCGACCCGCTGCAGGTGACCCGCGAGGTGCTGCTGCCGGTCAGCTTCGTGCTGCTCGGCCGGCCGGGCACGACGCCTGCGGATGTCCGCGTCGTCGCGACGCACCCGCACGCCGAGGCGCAGTGCCGCCGCTGGCTTCGCGCGAACCTGCCCGCGGCCGAGGTGGTCCTGAGCCCGTCGACGGCGGACGCCGCACGGTCGGTGTCCGAGGGGCGCTACGACGCCGCGATCGCCGCACTGGTCGCGGCCGAGCACTACCAGCTCACGGTGCTGGCGCGCGACGTCCAGGACAGCGCCGGCGCGGTGACCCGCTTCGTACTGGTCACCCGGCCCGGTCCGGCTACGCCGCCGACCGGCGCGGACCGGACGACCCTGTTCGCCTTCATCCGCGACGACCACCCCGGCGCGCTGCTCGAGATCCTGACCGAATTCGCTGTACGGGGGGTCAATCTCTCGCGGATCGAGTCCCGTCCGGAGGGTGATCGGCTCGGGCGCTACTTCTTTTCCGTCGACTGCGACGGCCACCTCGCCGACGCGCGGGTGGGTGAGGCCCTGTCGGCGTTGCGCCGCGTGTGCGCGGACGTGCGGGTGCTGGGCAGCTATCCGCGCGCAGACGGCATCGCGACGCAGGTCCGTCCCGGCACTGCGGACGCGGACTTCCGGGACGCAGCCGACTGGCTGGCGCGGCTGCGCCGGTAGCCTCGGCGGAGTGATCGATCTACGCCTGCTGCGTTCGGACCCGGAGCGGGTCCGTGCCTCTCAGGCGGCCCGTGTCGACGACCTGGGGCTGGTCGACCGGCTGCTCGACGCCGACGAGGCGCGGCGCGCCGCGGTCACCCGCGCCGACAACCTGCGGGCCGAGCAGAAGTCGGCGTCGCTCGCGGTGAAGGCCGCGACCGCCGAGGAACGCCCGGCCGTCCTGGAGACCGCGAAAGCGCTCGCCGCGCAGGTGAAAGCCGCCGAGGCCGGCCAGGCCGAGGCAGACGTCGCGCTGCGCGCGGCTCACCTGGCGGTGCCCAACGTCGTGCTCGACGGGGTGCCTGCCGGAGGTGAGCAGGACTTCGTGGTGCTCGAGCAGGTGGGGAAGGTCCCGGCGTACGACTTCGCGGTGAAGGACCACCTCGACATCGGCACCGCGCTCGGCGCCATCGACACCGAGCGTGCCGCGAAGGTGAGCGGCAGCCGCTTCGCCTTCCTCACCGGCTGGGGTGCGCTGCTGGAGCTGGCGCTGGTCAACCTCACGATCGGCGCGGCGGTCGAGGCCGGCTTCACCCCCGTCATCGCCCCGGCGCTGGTGCGCCCGGAGGCCATGGAGGGCACCGGCTTTCTCGGCGCGCACGCCGACGAGGTCTACAAGCTGGCGAACGACGACCTCTATCTGGTCGGCACGTCCGAGGTACCGCTCGCCGCGTTCCACTCCGGTGAGGTGCTGGCGGAGCTGCCGGTTCGCTACGCCGGCTTCTCGTCCTGCTTTCGGCGCGAGGCGGGCAGCCACGGCAAGGACACCCGCGGCATCATCCGGGTACACCAGTTCGACAAGGTGGAGATGTTCAGCCTGGTCGCCCCGCAGAACGCCGCCGCGGAGCACCAGCGGCTGCTCGCTTACGAGAAGGCCTTCCTGTCCTTGCTCGAGCTGCCCTTCCGGGTGATCGACGTCGCAGCAGGCGATCTCGGGTCGTCGGCGGCACGCAAATTCGACTGCGAGGCCTGGCTGCCGTCGCAGGAGCGCTGGTTGGAACTGACCTCCACCAGCAACTGCACTGACTTCCAGGCGCGCCGGCTCGGCATCCGCAGCCGCGGCGAGCAGGGGCTCGCTCCGGTGGCGACACTCAACGGCACCCTGTGCGCGATCGGGCGGACCATCGCCGTGCTGCTCGAGGTGCACCAGCGTGCGGACGGCTCGGTGCACGTGCCTGAGGTGTTGCGGCCCTACCTCGCCGGGCGTAAGGAGCTGCTGCCGCAGTGACGGTGACCCCGTCGTCGGGGGCACCGAGGCTCGTCGCCTCCGACCTCGACGGCACGCTCGTGCGCAGTGACCTGTCGGTGTCGGCGCGGACCCGCGAGGTGCTCGCCCGCGTCGAGGAGTCGGGCGCGCTGTTCGTCATGGTCACCGGCCGGCCGCCGCGTTGGATGGCGCAGGTCGCCGACCAGACCGGCCACCGCGGGCTCGCGGTGTGCGCCAACGGCGCGATCGTCTACGACCTGCACACCGAGCGGGTGGTGCGCTCCGCGACGATCGAGGCCGACGCGGCCGCCCGGGTGGTCGCGGCGCTGCGCGTGGCGGTGCCCGGCATCAGCTTCGCCGTGGAGAAGGGCGAGCACGGGTTCGGGCGCGAGCCGGCGTACCTCCCGCGGTTCGACGTCGACGAGACCCTGGTGGCGCCGGTCGAGGAGCTCGTCGCAGCCGGCGTCGTCAAGCTGCTGGCGCGACACGTGGAGCTCGGCTCGGACGAGCTGCTGCTGAGGGCGCGCGCGTGCGTCGGGGAGCTGGGCGAGTGCACGCACTCCTCGGCCGACGGTCTGCTCGAGATCAGCGCCACCGGCATCTCCAAGGCCTCCGGGCTCGCGGCTCTCGCGCAGGAGTGGGGGGTGCTGGCGGAACAAGTCGTGGCCTTCGGCGACATGCCGAACGACCTGCCGATGCTCGCCTGGGCCGGCCATGCGGTCGGGATGGCCAACGCCCACCCGGACGTCCTTGTCGCGGTCGACGAGGTCACCGGGTCCAACGACGAGGACGGCGTCGCGCAGGTGCTCGACCGCTGGTTCTGATCGGCTCACATGAAGTTGCGGGTGTGCAGCGCCGACAGCTCCTCAGCCTCGTCGGCGGGAAAGCCCAGCCGGGTCAGGCGCTGCCGGCGACCTTCGTCCATCGCGTCGTGCAGCGCCCGGACGGCGGCATGCCCGCGGCGGATGGCGTCCGGCTCCCACGATCCCGCTGCGAGGATGATCAATGCGTCGAAGACGTCGGCGTTGAGCCCGGCCGTGTCGGCCAGCGAGTCGTGTCGTCGCTCGACCGCCGCCCGCAACCGTCCCTTCAGCGTCGGGTCGAGCGCTGCCTGGTGCTCGAGGTGGGCTACCCCGAAGGCGACGTGTCGGGCCTCGTCCACCCGGGCCAGACGGGTCACCTCTCGGGTCACCGGGTCGGGGGCATGCGCGTCGAGAAAGGCCAGCAGCGACAGGAAGCTGCCCTCGCCGAGCACCGACAGCAGGAACGAGGCAAGGGAGAAGTCCGGCTCGGTGAGCAGCGAGTTCAGTGACTCCCGGCCGCCGGCCGAGGACGTGCCCATCGGACGACCGGTCAGCAGCGCGCGCCGGGTGAACACCTCCATGTGCCGCGCCTCGTCCGCGGCCTGAACCGCCAGCAGCTGCTGGACCTCCCGGAAGTGCGGATGCACCCGTGCGAGAAGGCGGGCCGGGATCACCATCGCAGCCTGCTCGTTCTCGATCAGGTAGGTCATCACCTGGACGACGGCCGTCTCGATGTCATCGGGCAGCTCGGTGGCGGCGTCCCAGTCGACGGCGGTGGCCGGGTCCCATTGCGCGGCGGCTGCGTGCGCGTAGAGCCGCGGGGCCAGGTCAGCCCAGACCACGTCCCGGTCGTCCAGGTCGAAGGACGGGCCGGGACCCCCGGCCTCCACGAGGGCGCCACGGGCGGCCAGCCCCCAGTGCGCCGGCGGCCGGCGCACGATGTCAGCCGGCCCCGTCCCCCCGGCCCGCTCGGCGCCGGCCCAGCGCTGCTGCTCCGCGGGACCCCGTACGACCTCGTGACCACCCGCCATGTCGTCGTGAAAGCCGTGGCCGGCGCCGCGGCACCAGGCCCGCAGGTGCACCCCGAGCGCCGGGTCGCTGCCGACGACGCGCAGCGTTCCCGCTGGGGGCAGCGCCCGTAGGGCCCGCCCGACGAGCAGGTGGGCGCCGTGGTCGAACCCGAGGGCGCCGAGGTCGAGCGACGTGTGCATCAAACTGGTCAGGGCGAGTACTCCTTCGCGGTCAAACGTCCTCCGCCGTCGTAGAACCCGGTCTCGGTGACGGCGGTGTCCAGCGCGGCGTAGCCGCTGTCGCGCCCCGGCCGCCAGACCTTCAGCCCTTCGAGGTCCAGCAACGGGCGGACCTGCGGATCGGCGTACGACATCGACAGCAGCAGCCCGACGAACTCCTCGGCCAGCTCCTCCGGGGCGGTGTCGACCAGCGTCATGTTGCAGTGGTCGTACGGCTCGGTCTGCGCCAGGACGCGGGTGGCGCCCGGAGGAAGCGTCCCTTCCTGGGAGAACAGCAGATGGTTACCGTCGATCATGCACGCGGCTTCGACCTCGCCGGCCACCAGCGCGCGGGCGGCGTCCCGCTCACCGCCGATGTGGTCGCCGTGCAGTCCGACACCGATGTCGAAACGGTGGACGACGACGTCCTCGTCGGGTCGAAGGCCGGTCGCCCGAAGGTGGGAGAGCGGGATCAGCGTGGCCTGCGGCGAGTCGACGGCGCCGACCGCCATCGCCTGGCCCTGTAGGTCGGCCAGGGTGGTGTAGCTCGAGTCGGCGCGGACCACGACGACCGAGGTCAGGTCCTGGTCGGTGTCGCGCATGACGGTGGAGCGGACCGTCCGGCCTTGGGCGGCGGCGAGGCGCTGTGCTCGCAGCCAGGCCAGCGGTGAGTTCCACGCCGCGTCGATCCGGCCGTCGACCAGATCCTCGACCTGCCGCTCGTAGTGCGAGTAGAGGACGAAGTCGAACGGCAGCCCCTTGCCCACCAGGTAGTGACGGAAGCCCTCCCAGATGGTGACGACCTTGGGGTCGTAGGCGACGGCCCCCATCAGCAGCGTCTGCCCGGGCATCAGGCCGACACCTCGTCGAACAGCGGCTGGCCCAGGCTCGCGCGGCCGACGAAGTCCCGCAGCGCGCCGGTCGTCGGCGCCATCACCCGGGCGGCCAGCGAGTCACGGAAGCGACGCTCCACCCCGAGCTCCTTGCGAAACGCTGCCCCACCGCACAGCCGCAGCACCCCGTCCGCCACCTCGGTCGAGGCCTCCGCGGCGACCGCCTTGACCTGGAGCACCCGCAGCGTGGCGTCGGCGCGCCCGGAGCCCACCGCCAGCAGTGTGTCCGCGAGAAAGGCCCGCGCCTCGTCGGAGCGGGTACGCAGCCGCGCGAACTCGGCCCGGCTGACCGGCTGCTCGGCCAGCGACGAGTCGAGGTGCGTCAGCCGTGTACGGGTCAGATGCGCCGCGGCCTCGGCCACCATCGCCCCCATCAGCCCGATCGAGAAGGCTGCGTTGCCGACGAGGAACGTGGGCAGCGAGGTGGCCAGGGCGATGTCCAGGCCCACCCCGTCCTCGCCGAGCCGCGCCGACTCGGGCACGAGCACACCCTCCCCGGTCACCGGCTTGGAGCCGTTGCCCCGCAGCCCCACACCGTCGAAGCCGCCGGCGACCCGCAGTCCTGGCGCATCGGCCGGGACGAGCCACAACGTCATGGGGCCGGCGGCGCTCACCGGTGTGCTGGACCAGACGTAGCTGTCGGCTTCACCGGCCGAGGTGACCCAGCTCTTCTCGGCGTCGAGCTGGAAGCTGTCGCCGGCCTGCGTGGCAGAGCTCATGGGTGCCCAGAAGTGGCTGCGGGATCCGGCTTCGGACAGGGCCAGCGTGGTCACGTGCTCGCCTCGCGCGATCGCCTCCCGGACGTCGCGCGGACCGTGTGCCTCGATGGCGGCTGTCGCGGCGAAGTGCATGAGCACGACCATGGCGGTCGAGCCGCAGACCGCGGCGATGGCCTCGACCACGTCGGCGACGTCGGCGAGGGATCCACCGCCACCGCCGACCTCGGCGGCGCTGAGCACACCGAGGACGCCCGCTTCACGCAGTGCGTCGAGCGCTGCGCGGGGGTAGTCGCCGGTGCGGTCGATCTGTTGGGCGGCGGGGGCGATCGTCTGCTCGACGATCGCGAGCAGGGCGGTGCGGTAGTCGGGCACGGTGGTGCTGTTCGGGGCAGTCATGGCTGTCTCCTCTGAGGATCAACGTAATGGCATCAACGTGATCGCGAGAGGTGCGCCCGATTGGCTCAGCCGACGTTCGACACCGCTCTCGCGAGGGGGAAAGTCCACCCGGACCGGGCGGAGGACGGGGTGGCTCAACGGCGTGTAGGCATGTTCCCCCCTCGCGCGGCAGCTGAGGAAACGGAACCTATCAACAAGCCCACCGGGCCCGGACGGGCCGACGACCCCGGGGGGAGGAGGTCCTACGCGCGCCAGCCCTCTGCGAGCGCGGCGAGCGGCTCCTCCGGTGACGCCCCGAGCAGCTCGCACAGCGCGTGAACGAGCCGCTCCTGCGGCTCGGGTCGAGCGGAGGCGCCCATCACGCCGACCCGCCAGAGCTTGCCCGTCAGCGGGCCGAGCCCGCCGGAGATCTCGATGTCGTGCTCGAGCAGCAGCGCCGTGCGCACCTTGGCTTCATCGATGCCGTCCGGAGGGGTCACTCCGAGCAGCGGGTGCAGCTGCTCACCGTCGGGCGCGAGGCGGGTGCAGCCGAGCACGGCGAGGGCGTCGCGGAGCGCGTGGTGCGCCACGCGGTGCCGCTCCCAGGCGGCCTCGAGCGGCTCGTCCTCGACGAGGATCCGCAGCGCCTCACGCAGGGCGTAGATCGAGTTGATCGGCGCGGTGTGGTGATAGACGCGGGCGGCTCCGCCGGTCGCTTGCTGCGGGTTCCAGTAGCCGAGCACGAGGGACAGGTCGAAATACCAGGACCGTCCGGGCTTCTCGCGTTTCGCGAGCTTGGCCAGCGCGCGCTCGCCGGCCGTGAAGGGCGCGAGGCCGGGCGGGCAGTTCAGGCACTTCTGCGTGCCGGAGAAGGCGGCGTCGACCCCCCAGTCGTCGATCCGGAGGGGGTGGCCGCCGAGGGACGTCACGCAGTCGATCAGCAGCAGCGCGCCCTGCTCGCGGCAGGCGTCGGCGAGCCCGTCGAGCGGCTGGACCACTCCGGTCGAGGTCTCGGCGTGCACGACGACCATTGCGTCCAGGCCGCCCCGCGCGGCGGCGAGCAGCCGCTCGGTGTCGATCGCGCGGCCCCACTCGGCCTCCACCCGAACGACGTCGGCGCCGGCGCGGGCGAGCTCGTCGGCCATCCGCTCGCCGAACAGCCCGTGCACCCCGCAGACGACGCGGTCGCCGGGGTCGACGAAGTTCGCGACCAGCGCCTCCATCCCGGCGCTGCCGGTGCCGGAGATCGGCAGCGTCGCGAGGTTCTCGGTCTGGAACGCCTCGCGCAGCAGGTCGATGGTCTCGCTCATGATCGTGGCGAAGGCCGGGTCCATGTGGCCGATCGTCGGCGAGGCCAGCGCCTCGAGCACCCGGTCCGGGACGATGCTCGGGCCGGACCCGAGCAGCAGCCGTCGAGGAACCTCGGTCAGAGCCCGGTTCACAGGTACTGCCCCGTCCCACCGGTGCCGACCGGCCGGCCCGCCGCGTCCGGTGGCGCACCCGCGGGCAGCGCCGGCCGCCCGCGCATCTGCTCGAGCTGCACCCGCGCGGCCATCTGCTGGGCGAACAGCGCGGTCTGGATGCCGTGGAACAGCCCC
>JAABUN010008108.1_pt1 | contig 10922 bp, 14 predicted proteins | sample 5559311 | NCBI WGS metagenome assembly JAABUN01 (sample SAMN10711877, study PRJNA513370) | rock metagenome | isolation source: Antarctica rocks | place: Antarctica: Victoria Land, Siegfried Peak sud | reverse complement strand
GGGTGAGTGACTCGTGAGCAAGAACATCTACGTCGGGAACTTGTCGTTCTCGACCGGCACCGCCGACCTCGAACAATTGTTCGGGCAGTACGGCACGGTGACCAAGGCCCAAGTCGTGACCGACCGGGAGACCGGCCGCAGCCGCGGGTTCGGGTTCGTCGAAATGTCGAGTGGGTCGGACGAAGCCGTCCAAGCCCTCAACGGGTTCGAGTACCAGGGCCGGCGGCTGACCGTCAACGAAGCCCAGCCGCGTGAATCCCGCCCCCGCACCGGCGGTAGCGGCGGCGGCGGTGGTTACGGCGGCGGCGGTGGCAGCAGTGGTGGCGGGGGGTACGGCGGTGGCGGCTGTGGTGGGGGTGGCGGCGGGTACGGCGGCGGTGGCGGCGGTCGCTCCGGTGGCGGCGGCGGCTACGGCGGTGGCCGTGGCAGCCGGGACCGCTACTAACTAGCGACCCCGAAAGACCGCCGACGATCGTCGGCGGGCTTTGCCCAAACGAGACTGTGAACCCACCGCCCGCGGCTGTCGCCGCGGGCGGCGTCGTTTCTACTTCCGCACCACCCGGGGCACGAGTGTCCCGTCCGGCCGCAGGCGACGCATGAAGTCGTGGAACTCCCGCTCGAACGCCGCCCCCGGCTGGCCGGCCCACGCCTCGAATGCCGCGACCGGATCGGCCCCGTCGTTGACGGCCGACAGGTAGCCGGGGAAGTCCTCGGCCCCGACCCGGCGGCGGTCGAAGGTCAAATAAAACGTCAGCGCCCACGCCGTCAGGTACGCCCGGTCGGTCGCGGCTTGTTGGTCGGCGTGGACGGCGAGGAACGCCGGCCGGCTGGACCGGAGTAAATCCGCCAACGGCACCAGCCCGGCCGCCGACGGCTTTAATAGCGCTTGCACCCGGTCGAGTCGGATCGGGTCGGCGTGACCGACCCGCAGTTCGCCGGCATCCAGCACGGCCGTCTCGAAGATTTGGGCCAGCCCCTCGTTCAACCACCGCGGCAGTTCGCCGGGGCCGCCGGCGGCCTTCGGGGGGTAGACGGCCGTCGCCACGTAGGAGTGAAAGGCCTCGTGGTAGAGCAGCGCGAACAGTTGGTGCGTCGCCTTCTCGAAGGCGGCGTCGTTGGCCTGGTCGGCCAGGCGCAGGCGTTCGCGCTCGCCGCCCAGACTCGGCAGGAACCGGTCGAGGTCGGCCTTGGCTCCCTTGTAGAATTGACGCAAGTCGGCCTCGGCTTGGTCGAGCTTCTTTCGCTCCCGGGCGTGGCCGGCCCGGACTTCCGCGAGGGTGTCGGACAGCCGCTTGAGGTCCGACCCGCAGACGATGCGGTTCCGTATCGGGTCGTACACGGCTGGGTTGTGGACCGGGCCGGCGGCCGGGCCGAGAGCCGCCCGGTAGTCGCTCGCCGTGGCCGCCAGGTAGACCGTCGTCGGCCGGTCGGCCGGCAGCCGGGGGGGGAGGAACCGGGCGTAGGCGGCGTAAATCTGTTCGAGCCGGTCGGCCGCCTGCCGGGTCACGTCGTCGGCCGCGGCCGACACTAGAACGAACCGGTCGGACTCGTACCGGGTCGCCCCGCCGGCCCCCGCCGGGGTGCCGGGCCAGTCGGCCGGGGCGAGGGTCAGGTCGGCCATCCGCCGCCGCTCGCCGTGACCTTTGAGGTCGAGGGCTTCGAGCCGGCCGGTGAGCGCGGCCCGGTCGGCAGCGGTTAACCGCTTGACGTGGGCGATTTCCCGGGGGCCGAACACGGTGGTCAGGGTGTACGTCGGCCGGCCCGGCTTGCGTATGACGACCTGGAACGACATCCCGGCCGGCTTCTCGGCCAGGATGACGCCCCGGAACGTGTGCCCGTTGGCGACCCGCACCTCGTCGAACGCCCACGGCGTCGCGGCACCGATCGGCGGCGGCTGGCCGGGGCCGGGGGTGGCGGCGAGGGCGAGAACGAGTAGGGCAAACGGGCGCGGCACGGCGGCGTCTCGCGGCGGGGCGGAGTAGGTCGACAGTCCAATTTACCACAAGGGGCGGACATGGCCGCGGGTGACCTGGTCGTGGCGATGACCGGGGCGAGCGGGTCGGCCTACGGGGTGCGTCTGCTCGCCGTGCTGCTGCGGGCCGGCCGGACGGTCCACTTGACAATGAGTCCGGCGGCCGCGGAGGTGTTCGCCGCCGAACTCGATGTGCGATTGGACCTCGACCCGGCCTGGTTCGCCCCGGCGGCCCTGTTCGGGTCGGACGCCCCCGACCTGGCCCGACTGCATTACCACCACTTCCGCGACTTCCGGGCCGGGATCGCCAGCGGGTCGTTCCTGACCGCCGGCATGGCGGTTTGTCCGTGCAGCATGGGGACCGTCGCCGCCGTCGCCCACGGCACCAGCGGAAACCTCATCCACCGGGCGGCCGACGTGCATCTGAAGGAGCGCCGCAAGCTGGTTTTAGTGCCGCGCGAGACGCCGCTGGGGCTGGTACAACTGCGAAACCTGGTGGCCGTGGCCGAGGCCGGCGCGGTCGTCCTGCCGGCCATGCCGGCGTTCTACACCCGGCCGCGGTCGGTGGCCGACATGGTCGACTTCGTCGTGGGCCGGGTCTGCGACCAGTTGGGCGTCGAACACCAGTTGCTGAAGCGGTGGAGCGAGTCGGCGGAGTCGGGGACGGGCTGATGCCGGGCTTAACATTGCCCGCTCGCTCCGCGAGCGGTCCTCCCCGCTGTCGGCTCGGCGTGAGTGAGACTGCTCGCGGAGCGAGCGGGCAACGTTATGCCGTTACAATTCTATCCACGCGGCAATTGCGGTAGCATAGTGGCCACGCTTCATACTCGCGTCGGAACTGCGGCGGTCGCGCTCAGGGCCGGCCATATCGTGACCCTGCGCGGGCCGTAACGTGCACAGTTCCTTCCCGCAGGGCTGACACCGATGGCCGCTCCGGCTTCGACCGTCGAACTGCTCGACCTGGTCCGCAAGAGTGGCATCATCCCCGCCGACGCGCTCGGGCGGCAGGTCGGGGACGCCCCGGACCTGCCCCACGACCCGACCCAGTCGGCCGCCGTGCTGGTCCGGCGCGGCTTGCTAACGCCGTTCCAGGCGAACCTGCTCCTGGCCGGCCGGCATCGCGGGTTCCGGCTCGGGCCGTACATCATCCGCGAGCAGCTCGGCCAGGGCGGGATGGGGGCGGTCTACCTGGCCGAACACGAGACGCTCGGGCGGCGAGTGGCGGTCAAGGTGCTGGCCCCGGCCGAGCGGACGAACCCGGTGGCGGTCGGGCGGTTCCTTCGCGAGGCCTTGGCCGCGGCGGCGCTCGACCACCCGAACATCGTCCGCATCTTCGACGTGTCCCGGCACGGCGACGTGCACTTCCTGGCGATGGAGTACGTCGACGGCCGGACGCTCGACCGGGTCGTCGACGGCGGGCCGATGGCGTGCGGCCGGGCCGTCGAACTGGTCCTGCAGGCCGCCGCCGGACTGCAGCACGCCTACGAGAAGGGGTTCGTCCACCGGGACATCAAGCCGGCCAACCTGATCCTAGCCCGGGACGGGACGCTCAAAATCCTCGACATGGGGTTGGTCCGGTCGTTCGAGCCGTCGGACCAGTTGACCGCGGCGTTCGACAAGGGCGCGGTCGTCGGGACGGCCGACACCATCAGCCCCGAGCAGGCGGTGAACAGCCCCGACCTCGACATCCGGGCCGACATTTATTCCCTCGGGGCGACGTTCTTCACGCTGATCACCGGCACACCTGCGTTCGTCGGAAATACCTCCCAGAAGCTGCTCCAGCACCAGATGAAGGAACCCCCGGCGGTGTCCGACCTCGACCGGACGATTCCGCCGGGGCTGGCGGCCGTCGTCGGCAAGATGCTCCGGAAGAAACCGGCCGACCGGTATCAGACGCCGGCCCGGGTGATCGAAGCCCTCGGCCCGTGGCTGTCGGCCACGCCGCGGGTGGTGGCGACCCTGTCGCGGGCTAACCTGCTCCAGACACCGGCGATGCGGACCGTCCTGGCCGGGGTGATGACCGCGAGTACCCGGCGGCGGCCGCAACTCCCCCCGGTCGAGGTGCCGGCGTTCCGGCCGGCACGGTCGAAGCTGCCGCGCTACCTCGGGGCGGGCGTCAGCGGGCTGCTCCTGCTCACCGGGGCGGTGGCGGGGACGGTATTCCTTCTGAGCGGGCCGCCGCCCCCGCCGCCCCCTCCCCCGCGGCCGCCGGTCGCCGCCACGCAGCCGGCCCCCCCGCCCCCGAAAGGCGGCCGGACCGGTTGGCCGTTCTGACGGAACCGAACGGACGGAGTACGCCGCGGCCGGGTGTTCGGGTGGGGTAATATGTGGGTGGAAGAACCCGGACGCTGACGCATCCGGCTCTCGTGGGTCGCCGCTTCCGAGTACTTGGGACAGCCGGGGGCCGCCGCGATGGACCTGTTCGACACGGCCCGCGCCGCCCACCGGGACGCCGCCCGCCCCCTGGCCGCCCGGATGCGGTCGCGGACCCTCGACGAGTACGTCGGCCAGCAGCACTTCCTTGCCCCGGGGAAGTTACTGCGGCGGATGCTCCTGGCCGACCGGCTGAGTTCGCTGATCTTCACCGGCCCGCCGGGGTGCGGCAAAACGGCCCTCGCGCATGTGATCGCCAACCACACCAAGAGCCGGTTCGTGCCGCTGAACGCCGTCAGCGCGGCGACGAAGGAGGTGCGCGAAATCCTGGCCGCGGCCCGGGAGCACCTCGAAGACCACGGCACCAGGACCATCCTGTTCCTCGACGAAATCCACCGGTTCAACAAGGCCCAGCAGGATACGCTGCTGCCCGACGTGGAGGACGGCACGGTCATTTTGATCGGGGCGACGACGCAGAACCCGTTCTTCTCGATCAACACGCCGCTGTTGTCCCGGAGCCAGATTTTCACGTTCGAGCCGCTGTCTCGCGACGACATCCAGGCGGTGGTGCGCCGGGCCGTCGCCGACCCGGAGCGCGGCTTCGGCCGGATGAAGGTGACCGTCACCCCCGAGGCCCTCGACTTCCTGGCCGAGGTGTCCGACGGCGACGCCCGGCGGGCGCTCTCGGCCGTCGAGGTGGCGGTCCGGTCGGCCGACCCCGGGGCGGCGATTTCGCCCGCGGGGATCGTGGTCGACTTGGCCCTGGCCCGCGAGTCGATCCAGCGGAAGGTCATCGACTTCGACCCGACCGGGGACACGCACTTCGACGTGGCGAGTGCCTTCATCAAGTCGCTCCGCGGCAGCGACCCGCAGGCGGCGATCTACTGGCTGGCCCGGATGCTCGAAGGGGGCGAAGACCCGCGGTTCGTCGCCCGCCGGCTGGTGATTTTCGCGTCGGAAGACGTGGGCAACGCCGACCCGCAGGGGCTGGTCATCGCCACCGCGGCCGGGGACGCGGTGGACCGGGTCGGCCTGCCGGAGTGCCGGCTAAACCTGGCCCACGCGGTGACGTACCTGGCGACGGCCCCGAAGTCGAACGCCAGCACGGTCGCCATCGGGGCGGCGTTGAAGGACGTGAAAGAGGGGCGGACGCTGCCGGTACCGAAGCACCTCCGGGACAGCCACTACGAGGGGGCGAAAACGTTCGGCCACGGGGCGGGATACCAGTCCAGCCACGACCACGCCGGCGGGTGGGTGGACCAGGAGTACCTGCCGGCGGCGGTGACGTACTACACGCCGACGGACCGCGGGTTCGAGGCGGTGATCGCGGCGCGGATGGCCGAGATCGCGGCCCGGCGGGCGGCGGCGAAAGAGGCCGGCGAGCGGGGGGCGGCGGCCCCCTGAGTTTCGGGCCGATTGACACCCGACACAGCAATCGGTATCGTCGGCCGTGATGGGGAAGAAGCATCAGCGGACCCGCAAGGCCGTCTTCACCGACCCGGTGTCCGCCGGCATCGCCTGGCGGGATGTCGAAGCATTGCTCGTCCACCACGGCGGGTTGATCGAAGAAGGAGCCGGGTCGCGGGTGGCGGTGATGCTCAACGGCGTCCGCGCCGTGTTCCACCGGCCGCACCCGCGGAAGGAAGCGTCGCAGCCGCTGATCCGAGATGTTCGAGCGTTCTTGATCCAGGTGGGGGTGGTGCCGTAATGCAGTACAAGGACTACACCGCGCAAGTCGAGTACGACGACGCGGAAGGCACCTTCCACGGCCGGGTGATCGGTACCCGGGATGTCATCACGTTCGCCGGCACGACCGTCGAGGAACTGCGGACGGCGTTCCGTGACTCGGTCGACGAGTACGTCTCGTTTTGTGCGAGACACGGCCAGCCGCCGGAAAAGCCATACTCGGGGCTGTTCATGATTCACGTCGGGTCCGACCTGCACCGGCGGGTCAGCACCGCGGCGGCCGGGTCCGGCGTGGGCCTGAACGAGTGGATCACCGCCCGGTTGGATGCGGCCGCCCCGGAGTTGCCGCCGCCCGCGAAGGTCGGCCGGAAGTCTCGGTCCGTGCCTTCCACTTAACCCTCGGCTAGCCGTCGGGTCCGCTCCCACGCCGCCGGCCGGCCCATCGCCCCGGCCAGCGTCACGCCCGCCAGCCTAACGGCCAACCCGGCGGCCGGGCCGACCTGCCGCCAGCCGCCGACCTCGGCCAGGGCCGCCGCGTAGACGATCGCCGTCATCGTCAGCGCCCATGTTAGCCCGGCGGTTAGGCCGACCGCCCACGCCGCCGGCAGGAGCGCCGCACTCCCGGCGACGACGGCCGTCGTCCCGGCTAAATGCGCCAGCACCAGCGGCTTGCTCGCCAGCCAGCGGCCGGGCAGCGCCGCCGGGCCGCCGCTCCAGAGGGCCGTCCGCCACCGCGTGCGTTGCCGGGCCAGCGTGGCGGCGTCGGCCGGGACTTCGCCGGTGACGACCACGTCCGGCCGGAACCGGATACGCACGCCGTTTCGTGCGAGGTTCGCCCCGTATTCGGCGTCCTCGACCAGCCCGTAGGCCCGCCACGGCAAGCGTTCAAGCAGGCGGTGCGAGAACAGCATACCAGACCCACGCAGGGCGACCGGCAGCCCCAGGCGGCAGCGGCCGGCACTGACGGCGTTCTCGATACTCGACCCGACGGCCGCCACCGCCGCTGCCGAGTTGCCCCGGTTGCGTGGCAGGCGGGCCGCCTGGACGGCGTCGCACCCGGCCGACAGGTCGGCCGACAGGCACCGGAGGGCGTCCGGCGGCAGTTCGCAGTCGGCGTCGAGGATCAATACGCCTTCGGGGCCGGCGGCTAGCAGTTGGGCTAGCCCGACTTCGAGGGCGTACCCCTTCCCCCGCCGCACGTCATCGAAGCGCTCCAGCACGTCGGCCCCGGCCCGCCGGGCGACCGTGGCTGTGGCGTCGGTACAGTTGTCGGCGACGACCAACACCCGCAGCCGGTCCGGCGGGTAGTCGCTGCCGAGGACCGAAGTAACGGTCGCGGCCAGGGTCGTTTCCTCGTTGTGGGCGGGGATCAGCACGCCGAGTAGCGGCGGCACGGCCGGCGGCGGCGGACCCGGTCGATGACGGACCCGGCCGACCACGGTCAGGGCGAAGTAGTATCCGGCGGCGAACAACGCCGGTAGCAGCCAGGCGAGGGCGACCCAAGCGGGGGCGGGCATCAGCGACTCCGGGGGTGGGGGCGGCGGAGTTTACCGGCCGGCCGGCGGAGCGGTCTACCCCGACCCGGCCGGGGTGCTATACTGACGGTCCTGGCTGGGACGGCGACCCGAACGAGGAGTGGCGATGGCGAAGGGGAAAGAGGCCCGCGGGACGATCAAACTCGTCAGCAGCGAAAGCTCGCACTGCTACTTCACGCAGAAGAACCGGAACAACAGCAAGGAGCGCATCTCCCTCAAGAAGTACGACCCGACGCTCCGCAAGCACGTCATGTACAAGGAAGCCGGCAAGCTCTAACCGTCCCGCGCCGCCCGCCGAGGGCCGACCCGTGAGCGATGTCCCGCCGCCCGCCCCGACCGCGCAGCCGCTCGCACCCGATGCGGCCCGGCCGCCGCTCGCCCACGCCCTCCCCGACCAGGACGCGCCTCGCCGCCGGCGACGTTTCCGGCCGGACGACGACTACACTCCGCCACGGACCGAGGGTTTCCTGCCGCGGCGGATGATTCGATTAGCCTGCTTCGCCGTCATCACGGTCTGCCTGTTCGTCGCCTCGGTCGTGTGCATCCTGGCCGTCTGGGACTACGCCTCGACCGATGTCGCCTGGCGGGCGGCCGCGACGCTGGGCATCGTTACCGTCGCCATGGCCGGGTTCGCCGTCCTGAACGAACTGTTCGGTGCCGGTCCGGCCGCCGACCGGGGCAATTACGATTAGTAGCTGTCGGCTAGTAGCTGTCAGCTATCAGCCAGATGGGTTTAGCTGACAGCGACTAGCCGACAGCTACCACGGGTACTTCAGCGAATCGTAGTAGGCCAGGAAGCTCAGTCCGGCCAGCAGCCCGTAGCAGATCGACGTGCCGAGCCACGACGGGGAGGCGAACTTCAACGCGCTCCCGGCGAAGTGGTTCAGGCGTAGCCGGACGCCGTTGAAGTCGACGCTGTACAACTCGTCCAGCACCAGGTGCGACAGGTAGCCGAGCATCACCCCGGCGGCCAGGGCCAGGCGGATGCGCACGTCCGGGGACTGGTACTGGAGGTAGACGAGCAGCCCGGCGACGGCCATGCCGGGGATGCTGTGGAACATGCCGCGGTGGACGCTCATCTTCTTGATGACCTCCGACCCGCCGTACCGGATGACCAGGTACATCGCCCCCATGACGGCCAGCACGCCCTCCTGAGACCGGCCCATCGCGTAGAGCCGGGGGGCCAGGAGCAGCGGGACGACGGCCGCGGCCAGGCCGGACACCTCGCGGACCGGGACGCCGGAGTCGCTGTCGAGGTCGGGCAACATGCCGCCGATGGCCGTCACCCCGGCACAGAGGAGGCCGGTCTCGGTCGAGAGGCCGCCGGGGTTGACGACGGCCGCGCCGTAGCCGACGCCGCAGAGGGTCGAGACGGTGATGTGAGTACCGAAGTCGGCCATGCGATTCGGCTCCTTGGCTAATGACCGGGTCCGTCGGGTCGAGTGCGGCGATTTGCTAAGCGTGTCTCAGCGGTCCAGGGATACAACCGGGGCAAGTCGGCCCAAAACCCGGCCACCACCTCCGCCACGCCATCGTGCCAATCCTCGAAGTACCCGGGGGCGGACCACTGGGCCGGATGGGCGTACCGCTCGCCGTCCGCGCCGACCTCACATACCCAGAACGACGGCTCGGCCGGGTCCGTAACCTCGAAGCAGCATGGGTCGAACAGCGAGGGCGCGTCCCCATCTTCGAGGAGTTGATAGTCGTCGGCACATAGGCCGATGACCTCGTACTCGCGGCCCACGGTCAACAAGTGCCGGTAGTCTCGCCCGTCGGCCGCGAACGGGTTGCGTAATACAACTCGCACTCCGGCTGCCCTCTGCGGTCTAACGATCGGCCCGCCGGAACAGTTGCACCCCGTCCGCCCGGCCGACGGCCAGCCACTCGCCCCCCTCAGATTCCCCGGCCCACCCCCAGCCGCCTTCCGCCGTGCGGAACGGGCCGGCTGCCGGGTGGGGGGCGGTGTCGGGCACGCACAACTCCGCTTCGTCGGACGAGAGGGTCGGCCGGTCGTCCGGTTGCTCGGCGTCCGTCGGGGCGTCGGCCTCGCCGTGGACCATGTGCCAGTGGCCGCCGGCGAACACCCACCCCTCGGCCGGGTCGTACACGTCTTTCAACTCGCCCCGGATGGCGATGACCTCGGCGGCCGGGGGTGGGCCGAACGTCACCCGCGTGACCCCGTCGGCGGCGACGACGTAGAACCGGTCCCCGGCCGGGGCCGTCAGCCCCTCGACCGGCCCGGCGATGGGCGGCAAGGGAACGTGGTGCCAGCGGGGGTCGGCGGTCGTCATGCGGTACGTGCCCAGCGGTCGCGGATGAACTGGCCACCTTGCGTGTACACCTCGTCGGCCGCCGGGAAGAGGTCGCGCCAGACGCGGGTGGCGGCGGCCAGGTCCGGCAGCGCCCGGCCGAACGCCTCGATGACCAGCCAGCCGTCGTACCCGACCTGTTTCAACCCCGCGAAGGCGTCGTCCCACCGCACCTGCCCGGTGCCGGGGGTGCCGCGGTCGTTCTCGCTAATGTGGACGTGGGCCATGACCGGGGCGACGGTGTGAATGGCCGCGGTCTGGTTCTTCTCCTCGATGTGGGCGTGGAACGTGTCGTACATGCAGCGAAAGTTCGGGTGGCCCACGCTGTTGACGAACGCCAGCGTGTCCTTGGCGGTGGTCAGGAAGTAGCACTCGAACCGGTTCAGGTACTCGACGGCCATCGTCAGGTTCGCCTGTTTGGAGAGTTCGGCGGCTTGGCGCATCACGTCGGCCGAGTGCCCCTTCTCCTCGGCCGTCGGCCCGGCCCCGCTGAACACGCCGATGGGCGAGTGCATCGGGCCGCACAGGGCGAAACTGCCGAGGACGTGGTTCATCTCGACCGCCCACTTCAGCCGCTCGACGGCCTTCCGGCGGATCGCCGCGTCCGGGCTGATCGGGCTGGTTTCGGGGTTCATGACCGTCACCGTCGAACAGGCCAACCCCTGCCGGTCGAGTTCGGCCCGGATCGTCCGGTAGTGGGCGGCGTCGCCGTCGAACAGCGGGACTTCGACGCCGTCGAACCCGGCGGCCTTGATCTTGGCGAGGGTCGGGAACAGCTCGGCCGTGACGTGGCCGGTCCACAACAAGAGATTCATCCCGAGTTTCATCGGCCGCTCCGGGTCGGGGGTGAGGGCGGGTATTGTCGGCGGACGCGGGACGGGGGCAAGAGCCGGCTGCGTCAGCATCGGGGTTCTGCTCCTATAGGAGTTACGCAGTTGCCGGCTGCGGTAGCGTGATTCGTGGGTGGCGGAGGTAGCGGCGAACGGCCCCGCGGATGATGTCCCGTTTGGCCTCGGCCCAACTCGTCCCGGTCGTCCAGCGGTGCCA
>JAABUN010008106.1_pt1 | contig 10925 bp, 9 predicted proteins | sample 5559311 | NCBI WGS metagenome assembly JAABUN01 (sample SAMN10711877, study PRJNA513370) | rock metagenome | isolation source: Antarctica rocks | place: Antarctica: Victoria Land, Siegfried Peak sud | reverse complement strand
GAAGGTCGCGAGGGTCGAGAGCATGAGCTTGAACCCCTGCCCCTGGTCGCCGAGCCGGTGGTCGAGCGGGACGCGGACGTCCTCGAACACCACGTCACCGAGGACGTGCGGGGCGATGATCTGGTGTGGGGCGGTCACCGTCACCCCGGTCGCCGTGGCGGGCACCAGGAGGAGCGAGTAGCCCTCGCCCTCGCGGCACATGACGCTGTAGAAGTCGGCGTCGCCGGCGTTGGTGATGAACGACTTGTGGCCCGCCACGACGATCTCGTCACCCTCGACGGTGGCACTGGTCGTGATCGCCCGGAGGTCCGACCCGACGTCGGGCTCGGTGAGAGCGAGCGCACCGATCGCGTCGAGGCTCGCCACCTTGGGCAGCCACGTGTCGCGGACCCCGTCGGAGCCGTGCAGCGAGACGACGAAGCTGCCGATGCCCTGCATGGCGAACATCGAGTCGAGGTGGGCGCTCTCGTAGGCCAGCGCCTCGCGCACGACGGTCACGGCCAGCGAGTCGACCGACTCGAAGCGCCCGCCGTAGCGGGCGCCCACGACGACATCGACGAGCCCGGAGGCGGCCAGCCGCTGCCGCACGTCGGGGTCGAAGCGGTCGGCCTCGTCGGCCCGGGCAGCCACGTCGGCGCACGAGGCGGCCAGCGCCCGCGCCTGCGCCTGGAGCTCGACGTAACGGTCGGGGAGCTCAAAGGACGCGGCGACCTCGGTCACTGCACCGCCTCAGGAACCCGCTCGGGGACGCGCTGGTTGAAGGACCGGCCGAGCAGCTCGGAGGCGATGCGCATCCGCTGGATCGACGGCGTGCCACCGGCGATGGCCCAGCCGTGGGCGTCGCGGTGCAGCCGCTCGATCCCGTACTCCTCGCTGTAGCCGTTGCCACCGTGCAGCTGCATGGCCAGGTCGCTGACCGTCTTGGCCATCTCGTTGGCGAAGACCTTGGCCACCGACACCTCGAAGGGGACCGGAAGCCCGCGTCCCGCATTCATGGCCGCACGATAGATGAGCAGCCGCGCCGCCTCCACCTGCGTCGCCATGTCGGCGATGACCATCTGCACGTTCTGGAACTCGATGAGCGGGCGCCCGAACTGCATGCGCTGCTGGACGTAGGCCTGGGACCGGTCCAGGGACGCCTGGCCGATGGCGAGGCTCATCGTCGCGTTCCCGAGGCGCTCGATGGAGAAGACCCCGAAGAGGTCCTTGAATCCGCCGCCGGGGATGACGAGGTTGTCGCAGGGCACCCGGACGTCGTCGAAGTAGAGGTCGGCGCTGGGAATGCCGCGGAAGCCCATGAGCTTCTCCGGCGCCCCGAACGTGAAGCCGGGCGTGCCCTTGGCCACCCGGATCGCCCCGATGCCCTTGGCCCCCGGCTTGTCGTTGAGGCGGCAGTAGACGAGGTACTCGTTGGCGTGACCACCGTTGGAGATCCACCGCTTCGCGCCGTTGATGACGTACTCGTCGCCCTCGAGGCGCGCCTTGGTGCGCATGTCGGTCGCGGCCGACCCGGCGTCGGGTTCGGAGATGCCGATGGCCATGGTGATCTCGCCGGCGACGACCTTCGGGAGGACGTCCTTCTTCTGCTCCGGTGTGCCGAACAGCTCGATGACGCGCACCGGCCCGACGTTGGCCTCGAACACCTGGAACGCCGCCGGACGGCACTCCTTGGCCAGCTCCTCCTGCACGATGAGCGCATCGAGCAGGGTGCCCCCCGCCCCGCCGTACTCCTCGGGCAGCACCATGCCGAGGAACCCGAGGTCGGCCAGCCGCTGCACCTCCTCCTGCGGGAGGGGCGTGCGCTGGGCGTCCCACTCGGCGGCCTTGGGGGCGTACACCTCGCGGGCGACCTGCGAAGCGAGCTCGCGCAGCGACACCTGTTCGGGTGTCAGCTCAAATCCAGCCACGGGATCCCCCAGTCGGCGCAGGCGAGGTGACGGCACACCGTCCTATCTATGATTACCATAGTGATAGATTACGGTACGTCAAGAGGCAATCCGGCCGAGACCACGGAGATCTCATGAGCGACCACGCGGACCCGTCGGCCGGCCCCTCCGAACCGGCCGGTCCCCCTGTCGTCAGCCTGCACGGCAAGGTCGCGCTCGTCACCGGAGGCAACCGCGGGCTGGGCCGGGAGATGGCCACCGGCTTCGCCCGGGCCGGGGCGGACCTGGTCGTCGTCAGTCGCCACGAGGACGCGTGCGAGGAGCTCGCGGCCGAGCTGCGGGCCGAGACGGGCTGTCGCGCCATCGGCGTGGGGGCGCACGTCGGCCGGTGGGACACCCTCGACGCGCTGGTCGAACGGGCCTACGGCGAGATGGGTTCGGTCGACGTGCTGGTCAACAACGCCGGGATGTCGCCGCTCTACGACTCGGTGACCTCGGTGACGGAAGACCTCTTCGACAAGGTGCTCGCGGTCAACCTCAAGGGCCCGTTCCGGCTGGCCGCCCTCGTGGGCACCCGGATGGCCGCGGGCGCGGGCGGCTCGATCATCAACATCTCCAGCGTCGGCGCCGTGCATCCCAGGCCGCACATCCTCCCGTACGCCGCGGCCAAGGCCGGGCTCAACGCCCTGACCGTGGGGCTGGCGCACACGTTCGGCCCCTCGGTGCGGGTCAACGCGATCATGGCGGGCACGTTCCTCACCGACGTCAGCAAGGCCTGGGACATGGACACGTTCGCGAAGCGGGCCGAGGGGTTCGCCCTGAGACGCGGCGGCCAGCCGCCGGAGATCGTCGGGGCCGCCCTCTACCTCGCCAGCGACCTGTCCAGCTATACGACCGGCTCGATCCTCACCGTCGACGGCGGCCAGCCCTGACCGCACGGGCGCGCCATGACCCGTGCTGTGTCCCTTCAGCCCAGCAGCTCGCGGAGCACCTCGTCGGTGTGCTGGCCCACGGTGGGTACGCCGTCGTACGCCGGCCCGGCGTAGTCCTTGACGTGGAGCACCGGTCCGGGCGTCAGCACCCGGCCCAGCGCCGTCGAACCGGTGAGCTCGACGAGCGTGCGCAGGTAGTAGTGCTCGTCCTGCACGATGTCGCTGGCGTCGTTGACCTGGCTGCAGACGACCTCGTGGTCGTCGAGGACCTTGAGGATGTCGGCGCGCGGCTGTTCGGCCACCCACCCGCTGACGAGGGCCTGCAACTCGTCGTTGTGCTGCATCCGCACCTCGTTGGTGGCGTAGCGCGGGTTCTCGATGAGCTCCGGCTGACCCATCGCGGCGAAGAGCCGGCGGGCGATCCCCTGGTTCGACGCCGCGATGGAGAGCCACTTGCCGTCGCCCGCCTGGTAGACCCCGCGCGGGGAGGCGGAGCCGGTGCCGTTGCCCACCCGGCCCTGGACGAAGCCGGTGCCGGTGAAGTTCATGATCATGTCGCCGACGATGAACATCAGCGGCTCGTAGAGCGCCACGTCGACGTGGTCGCCCTCGCCGGTCCGCTCGCGCCGGAACAGCGCCATCGCCGTCCCCATCGCCGCGGAGATGCCCGCGATGGAGTCGGCGAACCCGAACGGTGGAGAGGTCGGCGGCGTCTCGGGCCAGCCGTTGATGAACGCGAAACCGCTGCCGGTCTCGGCCACCGTGCCGAACCCGGGCCGCCTACTCTTCGGCCCGAACTGGCCGAAGCCGCTGACGCTCGTCATGACCAGGCCGGCGTGCTCCGCCGACAGGGCGTCGAAGCCGAGGCCCCACGCCTGCATCCGCCCGGGGCGGAAGCTCTCGATGACGACGTCGACCTTGGCGGTCAGCCGGCGCACCGTCTCCCGGTCGGCCTCGTCGCGCAGGTCGAGGGCGACCGACCGCTTGCCTACGTTGAGCCGCGCGAACCCGAACGACTGGCCGTTCTTCATCGGCGTCCACTGCCGCGCGTAGTCGCCCGTCCCGGGGTCCTCGACCTTGATGACGTCAGCGCCGAAGTCGCGCAGCATCCGGCCGCACGTCGGGGCGGCATACATCGTGCCGAGCTCGAGGACCCGCACCCCGGCCAGCGGGCCGGCCGAGCGGTCGTGGGTCACCGTCTCCACGTCATGCCCGCCATTGGATGTGCTTGACCTCGAGGTACTCGCGCATGCCCCACTCCCCCAGCTCACGACCGACGCCGGACCGGCCGTAGCCGCCGAACGGCGCATCCGGTCGCATCGCGCCACCGCCGTTGATCCAGACCGTGCCGGCCCGGATCTGGCCGGCGATGCGCCGCGCCTCGACCGGGTCGTCGCACCAGACGTTCGCGGCAAGACCGTAGGCCGTGTCGTTGGCCAGGCGGATGGCCTCGTCGGTATCCGCGAAGGGCAGGATGACCGCCACCGGTCCGAAGATCTCCTCCTGCACCGCTCGCGCGTCGGGCGCGAGGCCGCCGAGCAGGACCGGGTTGACGAACCAGCCCTTCTCGGGGACCGGTTTGGTCACCTCCAGCAGCTTGCGACCGCCGGCAGCCACTGCCTCGTCGACGAAGCCCAGGACCCGCGCCCGGTGGTCGGGACGGATCATCGGCCCGACGTTGGTCGCCGGGTCCCAGGGGTCTCCCACGACCATCTGGTCGAAGGCCGACGCGCCGGCCTCGAGGAACTCGTCGTACTTCGACCGGTGGACGAGCAGCCGCGTTAGGGCGGCGCAACCCTGGCCGCCGTTGCGCGACCACCGCAGGTGCATCTCGACGGCGATCTTCGACACGTCGACGTCGGGCATGACGAGGCTCGGCGACTTACCTCCGAGCTCGAGCGTGACGCCGACGATGTTCTTCGCCGCCTGGGCCATGATCTTGGCCCCCACGGCGTCGGAGCCCGTGAACGAGACCCGGTCGACACCGGGGTGCGTCGTCAGCCGCTCGCCGACCTCCGGACCGCCGACGATGACGTTCATGACGCCCGGCGGCAGACCGGACTCCTGGATGAGGTCACCGAGCAGCAACGTGGTCAACGGCGTGCGCGGTGACGGCAGCAGAACGACCGTGCAGCCCGCCGCGAGAGCCGCACCGAACTTGAAGATGGCGAGGTTGAGCGGGTAGTTGTACCCCGTGATCGCCGCGACGACGCCGACCGGCTGGTGTACGACATCGCTCATCGTCGGGTGCGGCTTGTCGTAGCTGCCGAGGTGGATCGTGCGGTCGGTCTTCGCCGCGTCCGCCGCCCAGCGCAGGTGCTCCTGGACCGCCATCTTGACCTGGAGGTACTCCGCGAGGGCGACCGGCGTACCGACCTCGTTGACGATCGACGGGAGCAGCCGGTCGGCGGCGGCCTCGAGGACGTCGGCGAACCGGTGGATGTGACGGGACCGCTCCTCGCCGGACAGGGCGGCCCAGAGTGGGAAGGCGTTGCGGGCGGCCGTGACCGCGGCGTCGACCTGGTCGGCGGACGCCCCACCTACGGTCGCGATGACCTGTTCCGTGGCGGGGTTGAACACCTCCCAGGTCTCGCCCTCGGGCTGCTCCATCTCGCCTCCCACGAGCAGCGTGCGGGTCTGGGGCACCCAGTCGCGCAGCGGGTGCTGAGCGGTCGTCGTCGCGGTCATGCGGGGTTCTCTCCTTCGGGCTGGGTGACCGGCCGGCGGGCCATCAGGCCGACACGGGTCATGTCCACGACCACCTGGTCGCGCTGGTTGTAGCCGATGTGCTGGAACCAGACGATGCCCGAGTCGGTCCGGCTCGCGGACTCGCGCTTCTTGAGGATCGTCGTCTCGGCGCGCAGCGTGTCGCCGTGGAAGACCGGGTTGGGGAAGACGATCTTGTCGTAGCCCAGGTTGCCGAGCGTCGTGCCCATGGTCAGCTCCGGCACGTGGAAGGCGCCGATCAGCGCCACGGTGAACAGGCTGTTGAGCACCCGCTGCCCGTGGATGGTCCCCTTGGAGAACTCCTCGTCGAGGTGCAGCGGCTGCACGTTCATGGTCAGTGACGTGAACAGGACGTTGTCCATCTCGGTGATGGTCCGGGTCAGGGCGTGCGTGTAGTGCGCCCCCTCCTCGAACTCCTCGAAGTACAGACCACGCATGGCGGTCATGGCGACTCTCCTCTCGTGCGGCGGGCTCGCTCCAGCCATTCGACCGCCTTGTCGTAGTGCGCCTTGTCGATGTGCAGGCCGCGGTAGCGCAGCGCCCCGACCCCGTCCGCGGCCGCCCGTTCGTAGGCGTCGGCCAGCCCCTGGTAGAACCCCACCTGCTCGGCCGACGGCGTGAACACCTCGTTGACCGTCGCAACGTGGCTCGGGTGGATGGCGATCATGCCGCGGAAGCCCAGCTGGCGACCCCTCAGTGCGAACTCCTTGAGTCCGGCGAGGTTCTCGAGGTCCTCCCACAGGCCGGTGAGGGCGTGGATCCCGGCCTCGCGACAGGCCAGCAGGACCCGGCTGCGCAGGTAGAGCGTCTCCAGGCCCTCCGGCGTCCACTCGTAGCCGACCTCCCGCGCGATGTCGGCGTGCTCGGCGGTAGGCCCGATCATCGCCCCGACCCGCGGCGACGCCAGCGCGACCTCGCGGGCGTTCTGGATGGCCTTGACCGTCTCGACCGGCACGATGTACTCCAGCCCGGCCACCCCGTTGCGCGTCTCGAAGTGGTCCAGCAGCGCGTCGTACTGCAGGACGTCGGTCGCCTGCTCGATCTTCGGTGCGAACACCCCGGTGAGCCCGGGCACGACCACCGCCTCGAGGTCGGACCCGGTAAGCCGCGTGGTGAGGGGGTTGACCCGGACGAAGAGCCCGACCTCGGCGTTCGACTCGCGCACGCGGGCGACCGACGCGGCCACCGTCTCGCGGGCGACCGCCTTCTCCCCCGAGGGAACCGAGTCCTCGAGGTCGAGCACGACACAGTCGGCGCCGGCCGCGACCGCCTTGTCCACCCAGGCCGGGCGGTGGCCTGGCACGAAGAGGACCGAACGGTAGGGCTGCATCAGTAGCTCCGCGGGAGCCCGAGGACGTGCTCGCTCACGTAGTTGAGCACCATCTCCTGGCTGATCGGGGCGATCCGCATGAGGCGAGCCTCCCGGAAGTACCGCTCGACGTGGAACTCTTTGCCATAGCCGAACCCGCCGTGCACCTGAAGGGCGACGTCGGCGGCGAAGAAGCCGGCCTCGGCGCAGAGGAACTTGGCGTAGTTGGCCTCGGCCCCGCACGGCATGCCCTGGTCCACCATCCACGCGGCCTTCTGCAGCACCGCCTCCGCCGCCTCGATCCGGATCTTGGCCTCGGCAAGCTGGAAGGCGATGCCCTGGTTCTGGCCGATTGGACGGCCGAAGACGACCCGTTCCTTGGCGTACTGGGTGCCGCGACGAAGGGCGGCCTTGCCGATCCCCAGGGCCGCGTTGGCGGAGATGACCCGTTCGGCGTTGAGGCCACCGAGGATCGCCTTGAACCCGCCGCCGACCTCGCCGACGACGTCCTCGTCGGCGACGAAGAGGTCGTCGATGAACAGCTCGTTGGTGTCGACCGCGTTACGTCCCATCTTGGGAATGGGCCGGATCGTCACGTGCTCGGGGTCCATCGCGGCGAACATCAGGGTCATCCCGGCGGTCCGCTTGGCGCCGGCCTCGCGTGCGCTGGTGCGGCAGAGCAGGAGCATCCGCTCCGCCTCCAGCGCCTTGGTGATCCAGACCTTCTTGCCCGAGACCCGCCAGCCGCCGTCGACCTTCTTGGCGAACGTCGAGATGTTCGTCGTGTCGGTGCCGGCGTCGGGCTCGGTCACCGCGAACGAGGTGTGCAGCTCGCCTGTGACGACCCGGGGCAGGAAGCGCTGCTTGAGGTCCTCGGTGCCGTGGTTGATGATCGGCTCGAAGCCGAAGATGCCGATGTGCACCGCGCTGCAGCCACCCATCCCCGCCCCCGACGCGGCGATCTCCTGCTCGACGATCGCCGCCTCGGTCACGCCGAGCCCGCCGCCGCCGTACTCCTCAGGGATGGTCAGGCCGAGCCACCCGGCCTTGGCCACGGCATCGTAGAACTCCCAGGGGAACTCATGGTTGGTGTCGTGGTCCATCCAGTACTCGTCCGGGAAGGCCTTACACATCGCGCGGACCCCGTCCCGGATGTCCTCGTGGATCGGGTCAGGCGTGTAGTCCACCGCGTCGCTCGCTCTCGTCCTGGTCTGCCGGTCGGCCGCGTCAGCGGGTGGCGACCGTGCCCTGAAGGGTCTTGTCGTAGGTGTCGGAGGTGATGCCCTCGTCGCGGAGCACGGACTTGCGGACCTTCTCCGACGGTGTCTTGGGCAGGGCGTCGACGATCCGGACGAAGCGCGGGATCGCGAACGCCGGTATGCGTCCCTCGCACCATCCGACCACCTCCCGGGGGTCGACCGGCTCGGAGACGACGACGACGGCCAGCACCTCGTCCTCGCCGGCCTCCACGCCGGCGGGGACGCCGAGGACGGCGCACTCGATGACGGCGGGGTGCTGGAGCACCGCCTGCTCCACCTCGTACGAGCTGATGTTCTCGCCGCGGCGGCGCAGCGCGTCCTTGTAGCGGTCGACGAAGTAGAACCACCCGTCGGCGTCCTTGCGCAGGGCGTCACCCGTGTGGAACCACAGGTTGCGCCACACCTCGACGGTCATTTCCGGCATGTTGTAGTAGCCGTTGCTGCAGGTCCAGGGATGCACCGGCCGGACCACGAGCTCGCCCACCTCCCCGACCGCCACCTCTTGGTCGGTCTCGGGGTCCACGAGCCGGATGTCGAACCAGCCCTTGTTCTGCAGCCCCGCCGCGCCGGGGGGGCGCTCCACCCCGTAGGGAGACATGATCGGAGCGCACGTCTCGGTGAGACCGAAGGCGTCGACGAACGCCTCGATGTCGTACCGCTGCTCGAACTGCCGCACGATCGTGCTCGCCGTCGGGGCCGCGTACACGGCGCGCAGCCGGTTGTCGCGGTCGTTCTCGCGCGGCGGCTGCTTCCACGCGAAGTCCATCATGACGCCGACGAAGTTGGTCACCGTGACACCGGAGTCGCGGACGTGGTCGATCCAGCGGCTGGCGCTGAACTTGCGCCGTATCACGGCACGCCCGCCGGCGACGATGACGGGGTAGACGGCCATGAACGTCGCGTTGCCGTGGAACAGCGGCGTGGTCGTGAGGTAGACGTCGTCGGGGGTGAGCCGGGTCAGGCTGACGACGATCTGGGCAAAGAAGTAGAGCTGCGAGTAGGGCATCGCAACACCCTTGGACGGTCCCGTGGTGCCGGAGGTGTAGAAGATGGCACCCAGGTCCTGCGGCCGGGCGACCGGGAGGGGCACCACCTCACCGGCCTCGAGCTCCTCCCACGCGGCCGCGGCCCAGCCGTGCTCCTCGAGCGAGGCGATCGCCGCGTCCCGCACGCCGGCACCGGTGTCCACGAGCCAGATCTTCTCGACCATGCGGGCGTGCTCCGCGACCGCGACCCAGCGTTCGGCATAGACGTCGTCGATGACGGCGTAGCGGGCCTGCGCGATCTGCAGCTGGTGGCGCAGGAACTCACCCTCGTAGCTCGTGTTGATGGGTACCTCGACCAGGGCGCCGACCGCGGTGCCCCACCACGTGCGGACGAACTGCGAGGAGTTGCCGGCCATGAGGACGACCCGGTCACCGGCACGAGCGCCCGACCGGTGGAGGGAGCTGGCCAGGTGCTCGGCCGCGTCCAGGGCGGCGGCGTAGGTCCAGGTCGCGTCCTCGTCGGGGAACTCGAGGCAGACCACGTCGGGGCGCTGCGCGGCGTGGTGGCGCAGCACATGGTCGAGAGTCCACGTCTGCGGGTCGGGGAAGACGGGGACGAGGTCGGTGTAGTACGCCGGCCCGGCGCTCACGGCGCTGCACCCGCGAGGAGCGACTCGTCGATGTCGCGTCTCGGCGTCACCTCGAGGATGGCGGGCACGACGTCGCGGCCCAGCCGGTCGATCGAGGCGATGGCCTCGTCGGCACTCATGGTGGGCCACTGCGGTCGCAGCAGCAGCGGGTCGACGGGGAGCGTGGTGACCAGGTCGGTGAGCTGGGCGACGACCTCGTCCGGGGACCCGATGACGGCGTGTCCGGACACGGCCTGGGCGAACTCGTTCTCCAGGTCGGTGTCCTTCATGACATCGAGGCCCTTGGCCGCGTAGGTGAGGTAGCGACCCTGGGCGACCCGGGCGTACTCGACCATGGCCTCCTGCCGGTTGTCGGCCACCAGGCAGTTGCGGCGCAGCGGCTGCGGACCGAACTCCTTGCCCCGCGCGGCGAACCCGTCCCGGACGATGGCGTAGCGCCGGGCCACCTCGTCCTTGGGGGTCTCCGGCGGGCACGCGTACGCGTCGCCGTACTTCGCGGCGCGCTGCACCCCCGGGATCGCGTGGGCGCCGATCCAGATCGGCGGATGCGGCTGTTGCACGGGGAACAGGTGCGGGTGCACGTCCTCGAGGTTCCAGTACTTCCCGTGGTGGGTCACCGTCTCTTCCGTCCACAGGCGCGTCATCAGCTCGAGCGACTCGTCGAACCGCCCGGCGCGCTCCTTGTAGGGCACGTCGAGGTAGCCGAACTCCTCCGGTCGGTAGCCGAGACCCGCGCCGAAGACGAGTCGACCCTCCGTGACGACATCGAGGGTCGCGATCTCCTCGGCGAGGATGACCGGGTGGTAGAGGGGAGCGATGATGATCTGCGTGACGAGCCGCACGTGGGGGTCGACCTCGGCGGCCAGCCGGGCCAGCAGTGGCACCGGCTGTAGCCAACGCAGCTCGCCGTACAGGAAGTGCTGGCCGATCGCGATGTAGGTGAACCCGTTGCGCTGCGCGGCTTCCACGATGCGGAGCACGTCCTTGAACTGGTCGGCGGCCGAGACCGTCCGGGGCACGTCACTGAGCAGCAGACCGACCTGGACCATGCGAGCAGCTCTCCTTGGGGGTGGCGTTCGGGCTTCGGGGGGTGGCGCGGCTAGGTCTGGGCCGGTAGGCCGGCGTTGGCCCACCCGCCGTCGACCGGGAGGACGACGCCGGTGATGTAGCTGGCCT
>JAABUN010008105.1_pt1 | contig 10927 bp, 14 predicted proteins | sample 5559311 | NCBI WGS metagenome assembly JAABUN01 (sample SAMN10711877, study PRJNA513370) | rock metagenome | isolation source: Antarctica rocks | place: Antarctica: Victoria Land, Siegfried Peak sud | reverse complement strand
GCCCTCCGAGCGTCTCGCGCGCGAGCGTGACCGCCACGGAGGGGACCGACAGCGCCCCGGCGCCGAGCCCCGTCTCGGCGCGGACGCGCCCGCCCGTCGTCAGCGCGGCTCCGAAGAGGCGGTCGGTGAGCGGCCCGGTCGTGCCCGCGGCGCGTGCCGTCTCGGAGGCCCGGCGCACCTGGCCCTGCACCTCGGCCTCGCCGACGATCATCGACTCGAGCCCGGAGGACACCCGGAAGAGGTGGCGCGCGGCGTCGCAGTTGCGCTTCGCGTACATCGAGGGCGCGAGCTCCGTGGGCCGGATCCCCGCCAGGCGGGCGAGGGCCGCGAGCGCGGCGCTCTCGACGTCGACCGGATCGCCCACGAGGTAGATCTCCGTGCGGTTGCACGTGGAGATCGCCACGGCCTCCTGCACCTCGGTCTCACCGCGGAGGTCGCGCAGGAACGCCTCGGTCCCCGCGGGGGTCAGCGCGAGCTTCTCGCGCAGCGCGACCGCCGCGGTCTTGTGCGAGACCCCGAGCAGCAGCACCTCGCTCACGGCGCGGTCACCTCGACGCGCTGCTCCTCCTCACGGGCCTCCTCCCGGGCGCCGACCGCCTCCGCGAGCTCCGCGATCTGGTCGGTGATCCGCCCGAGCTTCATCGCCATGATCGCCACGTAGACGAGGATGAGCCCGAGGAAGACGACGTAGGCCGCGGCGACGTACTTCCCGGCATCGTCGAGGGGGAGGGCGGGCATCAGAGCTGCGGGGCCGCGCTCCGGCCCGCGTGCACCGCACCGAGCCCGTCGTCACCCACGAGGCGCCGGCGCAGCGCCTTGAGCTGCGCCGAGGCCTGCTTGGAGGCCATCTCGTACTTCCACAGCGTCACGAACAGGAGGACCATGCCGGTGAGCGAGAGGAGGAACGTGAGCATCATCGAGCCGGGCAGGCCGCCTGTCGTGCTCGCGAAGACCCGCGGGTGCACGAGCGAGGAGGCGAGCCGGACGGCGAGGAAGTTCAGCGGCACGAAGGCGCCCGCGGTGATCGCGAAGACGCTCGCGTAGCGCGCCTGCTTCTCCGGGTCCTCGATGGAGAAGCGCAGCGGCTGGTAGGTCGCGTAGAGCAGGAAGACGAGCAGGAAGGAGACCAGGGTCGGCTCGTCCCACACCCACCAGTGACCCCAGGAGGCCTTGGCCCAGATCGAGCCCGTGAGCAGGACGCCGACCCCGAGGATCAGGGACAGGTGGATCGCCACGTACGAGCGCAGATCGTGGCGGCGGTCCCCGGTGCGCAGGTGCTGGATCGCGGCGATCCCCCCGAACACGAACCCGCCGAGGGCGACGATCGCCATGGGCACGTGCAGGTAGAAGATCTTCTGGATGAACCCCTGGTCGGCGTCGTTCGGGGCGTAGAAGAACGCCAGCGCGAACGCTCCCGTCATTACGAGGGCGGTGAGGAGGGAGAGGGGGCGGAGTCGGGACCCGGACATCAGTCCTCGAGGAGGAAGTCGAAGACCCCGTAGGCGACGAGGCCGAAGATCAGATCATAGAGCCCGAGCACGGCCACCCACTTGATCTCTACGGGCTCCGGTCTCCCGGCGATCAGGAGCGGCGCGAGGGCACGGGCGGCGGCGATGAGTGCAGGGATGAGCAGGGGGAGCCCGACGAGGGGGACGATGAGCTCCCGAGCACGGGTCTGGACCGCGAGGGCGGAGACCAGGGCGCCGGTGACCGCGAGGCCGAGGTCGAGCACGAGGAGGATCCCGGCGACTCCGAGCCAGGCGCCGAGATCCGGTGTGGGCCCCAGGAGCAGGAGCGCGAAGGCGGGGACGGCGACGAGCTCGAGCACGACGAGGAAGGCGAAGAGCGCGGCCGCCTTGGCCGCCAGGAGCGCGGTGCGGTCGACGGGCGCGAGGAGGAAGCCGTCGAGCCCGCCCTCCTCCTGCTCGGCGACGTAGAGCCGCGAGGTCGCCAGCACGGCGGCGAAGAGGAGGGTGACGAGCAGGACGCCGGCGGCGAGCGCTCCCTCGAGCGCGCGGCGCTGGAGGCCGAAGTGGAAGAGGACGAACGTCGTGAGCGAGAACAGCGCCATGGCGGGCACGGACTCGCCCGTGCGCAGCTCGAGTGCGAGGTCCTTGCGGAAGATCGCTGCGGCGGCCCTCACGCCACCGCCCCCCGAACGAGTCGTAGCTCCACGTCCCCCGGCTCGCCGGGGTCGTGGGAGACCATGACGCACGTCCGGCCCGCGAGCAGCGGATCCAGCAGCGCCGACCCGGCGGCGTCGAGGTGGGCGCGTGGCTCGTCGAGCAGGACGAGCTCGGGGTCGTGCAGCAGGGCGCGGCAGAGCGCGACCCGCTGCACCATCCCGCGCGAGAACGTCCGGACGGGATCGTCGGCGCGCAGGGCGAGCCCGACGCGCTCGAGGAGCTCCTCCCCGCGCGCGGGGGAGACGTCGTGCAGGCGGGCGTGGAAGCGGAGGTTCTCGCGGGGGGAGAGGTCGCGATACAGCAGGGGCTCGTGCCCGAGGAACCCGATCCGCCCGCGGACCGCCCACCCGCGGTCGGGGAGCGGTTCGCCAAGCACGCGCACCGTTCCCGCGTGCGGGCGCAGGAGCGTCGCGAGGATCCGCAGCAGGGTGGTCTTCCCCGCGCCGTTCGGTCCCCGCACCACGGCCACCGCCCCGGTGGGGACCGTGAAGAAGACGTCGCGGAGCGCGAGCCGGTCGCCCTGGCGGCGGCTCAGGCCCGCGACGTCAACCGCCGGCGGCGCGGCCACCGCGGCGGTGGAGCGTCTGGGCCACGTGCGCGAGCGTGGGGGCGAGTATGGGGAAGAGCTGCCCGATGGCCTTCGGGTTGCCCGGGAAGTTCACGATGAGCGTGCGCCCGCGGATCCCCGAGACCCCGCGGGTGAGGATCCCGAGCGGTGTGAACTCGAGGGACCGGGCGCGCATCGTCTCCGCGAAGCCGGGGGCATCGCGCTCGACGACGGCTCGGGTCGCCTCCGGCGTGACGTCGTCCGGGGTGAACCCCGTCCCCCCGGTGGTGAACACGAACGTGCACTCGTCGTCGCAGTGGTGGCGGAGCCGGTCCTCGATGAGCGCGCGGTCGTCGGGAATGACCTCGAGGGCGACCACGTCCGCCCCGGCCTCCTGGGCGAGCGACGCCAGCAGCGGCCCGGACACGTCCTCCGCCCCGCCCGCGGCCACTGTGGTCGAGATGGTCAGCACGGCCGTCCTCATCGCCGCCAGTCTCCCGACTTCCCCCCGGTCTTCTCGAGCAGGACGATCGAGGCTATCTCCACGCCCTTCTCGAGACCCTTGACCATGTCGTAGACCGTGAGCGCGGCCACGGACGCCGCGGTCATCGCCTCCATCTCGACCCCCGTCCGGGCGGTCGTCCGGGCCGTCGCGGTGAGCACGATCCGGTCGTGGGCGACCTCGGCCTCGACCTCGACCGCGTCGAGAGGCAGGGGATGGCAGAGCGGGATGAGCTCGCTCGTGCGCTTCGCGGCCATGATCCCCGCCAGGCGCGCGGTACCGAGCACGTCGCCCTTGGGCGCGTCGCCGCGCCGCACGGCCTCGGCCACCGCCGACCCGCACACCACCTCGGCCCGCGCCACCGCGCGCCGGGCCGTCTCCTGCTTCTGACCCACGTCGACCATCCGCGCCCGTCCGTCGGCGTCGAGGTGGGTGAGCTCGTCGGTCATGAGCTCAGAGAGGCATCGTCGAGGTCGAGGCCGATCACCGCAGCGATCCGGGCCATGTCGGCGTCATAGGAGAGCAGGGTGGCGCCTCGTCGCCACGCCACGGCGGCGATCAGGCAGTCGCGGGTCCCGCGCGGCGTGATCCCGGCGCCGCGGCAGCGACGGTAGATGCCGACGGCGAGGTCGAAGTCGCCCCCCGCGTCCAGAGGCAGCAGCTGATGACGCTCGAGTAGCTCGCGCAGCTCGGCCTCGCGGCGGTCCGTGCGCGCCCCGCTGAGCACCTCCATGATGACCGGCTCGGTGACGGCCAGCTCGGCGTCGGTCGCGATGAGCGCCCTGACGCGGTGGTGGACGGCGCTGCCCGTCGCCCGGTCGTACTCGATCCACGCCGACGAGTCGGCGAGGATCACCCGACGCCGCGCGGCGGTGGGTCGGCGGGGACGTGGTCGATGGCGTGCGCGCCCTCCATCGCCAGGGCCTCCTCGCGCGTCATGGGGGGGATGGCGAGGCGCCGCAGCGCGAGGTCGACCGCCTCGGTCTTCGTCCGCAGTTCGTAGCGGCTCATGATCCTCTGGACGTACTCGTCCTCGATCTCGATGTTGGTGCGCACGCGGGCCATACACCAATCGTACACGTGACCGCCGTTCAGGCGTGGGCGTGCTGGGCGGCGCTGATGAGGTCGCGCACCGCGGCCTCGTCCCCGGTGCGCAGGAGCTCGACCGGGTCGGGCTCGCCGTTGACGATCTCCTCGAAGAACGCCTTGCGGTCCTGGTAGGTGGGCAGCGTCCCCTTCGCCCAGCCGCGCACATCGTTGAGCAGGATCGCCAGCCGGGCGTACTCCTCGCCGAAGAGCTCGGAGACCTCGCGCTTCATCCGCTTGGCCAGGGCGGGGGACGCGCCCGCGGTGGAGATCGCGATCGCCAGCGGCCCGGTGCGCACGATCGCGGGGAGGATGAAGTTGCACAGCGGCGGCACGTCGACGACGTTGGCGAGCATCGCGCGGCGCTCGGCATCGTGGAAGACGGCGATGTTCACCTCGGAGTCGTTCGTCGCGGCGATGACCAGAAAGGCGCCCTCCAGGTCGGCCGGGCCCGCGTACTCCCGCCGCTCCCAGACCAGAGAGCCCTCGCGCGCGTACTCCTCGAGGACGGGCTCGGTGTCGGGGGCGATGACCGTCACGCTCGCGTCGCACGCGAGCAGTCCCTCCGCCTTCTCCACACCGACCTCACCACCTCCGATCACGAGGCAGCGCCGCCCCGTGAGCTTCAGGCACGCGATGTAGAACGGGGTGTCGAGCATCCCCTGGACGCAGGACTGGTCGCAGGTGCCCTTGCGAAGCTGGCACACGCACGGCTTGCCGGTGTAGGCCTGGGCGGGCATAGGCTCGTACCCAGCGTAGATGAGCGATTCGTACTTCACCGACGAGAGCTGGGTGCGCCGGGTCCACCGGGAGAACGTCGTCGGCCTCTCCGGGCCGCGGGCGCTGCTCATGCAGGCCGCGCACCCCGTCGCCTTCGCGGGCTTCTTCGCGCACACGGGCGCCCTCGACGAGCCCTACGAGCGGCTGAATCGCACCGCCGCGGTGATGAACGAGATCGCCTTCGGCGAGAAGGCCACGGCCGACCGCCTGACCCGCCGCGTGCGCGCCATGCACCGCCGGGTGCGGGGGGAGATCCCGGAGGCGGCAGGTCGCTTTCCGGCCGGGACGCCCTACGCGGCCGACGATCCCGAGCTCCTGCTGTGGATCCTCGCCACGCTGGTGGACTCCGCGGTGGTCGTGCACGAGCGCTACGTGGGCCGCGTGGACCGCGAGGCCTACTGGCAGGAGTACAAGACCTTCGGCCGCCTGTTCGGACTGGCAGACGCCGAGATGCCCGGCACCTGGGCGGACTTCCAGGACTACATGCGGCGGATGCTCACCTCGGGTGACCTCGTGCTCATTCCGCAGGCGCGGGAGCTCGGGATCAGGATCGTCATGCACCCGCCCGTGCCCCTCCGGGTGCGCCCGCTGCTCGAACTCGCGAACTTCATCACGGTCGGGCTGCTGCCCGGCGACATCCGCCGCCAGTACGGGTTCTCGTGGGATCCCATGCGCGGCCTCGCCGTCGTCGGCGGCGCGGAGTACCTGAAGCGGGTGCTCGTCCCGCTCCTGCCGGGCAGGCTGCGCTACACGCCCAGCGCCCGCGCGGCGTGACCGGCGCTCCGGGCGGCCCGCCGACGTAGAGGGTCCGCCCACCCGGGGCCACGACGAGCCGGTTGAGGCCGATCCGGGCGCCACCGGCCACGCGTTGGAGGTACGGCCAGCCCACGCAGTTCCTGCGCGAGCGCACGCGCTACCGCCTCGTGGTCTCGGAGCGCATCACCGGCCGGGGCGCGCGGACGACGTTCACGACGATGAGCGCGACGCTCGGGCTCCAGCGGATGCGCGCCCAGCTCGACTCGGGCGCGGCCTACCGTGCGGCGGGGATCACCTCTGCCCAGCAGGGCATCTCCTTCATGGCCGCGAACGGCATGCGGACCGTCTTCCCGGCCGCGACGACGCTGACGATCAACCGCCAGGACGACGTCGGTCGCGCGGGGCTCCGGGACAGCCTCGTGCTCAATCTCGCCCTCCCCGTCCTCGGGGCGGGCTCCTACGCCTTCGGCTCCTTCCTCTCGCCGTCCTGGCTGGACGCGAACCGCACCATCCCCGCGGTGGCCTCCCGGCGCGCACAGCCGAAGGTCCGCGGAGCCGAGCGGGTCGGCCTGGCGATGATCGTCCCCTCCGGGCCCAAGCCGGCGGGCGGCTTCGCGGTGGCGATCTTCGGCCCGGGGATCAGCCGGTCGAAGTTCGACGTCTTCCTGGCCGCCGACCTCAACGCCCAGCGCGGGATCGCCACCGTGGCGATCGACCCCGCCGGCCACGGCTTCGGCGCGCGCTCCACCGCCCGCGTCCTCCGCGTGGGTACGCCCGCGACGTTCGGAGTCTTCGGCCGTGGCCGCGATCTCGACGGCGACGGGGTCATCAGCGACCAGGAGGGCGTCCAGGCCCCCGTCCAGCCCAACCGGCTCGCCTCGATCGCCCTGCGCGACGGGCTACGCCAGACCGCGCTCGACGACATGGCCCTCGTACGCGCGGTCGGGCGCGGGGTGGACGTGGACGGCGACGGCACCGTGGACCTCCGCCGCGACGGGGTCGTGCTCTACGCCCAGAGCCTCGGCGGCATCTACGGGACGATGCTCATGGGGGTCGATCCGCGTGTGCGCACCGCCAGGCTCGCCGGAGGCATTCGCGCCGTTGCTCCGCGCCCGCCCGCCCGCTGCGCGGCGTCGGGGCGAAGAACGTCCTCTACCAGGTGGCCTACGGCGACCGGACGGTGCCGAACCCGACGGCGTTCACCCTCCTGCACGCCGGCGACCTCTTCGACCGCGCCACGGTCTACCGCAACGACCGCACCCTGACCGCGTCCTCCGACCCCCACGGCTTCCTGCTCGACCCGCGCCTCGCGGGGCGCGGCCTCGGCCAGCGCCAGGAGCTCGAGTTCCTCGCGTCGAACGGCAGCTCGATCATCGACCCCGACGGGGCCGCGAACGTCTTCGAGGTCCCCGTGCCCGATCCGCGGGAGCTGCAGAGCCTGAACTACGCGGGCGGCGGAGGCTAGGGGTGCCGGAGGCGGGTCCCCAGTCGCCGAATAGCGACACATAGTCAGCGCCGGAGCGACCGGCCGGCGACGCGCAGCAGCGGACGGATCCCGTCGCGCAGGGCGCCGGCGCGGTCGGACTCGCGCCCGTAGAGCAGGGCGGCGGTGGTGGCCAGCGCGCGCGCGAGGGCGGCGTCGCGGGGCGGCCACCAGGGGGCCGGGCCGGCGCCCACGTGCAGCGCGGGGCGGGTGACCACGGAGAAGGCCTCCGGCGACCGGGGGCCGACCGGGTTGGCGTGGTCGTTGATCCAGACGACGTGAGCGGTCAGGGCGCCGGCCACCCGGAGGGCCTGGGCGCGGTCCTCGCTCCACACCGAGGCGCCGCCGGCCGGCGGGCCCGCGGCCGCGCGGGTCAGCGCCTCCTCGGTGTCGATGACGGGCTCGATCGGCACGCCCTCGCCTCCAGCCCGGGCCAGCGCGCGCACGAACGCGTCGGCGACGTCGCGGGCCACGAGGACCTGCGCGACCCCTCCCGGCACCCCGGGGTCGGCGGCCCACGCGGCGGCGCGGGCGGCGCGCTCGAGCCCGGCGTCGCGGAGGACGAGCATCGGGCCGGGGGCATCGCGATGGGCGGCGGCATCGTCACGGACGACGTCGGCCCGGGCGAGGTCGTCCCCGCCGCCCAGGACCACGAGCCCCTCCGGGACCCCGGCGCGCTCCCAGACGCGCACGATCCGCTCCGTCGCCGGGCTCGCGCGCAGGACGACGCCGTTGCCCGCCATCAGCGCGACCCCGGCGTGCTCGAGCGGCCATGCCCAGGGCGTCCGCGGGGAGGGCACGATGCCCACGGTCCCCACCGGCGCGCGCACGAGGCGGGCTCGCCGTCCGCGGGCCAGGGGCGTGTGCGCGCGCACCCGACGCGGGGCGAGGGCGTGCGCGGCGGCGCCGGCCGCCCAGTGCAGCCCGTCCACGCCGGGCAGGAGCTCGAGCGCCCACGCCTGGTCAGGAGCGCGGCCGTGCTCGCGCCCGAGGAAGCCGACGAGCTCACCCGCGACGTCGAGCACGACCTGCGCGGCGCGGCGGACGTAGGCCGCCCGGGCCTCGAGGCCGAGGGCGCTCCAGTAGGCCTGCGCGGTCACGACGAGTGTCCTGCCCTGTGGTGGCAGGACAACCACAGGGCCGGACAGTCGCCGAGGTTTGCGCTCACTGCCGCCATCCCAGCTCCCGCCGCGTCGCCTCGATCGCGTCGCGGCGCGCGCGCAGCTCCGCCTCGCCGTCGTCGGGCTCGTAGAAGCGGGCGCCGGCGACCTCGTCGGGCAGCAGCTCCTGCCCACTGACCCGCTCCGGATGGCCGAACGGGTAGTCGTAGCCCTGCCCACGCCCGAGCTTGCGCGCCGCCGGGTAGGCCGCGGAGCGCAGCGGACCGGGCGGGAGCTTCGCCCCGTGCTCGCGGACATGGTTCCGCGACGCGCCGAGGGCACGCTTCGTCGCATCGGACTTCGGGGCGAGGGAGAGGTAGATCGCGGCCTGGGCGAGGGCGAACTGGCACTCGGGCATCCCCACGTGCTCGACCGCGTGCGCGGCGGCGACCGCGAGCCCGAGGGCTCCAGGGTCGGCGTTGCCGACATCCTCGGAGGCGAGCACGACCATCCGCCGCGCGATGAAGCGCGGGTCCTCCCCGCCCTCGAGCATGATCGCCAGGTAGTACAGGGACGCGTCGGGATCGGACCCGCGGGTCGCCTTGATCCATGCCGAGATCGTGTCGTAGTGCTGGTCGGCGTCCTTGTCGTAACGGATGGCGCGGCGCTGCAACGCCTCCTCCGCGCGCGCGAGCGACACGGGCTCCTCGGCGATGGCCAGCGCCGACAGCGCGGCCCGGGCATCGCCCCCGGAGCGGTCGGCGAGGAAGTCGAGCGCGGCGTCCTCGGCCTCGATCTCCGTCCGCGTGAGGATCTCCCGGATCTGCTCGGGCGTGAGCTCGTGGAGCTCGTAGACCTGCGCGCGGGAGAGCAGTGCGGCGTTGACCTCGAAGTACGGGTTCTCCGTGGTCGCCCCGATGAGGGTGACCAGGCCGTCCTCCACCGCCGGCAGCAGCGCGTCCTGCTGGGCCTTGTTGAAGCGGTGGATCTCGTCGAGGAAGAAGATCGTCCCGCGGCCGGCGCGGCGGCGCTCCCCGGCGCGGGCGAGCACCGCGCGGACCTCGGCGCGGCCGACCTGCACGGCGGAGAGCTCCTCGAAGGCGGCGTCGGCGGCGTGGGCCACGAGCCGGGCGAGGGTCGTCTTGCCCGTTCCGGGCGGCCCGAAGAGGACCATGGAGTGCGGCCGGGCCTCCTCGATCGCGATCCGCAGCGGGGAGCCGGGGTGCAGGAGGTGCTCCTGGCCCACGAACCCGGCGAGCGAGGTGGGGCGCAGCCGCGTGGCGAGCGGCGCGTCGGGCCCCGGCCCTGCGCCCGCGCTCTCCGGTCCTTCACCGGTGTCGAACAGGGTCTCGGCCATCGCGGGGCAGTATCCCGTGCGTGGAGGTCGTCCTCGTCGCCGTCTGGTGCTTCCTCGTCGCGCTGGTCGGCGGACTGGTCGGCCTCGTGCTGGGGAACATCCGTCTGCCCGTGATCCTCCTGGTCGCCTCGGGCGCGGCCGCGGGGGCGGGGACGAACATCGCGATCTCGGCGGTGGCGGCGGCGACCGCGTCCGTGGCCCACGTCCGGGCGGGCCGGATCAACTGGCGCCTGTTCAGGGTCATGGCGCCCCCGTCGATCCTCGGCGCCCTGGTCGGCGGCTACGTATCGGGTGCGCTGCCCAGCCGCGCGCTGCTCGGAGTGATCGCGGTGGTGCTGTGCATCTCGGGGATCCAGCTCCTGCGCCGGCCCGACACGCCCCCCGCGCCCGAGACGGCGACGGCGGCGTGCGACGAGCGCGCAGCGGTCCTCTCCGGTCTGGGCATCGGCGTCCTCGGCGGCGTCGTCGGGCTGATCCTCGGCTCGTTGCGGATGCCCGCCCTGCTGCGCCTGGTGGGCGAGACGCCCCGGCGGGCGGTGGGGACGAACGTCGCGGTGGGGTTCTGCGTCGGGATCGCCGGCCTCGTCGGGCATCTCCCCAACGACCCGCCCGACGTCGACCTCCTCCTTGTGGGCGCCGCCGCCTCCGTCCCCGGCGCGCTGCTCGGCTCCCGGCTGACCGGCCGCCTGTCGGATCGCGCGCTCGTGCGCGCCATCGGAGCCGTGCTGCTCGTCGCCGCGGCCGGCGCCGGGATGCAGGCCGTGACCTGAGCCGCGAACATCCGCGGCATGGAAGGCGACGTCCGGGCGTCGGATCGTGAGCGCGAGGCGGCCGTGCTGCGCCTGCGCGCGTCGCACCTGGAGGGTCGGCTCGAGGTCGAGGACCTCGAGGAGCGCATCGCCCGCGTCCAGGTCGCGGTGACGCGGGGGGAGCTCGACGCCCTCCAGGGCGACCTCCCCGCGCTGCCCCACGAGGTCCCCGAGACGACCGGGCGGCTGCCCCGTCGGCCCGGGCGCCGCCCCTTCGCGGAGCGCAAGGTCCTGGGCGAATCGATCGAGGCGGTGCGCGAGGCCGCCCTCGCCCACCTCGTCCCGCCGCTCGAGTCCCACGACCAGGAGGTCCTCGCGCAC
>JAABUN010008104.1_pt1 | contig 10928 bp, 10 predicted proteins | sample 5559311 | NCBI WGS metagenome assembly JAABUN01 (sample SAMN10711877, study PRJNA513370) | rock metagenome | isolation source: Antarctica rocks | place: Antarctica: Victoria Land, Siegfried Peak sud | reverse complement strand
TCCCGGGGCGGCCGATCGGCTTCCTGGTGCCCCCGGGGGTCGACCCGGAGGCCGACGTGGCGACCGCGGTGGCCCGCGCCGATGCGGGCGAGCCGTACGACGACCCCATGGCGCGGTCGCTGGTCGAGCGCTTCCAACGCTTTCGGTCCGCCTACTTCATCGAGTCGAGCAGCCCTCCTCCACCGCTGTTCGTCGGGAGCGGCTTCACCGACGACATCTTTCCGGTCGACGAGACACTGCGGTTCGTGAACCGCACTAGGCGCGATCACCGGAGCACGCCGATCTCGCTTCTCCTGGGCGACTTCGGACACCAGCGCGCGTCGAACAAGGCGCCGGAGAGAGCCCGCCTCATCGAGGCCATCCACGACTGGTTCGATCACTACGTGCGCGGCGGCACGACCACCCCGTCTGAGGGCGTCGAGGCCTTCACGCAGACCTGCCCACGCAGTGCCCCTTCCGGTGGGCCGTTCATGGCGCCCTCGTTCAGCACCCTGGCAGGCGGCGAGGTGCGCTACTCGTCGACCGCGCGCCAGACGATCGTCTCCGGCGGTGGAGACCCGTCGGTCGGCCTCGCCATCGACCCGGCAGCCGGCGGCGGTGACGCGTGTGCGCAGACCGCGGCGGACGACGCCCCCGGCACGGCCGGCTATCGCCTGCCGCCGGCGCCGGCAGCCGGCTACACCCTCCTCGGCGCGCCCACGATCGCGGCGCGGTTCGAGGTGAGCGGAGAGCCGAGCGTGACGCAGGTGGCCGCGCGGCTCTGGGACGTGGCTCCCGACGGGCGCACTCAGACGCTCGTGGCACGCGGCCTCTACAGGCCCTCGAGCGGGTCGAGCGACGTCTTCCAGCTCCACCCGAACGGCTGGAGGTTCGCCGCCGACCATGTACCCAGACTCGAGCTGCTCGCCGCGGACCCGCCGTACGGGAGGGTGTCGAACCAGCCGTTCCAGATCGAGGTTGACCGGCTGGAGCTGAGGCTGCCGGTGCGCGAACCGCCCGACTGCCGGGTGGTGCTCCCGGCCGCCGCGCCCCTGCGGCCCCCCGGTCAGGCGCTTGCTCCCGGCGTGGCCGCGGCCCCGGCACCCGGATGTGGCTCGGGCGCTGGGCCGTCACCGTCGCCGTCGCCGCGGATGCGGCTGCAGGCGCGATGCACCTCTGACGGCGTTCGGGCGACCGCGATCGTCGGCGGGCCCTCAGCGCGGCACGTCGACTTCTTCGCGAACGGGCGGCGAGCGGGCCGCGACCGGCGCGCTCCCTTCAGTCGGGTCGTGGCCCCTCGCGCTCGACGACGAGGATCGCTTCGCGTATCAGCGCTTGCGGCGCTGCCAGACGGGGGCAGGGTGCGCCGGGCTCAGACGGTCCCGGCCTGCGGTCCGGCTCGCCGCCCTCAGTTCACCGGTTAGAGATGGAGACACCACGGTGAGCGCGGCGGCCGCCCCGACGTTTCGCGTGTTAGGCCGTCACGCCACCGGCCGCAGGTGCCGCACCGGGGTCTCGCGCAGGGAGGCAATTACGTCCTCGACCAGGCCGCCCGGATCGTGCCGGCGCCCGTCGGTGACCGCGGCCACGATCCCGCGCTTGCGCTGCAGCAGGTCGGTGATCGTCTCGTCGATCGTGTCGGCGGCCAGCAGGTACCAGGCGGTCACGGCGTCGTGCTGGCCGATGCGGTGACAGCGATCCTCGGCCTGGTCGTGGAGCGCTGGAGTCCACTCGAGCTCGAGGAAGGCCACGTTGGAGGCGCGCGTGAGCGTGATGCCCTGCCCGGCCACGAGGGTCGAGCCGATCAGCAGCGGGGGGCCGCTGCCGTCCTGGAAGGCCTGCACGGTCGCGTCCCGGGCCTTTGTCGAGTCGCGGCCGAGGAGGTGGCCGGCGTCGGGGAAGCGTTCCAGCAGCGCGTCGAGCACCTCGATGTGGTGCGCGAACACCACGAGCGGCTCGCCCGAGGCCAGGAAGTCCTCGATCCATCCGGTTGCTGCTCCCAGCTTGCCCCGCGCGGCCAGGCGCTTGAGCGTGGTGAGCTGGGCGAGCCGCTCCGCCCGGAGCGCGGAGGCGATCTTGGAATCGAGCTCAGAGAGGTCCAGTGGCTGCTCGCGGAGCCAGGCGATCACGTCCTTCTCCGCCAGGCGGTACTCGCGCTCGTTGCCGAGCGCCATGGGCACAACCACGTGTCGCTTGGCCGGGAGCTGGGGCAGCACGTCGCGCTTCAGCCGGCGGACGAAGCAGCTGCGACGCAGGTGCCAGTGCAGGCGCTCCTCGCTGTTGATGCCACGAAAGCGCCTGGCGAAACGCGCACCCGAGCCGAACTCCTCGAGCCGCCCGAGGATGCGCAGCTGCGACACGAGCTCCTCGGGGCGGTTCAATACCGGCGTGCCGCTCAGGGCGACGCGAAGCGCGTCCGGTGGCAGCGCCTCGGCCAGCTTGCGCACTGCCCGGGTGCGCTTGGCACGTGCGTTCTTGACGTACTGCGACTCATCGAGCACGAGCGCCCGCGGTTCCGCCCGCAACAGCGCCGCCCGGTGATCGGCGACGATCTCGTAGTTCAGGATCGTCAGATCGGCGCGGGGAGCCACGGTCTCGCGGCCGGTCACCACCGTGCGTGTGCGATGTGGGAGCCAGCGCTCGGCTTCGCGCTCCCAGTTGAGCTTCAGCGAGGCGGGGCAGACCACCACGGCCGGGAACGCCGCCTCGGCCTCCAGTGCGGCCAGCGCCTGGATGGTCTTCCCAAGCCCCTGCTCGTCGGCGAGGAAGGTCCGGCGAGCTTCCAACACGTACCGGACCCCCGCCCACTGGAAGGGGGCGAGCGTGCCGCCCTCGAGCCGGGGCAGCGGATCGAGCGGGGGGGCCTCACGCGCGCGAGAACGCCGGATGGCCTCGACCGCTTCGTCGTGCTCCACTCGCAGCGCTTCGAGCACGGGGACGGCTGAGTCCGCGACCTGGACCGCGTGGGTGCGCAGGAAGGCCTCCAGCGGCTCGAGCAGTGCCGGGTCGGGTGGGAGGGAGCTTGCCCCGTCCTCGTTGCCCGGGAGTCTCGAGAACGCGGCGCGCGCGTCCTGGTCCCAGAGCACCTCGATCCGGAGGTTGTCCTCGAGGTCGGCCGGCTCGACCACGAGCTCGGCCGGCGGCGGCTCCATGCCCACCGCCAGGAGGCTTGCGCTGCGCGACGCCCCGCGGGTCATGCGCATCCCCGGCGTATCTAGCAGCGCCTCGCCGACCGCGCGCGTGAAGGGGAGCGCGAGCATGCGCTCCGAGCTCCCGGGCGCGGCGAGGGCGACCACCTCGCTCGGCGCCTCGCCGACAAGCGTGCGCACGACGAAGCGTCCACCGCCGTCGTGACGGGCAGCGGCGGCGTGGCCGATCCACTTCGAGGGTGCGTCGCCCAGCCAGGCGCGCACCTCGTCGGCCACGACGAGCTCCGGGTGCTCCTGAAGGACCTCGGCCACGTAGGGAGCCGAGCGTTCGTCCTGGGGCACGAGCCATTCCTTGGCGTCCCAGTTGAACTTCCGGCCCGGAATCCGCCGCATCCGGTTCACGAGCTCCGACTCGTACGGAAAGGCGAAGACGACCACCGGCTGTCCCGCGCGCGTGACCGAGAGCTCGACGTTGGGGCGTGGCGGGACGAGCTCCATCGGCAGGACACGGTAGATGCTGCTCGGTGAGCGCTCGTAATCGTGCGGTAAGCGCCGCGACACGGTGCGGTAAGCCGCAACGGCTTTGCTTATGCCGTTGCCAGGTTGTGGGGGCCCCGGACGCACCAGCGTGCGGGGCCCTTCTCACGCCGTCACCGGTCGGTTTGTGGCACCGAGCTCGCGGACCGCTATTACGCTTGTTGTCGCGGCGACGTGGCGGAGTGGTTACGCGACGGCCTGCAAAGCCGTTTACGCCGGTTCAATTCCGGCCGTCGCCTCTCCTGGAGTTTTGTGGGTTGCAGATGGTTGGCCGGGCAACGGCCGCCCCGGGGTCACGCGTCCGGTCGGCAAAGAGAGGTCCTGCACCCACCTCCCCCCGAGGGTCGAGGTCATCCCTGGGGATGAGATGCGCCGGCACGTTCACCCGCCGGGGTGACGACACGGGCCGGTCAAAGACGCATCCTCCTGAGCGATCCGACTGCTCAGTTCGAGGAGAACCCATGAACTTCAAGCGCAACGGCCCACCGCTCCCCGCATCGGGGGGCGTTTCATTTTGCAATCCCTCGCGCAACTCGTTAGCTGTGCGCTCACTGTTCCAAACAGAAGGGTGTTGACGATGCTAGAAGCAATTCGCCGCCGGTTGAGCTACGCGAACGTGATGGCGACGCTCGCCATCTTCGTCGCGCTCGGAGGCACCTCCTATGCCGTCACACAGATCGGCAGCGCCCAGATCAAGAACAACAGCGTCAGGGGGGCCGATCTCAAGAACAACGATGTCGACAGCGCCGACATCGAGAACGGATCGCTGCTGGGCCAGGACTTCAAGGCGGGCCAGCTGCCCGCGGGGGCGACCGGTGCGCCCGGGCCCGAGGGCTCGCCGGGCTCGCAAGGCGGACAGGGGCCGAAGGGCGATGCGGGTCCAGCCGGCGCCGACGGAACCGCCCGTGGCTACGCGCGCGTGGACTTCGCGGGAGACCTCGTCGCCGCGCAGTCGAAGGGGGTCGTGGCCGTCACGGAGGCAAGGGACATGGGGACCTACGACCCCGGGGTGTACGACGCCTCTTACGACCAGGGGCCCGTGCCCTTCGGCGCCTATTGCTTCGACCTCTCGTTCACGCCCGCGAACGTTCTCGCGAACTGGATCGCGGATCCCCAGCAGGTGGGGGTTGGGCCCGGAATCTTCACCGCCGGCCCCAATGTCACCGGAGTCCTGGCAAAGGACGGGAACGGTCACTTCTACAGGTGCCCCCCCGGCTATCAGGACGCGGGGGTGGTCGGACGAGTCGCGAGCGGCACCGGCATCTCCACAGCGAGGGGCGGCTTCTTCGTGCTTTTCAACTGACTCGGCAGGCCCGAAGGCGCTCCGGCTCCCTACTCCGGCAGGGCGCCGGAGCGTCTCCAGGGAGGGCTAGATGCCGCCTTCCTTGCCGCACTCCTTGAACCCATAGGCCTTCGCGGCCTGCTCGCCCTTGGTGCCCGCGGCGTCGGCTTCGGTGATCGCCTTCTCGATCGCCGGTCCGTCGCTGGCCGGGTCGAGGTCACCGAGCGGCTTGACGAGCGCGATCGCGTCGCGGTTGCTCTTGACGAAGGCGTCGAAGTCGGCCTTGCCCTCCTCGGGAGCCTTCAACGCTTCGACCTCGTCGGTCGTGGATTCGACGATCGGAACCGAGCGCTTGGCGAAATCAGGCACCTCCTCCACCGACGTGGGGTTCCCGATGGCCTCGAGCTCCTTGTTGCCGTCGGCGCAAATCTTGTCGGCGTCGGTGATCACGTCGGCCTTGGTCGCGGCATCGTCCCCGCCGCAGCCGGCGAAGGCGAGGGCGGACAGGACCACGGCGGAGGTGCTTCGAAAGGTTGTCATGGCGGGGAACGTAGAGCGAAACCCAGACAGCGGACCGGCCCCGGTGCCCTGCGCCTTCCCCGGGCGGAGCCACGTTGATCGGCCGAGCGGGGGCGCGCCCGCCCGCGCGTGAGCTACTCCCCGAGGTCGTCCTCGCTAAAGGTGGGCAGCACCGGATCCGGCGCGGTGCGCCCCGCCCGCAGGCGCAGGTCGCCGTGCGTCGGATCGCGGAATAGGCCTGACGAAGCGGAGAGCGTGTTGCGCTCCCTGAGCGCGCCGCAGTCTGGTGCCGCGCAGCTCTCGGCGCCGGTCGGCAGCCCGCGGCCCGCGATCAGGTTGTCGGAGATGTTGAGGTCATCGTCGGCCTGCACCGCTCCGAGCCCGGAGCCGTCCTGCTCCGACCCCGAGAAGGGCGTGGCTATCGAGAAGAGCTGATCGCCCTGGCGGCGCGGGTTGTCGATCACATTGCCGAGCACCCACACGTGCCGGTTGGGGATGCGCACGAAGTTGGTGCCGTCGTCGACGCGGGTCGTGCCCCAGCCGCCGGCGTCGAGGTTCTCCTGGCAGCGGTCGCGTCCTTCGTCACCCGGCTGGCCGTCGCAGGAGCGCGACCCATATCCGACCTCGAGCAGGTGGGAACGGGTCCCGACGTTCCACATCCGGTTGCGCGCGATCACGATGTTGTAGCCGCCGTTCACGCCCACGCCGGCACCTTCGACGTGGCTGATCTCGTTGTCCACGATCTCGAAGCCGTAGGCCTCGTAGCGGATGAAGGGCGCGGTCATGAACTGGAAGCCCGTGCCCTGCCCGGCGGTGAAGCCGCCCGTGCCGCAACGGCGGATGCGGTTGCGCGCCACGGTGACGAACGCCGAGCCGCCCTTGGCGTAGGCGCACCAGTCGCGGGCGCGCTCGATCGTATTGCCGGCAATGCGAGCGTGCTGGACCGACACGAAGTCGATCGCGTTGTCGTCGGCGCCGGACACGAAGCTGTTCGTGATGCCGATGTGCTGGGACTGGTTGATCTTCACGTTCTCGTGCAGCTGGTCGGGAGAGCCAACGAGGCGCGAGCGGGTGAGCAGCACGTGCTGGCAGCTCTCGCAGTGGAAGAGGTCGAAGCGATCGGAGAAGCGAATGCCCGAGAACGCGACCCAGCGAATGTCGAAGAGGTTGACGGCGCTCATGCGCACCGTTCCGCGGCGCTGGGCCTCGATCACCACCGGTGCTGCGCGCGTGCCCCAGCGGCTCTCCCAGTAGTTGGGCAGCGCGCTTGCCGGATAGCGGCCGGGTCGGATGCTGATGCGCACCGCGCGCTGGAGCTCCTGAGCCTGCGGGATTCGCCGCCAGGCCGCTGCCACCGTCCGCAGTGGCCGCCGGGCGGTGCCGGGGTTGGCGTCACGCCCGCGCCGTATGTCGACGACGAGCGTCTGTGCGTTCGCGGGCCGGAGCGTGGGCAGCTCGTTGGTGCCCGCCGCGGCCGGGGCTGGTGAGATGAGGGCCGTCGCGCCGAGCGTCAACGCGAGGGTGAGCCGGGAGCGCATCCGATCTCGATCGACAGGCGGGAAGCCGTCCTTGACCGTCGGGGTGAAGGTGAGGACTCGTCGGCGAGCAGCGTCGCCGACCGGCGAACCGACTAGGGTGCCCGGCCATGCACGGAAAGCTCGACATAGGCGGGGTTCTCAAGCAGACCTTCGAAACCTACAAGGCGCAGGCCACGCTTCTCATACCGGCGGCGCTGCTCGTGTTCCTTCCGGTGGCGATCATCACCGGGCTTATCCTGAGCGGCGATGTCGGCCTCCTGGGCCTCATCCTAGCCACCCTCCTCAGCGCGCTGGCCACGGTGCTCTTCCAGGGCATGGTCGTCGAGGCCGCGCGGGACATGCTCGACGGGCGCCGCGACGAGACCATCGGCGGGCTCATCAAGGCCGTGGTCCCCGTCCTCGTGCCGCTGCTCGTGGCCGGGTTGATAGTGAGCGTGGCGACGGCCATCGGACTGTTGCTGCTCATCGTCGGCGCCATCCTCGTGGCGACGATCTTTGCCGCAGTCGCGCCCGTGGTGGTGGTCGAGCGCACCGGAGCCATCGACGCCCTCAAGCGCAGCATCGCGCTCGTCAAGCCCCACTTTCTCCAGGTGCTCGGCGTCATCGTCGTCGTGTTCATCATCAACTTCGTCATCAGCCTGCTGCTGCGCGCCATCTTCTCCGGTATCGACGACTCGGTCTTCGGCTACTCGGCCGCCACGCTTGTGACCCAGGCGCTCACGGCGCCGATCTCCGCCCTCGCCGCCGCCGTTCTCTACTTCCGGCTGAAGGAGCTGCACGGCGAGCCGGTCGGCAGCACCACCCAGCCGGCAGGCACAGCTGCGGTCAGCCCGCCGCCGCCGGCCGTCTAGCCTGCGGCGTTCCACCGCTGATGCTCATCGGGCGCCTGCTAGCGACTGTCTGTGCCGCCGCACTCCTGGCCCTTGCCGGCTGTGGGGGAGACGACGAGAAAGCAAACGACAGCGGATCGAGCGCACCCTCGACCGAGACCACCGAGACGACTACGGCGCCCGAGCAGCCCGCCGCCACCAAGGACTCACTCGGCCAGCCGCTCGACCAGAAGCCGATGGTCGAGAAGCCGGCGGGCAAGGCCCCGACGGCACTCGAGGTCGAGGATCTGGCGCAGGGCACGGGCGCCGAGGCCCAGGCCGGGAGCCAGCTCACGGTCCAGTACGTCGGGGTCTCGTTCAAGAGCGGCAAGCAGTTCGACGCCTCGTGGGACAACGGCCAGCCCTTCCCGTTCCAGCTCGGCGCAGGGATGGTCATCCCCGGCTGGGATCAGGGTCTCGTGGGCATGAAGGTGGGTGGACGGCGCAAGCTCACGATCCCGCCCGAGCTCGCGTACGGCCCGGCCGGATCCGGGCCGATAGGTCCGAACGAGACGCTGGTCTTCGTGATCGACCTGCTCGAGGTCGGCTGAAGCCCACCGGCCCTTCTCTCGTTCGGGCCTTCCCGGGCATCTAGGATCAGCGACCCGACGGCCAGAGGAAGGACGAAGGATGCGCTACGTGGTCACTGGAGGGTCCGGCTACATCGGCACCCGGTTGGTCGAGCGACTGCTCGCCCGCGAGGACACCGAGAAGGTCGTGATCTGCGACATCCGGCCACCGCGCACCTACCGCCCGAAGACCGAGTTCCAGCACCTGGACGTCAGGGATCGCTCGCGGGCCACCGACATCCTCAAGCGCGAGCAACCGGACGCCCTAGTGCATCTGGCCTTTGTGCTCAACCCGATGCACGACGAGCGCGCGATGTACGACATCGACGTGAACGGCTGCCAGAACGTGCTGGAAGCGGCGTCGGAGGCGGGTACGAGCCAGGTGCTCGTGACCTCGTCGACCACCGCCTACGGCGCCTTCGCCGACAACCCGGTGCCGCTCACCGAGGAGGATCCCGTGCGGGGGGTCGCGAACTTCGAGTACGCGCGCGACAAGTCTGAGTCCGATCGCCTCTGCCAGCTCTGGGCGCTCCGGCACCCCGATCGGACGATGACAATCGTGCGCCCGTGCATCGTGTTCGGCCCCACCGTCGACAACTACATCGTGCGCCTGTGGACCAAGCAGCCCTTCCAGGCCGACTTCGGCGGCGCGGACCCTCCGTTCCAGCTCGTGCACGAGGACGACCTGGTCGAGGCCGTGGTCGGGCTGCTCGACGGCCGCCACGCCGGCGCCTTCAACGTGACCGGAGACGGGCTCATGACCCTGCGGGAGTGCGCCGACATGATCGGGCTCAAGCGTCGGCGGGTGCACGAGGGGGCGTACCGGAAGTTCGCGGGGCTGATGTGGAACCTGCGGCTGGCCGAGACGCCCGCCGGCAACATCGATTTCGCGATCCACCCCTGGGTGGCCTCGAACGAGAAGGTGAAGCAGACGCTCGGCTGGACCCCGCGCCACTCGACCCGCGAGACGTTCGAGATCACGATGCGCACGAGAGGCGTGCTCGGGGGCGACGAGTCCGCCGGACTGCCGCAGGTGGGAGTGCCGGTCGGGGCCTGAGGCCGCGGCCACGGCTGGGCCTACCTCCCGCTCAGGCCAGCGGGTTCTCCCAGCTCACACCTGCGAAGCGTGCGAAATCCCCGTCGGTCGTGCACACGCGCAGGCCGTGCTCGATGGCCAGGGCGGCTATGTGCATGTCGGGCACAAGTCGCGAAGCAGATTCGCGCCCGAGCAGCTCGCCGAGTACCTCAGTGTGGCGGGGCGTGGGAAGAGGGACCCAGGCCACCGGCTGTTCGAGCCATGAGGTCGCGCGCTGCCACGCGTCGGCGAGCGGAAGCGGCCGTCGGTAGACGCGCGGGTTGCTGATCAGCCGGAGGAAAGCAAGGATGGAGGGCCAGGGCAGGCCGACTCGCGTGGTGCCGCTCAGTCGCTCGTCGAGCCAGTCTCTCGCGGCGTCGTGCCGAGGAGACTCGTCGGCTACCGCGTAGAGGAGGATGTTGGCGTCGACCAAGATCAAGCGGCGGTTTCGCCCTCGGCAAGCTCCAGGGCCGCGGTCACGTCGTCCACGCTGTCGATCAGGAGCGCGCCTACCGATGCCGGCTGCGTCCGAAACTTGGGTCGGGCGTCCGTGGGCTTCTCGTCGGCGCTCAGCAGGCCGAGCCTCAGCAGGTGGTTGACCTGGTGCTTGAAGGACTCGCCGTGCTCTCGCCGTCGCTCGAGCTCGGACGCCACGTCTGGATCCAGCGTGAGCGTGGTTCGCATGAATCAGAGCATAGATCAGATGATGTATTGATGTCTAAGGTGCCGACGCCGCACACTGGGCCGGCTCCCGACGCCCGACCGCACGCTGATACGCTCGTCGCCTTCACGGGGCCGTTAGCTCAGTTGGGAGAGCACCAGCTCGACAAGCTGGGGGTCACTGGTTCGAGCCCAGTACGGCCCATCACCTCACCCGACCCGACCCGCTCCACGGCAGCGGCGCGATCACGACCCCCGAAAGACTTGAGCCATCGCGGCGCGTCCTGGGACGTTCGTCCGTTTCGCGCCGCAAACCCACAACTTCGGCTGGAACGTGCCGTTCTACCCCATGAGGCAACCGCCTCGTAGACAAAGGCAACGCCACCGTGAGGTGGCTGCGCAAAGCCAGGGGTCTCGACAGGCGAGACAGCCCAGCTACCGAAAGGAACCACCATGAGGATCATGAAGAACGCAGCCGCAATGGCCGCCCTCGTAGCGCTCGCCGCGGCGCCCGCCGCCGGCGCCGCACAGCCCGATCACGCCAAGGCCAACGGCAAGCGTTGCCAGGGCGTGAGCAAGAAGCACGTCGAGGGCGAGAAGGGCACTCCCTTCAGCCAGTGCGTCAAGGCGAACAAGAAGGCGAAGAAGGTAAAGCCGGCGCCCGCGCCGACCGAGCCCGCGACGACCGAGCCCGCTCCGACCGAGCCTGCGCCCACAGAGCCCGCGCCGACTGATCCCGCGCCGGTCTCCT
>JAABUN010008103.1_pt1 | contig 10929 bp, 6 predicted proteins | sample 5559311 | NCBI WGS metagenome assembly JAABUN01 (sample SAMN10711877, study PRJNA513370) | rock metagenome | isolation source: Antarctica rocks | place: Antarctica: Victoria Land, Siegfried Peak sud | reverse complement strand
GCCACGACGGTCGCCACCGCGCAGCTCAACCGGCGTGCCAAGCCCTGGGTCTGGGGCCGACCGCCCAAGCCCCATCGCCACCTCCGGCGGCTTTTGGTGTACCGTATTTGAGGAACGATGCACTAGGATCGCTGCGAGGTATTGCCGTCGGATAGGTCTTGCGCCAACAACGAACTTAGCTCTGCGCCGCTTCGGCGTACAATAGCCTTTGTGCCGCCCGCACACCGCTGGCGCGGCACTGCGATGAGGCTCGCAGGTGTCGTAGCGATGGCCCGTCGGATACCGGCTGATTGCTTCTACTCTGCGCTTCGTTGTGCGAGTAGAGGCTTTTCCTTTTGTCGCCAAGGTGGCGGGGGAGGGCGCGGGTGGCGCAAACCTATCTCTTGATCGCGCTCGGTGGGGCGATGGGGGCGAATGCGCGTTTCGTCGCCGCGTCGCTGGCCGCGTCGCGCTGGGGGACACGATTGCCGTGGGGGACGCTGCTGATCAATGTCACCGGCAGCTTTTTGCTCGGCCTCTTCCTCGTGGTGCCCGCACTCGGCACCGGCAGTGGTCGTGCCCTGCTGGCAACCGGCTTCTGCGGCGGTTATACCACCTTTTCAACGTTCGCTTTCGAGACAGCCGCGCTCGCCGAAGAGGGGGAGCGTCGTTTTGCCGTGGCGAATGCGCTGGTCAGCGTCGGACTCTGCCTGCTCGCCGCTTTCGGCGGCGGTGTGCTCGGTTCGCTGGTGGGGAGGTAGCGCCATGAGCGGTGAGGCGCGCGACAACGATGGTGCCATGAGCCGGGGCGGTGAGCGTTTCGTCCCTGACGAGACGATTGCCGAGGCTGAGTTGGCGACGCTGCCGGGGGGAATACCGCCGTCGGGTTGGTGGGGGCTGCTGGCACCTTATTTGGTGGTCAGTGCGGGTGGTGCGTTGGGGGCCAATTTGCGTTATCTCGTCGGCCTCTGGGTGGCGGCGCGCTGGCCGGGCGTCTTCCCTTGGGGCACGCTGCTGATCAACCTGACGGGGAGTTTGCTGCTAGGGGCGCTGCTGACGCTGCTCGCCGCGCGCCGCCCTGAGCCACGGTTGTTGCGCCTGTTCCTCGCCACCGGTTTGCTCGGTGCCTACACGACCTTCTCGACGTTCAGCGCCGAAACGGTCGCGCTCGCCGATACCGGGCACCGCGAGCTCGCCGTAATGTACGTCCTGCTCAGCGTTGGCGGCGGCTATGGGGCGGCGCGAGTCGGCATGGCCTATACACGTTGGCAGACTCGGGTCGCTCGTGTTTGAGCAGCGCGGTTTGTTGGGCCTGATGATGAGGGTAGTGCCGCACTCGGTGTACACGTCACCGGCCTGGTCGCGTATTTCCCGCGTTTGGCGGCGGATGATAGCGCGGGTGCCGTTGCTGACCGGGCGGGGCGGGGCACCGACCCTACCAACGCCAGCGCTATTTGTGGGCGGGTGCCTACTTTGGTGTTGGGGTGATGGACCGGAAATAATACTCGCCGTTGATATATTGACATAAATCTGTCTGGCGTTGTGAACGCATACGCCGTCAGGCAAGGTCAGGCGTTGCCAGCAGTGTCCCCGAACCATGCCGCCACCCGTTCTGTCAGTTCCGGCTGAACCCGCGCGAACTGCGCGTGGCGGTGCCCGTTGGCCCCCGAGGGGTGGGGGAGTCCGATCAGACAGCGTGCGGGATCGAGCGTGTCGGCGGCGACGAGGGTGTCGAGCGCATCGGAGGCGCATTTGCCGAGCGAGACGATGATCGCCGCCGGCACCGCGCGTAGCTCCGGCAGCATGACTTCCCAGAGATACCGACGCAGGAGGGGATTGCTGCGTACCGGTGGGGTGTGGCCGGTCCAGTCTGCGCCGTTGATGAAGACCGGGTGCCGCACGACCGCTGAGGTTTGCAGGAGATCCGACCGCTCGGCATAGAGCGACGCGCTCGCCGGGATTCCCAGCGCCTGCGGGATCCCGACTCCGTCGAGGATCGTCAGCAGGAAGCGGCGGATCGGCCCCGCAAAACTCGCCTGATATTTGACGCGCGCACAGATCGCCGCGTAGTCGGTGTCGCCCGCCAGCAGGGCATCGCGCGAGGCGCGCAAGGCGATCTCCATCTGCCGGAACCCTGGCGTGATCCCGACCAGCACCACCTTGGCCTGTGGGTTGACGTAGTCGAATGGCGCGTAATAGATTGCCAGCCGCCCGGCCTGATGGAGCAAAAACTCCGGCCCCTGTAGCTGCTCGCGCGTCAGGCGTTCGGCTGCGGGCAAGGCGGCGATCTGCGGAGCGAATGTCGCGAAGAGTTCCGCCGCGCTGCTGGTCAAAGCGCGTTCGTTAACGTTCCTCGGCTCGCCGCTACCGCGCCCGCTGGCCGCCATCGCTGCGTCTCCCCTGCTCCGTTGCATCGTCGTTGCGGCGGCTATGCCGACCTGCGCCGAAGGGTATTCAGTCGCGGGACACTCTACCAAACCGTATAGCGGGGCAATTGGGCGCTGCTCGCGCTGCTGTGCGGCGGTGCCGCTCACGGCATATGCGTGGGGGTGACAAAATCACGCTTGGTACGCGGTCGCTCACCTGCAATCGTTGGGCGCGAGGTGTAGCCCGATCGCTTCGGCGGGGATCGGGCGGGCGAAATAATAACCCTGGGCCAGATTACAGCCGAGCACGCGTAACCGGTCGGCCTGTTGCACCGTCTCGACCCCCTCGGCGATCACCAGGAGCCCGAGCGTGTGGGACAGCGCGATGATCGCCTCGATGATCGCCGCATCGGCTGTATCAGCCGCCAGATCATCGATGAACGACTTATCGATCTTCAGCGCATCGACCGGCAGGCGCTTGAGATAGGCGAGCGAGGAATAGCCGGTCCCGAAATCATCAATGGCAACGTGTACGCCCAGTGCCCGGAGCGCCGTTAATGTCGCGACGGTCGCCTCGGCATCGCGCATCGCCAGGCTCTCGGTGATCTCGAGGCGCAGCCACGATGGCGCAAGCCCCACCTTTTCCACGGCGGCGGCTACCTCGTCGAGCAGCGCCGCGTGTTGGAATTCCCGTGCGGTCAGATTTATCGCCACCGCTACTGGCGTGCCTGCCACCTGCCAGGCCCGTGCCTGACGGCACGCTTCATGCAGCACCCAACGCCCTAGCGGCACGATCAGACCATTCTCTTCGGCCAGCGGGATGAACTCTCCGGGCGAGATGAGCCCGCGTGTGGGGTGTTGCCAGCGCACGAGCGCCTCGACCGTGACGATACGACCGGTGGCGAGATCGACGATCGGCTGATAATGCAGCACGAATTCGTTGCGTTCGCGCGCGACATGAAGTTCCCGCTCCAGCGCAACGCGGGCCAACAGGGCGGCTTGCATCGTGGGGTCGAAAATGGCGTGGTCGCCCCCGCCAGACGCCTTCGCGCGATACATAGCGATATCCGCATCGCGTAACAGTTCCTCCGCGCGCTCGTGCCCAGGGCCGCTAATGACGATACCGACGCTCGTCGCGACGCGAACTTCCTGGTCATTAATCGCCAGGGGGGGCGCAATAGCGGCCGCGATTTGTTCCGCCGCTCGTGCCGCTTCGCCGATCTCCGCGACATCTTCCAGGAGTGCGACGAACTCGTCGCCGCCTAAGCGTGCCAGGGTGTCCTGCTCCCGCAGGGCGGCGCGCAGTCGGGCGGCGACGGCGACCAGCAATTGATCGCCCGCCGCATGGCCGAGGGTATCGTTGACCTCCTTGAAGCGGTCGAGGTCGAGAAAGAGAATCGCGCAAGCGGTGTTATCGCGCCGCGCCCGGGCGAGGGCTTGGCCGAGGCGGTCAAGGAGCAAAGTGCGATTTGGTAACCCGGTCAGCGGATCATGGGTCGCCTGGTAGGTCAGCTGCGCCTCGAGCGCCTTCCGTTCGGTGATATCGCGCACGATCCCGACGCGGCGTACCGGCTGACCCACGGCGTCGAGTACGACTTCCGCGCGTTGATGGACGATTCGTACCTCGCCATCGGGCCGCACGATCCGGTGGGCGAGATCGTAGGTCGTGCCTTGCGCTTGTAAGGTGGCCTGCGCCTGTTGGACGCGGTCGCGATCCTCCGGGTGGACCGCTGCCAGCACATCCTGTGGCGTTGGCGTGAAGGCCCCAGGCGGGTATCCGACGATGCGGAATACCTCGTCCGAACAGGTGAGTCGGTCGGTGGCGTAGTCGTATTCCCAACTTCCCAGATGGGCGATCCGCTGGGCCTCGGCGAGGCTGGCTTCGCTCGCGCGTAGTGCGGCCTCTGCGGCTTTGCGCGCGGCGACATCCTCCGCGTGCATCACCACCTGATCGGGCGGGACATAGACGTAGGTGACGATGAACTCCCGCATGGTGTCGCCCTCGGGGGCGGGATAACGAAGCTCGTGGCTGAAGGTGGTCTGCGCGGTGAAGCAGCGATCCAGATTCTCCCGTACCTCCGGTAACGCCGCGTAGATGACGCTGGCGGTTAATCCCAGAGACCTTGCCATGAACCGTTCGGAGAACCTTTTGGCTGCGGCGTTGTAGTCGGTGAAGATGAAATCGCCGTCGAAGTGGCGCCAGGTGTAGGTCAGCAACGGGAACGCCTGATACTGCGCCTCCAGGCGGGCCTCCCGCTCCCGCAGGGCGATCTCCGTCATGGCGGCCGCCGTGAAATCGCGCAGGAGGGCGAGTTCATCGATACTCCAGATGCGCGGCACGGAGTCGATGACACAGAAACTGCCGAGCACCTGGCCCTCTGGCGTGACGAGCGGCATACCGGCGTAGGCGACGACCCCCAGGTCCACGATGGCCGCGTTGTCCTGCACGAGGGGATCTCTGCGGGCATCTTCGATGATCAAAGGCATATTGGAGGCGACGACGTGTTGGCAGAACGAGTGGGAGAGCGGCATCTGGCGAGCCGTGCACCAGGGCTCGGCGAGCCCAACGCCACTCTTGAAGAACTCCCGCTCGGCATCCACGAGCGAGACCAGGGCGACCGGAACCTGTATCGTCCGGGCCGCCAGCCGCGTCAGGCGATCGAAGGCTTCTTCTGCCGGAGTATCCAGCAGTGTTAGCGTGTGCAGCGCAGCAAGGCGGGTCGGATCGGTGACGGCAAGGAGTTCCGAATCGGCGTATACCTTGTAGTTCGCGCCGGGTGCGCCGGACAAGGGGGGAGATACCGTCAACGCGCGCTCCTCTTGCTGGACGTTGCTTCCCGCTACCAGGCCGCGCCACCCGACTACGACCGCACGCGAGATGGGGCGTAGTTCGGGTTACATGGCGCTCGCGGGGCACCCTATTTTCTCCATCGGAGTATGTACGATGCCGATATGGATGACTACCGCCCATTAGTCCCGGCTCGGATGAGTACAAGACCCACGACCCCGGCCGGATTCCCCCGGTCGTAGACCCGGCGCTGCTACAGTGCGGGCGCGGCGTTCTCCCGCCGAGATAATTCTTCACCGAGGGATTGCCTGCGCTCAGGCTTCGTCGATTCGATGGCCCGCAGTGCGTAAGGCATCGGTCGCGCTGGCGAGGTCGGGGGTTTTGACCAGCACGTAATCGGTGTCGAAGGTGGAGAGGGCGAAGATCGGGATGCTGGCCGCCGCGAGCGGGGCGAGGACGGCGGCGAGGACGCCGGTCATGTCGAACGGGAAGGGTCCGGTCAGGCGTAGCAGGCACCAGTCGCGCTCGGCCTGGACCCCTTCCGGCACCAGTTGCGCGGGGCAGACGACCGACAACTCGTCGTCGGTGCGGGTCAGCGAGTACCAGTGGCCGGCGAACGCCCAGGTCGGGATCGTCGCCGACTCGGGCGAGAGGCGGCAGACCGCAAATTCGCCCGCGAGGATGGTGAGATGGAGGTGTCGCGCGCCGGTGCCGGTCATCCCTCGTCCCTTTCCCCGCGCAGGCGGGCTCTTGCTTGCCGTGTCGATCGCCTTTTGTTCTCCGCAGAGTCTACAAGTTGTTTCGATCCGTGACAATCCCGACCCCGCAAAACTTTTCCCGCGACTGTGCATTGCTCCCGATAACAACGGACGACAGCGCCTTGCCGTCGTACCTGCGGCCAATGGAGCAAGCAATCTGGGAAAGGTAGGCAGGCTATGGATGCACGGCACGAAGCGCACGCGAGTGAGACGGAGCGGAACCCTCAAACGCCAGCGGCAACGGATGAAACGGTAATCACCACAACGAATACATCACGCCCAACCAGCCTGAATCGCCGCACCTTCATCACCGGTGCGACCGCCACCCTCCTCGTCCTCGGCACCGGTGCCCTCGCGGTCGCGGCGCGGCGCGGCGGCGTTGGTGGCCCAGGTGTGCCGGATGTGCCACCCCTCGTGCCGCCGACCGCGACCGCGACCGGCACCGGCGGCATCGCCGTGGCCCCGACGGTCGTGCCAACCGCGACGCCGCGGGTGAGCGAAGCGGCGAGCAGCTACGTGGCGACCGCCCCGCGTACCCTGCGCTCGGGGGGCGTGGAGACGATCGCTTTTACCCTGGCGAACGGCGACCGTCCCACGACCACGAAAGTCGCGGTTGCCTTGATTAAAGACGGCAAGACGGTGGCGAGCGGCGAGGAGTGGGTCAGCGGGCGCGGCAGCGTGCCGCTCGGTCTGCCGAATCTGGCGGCGGGCGACTACACCTTGCGGGTCAGCGGTCGGGGGTTCGCCGACGAAGGGGCGGTGCGGGTCGAGGCGGGGGCGATCCTTTTCCTGGAATCCGACAAGCCGATCTACAAGCCCGGCGAGACGGTACGCCTGCGCGTGCTGTCGCTGAACAGCGCGCTGCGCCCGGTCGCGGGGCAGGCGACGGTCGAGGCGGCCGATGCCAAGGGACTGAAGATCTTCCGCAAGATCGTCGCGGTCGATGAGTGGGGGATGGCGACCCTCGAACTGCCGCTGTCGACCGAACCGAACCTCGGCGTCTGGAAACTGCGCGCCACGACCGGGACCGGTGCTGGCGCGAGCGGCACCCAGCTCGACATCCGCGTGGAGCGATACGCCCTGCCGAAGTACGAAGTCAAAGTGACGCTGCCGAAGCCGTGGGCACTCGTCACCGAAACGATCACCGGGACGATCGGCGCGGAATATTCATTCGGCAAGCCGGTGAAGGGCGAGGCGATGATCGTTGCGCTGCGCTATCAGGGGGCGTGGCAGGAATATGCCCGCCTGACCCGCCCGGTCGATGGGACCGCGACGTTCGAGATTCCGGCAGCTCGTTACAGCGCCGGATCACCGGGTAACGGCGGCGCCGGCGCGGTGCGCCTCGATGTGACGGTGCGCGAGGCGGCAACCGACTACGAAGAAAAGAGCAGCACGCTGGTGACGATCGTCGCCGCGCCGGTGACGGTGCGCCTGATCCCCGAGGGTAGCTCGTTCAAGCCGGGGCTGCCGCTGGGGATGCTGGTCGTCGCGGCGGGGCCGGATGGCAAAGCTGCCGAGGTCGATGTGGCGTTGACGCTGAACTACCAGGACGCCGATTTTAAGCGCCTGCCGAGCGAGACGCGCCAGGTGACGACAAAGAACGGCGTTGCCACGCTGACCGTCACACCGCCGGATGGCGCGGTGGTCCTCTCCGCCGCGAGCAGTTTCACGGCGCGCGGCGCGAGCGGCAAACTGAGCGGTACGCCGCTGACCCTGCGCGCTTCCTACTCCCCGACCGGTGCTTTCTTGCGGGTCGAGCAACTGACGCAGGGGGCCTTGAGTGTCGGCGGGCAGGCGCGATTCCGCGTGACGGCGACGAAAGAGGCGAAATCGTTCTATTACGAGATCATATCGCGCGGCAAGGTCGTCTACTCCGACATGGCGCGCGACAGCGAGATCGTGGTCAACCTCGACCCGGTGCTGGCCCCGCAGTCGAAGTTGGTCGTCTACCAGATCTTGCCCGATGGCGAGGTCGCGGCCGATTGGGTCGGCTTCGCGGTCGAGGGCGCGCTGCCGCAGCGGGTGACCATCAGCGCAGAGCGTGAGGAGGTCATGCCGGGGGATGAGGTCGGGGTGACGGTGCAGACCGAGGGCGCGGCGCGGGTCGGGCTGGCGGCGGTCGACCGCGCGGTCTTCATCCTGGCCGAAAATCGGCTGAACCTGCGCGCCGTCTTCGATGAGATCGAGCGGCTCTATGGCACGCCGCAAGCCGAGGCGCACGTCGAGCAGAACGCGCCCGGTGGGCCGGTGCCGCTGCCCGCCCCGGTCGATGGCGCGAACGGTGCCGTCGCGCCGCGTGTCGCCGTGGCTCCGGCCACCGCGCCCACGTCAACGATCAGCCCCGGTGCGAAAGAAGCGTTTGCGGGGGCCGGGTTGGTGGTGCTGACGAATCGCAAGGTTCCGGCGGGCAAGGCGTTGCAGGTGGCGCGCGAGGTGGATAATGGTGCGGTGCGTCAGGCCGCCGGGGCGGGGGCACCAGCCGCCAGTTCGGCCCCGGCGCTGGCCGTCCCCGCCGCGACACAGGCCGCAGCCGCAGCCGCCCCGACGGAGGCGGGCGCGCTGGCCGAGCCCGCGCGGGTACGCCAGTTCTTCCCCGAAACATGGGTCTGGTCCGACCTGACGACCAACCCGAGCGGCAAAGCAACGCAGCGCCTGACCGCGCCGGATAGTATCACGACCTGGAATTTCCGCGCGGTTGCCCTCTCGAAAGACAAGGGGCTGGGGATCGGCGAGACGACCCTGCGGGTCTTCCAGCCGTTCTTCGTCACCGTCGATCTGCCGTACTCGGCGATTCGCGGCGAGGAGTTCCCGGTGCGCGTCGCCCTCTACAACTACGATACGACCGCGCAGGAATTTACTGTCGAACTCGCCGCCGCCGATTGGTTCACCGCCCTCGATGGGCGCTCGCGCACGGTGACGGTCGAGCCACAGGCAGTCGGTGCGGCGAGCTTCACCATCCGCCCGACCGGGCTCGACGTCGGCAAGCTGCAACTCGCCGCACGGGGACGCACCCGCGCCGACGCGATCATCAAGGAGTTGATCGTCGAGCCGGAAGGGGTCGGGCGCGAGCGGATCGAAAATCTGATCCTTGCGGCGGGCACGCCGCGCAGCCTCGAACTCGCCGCGCCGGAGGGCGCCATCGCCGGGTCGCCGCGCACGAGCGTCGCGATCACCGGCAGCCTGCTGAGTCAGACGATCGAGGGGCTGGACAGTCTGTTGCAGATGCCGTATGGCTGCGGCGAGCAGAATATGCTCCTCTTCGCGCCGGATGTCTACATCGCCCGCTATCTCCGCGAGACGCAGCAGGCGAAGCCGGAGATCATGGCGAAGGCAGAACTGCTGATGCTGACCGGCTACCAGCGCGAACTGACCTACCGGCGCACCGACGGCTCCTACTCCGCGTTCGGGCAGCGGGACAAGAGCGGCAGCCTCTGGCTGACGGCCTTTGTCCTCAAGACGTTCGCGCAGGCGAGCGACCTGATCTACATCGATGAGACGGTGCAGCGGGCCTCGCGAGACTGGATCCGTGGCGTGCAAAAGGCCGATGGCTCGTTCGAGCAGGTCGGCTTCGTCCACCACGAGGCGATGATGGGTGGGGTCCAGGGGAAGACGGCGCTGACCGCCTACGTGGCGATCGCGCTGCGCGAGGCGGGCGACGACGCGACCTCGGCGAAGGCGGTCGGCTGGCTGGAAGGGCAGTTGGCGGTGATCGCCGATCCCTATGCGCTGGCGATCACGGCCTATGTGCTCGGGCTGGCAAAGAGCGCACGGGCCGGGGCGGCGCGCGACCAACTGCTGAAGCTGGCGCGGCAGACCGACGAGGGGCTGTCCTGGGGTGACGATCCGCAGCCGGTGCCGCTGGCGACGCCGACCGCCAATGGCGCGGCCTCACCGGTCATGCCGCGCCCCAACGATCGCGGGCGTAGCGCGGCGACCGAGACGACCGCTTACGCCACCCTGGCGCTGCTGATCGGTGGCGACAACCTCAACGCCGGGCGGGCGATCCGCTGGCTCGCGGGGCGGCGCGGGGCGAAGGGCGGCTTCGGCTCGACGCAGGATACGGTCGTGGCCCTGCAAGCGCTGACGACCGCCGCAACCGCCTCGCGCGCCGACATCGACGCGACCGTGACCCTGATCGCTGGGAGCTTCCGCAAGGAGGTGCTGATCACGCCGGAGAACGCCGACGTGGTGCAGATCATCGACTTGCCGGGCGACAACGCCGCGCTGAGCCTCGAAACGCGCGGGTCGGGGCAGCCGGTCGTGCAGGTGGTGCAGCGCTTCAATCTGCCGGCGGCGGAAGTCGCGGCGAACTCGGCCTTCGCGCTCGATGTCCGGTACGGCGCGGAGGAGGTCGCGACGAACGATCTGCTCAACGTCACCGCGACGGTGCGTTATACGCCGCCGACGCTGCAACTGGCCGGGATGGTGGTCCTCGATGTGGCCGTGCCTACCGGCTTCACGCCGGAAACGTCGTCGCTGGAGGCGCTGGCGAAGCGGATGCCCAAGCTGAAGCGCTGGGACATCGCCGGGCGCAAAGTCATCTTCTACATCGATGAGATGAACCCGGACGAGTCGCTGACCCTCGCCTTCCAGGCCCGCGCCCTCTACCCGGTGCGCGCCCAGGCGGTCGCCTCGCAAGCCTACGCCTACTACCGCCCCGAGTGGCGCGGTGAGAGCCTGGGCGGCAAGGTGGTGGTGCGGACGCGAGAGTAGGCGTCCGTAGCTATACTCTTCGTCCATGCCCTGAGTTCATCGCTCGGGGTATGGGCATGAGTTATTCCTTTGACTGGTTTTGATGATGTACGTACATTTAGGAAAGGGTATCCTTTTAGCCAAACCTTTGATCGGATCGTGTTGTCGGGCGAGTTTTGCGCTACGGGTGGAACGCCCAGATGAGTTGTGGAACGACGATGGTTTTGCTAGGTTCTGTTGACGAGTTATTTGAGCCAGATGGTGATGCTGGGGAAGTGGACGAAGGCGAGGAAGCGGCGGGCGTACTTGTCGTAGCGGGTGGCGACGCGGCGGAAGTGCTTCAGCT
>JAABUN010008102.1_pt1 | contig 10932 bp, 10 predicted proteins | sample 5559311 | NCBI WGS metagenome assembly JAABUN01 (sample SAMN10711877, study PRJNA513370) | rock metagenome | isolation source: Antarctica rocks | place: Antarctica: Victoria Land, Siegfried Peak sud | reverse complement strand
AAGGGTGCTCAGCATATGCTCAACTTAAGAGTTGTGAGAAAAAATAATGATTGGAATAAAATCATTCAACTAACAAAAGCAACTTGCAAAGCCGCTGCTTAGCTGCGACAATTTGAAATGCACCCTATTTATACAACTTTCCTTCACTGGCTTTAATTGTTGCTATAATTACCAGTACCAGCGCTGCTATGCCTACCAGCCATGTTAATAATATACCAATGATGGTAATAAAGAGTACAATAACAATGATCGTTACCGTTATCTGGAAGTTAAGTGATTCTTTAGCATGAAATGTTACATACTTCGATTCGTCTTTCTTTATCAAATAAATTATTAACGGTGCAATTATTGGGGCAACAAAAGTTAGAATGTGAGCAAGGATTGCAAATGTTCTTTCATCGCTTGTTGGTACATAATCAGAAGGGGTTTCGGTACCGATGTAAGAGTTTTGTTCCATAAGATTTTTTTAAGGCATAAAATAAATCAATCCTTTTTACATTTCATAATTCTTGCATTCAGAATACCTGATATTCTTTATAAATGTTGAACAAACTCTGGCAGCATTTAAGAAACTACATTACTTCTACTGCCTCGTTGTTCTTCACAACCTGCTTATGCATGTGTTGTAAAAAGCTATGCAGTTCTTTCATTTTTTTTACATTATCCACTACGAGTAAAAACATTTTACCTGTTTGTTTTAACCTCGCTTTGTTTGTTCCGCTTTGCAAAAAGGTTAATACATTTTTAAAAAGCCCGGATTCAAAATAGGGAGAATCAGGGCGGTTGATGAAATAGCAACGTACAGTATTATCCTTTAAACTTATTTTTTCAAAGCCTAACTCCACTCCTAATTTCCGGCAACGTACGGTTGTAAATAAGTCTTCAACAGGTTGCGGTATAGGGCCAAACCGGTCGAGCATTTCTGCCTTAAAATCATCTAACTCGTTATCCGTATCACAATTATCCAACCTTGTATATAACGATAAACGTTCGGTTATGCTGTTAACGTAACTATCGGGTATTAATATTTCGAGGTCTGTATCAATGGTACAATCGCTTACAAAATCATCCTGCTTTTGAATTTCTTCTTTAAAAAGATCTTTAAACCTGCTGCGCTTTAGTTCGCGAATGGCTTCATCCAAAATTTTCTGGTACATTTCAAAACCAATCTCTGCCATAAAACCGCTTTGCTCGCCGCCCAGCATGTTACCTGCACCACGAATATCCAAATCGCGCATCGCTATCTGGAAACCGCTGCCAAGCTCGCTGTGCTGTTCTAAAGTTTGCAGGCGTTTACGGCTATCGTTTGGCAAAGTACTTAACGAAGGCGCAAGCAAATAACAAAATGCTTTTTTGTTACTGCGGCCAACACGTCCGCGCAACTGGTGCAAATCGCTTAAGCCAAAGTGATGCGCATTGTTAACAATAATAGTGTTTACGTTGGGAATGTCAACACCGCTTTCAACAATATTGGTGCAAACGAGCACATCATATTTTTTATCAATGAAGTCGAGTATCCGTTCTTCGAGTTCGTGACCTTCTAATTGACCATGAGCAAAACCAACGCTAAGATCGGGACATAAGCCTTGTATCAAACCAGCCATTTCACCCAATCCCTGCACACGGTTATGAATAAAGAAAACCTGTCCACCTCTTTCCGCCTCGTAATAAATAGCATCGCGAATAAAGTCTTCGTTAAACACATGTAGTTCTGTTTGTATTGGCTGGCGGTTAGGCGGCGGTGTATTGATGATGCTTAAATCCCGTGCACCCATTAAACTAAACTGCAACGTACGCGGAATGGGCGTGGCTGTAAGGGTTAAGCAATCAACATTTGTTTTAAGTGTTTTCAGTTTTTCTTTTGAGCCTACGCCAAACTTTTGCTCTTCATCAATTATCATAATGCCGAGGTCTTTAAACTTAACCTCTTTACCAAGCAGTGCATGTGTGCCGATGATAATATCAACTTTGCCTTCTTCTAAGTTCTTTAAAGTTTCCTTCTTTTCCTTTGCTGACTTAAAGCGGTTTACATAATCCACTGTAACCGGCAAATCTTTTAAGCGATCCTGAAAAGTTTTATAGTGCTGAAAGGCAAGAATGGTAGTTGGAACAAGCACTGCTACCTGCTTTCCATCAATGCACGCTTTAAACGCAGCACGGATTGCCACTTCAGTTTTACCAAAACCTACATCGCCGCAAACGAGCCTGTCCATAGGCGAAGGACTTTCCATGTCTTTCTTTACGTCGGCAGTTGCCTTGCTTTGGTCGGGCGTATCTTCATAAATGAACGAGGCTTCCAACTCAGTTTGCATGTAATTATCAGGGGAGAATGCAAAGCCTTGCTGCGCTTTTCGCTCAGCATATAATTGTATAAGATCGAAGGCAATTTCTTTAACCCTGGTCTTGGTTTTTTCCTTCAGCTTAGACCATGCATCGCTTCCGATTTTATTAATCTTAGGCACGCTTCCTTCTTTGCCTGTGTACTTGCTAACTTTATGAAGAGAATTTATATTTACATATAATATGTCGCCATCTTTATAAATAATTCTTATGGCTTCCTGCAACCTGCCATTTACTTCAATTTTTTGTAAGCCACTGTAAGTGCCCACACCATGATCTATATGCGTAACATAATCCCCCGGCTGCAACTCTCTTAAGGTGCGAAGTGTAAGAGCTTTATTTTTATTATATGCCTGCTTAACCTTGTATTTATGGTAGCGCTGAAATACCTGGTGATCGGTATAGCAAACAACTTTAATATCTTCATCAATAAAGCCGCGATGGATAGCTGTAGCTAACGGCGTAAAATTTATTTCGGCTTTTAAATCTTCAAATATGCTGTGAAGCCTTTCTAATTGTTTTGGGTTTTCGGCAAAAATGAATAACTCAAAACCTTTGCTTTCCCACTGCTTAAGGTCTTTTATAAGAAGGTCGAACTGGCGGTTGAAAGAGGGCTGTTCGCGGGTTTGAAAAGCCCCCTCCCAACCTCCCCCGGGGGGGGAGGAGTTTTTAAGAACTGGCGCCGCAACGCCAAATTCTACAGTATGTGTTAAAAGTATTTGCTCTTCAATTATCGTAGCTTTTACAAAATCTTCGGGCCTTACATCTTTTAGTATCTTTGTTTCGTCCTCTTCGTCGAGGTCTTGCTTTTTGTTTGTGCCTTCTTTTTGCAGTTCAAGAAAAAATTCGAGGTCTTCTTCCTGGGTTATAATTCTTTCTTTTGCAAATTGCCAGTCTTCTATCCAAACAACTGTATTGGTGGGTAAAAATTCTAATAACGATACTTTTTCGCCGCTGTTGAATTGTGTATCTATGTTTGGTATAATGCTTACCTGCATCAGCTTTCTTTCGCTCAATTGCGTTTCAGGATCGAAGATGCGGATGCTGTCAACATCGTTTCCAAATAACTCAACACGGTAAGGCTTTTCGTTGCCGAAAGAGTAAATATCAAGTATGCCTCCGCGCAATGCAAACTGCCCCGGCTCATATACAAAATCAGTACGCTCAAAACCATACATCACAAACAATTCCATCAAACCATCAAGGTTGATGGTATCGTTTGTTTTAAGTTGAATAATGTTTCCTGAAAGCGTTTTAGGCAATACTACTTTTTCAAACAAAGCCTCAGGATGAGTTACAATAATTTTTTTATTGCCTCCTGCTGATAACTTCATCAAGGCTTCGGCACGAAGCATTACATGGCTGCTGTTGAGCAACCTGAAGTTCTTGCGGTTTTTAAACGACGAAGGAAAGTAAAATAGATCTAAAGCGTTGGTAAGACTTTCGAGTGTATTATGAAAGTAAGCAGCTTCCTCAGCATCGTTTAAAATGATGAGATGATTTAAGCCAGCTGTTGCAGTATGATTAAAAATAGAAGCAACAATAAACTGGCTGCTGCTGCCCTGTAAATTTTTAAGCCATATACGCTGAGGTTGGGAGAAAGTAAGCCTGTCCGCCAAAGAAAAAAGGCGGGGGTTATTTTGAAACTTATTTAATAAATGCTGCAGGTTCATTCTCAGCTAATAACCACCAATATTGTTTTTTGTTGCATAAAATGGGTGGCAAAGATAACGCTGTAAGAGAGAAGAATAAAATGGAATATTTGTTCAGATTGGATAATTAAAAAGCGTAGTTGTTACGAGTGTCGTTATTGAAAAGAGCAAGTTGCGAAGTTATCTAAAAGGAAATGTTAGTAAGTTAAAAAACGACCAAAGCGTTAATTCCTCTTGACGACTTTCCAACTGTTTCTGAAGAGCAGGCAATAGCTATTAGATTTAGCAAATAAGCTTTTGTCTCTTAAAAATGTAGAATAACTTTATGGGCTGTTGCTTTACAAAATTCGGCGTAAAACGACTTAAACTTGATTATATGCATAAGCAGTGTTTGTTGGTGAAGAACACCAACCAAAGGCTAAAAGATGATGTACAAGTTAACGACTTAATGCTAATTGAAAGGGTAATGCAGAAACAACTGCTGACAGCGATAAAATGCACATTGTTGCAAAGTTCAGCCCTAATTTTAGCAATGTATTGTTGTGCGTTCGTGCCTCTGTGTCATTTTAAAAGTTTTGCTATTTTAATAGGTTCTCCAATACTTTTTTAGCGCTCTCATTTTTTGGATTTAGCTCAACAGATTTTTGATACATTTTAATGGCTTCCTCCTTTTTACTTACACCTTTAAGAGCTTCTGCATAACTGTCATAAACATTAAAACTACCCGGATACAGAAAGGTGTTTAATTTAAATACTTCCAAAGCTTCGGATTGATAGCCATCATTGAGCAAATCGTGACCAAGTCTGTTGAGTTCTTTTTCATCCATAAAGTAGTGTATGGAATCAGCTTTAAATTGATTAAAAATGACAGCAGCTGCATCTGCTCCCTTTTTATGAAGTGCTGCTACATAAACCTTCGATAAGGATTTTTTTTCAGTAAAAAGAGTGCCGCCATTCAATATATAAAATGCATTAACCCCTTGAGGATGTAACCCACGATGTGTTACATTATCCAAAATAACTACAGTTTGTTTTCGGGAAACATTTCGCAAAAAAAAAGTAACCATACCAGCAGCGCCACCGGAATGCCAAACTACTTTTCCACAAGCACTATCACATAATATCTCCCATCCTAATCCGTAATACGATAGTGTATTTTTCCAACCTGTTATGGCTTTTTCACCATTATTGAGCACCGTGGGAACAAAAGCTTCTTCTAATGTTTCAGGTTTAAGTAATTTACCACCATATAACGATTGGTCAAATTTTAGCATATCGCCGGTAGTGCTGATTACGCCAGTAGGCCCAAGGATTCCTCCTAATATGAAAGCATCTATATAATCACTTTTTACAGAATCGATTATTTTATATTTGTTAGGAGCATAACTCAGGAATTCATATCTCTTGGCTCTGTTCTTATCGTCTACTTTTATCAGCGGAGATTGAATATACGTATGTGTCATATCTGCGGGCCGGAATATGTATTTAGACAGATAATCCTGAAATTTCATTCCGCTTAGTTTCTCCACTAATAACGCCAGTAAACCGAAGCCGGTATTAGAATAACTATATCTTTCACCTGTTTTAAAAAGCAATCCTCTTTTGTCGTTTTTAAAAGCCAGGATTAAATCGTTAATTGTATAAATTTTTGCAGGATTATTGTGATATGGCTCTTCAAAGATTTGGTAGTCGGGCAGACCGGAAGTATGTGATAAAAGATGGCGAAGCGTAATTTGTGGCCATGGAAAATCAGGAAAATATTTAATAAAATAATCATCAAGCCTAAGCTTTCCTCTTTGCTTTAATTGTAGTATAACAACGGCAGTAAATATTTTTGAGACAGAAGCCAGGTTAAATGCAGTTTCGCCCGTGTTTAACAATTGATGTTCTGCATCAGCATATCCAAATGAATGTTGATAAATAACTTTATTTTTTTCTGTAACTACAACATTGCCGTTAAATTCATTATTCTTGACAAGGGTAGTAAAAAGACTGTCTAATCGTACTGAAGCATTCTGTGCATTTACATCAGCCTTTACTAAAAAGGAAAAAACAAGAGTTTCCAAAATTATTATCGCTTGTCTTTTATAATATCTTCTTTTATCTCTTTTCGTTTTATTAATAAATATAATTAAATGCCATTTCATACAAGGTAAATTTTTGAAACAAAAGATTGATTAATTATGTATATTTTGCAAACTATCATTTAGTTGTACACTTTCTTTAGGCCGTATCTGGGTGTTATTAGCTGAAATGGGTTTGATTTTATTTTCATTAGCCTTTTTTGGAGGTACGGCTTTTACGGTGTCTTGAAAATGTTTTTTCAAATCTGGAATTACATTTAATCTTGTGTCGGGTTTTATTTTTTTATGTGGAGTATCAGTATTTATCAATACATGTTCGTTTTTAAATGTTTCCAATTTTTTAATTGATTTAATATACCTGGCCTTTTCATTTGCCAAAATATTTGCGGATGAACCAAGATTATCATAAACTAAAACCTTGCCTTCATGAATAGATATAAAAACGGTATCTAAATTCACTGATGTATTAATTGTAAATTTCGTACCCAAATCTTTTACAATCAATTTGTTCATATCTATTATGAATGGCTTTGTACTGTCGTGTTTTATTGAAAAAGAAGCTGAACCTGTAAGTGTAATTCTCCTGTTTGTTTTATCAAATTCTTTATCAACAACCAATGTAGAATTGGGTGCAATTGTAATTTCAGAAGCATCACTTAGTTGTATTTTTTTTGATATTGTCTTCGTATTGTAAGCAATAGTATTGGATAATTTATTATAGGAATGGTTTATCAGCAAGGCGATTGTGACCAGTAATGCAACAGAAGCTGCAACACCTAAACGCCATCTTAATAATTTAAACTTTTTTAAATCTTCATACTTATTAATGTCAGTCTTAATTGTTTTCCATGCCTTTATTTTGGCATCATTTTGATTAATTATATCCGGCATTCCAAAAATTGCAGCACTATCATCAAAATAAGATTTGTTGGCAAAAGATTTTGCCTTCCAGCTTTCAAGATTTATTGCTTCCTCCGGTGTTGCTTCACCAGTAAAAAACTTGCTTAGCAATTCATCTATTTCAATATCATTTGTCATTTTGATAAAGTAATTATTATTAAAAATATTGGCAATAGTTCTTTTAATGACTCTCTTAATAACTTAAGTGCTTTACCCATATGATTTTCAACCGTCTTTTCTGAAATATTAAATTCCGCTGCTATTTCCTTATATTTTTTGTTTTCAATCCGGCTCATTCTGAATATTTTCCTACACTGCTCCGGCAATTTTGCTATTGCCATTTCAATTTTTAAATTCAATTCATATTCTTGCATCCTTTCGAAACGAACAGGTTGTATATTATTTGCAATAATTTCCTTCTTGTATTTCTCTTTAACTCCTTCATGTTTTAAAAAATCAAGGCTCGCATTATAAACGGTTTTATATAAATAAGCTCTTGCAGAAGTGTGGATATTGATAGTCTCTTTTTTTTGCCAGATGGAAATAAATACTTGTTGAACAATATCTTCCGCTTCATCCATATCCTTAACAATCGTACAGCAATATCGCAGCACGGGTATATAATACTCGTTAAAGAACTGTTCAAACTCTTTGATTTTTACTAATGGTTGGGCCAAGACAATTTTATACTTTTTAGATGATTTGAAGCAAAACTGAAAGCTTTACCATATTAAGACGATTGATTGGAGAAATACCCCTATTGGTAGGAATTAAAGTTAAAAAAATGAAAACTGGTACTCAGAACTATTGCAGATAATTTTAGAACAATAATCCCTAAGTTTCTATTCTTCCGCCTTTGCAGGGTGTGTCACGAATGAAAAGATACGTAGGATAAAGTTCTTTTCAATGTTGTATAAAAGATGGTAGCAGGCCTACCGCATACGTTTCCGCCTTTGCAAGTGTTCTTCACCTGCAAATAACATTTGTACAAAAGCTATTGGTGAAGAATACCAACAGCGGATCACCTCCTAAGCCTGTATGCCAATATTAAAAAACTTTAATGTTTTTAATGAAGCGGTAAATCTAATTTTATATAATTGTCTTCATGGCTTTTAATTAACTATGATAAATAATTTATAACACACGGTATATGAAATTTCTTGCAATAGTCATTATTTGTACTTCAATTATCAGTTTGTCTTTCTTAATGCAATCATGTAAGAAAAATTCAGGCACATCGGATGTTTTAGGAGGTGCTAAAGACACGTGGACAATCATCCAGGAAAATATACTTAACACCTCATGTGCAACAAGCGGTTGTCATGCTTCTACAGGTGATGGAACATATAGCCAGCATAACCTGGTATTATCACCGGCTGTAGCTTATGATAATCTGGTAAACGTTATATCTAAAAATGCTGCAGCAAAAACCGACGGCTTACTCAGGGTAAAGGCAGGAGATTATGAAAATAGTTTGTTGTATAAAAAAACTGATTGCCAGTCGTCCAATTCAAAGTATGGTGCGCTTATGCCATTGGGTGGGCCAAACTTAACTTTAGGTCAAATCGAATTTATTAAACAATGGATTATTAAAGGTGCACCAAAAACAGGTAGTGTTGTGGATGAATTAGTATTGTCAAATAACACAGTTTGCACACAAACCTTCACACCCATGGCTGCTCCGGGGGCTGCCGAAGGGTTTCAGCTATCTATAAATGCCTTTACCGTAAACCCTAATACAGAACGCGAAGTGTTTATAAGAAGGAACACGCCCAATACTTCCACCGTGTATGTAAATAAAATTGTTATGCAGGGCAGACCTAACAGCCATCATTTTGTTTTATATGGTTATCAGAATACAACCCTGCTGCCACCTGCAAACACAATGAGAGATTTATATAATGCAGACGGAAGTATCAACCTTACCACTTTCTCGCAAATGCAAAACCATATTTTTTTAGGCGGCGGTACAGATGTAAACACTACCTATACTTTTCCTGAAGGGGTAGCCTTAAAAGTTCCGGCAGCAACACCGCTCGATCTGAATGCACATTATTTTAATAAACAAGCCACGGCGCTAACCGGCGAAAACTATATTAATATGTATACGGTGCCGCAGGCAAATGTTGTTAAAGAAGCGCAATCCATAAATTTTGCCAATTATAACTTTTCCATTCCTGCAAATACGCGTAAAACTATTACTACTGATTATAAGTTTGACAAAGCAGTAACCGTTATTACACTTACCTCACACTTTCATAAAACAGGAGAGAAATTTCAAATAAAAATCCTCGGCGGAGCACGGAACGGCGAAGTAGTTTATGAAAATACAGATTGGGAGCATCCACTCGTAATAAACTTTACCACACCCTTACAACTTAAAGCCGGCGAAGGATTAACCAGTGTGGTAACTTACAATAATACAACCAATAAGACACTCAACTTTGGGTTTACCAGTGAAGATGAAATGAATATTATTTTTGGGTATTATTATTAAAGGATGTTTTGTTGCCTGCTTTATTCATCTCACTTTCGCCTTTACAGGGTGTTCTTCACCTGCAAACACACCTAAGCAACAAGCTGTTGGTGAGGAACACCAACAGCGGCGAGGAAGGCTTCGGCACGAAGCATTACATGGCTGCTGTTGAGCAACCTGAAGTTCTTGCGGTTTTTAAACGACGAAGGAAAGTAAAATAGATCTAAAGCGTTGGTAAGACTTTCAAGGGTATTATGAAAGTAAGCAGCTTCCTCCGCATCGTTTAAAATGATAAGATGATTTAAGCCAGCTGTTGCAGTATGATTAAAAATGGAAGCAACAATAAACTGGCTGCTGCTGCCCTGCAAATTCTTAAGCCATATACGTTGAGGTTGGAGAAAAGTAAGCCTGTCCGCCAAAGAAAAAAGGCGGGGGTTATTTTGAAACTTATCTAATAAATGCTGCAGGTTCATTCTCAGCTACTAACCACCAATATTACTAATTGTTTTATAAAATGGGTGGCAAAGATAGCGTTGTAAGGGAGAAGAATAAAATGGATGTTTGGCGAGATATAGTTACTTTAAAAAAGGATTTAGAAATGTTGAATAGAGGTTTTATTGCGCTTAATTTGCTCTTTTTAAAAAGCACAAAAGAGCAACAGAACTTTTATTTTGACTCTTTCCTTTCAAAACTTAATTCTGTTTTAAAAGTTCTGTTTCTTTTAATATTTCGCGGGATGCCTTTTCCTGCATTGTAATCATCCAACAGCTTCTCCAATCTTTTTTTTCTGAAGCGGATCCACTTAAATATTCCTATTGCCATTCTTATTATTGCCCCATAAGCTATTACGCCTAAATTTATACCCAGTAATAAACCAACAATTCCAAGGTTAGCTGTACTGTCGATAACTGCAATAAAAAGAACGAATGCGATAGTTCCGATGATACCCCACCAAACAGTTTCTTTTTTGGCCTGATGCTCTTTCCTGAAAAAGAACTCAATCAATGCCCTTGATGAGTCATCTTTACCATATTTATTTAAAAAATATTCTTTTGAATGTGGGTCTTCCTTTAAGGGCTGTTTTCTGCTAACAGCATCGTTCGAAATTTGTGCAGCAGAAAGTGACAAAGAACAAAAAAGACAAGAAATGGTAATTGCTATAAGAAAGGGTTTATAAATTATTGTAGTCGCCATATTAGTCATACAGTAGATTGAATTAAGTCCATTCAACCAATTTATATTCTTCCTATAATCAAGAGAAATATAACGCAAAACATTCACTTCATAGATACTCTCATTTCACGGCGTGCTTTATAACTTCAAAGTCGTCTTTTGATATTTCTCTAAACCCGCTAATTAGTGTCTGCAAGAAAACGCACCAATTGCCACTTTCAGCCATCTTATTTTTTATATAAGACCGTCTTAACTCATCGGTTTCATTGCAGGCACAATAGTTTTTGTCATCATATTATTTAATACT
>JAABUN010008101.1_pt1 | contig 10933 bp, 11 predicted proteins | sample 5559311 | NCBI WGS metagenome assembly JAABUN01 (sample SAMN10711877, study PRJNA513370) | rock metagenome | isolation source: Antarctica rocks | place: Antarctica: Victoria Land, Siegfried Peak sud | reverse complement strand
GGCGGACTGTCACACCCGAACGCCAAAATCAAGCCTCAGCAGTCACCGCGACACTGTGGCCACACTCAACCGGCCCCCGATGAAAGATCGAGGTTAGTGGCAATACCGTTTAGTTAGCTGGTGCGAATGATCTGGGTGTGGGGGTCGTGGAGTGGTTGTGGCCAGGTGTGGTGAGCGGCGCGTTTGACGTGCCACTTGGTGTACTTGCGTTTTACGACGCGTGGTGCCGAGCGTCGTCGCCGGGTTGGGTTCAACCTGGCCAGGAGTCGGTGGTCGAAGGTGGCTCACAGCGATGGTGCGCCGGTTCGCTCAGGTGAGTGCTGAGGGGGGAAAGAGCCCTGCTGGGAGACCGTTTGACGCACGATCCGCAGGGCTGCGGTGAAGCTGACCCGGTCCGGGTCGTGTCCGGAGTGCTCGGCGGCTTCAGACATCAGCGATCTGATCGCGTAGTGGCAGCACAGGTGACCCCAGATCTCTTGGAGGACCAGGTCGGGCGACTTCGAACGCAGCACCACCCTTGGCCCGCGTTGGTGGGTCTTGAGTTCGTCGAAGGCATTCTCGATCTCCCAGCGTTGGGAGTAGGCCGCCGCGAGTTCGGTCGCGGGTGCCTGCTCGGGATTGGTCAGCGTGGTGAACAGTCGGTAGGTCGGGACCTCGCCGTCACGCAGGCGTCCATCATCGACGGTGTAGTCGATGACCCGCACCAGCATCGGTTCGGCGTTACGAGCAGACGCAGGTGTCGTACGCCGTAGGTGCGCCAGCCAGGTGCCATCGGGAAGGTCTTCGAGGTGCTCAGGTTTCGGGCCGGCCTTGTCGGTACGGATACGCCACAACAGGTCCGCACCCGTGGCCGTTGCGGTGCGCCACAACGCATAGGAGAAGAACCCGCGGTCCGCGGTGAGCAGCATCCCCGGCTTCAGGGCCGCGGGCAGTAGCTCAGCCGCCAAGGTGGCCTCGGACTGCGCGTAGGTCCCGACTCTGGCGGCGAAGATCGCGTGCGTGCCGCACTCGGCTATCGCCAGGACCCGGGCCATCGGGAAGGCGGCCTTCTCGCCCTTGTTGACTCCCGCCCGCCCGAAGTGTTCGTCGTTGGCAGGGGTGTCGGCCACGTCCAGGCAGGTGCCGTCGACCGCGACCAGCCGACGCCCTGCCACCCATACCCCCGGCGTATCAGGGCCGCCTAGAGGCTGCGCGACCCGGTCGAACAAGTCCACCAAGGGTTGTGAGCCCAACCGCTGGCGGGCCTGGAAGATCGCCGACTTCGACGGCAACGGGTACTCCTGCGCCCACCCCGAGGCCCACGAGAGCCCATCGGTCATCTGAGCGAGCACGTCCTCATAAGACCCCTCCGAATACAACCCCATCCCGATCGCGAAGTAAGCCATCACCCGCGCCGGTAACGAACGGTGGCGCTGCTGGGTCCGCCCCGCACCCTCGATCACCTCATCAACCACATCCGGCGGGAACACCCGCGTCAACACACCCACCGACACCAGATCCGACAAGCGACGATCCGTCCCCGGCTTACGCCAACCACCACGAGGCATGCCACCAAACTACACCAGTGTCATCTTAACTGAACGGTATTGGGTCTAGACCCGCTCCATGGCGCTCATCGGAAGCGGGGCCCGGAGCGATGCGATCCCGGGCCGACGGTTCGGCCCTCCGTCGAGCGGCTGTGCAGCGGACCCTGAGCGTGACAGTTGGGGATCCGCCTGCGGGGCTCTCGAGCTGGAACGGCCCCTGCGCTGGCCCACTCGTGGGGTCAGCTTCGGTTCACCACGGTCAACAAGATGACGGCGTCCTCGATGGCCAGCAGCGAGCATCCGGGACGTCGATGAGATGGCCAGCCGCACCTTCCCAGCTGGCCTCACCGGCTTCCAGCCTGACGCGACCATGAAGCACGTGCACTGTGGCCCCGCCTGGGTTGGAGTGTTCCTCGAGCTTCCTCCCGGCGGTCAGAGCGATCATCGTTTGGCGCAACGCGTGTTGCCGACTGCCAAAGACAGTGTGAGCACTCCTCCCGCTCGTCGCAGCGGCCGCGAGCTCGAGCTGCTCGAGCTGCTCGCGCGCGAACGCAGTGAGCGCAGTGTTGGCCATGTGTTCCTCCCGGGTCAGATCGACTGTCGGTAGCCGAAGAATTCGTGGTGCTGGCTGTGGACGCCTGACCGGACGTCGGTGCCAGGTCGTATGCTGCAAGCAGTAGTGGTCCGACCCGCCCCCGGAGGACATCATGGCTGAGCCCGTTACGCATACTTCGCCGTCGCGTCAGGCTGACGCAACGGTCCGACAGCCAGACCCTGCGCCGGGTTTTTGGCTTGTGGTCCTGGGTTGCGGACTGGCCTTCCTGGCCCCGCTGGCCGGGTTCCTCGGGGGCACCATCTGGGGTGTCGACGTCAATGGTCAGGACATCGGTGCTTTGAGTTTCTGGCTGATCGGGGGGTTGGGGGTCGGCGGGATCGGGGTGCTTACCGCGTTCGCGGGCGGGATGAAGTGGATGAGGTCGCAGCACGGCAGATCGTGACGGGTCTCAAGTCAGGTCGAGGTCGGTTCCCCAACCGAATTCCCTGTTGGGGGGTTGCGTTGGTCGCTTGTCTTCAGGGTGTCCAAGAACGGCCCCACGATGTCCATTGGCAATGGGAAGACCACGGTTGAATTCTGGTCGGCCCCCAGCTCGAGCAGGGTCTGCAGGTAGCGCAGCTGCAGTGAGGCGGGATTCTGGGAGAGGATCTCGGCAGCCTGAAGCAGTTCCTCAGCGGCCTGCAACTCGCCATGTGCGTTGATGATCTTGGCTCGTCTCTCCCGCTCGGCCTCGGCCTCACGGGCCATCGCTCGTTGCATGGCTTCAGGTATCTCGACGTCCTTGATCTCCACGACCCGTACCTCCACGCCCCATGGGGCGGTCTGGGCATCGAGATTCCTGCGCAGATCCTGGTTGAGGTCATCGCGGTGGGCTAGAAGCGTGTCCAGGTCAGCCCGGCCGACCACCGAGCGCAGGCTCGTCTGGGCGATCTGGGAAGTGGCCACAGCGTGATTCTCCACGGCCATCACGGACTTGACCGGATCCACCACCCGGAACAGCACGACAGCGTTAACCCGGGCCGGCACGTTGTCCTTGGTGATCACCTCTTGCGGTGGAATGGTCAACGTCACCACGCGCAGGTCCACCCGCACCAGCTTGTCGAAGCCGCGCAACACCAACCTGACACCAGGTGTGAGCAACGGTCGCAACCGCCCGAGCCGGAAGGCGACACCGCGTTCATACTCACGCAGGACGCGCACCGACGCCAGCGCCCCGACCAGAACGACACCCAAGGCACCCACGAGGAGGAGCAGGAGCGTGCTTCCAGGACTCATGGACGCTTGAACCTGCTCCACCCTGCACGGGCGGTCGGCTCGCCGACGGTGTCCGGGGGGTGCTGGCCTGGCGAACCGCCCGTTTCGGGGCCAAAACTGCCCCACCGGGTGACGAATCGATCAGCCTCCTGCACGGGAGGCTGCTGGATCTCGACCGGTACCGGTCCCCCGAGGGTCTCGACCGGGACATGCTCAGGGAAGGCAGGTGGAGTCCTGCGCAAGTGCGACCACAACGGCAAACTAGCCAGAGCCACCAGCAGGCCCATGACCGCCAGGATCACCGTCTCGGCGGCAGGCTGTCCGATCATCGAGAACAGGGGGATGCACGTGGCCAGGACCGTGACGGCACAGGCGATGCCCCGGTGGAACCTGCCGGCCTCGGAGTATGGCCACGGGTCGACATTGCGCGAGATCTCTCGACCCTTCGCCGACGTGGTGCAGGTGTCCTTGACCGGGCAGGCGTTGCATACCAAGGGGCTGGCCCGGTAGCGCATGACCCGGTTTTCGGGATCGAACGACTGCGGCCACAACCACTGGTCCTCCGGGCAAACCCAGGCGTCGTGATCCTCGTGATACGTGAACGACCCGGTGCGCCAGTCGGCGGTGTGCCGCGCGGTTCTCCTCGCCATCAGGTCCAACCCGTAGGCCACCAGGAGCAGGAAGGCCGCGTAGCCTCCGGCCAGCCAAACCATCACGGAGACACCGCTCACGGCCGGCGTGTCCGTGGGTCCGGTGCCAGGCCGCCCGCCCCTTCGTCGCCGCCGGTGTCCGGCCTGCGGGAATCGGAGGCGTAGCGGGAGCCGGTGCTCGGCGCGGCAGCCGGTTCGAGCTCGGTGTATAGCGCCTCGATTGGTACCTCCAAGGTGGTCGCCTCCCGGGTGTGCCGGATGCCCAGCCAGGTGATCCACAGGAAGGGCAGTACGCCCCCGATGATGAGCACGTCCCCGGGCATCCGCAACCATTCAAGCACGCTGTTGCCCGGTCCGGTGATGAAGTCCAGGCTGCGCGCCTCGTAGTACCCCTCGTTGATCGAGTGGTAGAGCTGCACAATACCCAGCGGGAGCAGCGTGGCGAACATCATCCAGGCCAACCCGATGTTGAGCATCCAGAAGCAGAGCTTGGCCAGTTGGTCGGGCCATCGCTGTGGTGGGATCAGGTAGCGCAGCGCGAACAGGGCCAACCCGACGCCGAGCATCCCGTAGACACCCATCATCGCGCCGTGGGCGTGGTTGGCGGTCAGTGCCGTGCCGATTTGGTAGTAGGAAACGACGGGCAGGTTGATCAGGAAGCCGAAGACGCCGGCGCCCAAGAAGTTCCAGAAGCCCACCGCGACCAGGAACATCACCGCCCACCGGTGTGGGAAAGGCGTGCGACTGCTGGACTCCTGGCGTGAACCGAGCTGCAGAAAGCTCCACGCCTCTACCGTCAGGAAGGTCAGCGGGATGACCTCCAGCGCGGAGAAGAAGGCACCGAGGGCCATGTGCTCCACGGGGGTCCCGGAGAAGTAGAGGTGGTGCATGGTGCCGATCACCCCACCGGCGGAGTAGAGGATGACGTCGAGCAGGATGATCCCGACGGCGATCCGCTGCCGAACCACACCGAGCATGACGAAGATGTAGGCGACCATCACGGTCGTGAACAGCTCCAGGAAGTCTTCCACCCATAGGTGCACCACCCAGAACCGCCAGAACTCGGCCACCGTGAGGTGGGTGCCGGTGCTGGCCAGCATCCCCACCGCGTAGAAAGCGGGGATCGCCAGGGCAGAGTAGAAGAACAGCCACGGCATGTTGACCCGGGATTCGGTCTTCAGCCGCGCCCGGATGCCTCGGTAGATGATCGCGATCCAAAAGAAGAGCCCGATCACCAGCACGATCTGCCAGACACGGGGCAGGTCGAGGTACTCCCATTGCTGGTCGAACAGCGGCGACCCGGCTGCCCAGTCCACTCCGTGGATGGACACAAAAGAGCCGAACAGGGTGCCACCGACGACCAGGGCAAGCGCACCCAGCAGCCCGTAAGCAAGATAGTGCTGACCGCGCGGTTCGCGCCCGGAGATGAACGGGGCCAAGAAGATGCCCGCGGCCAGGAAGGAGGTAGCGGTCCAGAACAAGGACAGCTGCACGTGCCAGGTACGCGCCAGGTTGTAGGGCAGCACCCGGGCCAGGTCGATACCGAAGAAGCTGGACAGGTCGGCCCGGTAGTGCTCGACGACCCCGCCCATCAGGGCCTGCAGCAAGAAGAGGAGGGCGACCACGAAGAAGAACCAGGCGGTCGCGCGTTGGGCCGGCGTGACTTCGACCTCTCCCGGCTGACGAAATGACAGGCCAGGGGCATCCGTGCTCTGCCACCCGATGGTGCGACTCCAGCGGCCGTACACCGCGAACAGCGCCCCCGTGCCGACCAGCAGCGCGGCCAGAGACAGCACGCTCCACACAATCACGTCCGCGGTGGGACCATTGTCGACCAGCTTCTCCGGCGGCCAGTTGTTGGTGTAGGAGTAGGGCAGGCCAGGTCGCTCCGCGGCGGCCGCCCAGGCGGTCCACCCGAAGAATGCGGTGAGCTGGCGGATCTCCTGCGGGTCGGTGATGGCGTTAGGGACCAAACCGTTGCGGGTGGTCGGGTCCCCGAAGAAGTCGGCGTAGTGCTGCTGCAACTCCTCGAAGGCTCGGGCCTGGGAGTTGGTCCACTCCAGGGTCCCCGACTCCTCGTCATACCGGTTGGTGCGGAACTCCTCGACCAGAGCCCCCTGGGGGTCCTGGATCCCAGAGGACTCAAGGTCTTCCAGCACCATCGTCGCGGAGCGTCGCAGATAGTCGGCCGTCCAGTCCGGACCGAGGTAGCCACCGTGGCCGACGATCGAGCCGTACTCCTGCAACCCACGGCGTAGGAAGAGCTGTTGGCCCGCGGTGATGTCGGCACTGGTGAACAACTCCTGACCGGCGGAGGTGACGACCCGCTCCGGTTGCGGCATGGAGTCGGTGTAGGTGCGGTAGGCCAGGATTCCCATGACGAAGAACCCGAAGATCATCACCAGGGCCACGGCTTGCACCCACGTCTTCGACACCATCCCGGCAGTCCTCGACCCACTCGGCCTGACCGCTGCCTGAACCATCGCGCCTCCCGTGACTTTTATTCAGGGAAGTCGAAGGGACGCGTCCTGATCGTGCCGGGCGGGACGTGCTCACCGACTAATTCCTACGCAGTGTAGGGGAGGCGCATCGACTTCGCCATAGGCAAAGACGACAACGTCCCCTGCACCACCCCTCTAGGTAGCTCCCACCAGTGCTCCGCGGAGAACGGTGAAATGCGACGTCGGGTAGACCTCGTGGGCAGTAATGGCGGTCCGCGCAAGGTTGAGGTGTTGCACCGCCGCGATGAGCGACTGACGAGGACCTCGTACGGCGGGTGCCAGGTCCAAATACGAGCGTCAGCCTCGAGTTCGCTTGCGCGATCTAGGCGTTCAGGTGATCGGCCTCGCGCGCGCCAACCGTCGAGCAGAGGATAAGTCTGTTAAAGCTGCGAAGCGCTGCGCGATCTCGCTCGCTCATGTCTTGAGCGTGTCACATCTGCTGCGGCCACCCGCTCAGAACGAGCACTACGCCATGCCGTTCACGTGTCCCTGACCTTTCGCGAGAATCGACCCCTGGACCATCGCGCTGACCAGCGTCGAACTCCGCCGACCGCCACGCTGTGTCGGGTGGGGAACGGTGACCGGGGGGAGTCGTTCCCCGAGTGAGGATCCTCAAGCGGACCGGCGGTGGTGCCGATTGTGGCGATCAGAGATTGGCGACGACATTCACCACATTGCCATCGAGATCACGGAAGAAGAACCGGCGGACGCCCCAGACCTCATCGCTGAGCGGATGCACCACTTGTAGTTGGGCTGCCACCACACGGTCATGAACCGCGTCGACCTCAGCAGGGCTCGACACTCCGATGCTGAGGGCCGGATTGCAGGATGCAGCAACATCTTTGGTCATTACCTGCAACTGAACAGCTGGCGCATCAAGGGGACCGAGGTTGCCGACCCAACCGAGATCCATCCGCACGCCAACACCGAAAATCTGGACATACATCTCATTGGCCTTGGCAACGTCCGCTACGGGCAAGTCGGGAACGATTCGCGTTACGCCCATAGGGACAACGTAGCGGGTGTCGGCGTCGGGGCTGGCTGCAAGCTCAACAGCCGCCCTGCCCGACCTGACAACGCCCGACCGGCCGGATGGGGATCCCCATTCGGTGATGACGGCCACGTCGGCCGCGAAGGCTTCACCTCCGCGTCACTCACCGCAGAACGTTCCGCTTGCGGGATGCGATCACTCCTCCAACTCGCCGTCGGTCCAGTCCGTGTTGAGGAGCTGTTCGGGTGAACTCCCCAAAAGACCACTAAGCATATGGAGGTTGACTGCAAGCTGATTGACCAGCCCACCGATGAGTTGATTCGGGTCGTCCCCGTCCGCCGCCAAGGTGTCGCGTATCCGATTCGATGCGGCTGGCGCGTCGCCACGGAAGAAGGCCGCCATAACCTGGGTGGCTTTCAAGGTCGCAGGACCGTCAGGCACGAAGCCGGGACCTACGGGGTGGTCGTTCGCCACCGCCCCGACCGGATCCGGTTGTTCAAGCGACCACTCGACTTGTTCGACGGCGGCACGGGTCATGATCGGTTGCACGCCGATGCTGCCGATCACCTGCATGGACTTGGCCTCGTCAGGCGGAATGGCAAGGAGACATGGCACGCCCCTGTGGTCCTCGAGTGCGTCCACCATCTCGTTCGCTTCATCTAGCCAAGACTCGACGTAGCCGAGATACATCGTCAACATTCGGCGCTCGATTAGCCGGTACGCCGCCATAGCCTCGGTAATGAGCGGCACGATGGCGAATCGTTCTGGTAGGCCGTCCAAGACTTCACGCGAGTGTCTGTTCCAGTGAAAGCTCCTATCCGCAAGGAGTTGTCGCTTGTCGACCATCACATCGATCTCCCAAGAGCCATCGCTAGCTGACAGGTCCAGTGCGGCGAGCGGGGGGGCCGTAGTGCTGGGCGTAGTTCCGCAATTGGTAGAGGAACCGGTACGAAGGAGAGGCGTCGTAGGCATCATGGGTCGCCTGTTTGAAGTGATCAAACTCCTCCTCGCCAAGGCGCTTGGAGAAGGTTTCCTCAGTGTCCAGGTAGATGTAGGAGTAGCTCAGCCAGTCGGTCACAGCTCCCGTCACCGATAGTGCCGTGTGATGTCCATCGAGACTCTCGTGGAGGCGTCCGCCGTGCTTGTGCACATTGCTGTGCAACTGCACCGTCGCGAGCAGTCGGCGACTGGCCCTCTGGAGGAGCTGATAGGCCCGGCGCTCAGTCATCCGCCTGTACGGGATTGTGGATTGGTAGTACCGGTCGAACGTTTCGTGGTCGAGGGGCACCTTCGGATCGAAGTGATGAGTGTGCCCCCTGGGCTCACGCTCGTTCGTGACCCATGTGCCGAGCGCAAACCGGCTGTAGCCGGGATGCTTCGTCCACTCTTCAAGCCAGACCTCACTGTCGAGGACCGGCTCGTCATCGTGGATCTTCGCCCCGTGCATCCTCCGGCTACTCCTTGCTCGTCCATCAATATTCAATACCCACGGAGGTTGGCCTCCTGGAGGCAATCATTCTGTACGGTGCGAGACCTCATCGCGGTGACAACGCTGCCATCATTGGCGACAGTTCGAAACCGATACCCGGTTGGAGGATCCCGCAGCGGTCACTGGTCGGTCTTGATCGCAGCGACTGCATCGACCTCGACGAGTTGATCGGCGTACCCCAAGGCCGCGACACCGAGGAGAGCGCTCGGAGGATCGTGCGGTGCCAGCGCATCTCGCACGACTTCCCACGCTGCCACCAGATCCTCCCGATCAGAAGACGCGACGTACACAGTCGTACGGATGACGTCGCTCAGCGTTGCGTCCGAATCAGCAAGGCTCGTAGACAAGTTGAGCATTGCTTGCGCGGCTTTAGTCTTCACGTCCGCGATGCCCACCGTCAGTCCACTACTGTCAGTTGGCAAGCGCCTGCGCAGAAGGCCAACTGCGAGTCGGTGGCGACAACCGCTGCGTAGGCGTACTCCGCAGCGTCGTGAGTTCTGGGCTACGTATCAGATGGGCGGCTGTGGTCATGCCCTATCTTCTCAAGGGGACGGCTTGCCACCCCGGACAGTTCCAGGACCCGGCCAGCAGTCGGTGCCGGCGGCAGGCCGTTCCGACTACCCGTCCTCTACGGGAGCGGTGCACTCTTGGTGTCGTTGACTCCTGCAGCGGCGCTGCCACGCGGCCGTCCCCTTGACTGAGGCGGATCCCACCGGTGAGCATTGAGAGGTGGACGTCGTGGTCGAGGTGGGCGGCTGGGAGCACGAGTGCTGCGGGCCCTCGATCGAGCGTAACCGGGTCGTCGACCTCGGCTGCCTGCGCGTGATGGGGCCGGACGGAGAGGTTCACCTCAGCGAGACCCACCACCACCTGGAGCCCGAGCTGCAGGTCCAGGGGCGCGTCCGCGACATCCAGGTCGTGCGACCCGGGCACCCTTGCCAGCCTGTGCTCCGCCTGCCGAGCGGGGAGGCCATGCGTGGCTTCGACGCCGATGACGACGGCCACCTCGAGGCCCCCTGGACCGGTCAGCTCCTGCCCGACGGTGACGACTTCCTCGTCACCGTCCACGTGTCGAGCTAGACAGACGGTCCGACGGGCACGCCGCACCTGTCCGTACTGGCGTCCCGAGCACGATCCCGTGCGGGACGAGCAGGTCCAGCAGCTCGGGCGTCGCCGCAAGTCGTTGCTCATACGGCGATCGCTGCAGGTTCAACGCCTGGTCGGTTTGGCAGCGACGAGTGCAGCAAACGCGAAGTTGTGTCCCAGTCGTTCTTTAGAACGCTTCACGCTGCCACGCTCCTTGTTACGTTGTGCGTGTGCGACCACTGTCTTTCCCACACCCAGAAGCGCTAGACGTGTTCCTCGCAGAGTTAGCAGCGTTCGCGGAGGCCTCGCAGCGCCTCAGTGACATGGAGCTCCTTCAACCCTCGAGGTGTTCCGGGTGGAGCCGTCTGGACGCTATCGTGCATACTCGGGCCGGCCTCGAAGAGATGCTGGTTGGGTACTTCACACTGACTGCGTCAGAGGCGGATCACGACGCCGCTTCACATTGGCGTAGCCATCCCGATGATCGCGACGCCGATCCGGTGCCGCATATCTTGTGGCTCCGTCGTACGGCATCGGCCTATGGCCGCCCCCGTGCTGCGGTCCGGCACCTAAAGGCAGTCAGCGATCAAGTCCGCCGAGTGGTGGCCGGGTCAGCAGATCGCACGGTTCACTTTCAAAACATGACCCTCACCGGCGGTGACTTCCTTGCGACATGGACGGTCGAACTCGGCGTACATCACCTCGATCTGGACCTCACCGAATCTAGCCCGACACCGCAATCGCTTGACGTTACGAAGCAAACGATCGAAGCCATCGCCATGCACCCCATCCCAGCCGGTCTATCTGGAGACAAGGGCCTGCTCGCCGCCCTCGGCCGAACACCGTGGCCTGACCACGTGCCCACCCATCCGAGTTACCC
>JAABUN010008100.1_pt1 | contig 10933 bp, 10 predicted proteins | sample 5559311 | NCBI WGS metagenome assembly JAABUN01 (sample SAMN10711877, study PRJNA513370) | rock metagenome | isolation source: Antarctica rocks | place: Antarctica: Victoria Land, Siegfried Peak sud | reverse complement strand
CTGGTCTCATCCACCTTGACAAAGTGCGGGACCGCAGGAAGCACCACCCGCGTCCTTGGCGACCAACGGTCGTACGCCGTCAGACCCCGGCTCATGCCTCGGGCGAGCCGGTCTCCAGCAGCCGGACGAACCCGGCCTCGTCCATGACGGGCACCCCCAGCTCTTCGGCCTTGGCGGCCTTGGTGCCGGCGTTGGCACCGACCACGACGAAGTCGGTCTTCTTGGACACGGACCCCGCCGCCTTGCCGCCACGCCCGACGATCGCCTCCTTGGACTCATCGCGGCTGAAGCCCTCCAGTGACCCAGTGACCACCACCGTCTTACCCTCCAGAGTGCGCTCAACCGACGCGTCACGCTCGTCGGCCATCCGCACACCGTCGCGTGCCCACCGCTCGACGATCTCGCAATGCCAGCCGACCTCGAACCACTCGGTGACAGCCTCGGCGATGATCGGGCCGACCCCGTCGGTGGCGGCGAGAGCCTCGGTGTCGGCGGCCCGGATCGCGTCGAGAGAGGCGAACTCGGTGGCTAGTGCTCGCGCCGCCGTCGGCCCCACATGCCGAATGGACAGACCCACAAGCACCCGCCACAGGGGTTGTGTCTTGGCCTGCTCGAGGTTGTCGACCAGTTTCTTGCCGTTGGCAGAGAGCACCCGGCCGTCAACGATCTCGCTCTCGGGGTCAGTCTTCTTGACCGCACGTGTGTAGAGCGGTACCTGCGCGATTTTGGCCCGGCTCAGCGAAAACAGGCCTGACTCGTCGCTGAGCACGTCGGCGTCGAGCAGGCCCTGCACCCCCTCCCAGCCCAGCGCCTCGATGTCGAAGGCCCCCCGGCCGGCCACCGCGAACAGCCGCTCCCGCAGCTGCGCAGGGCAGGACCGGGCGTTGGGGCAGCGGATGTCCTTGTCCTCCTCGCGCTCCGGGCGCAGCTTCGTCCCGCAGCTCGGGCAGTCGGTCGGCATCACGAACTCCGTTTCGCTGCCATTGCGCAGATCGGCCACCGGGCCGAGGATCTCAGGGATCACGTCACCGGCCTTGCGCAGCACCACCGTGTCGCCGATCAGCACTCCCTTGCGGACCACCTCCGAGGCGTTGTGCAGCGTCGCCATCTCCACGGTCGAGCCGGCCACCAGCACCGGCTCCATCACCCCATACGGGGTCACCCGTCCCGTGCGCCCGACATTGACCCGGATGTCGAGCAGCTTGGTCGTCACCTCCTCGGGCGGGTACTTGTAGGCGATCGCCCACCTCGGCGCCCGCGACGTCGAGCCGAGCCGGCGTTGCACGGCGACCTCGTCGACCTTGACGACGACCCCGTCGAGCTCGTGCTCGACCGAGTGCCGCTGCACCCCGTAGTGCTCGACGAACTCCTGAACCGCGGGCAGGTCGTCGAGCACCTTGGCGTGCGGCGAGACCGGCAGCCCCCAGGCACCCAGCACGGCATACGCCTGCGACTGCGAGGTGATGTCGAAGCCGGTGCGCGCGCCGATCCCGTGCACCAACATCCGCAGCGGCCGCGAAGCGCTGACCCGTGGGTCCTTCTGCCGCAGCGAGCCGGCAGCCGAGTTGCGCGGGTTGGCGAACGGCGCCTTGCCCTGCTCGACCAGTGAGGCGTTGAGCTCGGCGAACCCCTCGCTCGGGAAGAACACCTCGCCGCGCACCTCGACCCGCTCGGGCACCGGCACCTCGGCTCCCTCCTGGTCCTGCGGCCTCGCCAGCCGGTGCGGCACGCCGGCAATAGTGCGCACGTTGAGGGTCACGTCCTCGCCGGTGCGCCCGTCGCCGCGGGTCGCGGCGCGCACCAGCCGTCCGTCCTCATACAGCAGGTTGACCGCGAGCCCGTCGATCTTGAGTTCGCACAGGTAGTGCACCTCGGCTCCGCCGGCCGCCCGCTCGACCCGGTCGGCCCACGCCTGCAGCTCCTCGGCGCTGAAGGCGTTATCGAGGCTGAGCATCCGCTCGACGTGGTCGACCGGCGCGAACTCGGTGGAGAAGGTACCCCCGACCTGCTGGGTGGGACTGTCTGGCGTGCGCAGGCTCGGGTGCGCCTCCTCGAGTGCCTGGAGCCGCTCCAACAGGGTGTCGAACTCGCCGTCAGACACGGTCGGGGCGTCGCGCACGTAGTAGGCGAACTGGTGATCCCGGATCTGCTGCGCCAGCTCGGTCCACTCGTGCCGGACCTCGTCGGGGACATCCGAGTATGTCGTCTCGCTCACGTGGGACATTGTGCCTGGCTACACCGACGCCATGATGGTGTCCATGGGACTCGGCGACCGCGATCGGTTTGGGCTGCGCCCGCTCACGCAAGGAGACGCTGAGGTCCTCGCGTCGTGGAGCCAGGACCGGGAGTTCTGCCGGGCCGCGGAGTGGTCGTCCGACCGGCCGCTGGACGAGGTGCTTGCCCACTTCCGGCGGCTCATCTACTCGCCGCCGCCGGGGCTGCTGCGGTTCGGGCTGGTCGAGAACGGTGTGCTCGTCGCCTTCACGGACCTTCACGGCCTGCAGGACGACCGCCGAGAGCTCGGCTTCACGGTCGGCGACCGGCCGCGGTGGGGCCGGGGGCTGGGCCGCATCGCGGCGTCGCTGACCCTCGATCACGCCTTCGGCCCGCTCGGTCTCGTCGCGGTCTGGGCCGAGGCGTACGAGGCGAACACGCGGTCGCTGCGCGTGCTGGAGCATCTCGGTTTTCACCGGACCGGCTCAGGCGAGGAGGGCACCTACCTCGGCGCACCAACCACCTACGCGCAGTTCGAGATCACCCGATCGCAGTGGAGGTCAGCCAACGGCTGAACTGTGCACATGCACGATCGAGCCGACGGGTCCCGCGACGGCGACCGGCTGAAGTGTGCACGTACACGATCAGGCCGATGAGTCCCAACGGCCCGGGTGGTGGAGTCGACCCACGCCTTGACACCCGGGGCCTGACCTGAGGCGCTCAGCCCCAGCCCCAGCCCTCAGGCGTCGGCGGTCTCGGCGAAGTCGGCGGCTAGCCGCACGGTCGTCTCGGTGACCGCGCGAGCCTGCGCCGGGGAGGCGCCGGCCAGTCCGCACGCCGGAGTCACCGTGACCTGCGCGAGGTCGCGCGTGGGGAGGCCGACCTCGCGCCATCGGGCGACCAGGTCCTCGTGGTGCTCCCGGTATGCCGTGTGCTCCCCGTCGGTGGGCACAGCGCCCGCCCACAGCTGCACCCCGTCCTCGACGGCCACGGCCACCGACTCCCACCCGCGTGGTCCCAGCATCGAGGTGTCCAGGGCGAGGCCGTCGGGGCGAGCGTCGCGCATGACCGAAACGGGCGGGTGATCGGCGCAGCAGTGCAGCACGGTGCTGACGGCCCCACCGGCCCGGGCGCCGTCGAGCACCTGCCGCAGCGCGGTCACAGCTTCGGCGGTCTCCGGCGTGCGCAACACCCGATAGCCGGACTCGGAGCGGACGTGTCCGAGCAGCACCGTCGACAGGCCGGGCTCGTCCACCTGCACGACGACCTCGGCTCCCGGGACCAGCCGCCGGAGCGCCCGGACGTGCTCTTCCACCCCCTCCGCCAACGAGGCGGTCAGGTCACGGGTGGCGCCGACATCGGAGAGGACCCGGTCGCCCAAGGACAGCCATACCTGACTGGCCAGGGTCCAGGGCCCAACGACCTGCAGCTTCAGCGGAGCGGACCACCCGTCATACGCCTCGGCGAGCTCATCCAGGTCCTGGCGCCACAGCGACGCCGCCCGCTCGGCGTCGAGCCCGGGCCGGTCCACCATCCGCCAGCCCTGCGGCTGCAGGTCAACGGGCAGGTCGATCAGCAGGTGCGCACCCCGACCGACCATGTCAGCGCCCGGACCACGTGCTGGCAGCTCCGGCAGGTAGGGCACCCCGGTGACCCCTTCGGCCGACGGAGCGCCGAGCAGATCGCGCACGATGCGGATCGCCTCCCGAACGTCGGTGCCCGGCCACGACCCGATCCCGCTCACACCGACCATGAGGCCAGTCTGGGGCATCGACCGGGACGCCCGGGCCCAGGTGGCCCAGGTCCCCTAGTCCTCAGCCGCCTGCCGGTCGCTGCGAGCCTGGACCAGCACCAGGATCGCCACCACGCCAGCCCCCACGAGTGCGAGCAGGACCGGCCCGAGGACCGGCTCGTAGGGCGCGAGCAGAGCGCCCGGCCCCTCGGCCTCGCCGCCATCGGGCGAGGACTGCCAGGGCCACAGCGCACGCAACGACCCGGTCATCAGCCCGGCCATGACCAGCAGGGTGGTCCGCCGATGAGAGTCCAGCAGCCAGCGCAGGATCTGCACGAACGAGGCCAACCCGAGCACCGCCCCGGCCCCGAACACAGCCAGGTAGACCAGGTCGCGCTCCTCCACCGCACCCAGGGTCGTGGTGTAGAGCCCGATCGCCAGCAGCAGGAAGGACCCCGAGACGCCGGGCACGACGAGCGCGCAGATCGCGACCGCTGCCGCGAGGAACACGACATACAGGGGGGGCTCCGCAGTGGAACCTCCCCCGGCCAGCCCGATCAACAGGAATGCAGCGATCGCTGAGACGATCACCAGGGCCGCGTCGACGGCGCGGGGCCGGTGCGCCACCGGCAGCATCCGCAGAGGTACGACGATGCTGACCGCGACCAGACCGAAGAACAGGCCGCGCGCGTGCTCGGGCTGGTTGGTGACGAAGGAGCTCATCACCCCGGCGACCGTCACCACCGCTGTCACCATGCCGACCAGGACCGGCAGGACCAGCCACCAGTCGGTGCGACGCAGCTCCGCCCGGCTCGCCTGGGCACGGCCGTCGTCGCCGCCGGTGACCAGCTTGCGGCCGGCGGCGCCGACGTGCGCCGCAGAGTCGATCAGCTCGTCGTAGACCCCGGTCACGAGCGCGACTGTGCCGCCGGAGACACCCGGCACCAACTCGGCGGTGCCGATCAGGAAGCCGCGCAACAGGTCCACCGGGAGGAGTCGCCGGGGCCTGCTCGTGCGCTGCTGGGGATCGGTGCGAGTCCGGTCGGTGTCCACGCGAGCAGCGTAGACGGCCGCGCTGAGTCACCGCGGGAGTCACCGCGGGAGTCACCGCGGGAGTCACCGCGGGAGTCAGGGCCGATCGGACGACTCCTCGGCAGGCCCGACGTAACGCCCAAACGTGAGAAGTAGCGGATCGAGCCATGCACTGGATCGCCACCGCCTGCCGGAGCAGCCGAGACCTGCTCAGTCCGACGCGTGACCGCCCTGGTGTGCTGTCCGAGTTGAAGCTGCTCGGTCGGCGCAGGCGATGGTCGCCGAGCCGATGACGCGGGTGCCGTCGTAGAGCACCACCGACTGCCCCGGAGAGACACCGCGGATCCGCTCGCTCAGCGCTACGTGCACCTGCCCTCCCTCGGCCCACGCCATGGCCGGGTACTCCTGCCCGTGGGCGCGCACCTGCGCGCCGACCTCGACCACACCCTCCGGGGCCGGCCCGCACCAGCGGGCGTGGTCACCGACGATGCGATCGACGCCGAGCAGGTCCTCAGGCCCGACGACCACGGTGTTCGAGCGCGTGTCGGTGCGCACGACATACCTCTTGGCACCGTCGGCGGGCGGGACCTTCAGGCCGAGGCCGCGCCGCTGGCCGACCGTGTAGCCGAAGGCGCCGCCGTGCTCGCCGAGCACCCGTCCGTCGGTGTCCACGATCTCACCCGGCCGCTCACCCAGCCGCTGGGCGAGCCAGCCACGGGTGTCGCCGTCGGCGATGAAGCAGATGTCGTGGCTGTCCGGCTTCTTGGCCACCGAGAAGCCGCGGGCGGCGGCCTCGGCGCGGATCTCGGGCTTTGTGGTGTCGCCGAGCGGGAAGAAGCTGCGCGCCAGCTGGTCGGCGTCGAGCACGCCAAGCACGTAGGACTGGTCCTTGGCCATATCGACGGCGCGATGCAGCTCACGCCGGGTTCCGGCAGGGGCCGTGGCATCGGGCACCTCGCGGATCTGCGCGTAGTGACCGGTCGCGACGGCGTCGAAGCCCAGCGCCAGGGCCTTGTCCAGCAGGGCGGCGAACTTGATCTTCTCGTTGCAGCGCAGGCAGGGGTTGGGGGTGCGGCCGGCGGCGTACTCGGCGACGAAGTCCTCAACCACGTCCTGGGCGAACCGTTGCGCCATGTCCCACACGTAGAACGGGATGCCGAGCCGGTCTGCGACTCGCCGGGCATCGCCGGCGTCCTCAATGGTGCAGCAGCCGCGGGCGCTCTCGCGCAGGGTCGCCGCTGACTGCGACAGCGCCAGGTGGACGCCGACGACCTCGTGGCCGCTCTCCAGCATCCGGGACGCGGCGACGGCTGAGTCCACGCCGCCACTCATGGCCGCGACGACTCGCATCAACTCACCTTGGCGGTCGCCTGCCGGGCACGGCGGGCGCGCTCGATCGCCGCGGGCAGGGCCGCCACGAAGGCGTCGACGTCGGCATCGGTGGAGGTGTGGCCAAGGCTGAGCCGCAGGGCACCGCGGGCCTCGATCTCGCTGACCCCCATCGCGAGCAACACATGGCTGGGCTGGGGAACCCCCGCCTGGCACGCCGACCCGGTTGAGCACTCGACCCCAGCCGCGTCCAGGAGATAGAGCAGCGAGTCACCGTCGCACCCGGGGATGCGCAGGTGCGCGTTGCCAGGCAGCCGATGTATGCCGTCGCCGGGCTCCCAGCGGCCGCTGACGCTGATCGCGGGGTCAATGGCCAACACCTGCTGGATGAGTCGGTCGCGCAGTCCAACGAGCCGTCCCGCGTGCTCGACCTGGTGCGCAACGGCATACCGGACCGCGTAGGCCAACCCGGCGATGCCCGGCACGTCCAGGGTGCCGCTGCGCAGCTGACGCTCCTGCCCACCGCCGTGGGTGAGCGGGACGGGGTCCTGGTCGCGACCGGCCACCAGCACCCCGACACCCAGGGGACCACCGATCTTGTGCCCGGTGACCGTCACCAGGTCGGCAGCAACGTGGTCGGGGCGCACCAGCACCTGACCGAGCGCTTGCACTGCGTCGGTGTGGAACGGGATGTTGTGCTCGTGCGCCAGCGCGGCGAGCTCGGCCACCGGCTGGACCGTGCCGATCTCGTTGTTGGCCCACATGACCGAGACGAGCGCGGCGCAGTCGTGATCGGCGGCCAGGGCACGGCGCAGGGTGTCGGCCGTTACGACCCCGTCGGCGTCGGGCGCCAGCCAGGTGACGTCGGCCTGCCCGGTGTCGACGAGATGGTCCACGGCGTCCAGCACTGCGTGGTGCTCAATGGAGCTGACCAGCAACCGTCGGTGCCGGGGGTCGGCAGCCGCGCGAGCCCATAGCGTGCCCTTGATCGCCAGGTTGTCCGACTCCGTGCCGCCTGAGGTGAACACGATCTGCGAGGGCCGCACGCTCAAATCTTCGGCGATGGACTCACGGGACTCCTCGACGACACGACGGGCCGAGCGGCCCGCGGAGTGCAGCGAGCTGGCGTTGCCGACGACCCGCATGGCTTCGGCGACGACGTCGATGACCTCGGGGAGCACCGGTGTCGTCGCCGCGTGGTCAAGATAAACGCTCACTCGACCGGATTCTACGCCTCCCCCACCCCTGGCGACCCCGGAAGTGGCGCCAACGGGTCAGCCCTTGGCCTTATTGAGCGCCTCGGTCGCCTGCGGCAGCACGGTGAACAGGTCGCCGACGACGCCGAAGTCGACCATCTCGAAGATCGGGGCCTCCTCATCCTTGTTGATCGCGATGATCGCCTTGGACGTCTGCATGCCCGCGCGGTGCTGGATCGCACCGGAGATGCCGGCCGCCACGTAAAGCTGCGGCGACACCTGCGCGCCCGTTTGACCGACCTGGCTGGAGTGGGGGTACCACCCGGCGTCGACCGCTGCGCGTGAGGCGCCCACCGCGGCTCCGAGCGAGTCGGCGAACTGCTCCACGGGGTCGAAGTCGCCGCCGGTGCCGCGGCCGCCGGAGACCACGATGGCAGCCTCGGTCAGCGCGGGCCGGCTGGACGCCTGCTTCTCGGCGCGCTCGACGATGCGCGCGGTCTTGGCGCCCTCGGAGATGTTGACCTCGACCACCTCGTCCGCGGCATCGGCCGGCGACTCCTGCGCCGGGATGGAGTTGGGCTTGACCGTGATGATCGGCGAGCCCTGCGACGTGGCGCAGACCGTGGCGAAGTTGCCGGCGAAGACCGACTTGGTTGCCTGCACCCCACCCTCGCCCGCCTGTAGGTCGATCGCGTCGGTGATCAGCCCGGACTCGGTCTTGATCGCGAGCCGGCCAGCAATCTCGTTGCCGTCGGTGCTCGAGGGCACCAGGACGGCGGCCGGCGAGGTCTGCTGGACCAGCTGGGCCAGCACTTCGGCGGTCGGCGCCACCAGGTGGTCGGTGACGTCGGCGGACTCGACGCGGTAGACCTTCACCGCACCGTAGCGGGCCAGCTCGGGCTTCGCGGTCTCGAAGCCGCTGCCCACGAAGACGGCGGACGGTTCACCGAGGCGACGGGCCGCGGTCAGCATCTCTGCTGTGGTCTTGCGCACGGCTCCGTCGACGTGGTCGACCAGGACGAGAACTTCTGCCATCGGGTCTTGCTCCTTATTGTCTAGGACGGCGTGTCTTGGACGGCGCCGCTCAGGCGAACTTGCGTGAGGTCAGGAAGTCGGCAAGCGCCTGACCGCCCTGCCCTTCGTCGGTGACGACCTCGCCCTGGCTGCGCGGCGGGGCCTGCTCCACGGAGACCACGGTGGTCCATGCGGCGCCCAGCCCCACCCGCGCCGGCTCGATCCCCAGGTCGGCCAGCGACCAGGTCTGAACCGGCTTCTTCTTGGCGGCCATGATCCCCTTGAAGGAGGGGTAACGCGGCTCGTTGATCTGGTCGGTCACGGAGACGACCGCGGGCAGTGACGCCTCGATCGTCTCGCTGGCGACGTCGCCGTCCCTGCGGATCCGCACGGCGCCGCCCTCGAGTGTGAGCTCAGAAGCGAAGGTGACCTGGGGCAGCCCGAGCCGCTCGGCCAGCATGGCCGGCACCACGCTCATCGTGCCGTCGGTGGAGCCCAGCCCGGTCAGCACCAGGTCGACATCGCCGATCTTGTCGATGGCCGCGGCCAGGACCAAGGAGGTGGCGACCGCATCGGAACCGGCGATGGCGTCGTCGTCGACGTGCACGCCTTCGTTCGCTCCCATCTGAAGCGACTTCTTGATCGCGGCCGCGGCCTGGTCGGGTCCCATCGTCAAGATGGTGATCTCGACGTCGTCACCGTCGTCGGCGATCGACAGGGCCTCCTCCACGGCATACTCATCGAGCTCGGAGAGCAGTCCGTCAACGTGTTCGCGCTCGGTGGTGTGGTCCGACTCGAACGTGCGCTCCGACTGCGCGTCGGGGACGTACTTGACACAGACGACGATCTTCACGCGTCACGACCTCTCATCACTGGGTTGTCTGAGGCCCATCCTCGCACCTGCCGCGAGGGCAGGCGCGACTCGGTCAGATGAGGGTGAACAGGTAGGTCGGACCCACCATGATCGCGGCGAGGATCGGGAAAAGGAGCACCGTCATGACTCGCAACACCCGCCCGGGGTATGCCGTGAGCCCCGTCGCGGGGTCGTGGACGGGGTCTCCACCACGCAACGGCCACAAGCCGGCGACCGACACCGTCAGGCCCAGGACCGCGACCCCGGCGACCACCGGCCAGGGCAGGACGAGCACGGGGGTGGTGAGTGCTGCGAACAGCACGACCATGACGATCACGGGCGCCAAGCCGACGAGCACCACGGGCAGCACGCCACCCCTGGTGACGAAGCGCAGGATCGGCGTGGGCCGGATCAGCAGGATGAACCCGGCCAGGAGGGCCACCGCGAGACCGATGAGGCCGCCAAGACTGAACCGCACATCGGTGCCCTCGAAGAGTCCGGCTGCGGCCAGGGGCGTCAGGATCAGCCCGATCAGGCCGGCGAGGGTGCCGAGGGCCTCCATCGGCCCGATCCGCGCAGCTGCAGCGTGGTCGGGCCGATCGGCAACGAGGGAGCGGGCGTAGGTCGTCGCGTCGCCGAACGCCTCCACCGGACTCTCACCGGACTCCTGGCAGTGATCGCGCACCTCGGCCAGCGCGTCTCCGATCTGGGACCCGTCCCAGTCGCGCATTCGCAGCTCCAGCGTCATCTGGTCCTGCCAGGAAAGTCGGGTGCGGTTCATCTCAGTTCCCCTTCGTTGCGGTGGTGGCGAGTGGTTCAGTCACTCGTGCGGTGGTGGCGGTGAACTCGGCCCAGGCTCGGGCCTGCTGGCGGGCATGGTCGTGGCCGGCGTCGGTGAGGGCGTAGAACTTGCGACCCGGCCCACCTTCACCGGGTCTCCACTCGACCTCAACGTGCCCGGCGTCCTCCAGGCGGCCGAGCAGGGGGTAGAGCGTGCCGCCCTTGATCGTTCCGAGCCCGGCATCGGCCAGCTCGGTGGCGATGGCGTAGCCGTAGGTCGGTCCCTTACGCAGGACCGAGAGCACCGCGACGCCCAGGACGCCGCGTAACCACTCACTGGGCCACTGGCTAGTCAAGGTCACGATGTAGATCGTACGCCTGACTAGTCAGACGCGCAACCCACCCGTTTGCTAGGGGTGTTGCACAGTCGTTACCGAGCCAGCAAGCTCAGGGTGGCTTCGCCAGGCTGCTGCCACATCGCGGAGCCCAAGCGCACTCTCCCTAGCAAATCGATGAACCGCCCCGCAACATCCCTAGCAAAACGTGGTTAGGGCGCGCAGAATCCCTAGCAAAACGAGGTGCGTCAGCGGCCCTGGAACTTGGCCTTACCCGGGCCGTCTTGCACGAAGGACGTCATCCCGATCTCCCGGTCCTTGGTTGCGAAGACCCCGGCAAACTGCGTCGCCTCGATCGCCAGACCAGTATCGAGGTCGGTCTCCAGCCCGCGGTCGACCGCGCCTTTCAGAGCCCTTAATGCCAAGGCCGGACCACCGACGTAGCGCG
>JAABUN010008098.1_pt1 | contig 10936 bp, 11 predicted proteins | sample 5559311 | NCBI WGS metagenome assembly JAABUN01 (sample SAMN10711877, study PRJNA513370) | rock metagenome | isolation source: Antarctica rocks | place: Antarctica: Victoria Land, Siegfried Peak sud | reverse complement strand
GGTGCGTCGCCTGCGGCTGCCGCAGGAGGGTCTGCGTCGCGGGCTGATCCACGTCGACGGCGGCTGGCGCGACCATCTGACCTTCGCGATGACGGCGGACGACCCCGAGGCCGGCGCCCTGGTAGCCCGTCTTCGTCAGGCCAGCGAACCGTCAGCGGACGGGTGCGAAAGGGCAAAGCCACACCAGTAACACTTGCCACATCGCGACACACCGGCCACCCGGCGAGCAGAGCGGGAGACAAGCGCCTAACGTGGCGTACATGCCGCCCAGCAGTTTGATCTTCGTCGTCATCCTGGCGGTGTGGGCTGCGTATCTTGTGCAGCATTGGGTCCGGCGTCGGGACCATATCGCCACTGCCCGCTCGGTCGACCGGTTCTCGGAGGCGATGCGCGTGCTCGAGCGCCGGCAACGCGCGCCTCGCACTGATCCCACGGGCCTGGCGCCGCGCTCGTATGCCGTCTCACCGGCCCGGCCCGCCTACCCGGACGTCGTCGTCAAGCGGGCTCATTCGGCCGCTGCGGATGCAGGTCCCATCCCCGCTACCGCCGCCCCGTTGCGGGCCGTGACCTCACCGCTGTCGGGAGCTCGTGGCCGAGGCACGACGCTGCTGCTGGCCGGTCTGGCCATGGTGCTCGGCACTGTGCTGGGAGTGCTCGAGCTGTGGCCGCCGTGGACGGTCGGCGTCGGCATCGCGGTCTTCGTACTGACCCTGGCCGTGGTGCGAACCACCGTGCGACGGAGCACCCGTGCCCTACCGCGCCCGCTGCGCCGCCCGGTCCCACACCCGACCCGCACCCCCGCCGCACCGTCGACTCGCACCTCGGTGCCGGCCCGGGCGCCACGGCGCACCGTGGCCGTTGCCGCGGGTGGGGTAGCCGCGGCGCTGGCGGCGACAGATCAGGTCACCGCTCCTCCTGCTCCAGTCCTGCGTACGACGGTCTACGACATCGACCAGGTCGAGCGGGCGCAGCGTGCAGCCGCGTCGCTCCAGACGCGGCCCCCCGCCCAGCGAGCCGCCCCCGGCACCTGGCGGCCCGTGACCGTGCCGACGCCGACCTACATGCTCAAGGCCAAGGCAGGCGCACGGCATACCGGCTCGACGGCAGCCGCCGTCAGACCTGCAGCCGCATCCGCAGGTCTGCCTGTCGACGGCTACGCCCTCGCCTTCGATGAGGAGTCCGAGGAACTGCCGGCGGTGCACTCGCTGGGCTGAGCCCGCGCCCCGCCTACCCTGGTCGACATGAGCCAGATGAGCTACCGCCCGCTGGGCGCGTCCGGACTGATGGTCAGCACCGTCGGCGTCGGGTGCAACGCCTTCGGCGCGCGGATCGGCCAAGAGGCCGTGACGGCCATCGTCGACACCGCCCTGGAGGTGGGAGTCAGCCTCTTCGACACCGCAGACATCTACGGCTCCGGCGCCAGCGAGCTGACCCTGGGGCGCGCGCTGCGCGGCCGCCGCGAGCAGGTCGTGCTCGCCACCAAGTTCGGGATGGACATGGAGGGCGCCAACGGACCCGACTGGGGCGCCCGCGGGTCGCGTCGCTACATCCGGCGGGCGGTCGAGGCCAGCCTGCGGCGGCTGGACACCGACTGGATCGACCTCTACCAGATGCACCGACCCTGCCCGGTCACCCCGATCGAGGAGACCCTCGGCGCGCTGGACGAACTGGTGACCGAGGGCAAGGTGCGCTATCTCGGCTCCTCCAACTTCGCCGGCTGGCAGGTGATCGAGGCCGACTGGGTCGCCCGCAGCCAGGGGAGCGCGGCGTTCGTCTCGGCGCAGAACAAGTACTCCTTGCTGGACCGCGCCGCGGAGGCTGAGCTGATCCCCGCCTGCGAGCACGTCGGCGTCGGCATCCTGCCGTTCTTCCCGCTGGAGTACGGCCTCTTGACCGGCAAGTACTCCCGGGGGCAGCAGGCACCCCAGGGGTCCCGGCTGGCCGGGGAGGCCCAGGCAAAGCGGTTGGCCGAGGCGGACTGGGACGCCATCGAGGCCCTGCAGGCGTATGCGCAGGAGCGGGGCGCCTCGATGCTCGACGTCGCGATCGCCGGGCTGGCCGCCCAGCCGGCCGTGGCCTCGGTGATCTCCGGGGTCAGCTCGGCCGCGCAGGTGCGCACCAACGCGGCCGCGCTGGACTGGGAGCAGAGCCTTGAGGACCTGGCCGCTTTGGAGTCGTTGCCGCTGCGGTGAGGGTGGTAATCTCGCCACCGCTTGATCGCTTGGGGCTGTGGCGCAGTTGGTAGCGCGTCTCGTTCGCAATGAGAAGGTCAGGGGTTCGATTCCCCTCAGCTCCACCAGCAGCAAAACCCGCCCGACCACTCTGGGCAGCCAGACGTTTTGGCGTTGCCACGCCAAAACGTGTGGCACACGTGTGAGGTCAAGAGCCGCTATCCGTCGATCGCGCCTTGGTTGGCAGGTCCAGGGATACCCGCGGACCGTTAATGGAGGCGGTGCCGCCGTGGGCCTTGGCTACGGCCTGAACGAGCGCAAGCCCGAGTCCTGTGCCCTCGGTGGTTCGGCTGGTGTCGGCTCGGGTGAACCGGTTAAACGCCTTGTCGGCAAAATGGGCGGGGAATCCAGGCCCTTCGTCGCTGACAGCGAGCTGGGTACCTTCGTGGGTTTCGGTGGCGGTGAGCCGGATGGTGCCTTCGCCGTAGCGCAGTGCGTTGGAGACGAGGTTGGCAACGGCGAGGTCCAGCCAGTGTTGGTTCGCCTCGATCCTCAATCCGATGGGGCCATGGGTTTCGAGGCGTCGTCCCTGCGCGTCGGCTTGCCGGCTGAAGCGGCTGGTGACGTCGCCGAGGAGCTGGTCGACGTCAACGGGGTCGTGCATGGATTCGCCGGACGCGCGGAGCTCTTCAAGGTCCAGCAGCGCATTCGACAGTGTCACGAGCCTCTCGACCTGGCTGCGCAGGGACTGCAGCGCGGTCCTGGTCTCGGCATCGCTGCGTGGTCGTAGGAGTGCCCATTCCAGTTCGGTGCGCATCAGCGCCAGTGGTGAGCGCAGCTCGTGCGAAGCATCGGCGAGGAACTGGCGTTCGCGGTCGTTGGCCTGCCGGATGCGTTCCAGCAACGCGTTGAAGGTGTGCCCGAGGCGAGTGACTTCGTCGTCTTTGTCGGCCTCGACCGGCAGCAGCGGAGCACCGGCGCCGCTTTCGGCGGCGAGGCGATATCGCTCGACCGGGTTGAGGGCTGCCCGGGCGGTCCCATAGCCGACGAGCGAGGCAGCGATCAGGGTCGCGAGGTCGGCGATGGCCAGTTGCAGGAGCAGCTCTCGCAATGCCTCGTCGTGTTGATTCTTGCTGATCGCGGAGGCAACCACGAGGCCCTTCATAGGTGCGTCAACTCGCGCGACGACCACCTTGTAGGGGTGATCCATCGGGCGCAGGAGGCTGCCGACGTCCTCGCGAGACTCGGTGCCGGCGGCCGCCTGGGCGATGGTGTTCTGGTCGGTGAGCCGAGAGCTTGCGTTGCCGGCGATGACACGACCTTGCCGGTCGTAGACCTGGTAGCTCTGACCGGGCGTGTCTGTCGGTGGTGCGGCGCCGGTGGAGAGGGCATCGTGGACCACCTGTCGATAGGCGTTGAGGTCTTGGTCGAGCTGCCGGTTCAGGGCGTATTCGACACGCCAGAAGACGAACCCGCCAGTGACCAGGAGGACGGCGGCCATGGTGACGGCCACGGCCAGAACCAACCGGGTGACGATCGGGCGGTCACCGACCAAGCGGCGCCACAAGGTCATCCCGGGGTCATTTCTTCGTTGTCTCCAGTCGGTATCCGACCCCCCGCAGAGTGTGGATCGTGACGAGATCGGAGGCGCCTAGACAACTGCGCAGACGGGACATGTGGACGTCGAGGGCGTTGCTGCGGATGTCGATCTCGCCGTCCCAGACGTCGTCGTACAACCGGGCTCGGCTCACGACGTGGCCGCGGCTGTCCATGAGCGAGGTGAGCATGGCGAACTCGCGGCGGGACAGAGCAATCTCGGTGCCGGCGACCCACACACGTCGCTCGAGTGGGTCAAGGGCTATGTCGCCGAATATAAGTCGCTGACCTGCGTCGGGATCGAGACGGCGATGGATGGCACGCAGGCGTGCGTGTAACTCTTCAAGCGCGAAGGGTTTGACGAGGTAGTCATCCGCGCCGGCATCGAGACCGCCTACCCGCTCGGATACGGCACCACGGGCAGTCAACATCAGGATGGGGACATCGTTACCTTCGCGGCGCAATTGCGCGCATACCTCGATGCCGCTCATGCCCGGCAACATAAGGTCCAGCACTACGGCGTCGACGTCGGTCCCGCGGGCTGCGGCGAGACCACTGGGACCGTCGAAGCAACCGACGGTGCTCACCTGCTGGTCCTGCAGGTAACGTGTGATGAGCTCGACCATCCGATGTTCGTCCTCGACCACCACCACGTGCATGTCGCCAGCGTAAGTCAGCGGTGTTGCCTGCGCTGCTGTCGAGCTAGGCAACAGGCGCTTCGCGGGCCGGCGATCGCGTGACCGACCGCTGAGTGAGTGCGCCGATACCTTTGACCTTGCGCTTCAGGGTGCTGCGTAGGGGGCGTCGGGCCGTCCCTACCGGCCTGCCCGCGGATCGGCAGGCGACGCTCCACGTGGCGAGGATCGCCAGGGAGATGGTGGCTGCTCCCAGGACGTCGGTGCTCCAGTGGACGCCAAGGTAGACCCGGCTGACGGCGACGACCGCGCCCACGACTGTGGCTGCCGATCCGGTAAGAACCCTGATGCGCGCCGAGGAGCCGGCAGAGATGAGGAGCGCAAGGATGCCCCACGCTGCGACAGCCTGGGTGGTATGCCCGGACGGGTAGGCCCACCCACCGGCGGGTGCTAACCAGTCGGCGGCGGGTGGCCGGTCCCGCTGCGCAAACTGCCCCACGACAGCACGCAGGAGAACTGCGCTCCCGTAGACGATAGCGATGTCGAGCACCGGCGCCCAGGACCGGCGGTGTCGGGCGAGCAGCCCTCCACCGATGGCCAGCAGCGGCACCGTGACCGTGGTGGCGCCGAACCAGGTGACGGTGCCGAAGAACGCATCCCACCTCGGTGTACGGTGACTGAGGAACCAACCGTGGATGCGTGGGTCCAACAGGGCCAGCTCCTCGTGAGCGAGGACGTCCTGAGTGATTCCGAGGAACATCCAGGTGGCCCCTATGGCGATCGCGAGCGTAGCAGTCAGCACGAGTCCGGTGTCCAGACTCGGGTCCAGACGCGCGCCGACCCAGCGGATCGTTCGCGGGAACCGTCCCCGGGTCCGCTGAACCGCGGGGCTGGACAGGAGGCGGGTCCCCAGCCGGGTGAACCGCCTGGCACCGTAACGGCGGAGCAAGAACCCGCCGAGCAGCACGAGCACGACGCCGACGAGGGCGGTGAGCCCGATGCGCGAAGCGACATGCTCCACGTGCCGCCAACTGCTGCCACCCAGATACCCCAAGAGCACCGACATCGTTCCCCAGGCGATGCCGCCGGCCATATTGAAGATGAAGAAGGTGCGATACCGCAGTCCGGACATGCCGGCCAGGCCGGGAATCATGACCCGCAAAGCGGCGGTGAACCGACCGAAGAAGACTGCTGGACCTCCGCGTTCGGCCAGGTACTTCTCGGCGCGGTCGAAGTGGCTGCTCTTCACGAACCGTCCTAAGGTCCCGACTAGCAGACCTCGTCCGTAGCGTTGTCCCACCGCGTAGCCGACGCTGTCGCCGGCGACGGCACCCACAATCCCGGTCGCGAGCACGGCGCCCAGGGACACGGTGCCCTGATAGGCCATCACGCCGCCGAGGATGAGCGCAATCTCGCCGGGAAAGATGAACCCGACGAACGCGGCGGACTCCAGCGCTGGGAGCGCGAACACCACAAGCAGCGCGACCCAGGGCGGTAACGCGAGCATCTGAGCGGCGATATCGGTCATCATGGTGCCAAACTCCCCCCGGTGCTGGTCAGCAGTGGCCGCAACGGTGTGCGGGTCAACCCGGTCACGATCTGGATGAGCAATGGGCGCGCAACGAGGAAGCCGATCGAGGTAACCGCCGCGCCTAGCACCAGCCCGACGATGACGTCGAGCGGGAAGTGTGCACCGATGTAGACGCGGGCGAACGCCATGACCACTGCCGCCAGGGCGATCGCTGCTCCGAGTCGTCGGTCGATCAGCAATACTCCCCCGGCGACGGCACCGGCCGTCACCGCGTGGTCGCTGGGGAAGGAGTAGTCCGGGCTCTGAGCGACCAGCACGAGCGCGTCCGGCAACACCGTGTAGGGCCGTGGCGCGTGAACGACGTTGCTCAGCGGCTGGTTGAGACCGATCGCCAGCAGTGCTCCGGCCGGTGCCCACAACGCTGCGGCCATAGTTTTCGGGTCGTTGTCTTGGCGGGCTCGCCACCACGCCAGCAGCAGGACGACGACGAAGAGAGCGACGCCCCACTCTGCATACAGCCTCATCGGGGTATGCAGTAGAGGTGTGCTCTGCGCAAACCGGTTGACCACCAGGAACCAGGCTTCTTGACTGCGCTGCCCGATCATCGCGCACCCACCTCGCAGGCCGCTTCCAGCGAGGTCGCCGCTAGTGCTCGGTCGACGTCGTCGTTCAACCAGATAGCGTGCTCGCGCACGTTGGCGACCCGTTCGAGCGCATCGGGGCCGCCATGATGTGTCGCCCAGGCCAGGGTCGCCACCCCCGGTCTTGCGGCGCTGGAGGCGAACGCAACCGCGATCTGTTGGGCCTTCCCCAAAGGATGCACGAGCCGGTTGGTGGGGGTTGCCAGCGCCAGCCTTCGCAGCGGCGCCGCGTCGGGTGTGCTGCGAGCCGGCTCAGCGGAAAGGATCGTGTGCAGACTCATCGTCAGCGACGCTACGGAGCACGCATGACGGCAGCATGAAGAGAAACAGACCGCTTCCGATGACCGGCAGCGCTACCGATGGGCCACGGAGTTGGGGCAACGCCCGACCTGCTAGCGTTCACCGAGGGCATGCAGCGAGTGGTGGCCCTGGTGGAACGATCCGGCGGTGAAGTGACCATCTTGACTGCGGCGGGTCGCAATACCGTGACCTGAGTGTGCGAGACGTGTTTGGCTCCGCTGAGGCACAGCAGGCCGCGGCCCGGCTCAAAGAGTTTGTGGCGGCGTGCGAGGACTACGCCGGGCAGGTGTTCCTGGCCCTGCATGAGGACCAGAAGGACCCGGCATCAGCGGGGATGCGGTGAGCCTCGCGCACACTTTCGCTGATCGGCGGATGTGGCCGTTGTACGCGGCCGGCTTGTGCTGGACCTTGCCCGACGGCTGAGCGAGCCCGCCTTCCTCAGCCCTGCGGCGTCGCTGGCCAGAGCCACCGCAGCGCTGTCCGTCGGAGTCGGATATCTGCCGGTGACCGGTGCAGCAGCGGGCCTCGGCACCACCCCGACCGGCGCGACCGTTACAGTGCTGGCCGCGACCGCCGCACTCGTCCAGCCACGAGCCGGACGAGCGCTGGACTCGGGGCGCCTGAGCATACGCGCAGGTATCACCACCGGCCTGCTCCTAGCAGCCGTGGGGCTGGGTTGGGCTGTCCTGGCTGTCCTGCCCGGGATGGTGGGTTGTGCTCGCCGCGGTATTCATCGGCTTCGGGACCGGCGCTCAGCCACGGCTACGTCACGCTTGCCGTGATCCTGGCGGTTGGTCCGCTTGCTGGCCTGATGATCGCCGCGGCTCGTCGGCAACGCGAACACCACGGGAGATGACCTGCACCCGGAGTCGGTCAGCGGGCGACAGGCAGGGTCGGTCGGCCTAGCTCCGCACTGTGCCTGACCGATTCATCGTTCCGTAATGTTCGGATTCCTAGGGTGCTGCTCATGAACACACCACTAGCTGTGGATGCCCGAGGCGTTACTAAGACCTACGGGTCCGTGCGTGCGGTCGACGACATCTCCGTCCGCGTCGCGGCGGGCGAGGTATACGGCGTCTTGGGACCCAACGGTGCCGGCAAGACGACGTTTCTGCGGATGCTCTTCGGGCTGATCCGTCCCGACGCGGGCACCATTCGGGTGTTCGGCAAGACCTGGGAGGACTCCGGGGTCGGTGTGCTGGACGGGGTCGCCGGCTTTATCGAGAGCCCGCGGTTCTACCCCTACCTCACCGGCCGCCAGAACTTGGCGGGGCTCGCGCTCCTCGACGGCCGCAGCACACCGGGTCTGATGGAAGAGGTGCTGCAAATCGTGGAGATGAGCGATCGCGCTGATCAGAAGGTGGGCGGTTACTCCTACGGCATGCGCCAACGCCTCGGCGTCGCAGCGAGCCTGCTGCGCGAGCCGCGGCTGCTCGTCCTCGATGAGCCCGCCAACGGGCTCGACCCTGGCGGCATCCGCGACATGCGCGCATTGGTGAAGCGACTTGCCGATCGGGGCCTGACGGTGCTCCTCAGTTCCCACGACATGGAGGAGGTCGAGGAGATCTGCGACAACGTGACGATCATGACGCGCGGTTCGGTCGCGTTCCATGGCACCATCGCCCAGCTCCGGACGATGGCCCCCGATCCTGGCCATGTGCTCGCCACCACGGACGACGCACACGCACTGAGGTTGGCCAAGGACCGGTTCGAGATCAAGGTGTCCCGCGACCCGCAAGCGGCGCTGATCGTCGCCGGGCAGCCGGCCCACGTGTCGTCGTACGTAGGCTCCCTCGTCAGGGCCGGTATCGGCCTGCTCGCCTTCACTCCGACCCGAACTCCGCTGGAAGCCCTGTTCTTCATGCTCACCGATGACCCCACCCATCAATCCCTGGACCGCCCCAAGCAGTTGCAGGACGTGACCCGATGACGACACTGCAGTCAACGCCGACTCGCGTGACCACCCGGGACCACGTCGCCCACCGCCGCCCCGGTCTCTTCGCGGCGCTGAGGTGGGAGGTCCGCAAGCTGCGCGCGCAGTACCGTGCCCGCGTCGTTCTGCTCGTCGCGGTCCTGGCTCCTGTCGCGATCGTCATGGTCATCCATGGGCAGTCTCGCCCGCCGAAGGACACTCTGTTCGGGCGCTTCGCCATCGACAACGGGTTCGCGCTGTCGCTGCTCGTGCTCGGCTTCGCCTCGCAGTGGGTGCTGCCCCTGCTCACAGCCATCGTGGCCGGCGACGTCTTCGCCAGTGAGGATCAGCACGGGACCTGGAAGACCGTGCTGACCCGGTCGACCGGCCGGAGCCTTCTGTTCTGGGCCAAGACCATCACCGCCAGCGGCTTTGCCACCGTCGTGCTTGTCCTGCTCGCGACCTCCACGATGGCGTCGAGTTGGGTGCTCGTTGGGCACCAGCCGCTGATCGGGCTCTCCGGCCAGACCATCCCCGCCAGCACTTCTCTGCAGCTGGTGGCCATGAGCTGGGCGACCATGCTCCCCCCGGTACTGGCGTTCACATGCTTGGCGATCGTGCTCTCGGTCTGGTCACGCAACCCCGCAGTCGGCATCGCGGCCCCCGTCGTCATCGGGATGGTCATGCAGCTTGTCGGTGCTCTCGGAGGCGTCGAGACGGTCCGCCCGTTCCTGGTGACCACATCGTTCGAGGCCTGGCACGGGCTCTTCACCGACCCCCAGTTTGCAGGTCCGCTGGTCGAGAGCTTGCTCGTCAGCGGGGGCTGGTGCCTTATCTCGCTCGCAGTCGCCTTCGTCCTGCTCCGCCGTCGCGACATTACTGGAGGCTGAACGCCATGCGCCGCATCCTTTTCGTAGTCCTCATTGCCCTGGTTACCACCATCGTCCTCGGTTCGACCGTCGCAGCCAGCGGCAATGGCAGCAGCGTGACTCGCGCTCGCCTCGAACGCTCCCTTCCGGTCACGTTCGCCAATCTCTACGTCGAGCAGTCACACATCCGTGGCCGTGACGACCTCACTCCTGACTCGCTGGATGTCAAGGCCATGTGCGATAAGCACGGGCCAGCGGTCCCCGACATCGGAGCCGGCGGGGATTGGGTCTGCCTCATCGGGTGGACTGACCCAAAGATGCCGTTGCCCGCTGAGGGTTACGGCAAGTTCGAGCTCAACGTGCACAGCAACGATTGCTACACGGCAACCGGCCCGAGCAAGATCATCGGGTTCCTCACCATCACCAACACCCACGGGCGCGAGGTCTCCAACCCCGTCTTCGAGTTCGATGGGTGTTTTGACCCCCACGGTGACAACACCGCCACCGGTGTGGCCTTCCCCTCTCTGCTCACCGTTACGAGCACCACGCTGACTCCCGACGACCACAGTCGAGTCGGGCTGCAGGTGAGCTGTGGGGCCGGGAGTGAAGGATGCTCCGGCACCGTGACCGCGAAGGCCGCGGGTCACACGCTAGGCGCCTTGCCGTATGACGTGCCCGAGCAGTCCACCGGCACGCTGACCATGAACACCCCCGTGCCGGACACCGTCGGCGAAGTGTCGTTCCAGTTCCGGCCTGCGCGCGGAGTCGGGCCGACATCGCCGATCTCACTTGCGGTGCAGCGGTCGTGAGGACCGTCTATCGCCGATCGGCGGGGACTTCTGACCCCGGTATGAAGGGCCCACGGTTGTTGCGTCGCAGTGCCAGAAACGTAGGCCGTGAGCGGCGGACCAAGACCGTTGTGGGCTGGCCGCTGCACCAGCGTTCGGGTTGAGTCGGGCCGCCGGCCCGGCGCCAGGACTGCGGTGGTGGCGAGGACGGTGGTTGGGGAAGTGTGACAGTGTTGGGACTTCAGGAGGGTGGAGGCCCCGATGCAAGCCAAGGACATGAGCCAGGACGAAGGCGCACAGATCGTGCCCTTCCCCCAAGGGCACGAGGTGCCGCAGACCACCGAGGTGGACGTCGACGGTCAGTCGGTGACGATCATCTACCTGCCGTGGCGGCACGAGGTCGACGGCGAGCAGCGGCCCGCCGGTCTGTATTACAAGGCAACGGATGCGACCGGGTTCTATCCCGATCCCACGCTGCGCGACCTCGATGCAC
>JAABUN010008097.1_pt1 | contig 10937 bp, 4 predicted proteins | sample 5559311 | NCBI WGS metagenome assembly JAABUN01 (sample SAMN10711877, study PRJNA513370) | rock metagenome | isolation source: Antarctica rocks | place: Antarctica: Victoria Land, Siegfried Peak sud | reverse complement strand
ATCCTTCGCGCGCCTGCCGAAGACCCTTGACGTCCCCAACCTGATCGACATCCAGCGCAAGTCGTTCGCCTGGCTGGTCGACACCGAGAAGGGCGGCCTGCGGGAGACGATCGACGACATCTCCCCGATCGAGGACTACACGGGGCATCTGGCCGTCAACTTCGGCGAGTTCCGCTTCGACGAGCCGGCCGCGTCGATCGAGGAGTGCCGCGAGAAGGACCTCACCTACTCGCGCCCGCTCACGGTCACCGTCGCGTTCATCAACCACGAGACGGGCGAGATCCGCGAGCAGTCGGTCTTCATGGGTGACTTCCCGTGGATGACCGAGCGCGGCACGTTCATCATCAACGGCACCGAGCGCGTCGTCGTCACGCAGCTCGTCCGCTCCCCCGGCGCTTACCTGATGGAGCCCAAGGACCGCGAGAAGCAGGTCTTCACCGCGAACCTCATGCCGGCCCGCGGCTCATGGCTCGAGCTCGAGATCGACAAGAAGGGCAAGGTCTTCGTCCGCATCGACCGCAAGCGCAAGCTGCCCGTCACCGTCCTGCTGCGGGCCATGACCTACAACCCGGAGAACGACGGCTCGGTCGAGGAGTCCGAGGACGACATCGCGCGCCTCGACGCCGAGATCGCGGAGCTGTTCGGCAACTCGCTGTACATCCGCAACACGATCGAGGCCGACCCCGAGGCGACGAAGACCAAGAAGGGCGCGCTCATCGAGCTCTTCAAGAAGCAGCGCCCGGGCGAGCCGCCGTCGGTGGACGCCGCCTACTCGCTGATGAACCAGCTGTTCTTCGACCCGAAGCGCTATGACCTCACGCGCGTCGGCCGCTACAAGCTCAACGCGCGCCTCGGCCTCGACATCGACCTCGAGACCCGCGTCCTCACCCACGACGACATCCACGCGCTCGTGCGCGAGCTCGTCTCCCTGCCCAAGCACCTGGGCATCCCGGAGGACGGGGAGGTCGAGATCAAGGACTACGCCGCCGAGGCCGCGTCGATGGCGCGCGAGCCGGTCGCCGATCACCTCGACGAGTACGAGCACTTCGGCAACCGCCGCCTGCGCACCGTCGGCGAGCTCATCCAGGAGGCCTTCCGCATCGGCCTCTACCGCATGGAGCGCGTCGTCCGCGAGCGCCTGACCACCGAGGACGAGGACACGATCACGCCGCAGACGATCGTGAACATCCGCCCGGTCGTGGCGGCCCAGAAGGAGTTCTTCGGCTCCTCGCAGCTCTCGCAGTTCATGGACCAGACGAACTCCCTGTCGGGCCTGACCCACCGCCGCCGCCTCTCGGCGCTCGGCGCGGGCGGCCTGACGCGCGAGCGCGCCCCCATCGAGGTGCGCGACGTTCACCCGACCCACTACGGCCGCATGTGCCCGATCGAGACGCCGGAGGGCCCGAACATCGGCCTGATCGGCTCGCTCTCGAGCCACGCGCAGGTCTCCGAGCACGGCTTCATCACCACGCCGTACCGGGTAGTCGAGGACGGGAGGCTCACCGGCGAGATCGTCCACTACGACGCCACGCAGGAGGAGACGCTCCTCATCGCCCAGGCCAACGTGCCGGTCGACGACGACGGCCGCCTGCTCGTGGAGGACACGACGGTCTGCCGCACCCAGGCGGGCTCCTACGTCAACGCGACGGCGGCCGAGATCAACCTGATGGACATCTCACCCGAGCAGATCTGGTCGGTCGCGACGGCGATGATCCCGTTCCTCGAGCACGACGACGCCAACCGCGCGCTCATGGGCTCGAACATGCAGCGCCAGGCCGTGCCGCTCCTGATCCCGGACGCGCCGGTCGTCGGCACGGGCATGGAGCGCCGCGCCGCGCTCGACACCGGCGACGTGCTCCTGGCCAAGGCGCCCGGCACGGTCACCTCCGTGGACGCGACGCAGATCACGATCGAGGGGCCGGACGGCAGGATCGACTACGAGCTCAGCAAGTTCGACCGCTCCAACCAGGGCACCCTGATCCACCAGAAGCCGCGCGTGCGCACCGGCGAGGAGATCGAGGAGGGCCACGTGCTCGCCGACGGCTCCTCCACCGACCACGGCGAGATGGCGCTGGGCAAGAACATGATGGTCGCCTTCATGTCCTGGGAGGGCTACAACTTCGAGGACGCGATCATCCTCAACAAGCGCCTGGTCAAGGACGACGAGCTCACCTCGATCCACATCGAGGAGTACGAGATCGACGCCCGGACGACCAAGCTCGGCGACGAGGAGATCACCCGCGACATCCCCAACCGCTCGGAGGAGTCGCTGCGCAACCTCGACGACCGCGGCATCGTCCGCATCGGCGCCGAGGTCAAGTCCGGCGACCTGCTCGTCGGCAAGGTCACGCCGAAGGGCGAGACCGAGCTGACCGCCGAGGAGAAGCTCATCCGCGCGATCTTCAAGGAGAAGGCGCGCGAGGTCCGCGACACGTCGCTGAAGGTCCCGCACGGCGAGGAGGGCGTCGTCATCGACGTCATGACCTTCTCCCGCGAGGCCGGCGACGACCTGCCGCCGGGCGTCAACGACCTCGTCCGCGTCTTCGTCGCCAAGAAGCGCAAGATCTCCGAGGGCGACAAGCTCGCCGGCCGCCACGGCAACAAGGGCGTCATCTCGAAGATCGTCGACGAGCAGGACATGCCGTTCCTCGAGGACGGCACGCCGGTCGACGTCATCCTAAACCCGCTCGGCGTACCGTCGCGCATGAACGTCGGGCAGATCCTCGAGACGCACCTCGGCTGGGCCGCGGCGCAGGGCTGGTTCCCCGACGGCACCGAGGCGTGGGAGGCCAGCAAGGACATCCCGCACCGCCTGACGGGCCGGCCGAAGATGTACACCGCGACGCCCGTCTTCGACGGCGCCTCGGTGGCCGACGTCGACGACGCGCTGGTCAAGTGGCAGGAGCACTACTCAAAGAGCCACTCCGACCGGCTGCACATCAAGATGGACATCGACTCAAGCCGCCGCGAGGGCACGAGGGCCTCGGGCAAGTTCACGCTGTTCAACGGCCGCACGGGCGAGCCGTTCGAGGAGCAGGTGACCGTCGGCTACATGTACATCCTGAAGCTGCACCACCTCGTAGACGACAAGATCCACGCGCGCTCGACGGGCCCGTACTCGCTGGTCACCCAGCAGCCGCTCGGCGGCAAGGCGCAGTTCGGCGGCCAGCGCTTCGGCGAGATGGAGGTCTGGGCGCTGGAGGCCTACGGCGCGGCGTACACGCTGCAGGAGATGCTCACGATCAAGTCCGACGACACCGTCGGGCGCGTGAAGGCCTACGAGGCCATCGTCAAGGGCGAGAACATCGCCGAGCCGAGCATCCCGGAGTCCTTCAAGGTGCTCCTCAAGGAGATGCAGTCGCTCGGGCTCGACGTCAACGTCGTGTCCGAGGAGGGCGCCCACGCGGAGATGCGCGACGAGGACGACGACCTGCTGCGCGCGGCCGAGGAGCTCGGCATCGACCTCTCCGGCGTGCGCGCCGGGGCGGCTCCCGAGGCCAGCGACGAGGCCGTCGAGGGCACGGATGACACCGACGCAGCGGATGCGGCGGTGGCTGAGGCCGACGGCGACGAGCCCCTCGACGTCGACGCAGTGATCGATATGGAAGTCCCCATTACGGAAAGCACCGAGGCCTGAGTCATGATTGATATCACAAGGGGCTGCGCCCCTTACGCCGCTCGGCAGAGCCTCGCGTCTATCCCCAAGAGTGAGAACTAATTCATGATTGATATCAACAATTTCGACGCTATTGAGATCGGTCTCGCGTCCTCCAAGCAGATCCGCGGCTGGTCCTCCGGGGAGGTCACCAAGCCCGAGACGATCAACTACCGCACGCTCAAGCCCGAGAAGGACGGCCTCTTCTGCGAGCGCATCTTCGGCCCGACCAAGGACTGGGAGTGCTACTGCGGCAAGTACAAGCGCGTGCGCTACAAGGGCATCGTCTGCGAGCGCTGCGGCGTCGAGGTCACGCGCTCGAAGGTGCGCCGCGAGCGCATGGGCCATATCGACCTCGCGGCGCCCGTCAGCCACATCTGGTTCTTCAAGGGCGTCCCGAGCCGGATCGGCTACCTGCTGGACATGGCCCCGAAGGAGCTCGAGAAGATCCTGTACTTCGCCGCGTCCATCGTGACGTCGGTCGACCAGGAGGCGCGCTGGCGCGACATCCCGCAGCTCCGCGCGGAGATGCAGGTCGAGATCGATCGCGCGCGGGCCGAGGAGAACGACCGGGTGGGCGAGCTGCGCACCTCGCGCGAAGCCCGCCTGACCTATCTGGCCGGCGGCGGCGAGAAGGACTTCAACGACGAGGACCACCTCTGGGCCGAGTCGCTGGACGTCAACGTCAAGAAGCTCTCCGACGAGGAGCGCAAGAAGCTCGAGAACGAGACCAAGAAGACGTTCGCCACCGACATCGACGACACCCAGGCCTACTACGAGGACGCCCGCGAGCGCCTCAAGGACGTCTGGAAGCTGTTCTCCAACGCCGACGAGCCGGCCGGCGAGCCGCCTGCCGAAGGCGAGGACTGGCCGCTGGAGACCTACGTCGAGAAGGCCATCGAGAAGGACCAGTTCAAGCCCAAGCTGATCATCACGGACGAGACGTTCTTCCGCGAGCTCAAGCACCGCTTCGGCTCCCCGTTCGGCTTCGGGGAGTACTTCGAGGGCGGCATGGGCGCCGAGCACGTCCGCGAGCTGCTCCGCGACCAGCCCGAGTACGACCGCGACACCCCGCCGCGCGCCGTGGATCCCGACCGCGTCCCGGGCGAGGACAAGCGCCCGCAGGACCTGCCGGGCATCGTCATGGAGCACGAGCGCGTCGACCTCGAGGACATCGTCAAGAACGGCAAGGGGCAGAAGCAGGCCCGCTCCGTCAAGCGCCTGAAGGTCCTGAGCGCGTTCCTGCACTCGAACAACCGCCCGGAGATGATGGTCCTCGAGGCCGTGCCGGTCATCCCGCCGGAGCTGCGCCCGATGGTGCAGCTCGACGGCGGCCGCTTCGCGACCTCCGACCTCAACGACCTGTACCGCCGCGTCATCAACCGCAACAACCGCCTCAAGCGCCTGCTCGACCTCGGGGCGCCCGAGATCATCGTCAACAACGAGAAGCGGATGCTGCAGGAGGCCGTCGACGCGCTGTTCGACAACGGCCGCCGCGGCCGGCCCGTCACGGGCCCGGGCAACCGTCCGCTCAAGTCCCTGAGCGACATGCTCAAGGGCAAGCAGGGCCGCTTCCGCCAGAACCTCCTGGGCAAGCGCGTGGACTACTCGGGGCGCTCGGTCATCGTGGCCGGCCCGAGCCTGCGCCTGCACCAGTGCGGGCTGCCGAAGCTCATGGCCCTCGAGCTGTTCAAGCCGTTCATCATGGCCCAGCTCGTCGAGCGCAAGGATGCGCAGAACATCAAGGCGGCCAAGAAGATGGTCGACTCGATGATCCCGCAGGTGTGGGACGTCCTCGAGCAGGTCATCCACGAGCACCCCGTGCTGCTCAACCGCGCGCCGACGCTCCACCGCCTGGGGATCCAGGCCTTCGAGCCCGTGCTCGTGGAGGGCAAGGCCATCCAGGTCCACCCGCTCGTCTGCTCCGCCTTCAACGCGGACTTCGACGGCGACCAGATGGCGGTCCACCTGCCGCTGAGCGCGGAGGCCCAGGCCGAGGCCCGCATCCTCATGCTCTCGAGCAACAACATCCTGTCCCCGGCCCACGGCGCCCCGCTGGCCGTGCCGTCGCAGGACATGGTGCTCGGCGCGTACTACCTGACCTACGGCAAGGACGCGGCGGAGCTCTCCGACCTGCAAGCCAAGCTCTCGGCGAACGACTGGCCGGCCGACCAGAAGCGCCCGGACGTGTTCCGGACCGCCCAGGAAGCCGAGCTGAAGTACGAGCTCAAGGGCATCGGGCTGCACGACCTGGCCGAGTTCCGCCCGAAGGGCTCCAGCGAGGGCCACGTCCTCACGACGGTCGGGCGCATCATCTACAACGACACGATCGAGCGCTCGATCGAGGAGGCGATGGGCGACCAGTTCGACCCGTCGAAGTACACCTTCGTCAACCAGTCGATGAAGAAGCGCGACACGGTCAAGCTCGTCGACGCCCTGGTGCAATCCTACGGCGCCTCGGCGATCTCGCAGGTCCTCGACGCGTTCAAGGACCTCGGCTTCAAGTACTCCACCAAGGCCGGCATCACGATCTCCAAGAACGACGTCGTGATCCCGCCGGAGAAGGCCGAGATCCTGAAGGGCTTCGAGGACCAGGTCGCTGAGATCACCGGCAACTACGACATGGGGCTCATCACGCAGGAGGAGCGCCACGAGGCCGTCGTGGACAAGTGGAACGAGTGCACCGACGTCGTCGCCCAGGCGATGGAGAAGCACTTCGACGAGCTCAACCCGATCTTCATGATGGCCGACTCGGGCGCCCGTGGCTCGTTCAAGCAGATCCGCCAGCTGGCGGGCATGCGCGGCCTGATGGCCAACCCGAAGGGCGAGATCATCGAGCGGCCCGTGAAGGCCAACTTCATGGAGGGCCTCGACGTGATCGAGTACTTCACCTCGACCCACGGCGCCCGCAAGGGCCTCGCGGATACCGCGCTGCGCACCGCCGACTCGGGCTACCTCACCCGGCGCCTGGTCGACGTCGCCCAAGACGTCATCATCCGCGAGCCCGACTGCGGGACCGACGAGCTCATCCACATGGAGATCTTCAAGCTCCAGGGCTCGAAGGCCACCGACGAGCCCAACGACAACCTGATCGGCCGCATCGCCGCGAAGGACATCCAGGGCCCCGACGGCGGCAAGAAGTTCGTGCAGAAGGGCGGGGAGATCGACCGGGCCGAGCTCGTCACGATCTCCGACGCCTGGCTGCCGGCCGTCGAGCGCGGCGAGGTGCCGCGCGTCGCCGTGCGCTCCACGCTGAAGTGCAAGGCCGTCACCGGCGTCTGCCAGGCCTGCTACGGCCGGGCGATGGCGACGGGCAAGACGGCGCAGATCGGCGACGCGGTCGGCATCATCGCCGCGCAGTCGATCGGCGAGCCCGGCACGCAGCTGACGATGCGGACGTTCCACACCGGCGGCGTCGCCGGCGCGGACATCACGCACGGTCTGCCGCGCGTCGTCGAGCTGTTCGAGGCGCGCAAGCCGAAGGGGCTCGCGAAGATCTCCGAGCAGGACGGCGTCGCGACAATCGAGGAGACCGACAAGGCGCTCACGATCTGCGTGACCGACGACGCGGGCGAGGAGCACCGCTACCCGTTCCCGCGCCGCACGCGACTGTTCGTCGAGAGTGGCGAGACGATCGAGGCGGGGCGCCAGCTCAACGAGGGCTCGCTGTACCCGCACGAACTGCTCGCGCTGCGCGGACGGACCGAGACCGAGCGCTACCTCGTCCGTGAGGTGCAGGAGGTCTACAAGTCCCAGGGCGTCGACATCAACGACAAGCACATCGAGCTGATCGTGCGCCAGATGCTCAAGAAGGTCCGCGTCGACCAGAAGGGCGACACGAGCTACCTCCCGGGCCAGTTCGTCGACCGCTACGACTTCGCGAAGGTCAACGCGGACATGAAGAAGGCCAAGGGCGAGCAGGCCCAGTTCGAGGAGATCATCCTCGGCATCACGAAGGCCTCGCTGAACACGGACTCGTTCCTGTCGGCGGCGTCGTTCCAGGAGACAACAAAAGTCCTCACCGACGCCGCGCTGGAGGGCAAGAAGGACACCCTCAATGGCCTGAAGGAGAACGTGATCATCGGCAAGCTGATCCCCGCCGCGACGGGCCTCAAGCGCTACCGCCGCATCGAGATCGAGCCGTCCGAGCCGCTGCCGCGCATGGCCGACGAGATCGGTCTGCTCGACTCCGACGAGATCGCGTCCGAGCTCGGCCTCGGCGACGGCGGCTTCGGGGGCTTCGGCTCTTCGCTGTCCTCGGACATCTCAGAGCTCGAGTCGATCGGTGCCGGGGGGACCGACCCCGGCTTCGCCGACGAGCTCGCCGACCTGGACGCGCCCGGCGACGACAAGTAGCCGCTGGTCGGGCCCGCCGCTCGTTGGTGGCGGGCACGCGCGAGCAGTAGCAGCCGCCGAGTGCCGGCTGGCGTCGGAGGGTCGACGCCAACCGGCACTCGGCCCCCGGGCGGGTCAGCGGCGTAGGCGGCCGCGCACGCGGCGGCGGCCGTCGGCCACGCGCGCATGGACCTCGGCCTCCGGCGGCAGGCGCGCCCACTCCGACGCGAACTCCGCGCCGAAGACGAGCACGTTCGCCGCGGAGAAGACGAACAGCAGCAGCGCCATGAGCGCGCCGAGCGAGCCGTAGAGCGCGCCGAAGTCCGCGAGATGCTCGAGGTAGAGCTCGAGGCCATTCTTCACGGCGAAGAATCCGGCGGCGGCGACGAGCGCGCCGGGCCAGATCTCGCGCACGCGCGGGCGCTCGACGGGCAGCACGCGGTAGAGGAAGAGGACGACCGCCGCCACGAACCCGAACGGCAGCACCTCGCTGAGCGCGTCGAGTGCGAAGGCGAGCACGGCGCCGCCACCGCCCTCGTCGTCGACCAGGTTGGCCGCCCCGCGGGTCGCGCTCAGCGAGAGCGAGACGAGCAGGAGCACCGTGGCGCCCGTGACGAGCGCGAGGTCCAGCGCCTTGCGCCGCAGAAGCGGCGGCCGGGCCTCGATGTCCCACGCGACGTTGATCGAGTGGCGCAGCGCCCCCATGACGCCCGTGGCCGCCACGAGCAGCAGCAGGACGGAGACCGGGCCGATCCGGCCGACGTTGTCCAGGGCGTCGCCGACTGCCCGCTCGAGGCGGTCGCGCTCGTCCTCCTGCACGAGCGGCACGGAGTCGAACGCCGTCGTGATGACGCGCTCGCGCACCTCGGCCTCGTCGAAGACAAGTCCGAAGGCCCCGACGAGCAGCATCGCGAGCGGGATCGCGGAGAGCACGGCGAAGAAGCTGATCTGCGCCGCGTCGCGGTGGCCGCGATCGTCGACGAACTCGCGGACCGCCCGCACCGTGGTCAGCAGCACGCGGTCGAGGAGGCGCGCGGCGCGGTGCACGGCGCAGACGGTATCCCGGCGCGGCGCGGTAGGAGTCCAGGCGCCGTCTGGACGGTCCTCGCATCCATCGCCAAGCAGCAGATGACGCGGTCCGGTCTCCACCGAAGCAACGCAAGAGTCCCGTTCTGCGGCGTCTCTGCGCACTGGGTGCGCAGCACATGCGACCTGGAGCCCCTCCGGCGTGTTCTGTTGGAGAACTCGCTACGGTGGTCCGTGACGGAACGGTCAAGCCGGCAGGGGGTTCGTGCCGACGACTGGAGGGAAGGCAACCCGCAGGGGTCGCCACGCGGTCCGTCGATCCACCTCTTCCAATGACTCTCGAACTCGGCATCCTGCTCGCGCTCCTCTGCGCGGTCGTCACCAACATCGGCTTCTTCCTGAAGCACAAGGGTGCCTGCGAGGCATGCCCGGTCGACGTTCGCCACCCTCTCCGCAGCGCCAGGTCCCTCTTCTCGCAGAAGTGGTTCGCGATCGGCTTCGCGGTGGCGGCCAGCGCCTTCGTCTTCCACGTCGCCGCGCTCGCGCTCGCCCCGCTGAGCACCGTCCAGGTCGTGCTCGCCGGCGGTGTCGTGCTGATCGCCGTGATGGCCGACCGCCTCTTCGGCATCACCGTCGGGCGCAGGCAACTGCTCGGCCTCGCGCTCACCGCGACGGGCCTGGTGCTCCTCGTCCTCACGCTCCCGCAGGTGCCAGGCGCGCACTCCTCGTTCTCCCTCTCGGCGATGATCGCCTTCGAGGCCGGGCTCTTCGGCCTCGGCGGCCTGCTCATCCTCGGGCCGCGCGCCGGCCTCGGTGGCCACGAGTATCACGGCATCATGCTCGGTGCCGCCAGCGGGGTGCTGTTCGGCGTCTCCGACGTCGCGATCAAGGCGCTCACCGGTCTGGCCGGCGCGAGTGGCTGGGTCGGCCTGGTCTCGCCCTGGCTCGTGGTCTGCGTCGCCGCGTGCGTGGTCGCCTTCTACGCCTCGGCCAAGGGCCTGCAGGACGGTGACGCGGTCTCGGTCATCGCCATCACCGGCACGGCGGCGAACATCTCGTGCATCGCCGGCGGGATCATCGTCTTCGGGGATCCCATGGCCGGCGACGCGCTCGGCATCGTGGTCCAGGCTGCCGCGTTCATGATGGTCGTCGTCGCCTCGGCGCTCATGCCGGCGCCGCTGGCGTCCGCGAAGGGCGCCCGCGGCGGCGCTCTCGCCCCCGCTGCGGCCTAGGACTTCTCGCCGCCGGGCCAGCGGCCGGCTCTGCCACCACCACCGGCGTAGTAGATGCGCTACGGTAGGTAAATGACCGTGATCGCCCAGCGACAGCTGCGCAACGAGGTGAGTGCGATCCTGCGGCGCGCGGAGGCTGGCGAGCGATTCACCGTGACCGTCGACGGTCGCCCCGTGGCCGAGCTCTCCCCCCTGCCTTCGACCGCGCGTCCGGTGACGCTCGATGCGCTGCGGCGCACACTCGCCGACGTTCCCGCCGACCCGGAGTGGCTCAGCGAAGCCCTCGCTGAGCGAGAGCGGGAGCGGGAGAACGCCTCTGAGCCGTGGAGCTGACCCACCTCGCCGACACCAGCGTGCTCATCGATCCGCCGCTCCACCCAGTCATCGATGAGCCTCACCTGATCGTCACGAGCGTGGTCTGCCTCGGTGAGCTCGAAGCTGGGGTGCTGCTGGCCGCGACCGGCGCGACGCGCGCGGCGCGACTGCGGCGCCTGACGACGGTGACCGCGAGCGTTCCGGCCCTTCCGGTCGACGCCGCGGTCGCGTCGCACTACGCGGAGATACGCGCTGCTTCCGGGCGCGCGCCGGCCAACGACCTCTGGATCGCCGCCACCGCGCGATCCCGTGGCCTCGTGCTGCTCACGCGGGACGACAAGCTCGCGCGGATCCCGGGGTTGTCGACGCTGCTG
>JAABUN010008095.1_pt1 | contig 10941 bp, 8 predicted proteins | sample 5559311 | NCBI WGS metagenome assembly JAABUN01 (sample SAMN10711877, study PRJNA513370) | rock metagenome | isolation source: Antarctica rocks | place: Antarctica: Victoria Land, Siegfried Peak sud | reverse complement strand
CAGTGCCCTCGGTGACGCTCTCACCCAGTGCGGGCATATCGACGGAGCTGGACATCGGTTCTCCGATCTGCGGTGGTCTGGAGGCTCAGTTGTGGACGTGCAACGGCTTGCCGGCCAGGGCGAGGTGCGCCTCGCCCAACGACTCGTTCTGCGTGGGGTGCGCGTGGATCAGGGCGGCCACGTCCTCGGGGTAGGCCTCCCAGTTCACGATCAGCGACGCCTCCCCGACCTGCTCACCCATCCGTGCCCCCACGGCGACGAAACCGACGACGGGACCGTCCTTCTCACGGATGAGCTTGACGAAGCCGGCGGTCCCCAGGATCTGGCTGCGGCCGTTGCCGCCGAGGTTGTAGTCCAGCGTCTCGACGTTGTCGGCGCCGTACTTCTCCTTGGCCTGCGCCTCGGTGAGCCCGACGGAGGCGACCTCGGGGTCGCAGTACGTGATGCGGGGAATGCTCGGGTCGAGCACCGGGACCGGTTTGAGACCGGCGATCTCCTCGGCCGCGAAGATGCCGTGCGCGAAGCCGCGGTGCGCGAGCTGCAGGCCCGGGACCAGGTCGCCGACCGCGAAGACGCCGGGCACGTTGGTACGCAGCCGCTCGTCGGTGGGGACGAACCCGCGGTCTAGTGTCACGCCCGCTTCCTCGAACCCCAGGTCCGCGGTGGTCGGGCCTCGACCCACGGCGACCAGCAGCAGTTCGGCCTCGAGGGTCTCTCCGCCCTCGAGCGAGACCTTCACACCCGAGTCGTCCTGCTCCACGCCCGAGAAGCGGACACCGGTCTTGAACGCGATCTTGCGCTTGCGGAAGGCACGCTCGAGCACCTTGCTGGCGCCCTCGTCCTCGATGGGAACGAGCCTCGGCAGCGCCTCGATGATCGTGACGTCGGCACCGAAAGAGCGCCACACGCTGGCGAACTCGACCCCGATGACGCCTCCACCCAGGACGATCACGCTCTTGGGTACGAAGTCCAACGAGATCGCCTGGTCAGAGGTCAGCACCCGACCACCGATCTCCAGTCCCGGCAGCGAGCGGGCGTAGGAGCCGGTTGCCAGGACGATGTTCTTGCCGGTCAGGACCCGGTCGCCGACCGTGACGGTGGTCGGCGACGACAGCGTGCCAGTTCCCTCTACGACCGTGAGCTGGTGCGCCTTGGCCAGTCCCTGCAGACCCTTGTACAACTTGGAGACGACGCCGTCCTTGTAGGCGTTCAGCGCCGACATGTCGATGGACTCGAACGTCGTCCTGACGCCGTACTTCTCGCCCTCGCGCGAAGCGTCCGCGATCTCGGCGGCGTGCAGCAGCGCCTTGGTGGGGATGCAGCCCCAGTGCAGGCAGGTTCCGCCCAGCTTCGCCTTCTCGACCAGGGCCACGCTCATGCCGAGCTCGGCGGCCCGGAACGCGCAGGCGTACCCGCCGCTGCCGCCGCCCAGGATCACGATGTCGAAGGTGTCGCCGGTGGCCTCAGCCGCCATGTCGCATGCTCCCTTACGCGTCGTCGTGCACAGTTCGTCCGGCCCGTCCGGTGCGGCACCGGGTGCCCGACCCCTGAACCGCAGGACGGGCGTGCACCCATCCTGGCACTACCGGCCCGCCGCGTCGCAACGGGCGTCTTGACCCGTTCCGGCGGCGGCGCCTCAGCCGCCGAGCTGCTCCGCGAGGGCGAGCAGGGTCCGCACCGCGACCCCGGTGCCGCCCTTGCCGGTGTACCCGTGCGGTGAGCCCCCGTTGAAGGCGGGCCCGGCGATGTCCAGGTGCGCCCACGGGATCTGCCCGCCGTCGGCGGTCTCGCCGACGAACTCCTTCAGGAACAAGCCGGCCACGAGCATCCCGCCGAACTTGTCGCCGACGTTGGACAGGTCCGCGACCGCCGAGTCGATGGACGCGCGCAGCTCCACCGGCAGCGGCATCGGCCAGAACTGCTCGCCGGAGCGCTCGGCCGCCGCCGCGACGCGGGCACTCAGGTCGTCATCGTTGGACATGATCGCGCTGATCCGGTTCCCCAGGGCCACCATCTGGGAGCCGGTGAGGGTGGCCACGTCGATGATGACGTCCGGCTTCTCCTCGCTGGCGGCCACGATCCCGTCGGCCAGTACCAGGCGACCTTCGGCGTCGGTGTTGAGCACCTCCACCGTGCGGCCGCCGTAGATCGTGACGACGTCGGAGGGCCGCTGCGCCGTGCCGGAGGGCATGTTCTCGGCCAGGCACAGCCAGCCAGTGACCGCGACGGGCAGCTGGAGCCGGGCTGCCGCGAGCACGGTGTGCAGCACCGCGGCGGCGCCGGCCATGTCGAGCTTCATCGTCTCCATGCCGGCCGCCGGCTTGATGGACAGGCCGCCGGAGTCGAACGTGATGCCCTTGCCCACCAGGGCCAGGTGCTTGCGGGCGCCGCGCCGGCCCGTGGGGGAGTAGGTCAGCTTGACCAAGCGCGGGCCCCGGCTGGAGCCCTGTCCCACGCCGACCAGCCCGCCGTAGCCGCCGCTGCGCAGCGCCTCCTCGTCGAGCACCTCGATGCTGACGCCACGCTGCCCGGCCAGCTCCTGCGCGATCTCGGCGAAACGTGCGGGGAACAGGTCCAGCGGAGGGCAGTTCACCAGGTCCTTGGTGCCCGCGACCGCGTCGGCGACGACGGCGGCCCGCTCCGCCGCGGCTCGAACGGCCTTGTCCCGCGAGCGCGCGGTGACGAGGGTGATCTTCTCGACCGGCGTCTGCGACGCGGACGCGCTGCGCCTGCGGTAGGCGTTGTAGGAGTAGGCGCCCAGCAGCGCGCCCTCGGCGACGGCCGCGACCTGCTCGGCGCTTCCCGCGGGCAGGGCGACCACGACGTGCCCCAGGCCGGACAGGCTCCGCAGGGCCGCGCCGGCGGCGCGTCGCAGCGCCTCGGGAGGCACCGGTCCACGACCGCCGGCTTCTGCCGTGCCGACCCCTGTCAGCACCAGCACGGCGGCCTTCGTCCCGGGACCGGCCGGGACCCTGACCACCTCGTCGGCCTTGCCCTTGACGCCGAGGGCCCGTAGGGAATCCTCCAGGGTCCGGCGCGCACCCGAGGGCAGCTGGGCCGCCTCCAGCACGACCGGGCCGTCGTCGGTGCTCGCGGTGGCGAGCACCAGCGCGTCGGCAGTCAGAGAGGTGGCGGCCTTGCCGGTCAGGCTGAGCGTGGTCACAGTTCTCCTCGGGGTGCGCGAACCAGCCGTGCGGCTCGCTGCGGGGCATCCGGCGGGTGCGAGGGTGCCGTGTGGCCTCGATGCTAACCACCGCGGCCCGACGGTAGGTTCTGGCACATGGCCGACACCTCTGGGGAGCACACCGACTCCCGCCCCGCACCACGCACCGGTCCGTTGCACGAGCGCCACGTCGCCTCGGGCTCCAGGCTCGCCGACTTCGGCGGCTGGTCCATGCCGCTGGAGCACGCCGGGGGAGGCGTCCTGGCCGAGCACACGGCGGTGCGCGAGGCGGTGGGCGTCTTCGACGTGAGCCACCTGGGTAAGGCCAGGGTCGCCGGGCCCGGCGCCGCGGACCACGTGAACGCCACGCTGACCAACGACCTGCGTCGGATCGGTCCGGGGCAGGCGCAGTACACGCTGTGCTGCGACGACCGGACCGGCGGCGTGGTGGACGACCTCATCGCCTACCTACGCTCGGACGAGGACGTCTTCCTGGTGCCGAACGCGGCGAACACCGCGGAGGTGGTCCGTCGGCTGCAGGACGACGCTCCGCCAGGCCTGCAGATCACCGACCTGCACACCGGGTACGGCGTGCTCGCCGTCCAGGGGCCGCTGGCCGATGAGGTGCTGACGGATCTGGGTCTTCCGGTCGGGCACGACTACATGTCGTTCGTCGAGGTCGACTGGCGCGGTGCGCCTCTCATCGTCTGCCGGACCGGCTACACCGGCGAGCGAGGCTATGAGCTGCTGCCCCGCTGGGACGACGCGGGACCGCTGTGGGACGCGCTGGTGGAGACGGCCGGCTCCCGGGGTGGACGCGCGGCGGGCCTGGGGGCGCGCGACACCCTGCGCACCGAGATGGGCTACGCCCTGCACGGCCACGAGCTGGGCCTTGGCATCACCCCCGTCCAGGCACGGGTCGGTTGGGCGGTGGGCTGGAAGAAGGAGTCCTTCTGGGGCAAGGCCGCCCTGACGGCCGAGAAGGAGAGCGGGCCTGCCCGGGTCGCGCGAGGTCTGCTGGCGCTGGAGCGGGGTGTTCCCAGGGCCGACCAGGACGTGGTCGACGCGGCCGGCGCGGTGATCGGGCGGACCACCTCGGGCACCTTCTCGCCGACGCTGCGACAGGGCATCGCGCTCGCGCTGGTCGATGCCTCGGTCGGCGAGGGTGAGGAGGTGTCCGTCGACGTGCGCGGCCGGCGCATCCGGTGCCAGGTGGTGCGCCCTCCATTCGTCCAGGTGCAGACCCGGCAGGGTTGAGCCGTGAGCCTTGCCGTCCGCGTCATCCCCTGTCTGGACGTCGACGCCGGCCGCGTGGTCAAGGGCGTGAACTTCGAGAACCTGCGTGACGCCGGCGACCCGGTCGAGCTGGCGGCGCGGTATGACGCCGAGGGCGCGGACGAGCTGACGTTCCTGGACGTCACGGCCTCCTCCGACAGCCGCGAGACGACGTACGACATGGTGAGGCGCACGGCGGAGCAGGTGTTCATCCCGCTGACGGTCGGCGGCGGGGTGCGCAGCACCGAGCACGTGGACCGGCTGCTGCGAGCGGGCGCCGACAAGGTGGGGGTCAACACCGCTGCCATCGCGCGCCCGGAGCTGGTGCGCGAGATCGCGGAGAGGTTCGGCTCCCAGGTCCTGGTCATCTCCCTGGACGTGCGCCGGGTCACGGACTGCGAGCAGCGAACCGGCGGTACGCGCTTCGAGGTGACCACGCACGGCGGTCGGACCGGTACCGGGATCGACGCGGTGCGGTGGGCGGCGCAGGTCGTCGAGCTGGGGGCGGGGGAGATCCTGCTGAACTCGATGGACGCCGACGGCACCAAGGACGGGTTCGATCTCGAGCTGGTCCGCGCCGTGCGCGCCGCCGTGGACGTGCCGCTGGTCGCCAGCGGTGGCGCGGGGCGGTGCGAGCACTTCGCCCCTGCGGTGCAGGCCGGGGCCGATGCCGTGCTGGCGGCCAGTGTGTTCCACTTCGGCGAGCTGACCGTGGGCGACGTCAAGGACTCGCTGCGGGCTGCGGGTCACCCCGTGCGCTGAGCCTGCGGCGGACGGGGCTCAGGGCGCCGCGACCAGCACCTCGGCCTGGTCCCGACGGCCCGATACGTAGAGCAGCAGCTCGGACACCAGCCCCGTCAGGACCATGGTCGACGAGCCGTTCCGGACGACGGCACGCGCACCGTCAGGGACCACCAGCACCACCCCGACGGACGACCGAAGGAACGATCGGCGTGCCATCAGTCGGCACGCGCTCCACAGTGCAGCCTCGTGTCCGGGGCTGAGCACCCTGGGCATCCACCCGGCAGCGGCACGTCGTACATCCTCGTGGTGGATGAAGTGCTCGGCCAGGTTGAGTCGGGCGTCGGCACCCGGGAGCGCGAAGACGCTGGCGCGCGGCGGGCCGTGGCGGAACTGCTGCACCAGCTCGGGATAGGCGCACTCGGCCGTCCGCAGCATCAGCGTGTCGGTGTGCTTCTTCAATGCGGGCACCGCCTCGAGCACCATCCCGGCCACGGCGTCCGGGCGCCGTTCACGCAGCACCAGGTGCGCGGCGAGGTCGCGAGTGCTCCACCCCCCGCACAGCGTCGCGGCGTCCGGTCCCGCGGCGTCCAGCGCGTCGGCCAGCGCGGTGCGCTCACGAGCGGAGTACGTGGTCATGCCGGCAGTCTCCCGCACCGCTCACCCCCTTCGCGCCGGAGCATCTGGATTCGGACTTGTCCTGGCACCGTGAGACAGTGAGGTCTCATCCACCCAGCATTCTCCAGGAGGCCCACTCGTGCCCGAACGCACCGTCCCCGAGGCGGTGCAGCAGGGCACCATGAAGCGGGGCTTCAAGGTGCTGGGGCGTGGGATCCGCCAGCAGCCGAAGCCCTTCGCGGTCGCCGTCGCGGCGGCGGCCGTGTACGGCGCGGGCACGGCCGGCAGCGGGTGGATCCTCGGTCGAGTGACTGACCAGGTGCTGGCCCCCGCCTTCGACGCCGGACGGGTCGAACCCCGCGCACTCCTGCAGGCGGCCGGTCTGCTGGCGATCGTCGCCACCATCACGGCGGTCGCCGTCGCGCTGCGCAGGATCTTCGCCGGCCTCACCTCCGTCAACCTGCAGGCCCACTATCGCAACGCGGTCTCCACCCAGTACCTGCGCCTGCCCCTCACCTGGCACCACCGCCACCCCGCAGGCCAGCTGCTCTCGAACGCCAGCAGCGACGTGGAGGCCACGTTCATGGTGTTCAACCCGTTGCCGTTCTCCCTCGGGGTCATCGTGATGCTCTTCGTCGCAGGGGCCGCGATGGTGGCAGCGGACCCCGTCCTGGCGTCCGTGGGGCTCACGGTCCTGCCGGCGGTGGCCATCGCCAACGTCGTCTACCAGAGGGTCATCTCACCCAAGGTGGTGCGCGCCCAGCAGCTTCGTGCCGAGGTCGCCGCGATCGCGCACGAGAGCTTCGACGGTGCCCTGGTCGTCAAGGCCATGGGCCGCGAGGGCGAGGAGACGGCCCGCTTCGCCGCCGCGACCGACACCCTGCGCGCTGCCAACGTCGACATCGGCAAGACCCGCGGCGTGTTCGACCCCATGATCGAGCTCCTTCCCACCCTCGGCACGCTCGCGGTGCTGGGGCTGGGTACCTGGCGCGTCAGCACAGGCGCGGCGCAGGCCGGTGACGTGGTCCAGGTCGCCTACCTGCTGGCGCTGCTCGCCTTCCCGGTGCGGGCGATCGGCTGGGTGCTCGGTGACCTGCCCCGCGCTGCCGTCGGATGGAGCCGCATCGAGTCCGTCCTCGAGGCCAAGGGTGAGATGGCGTTCGGCCAGCAGGACCTGCCCTCCGCCGGGCCCGCGCAGCTGGAGCTGGACCGGGTCCGCTACGGCTACTCCACCGCTGGGGACGCCGACCTGTCGCAGCAGCCCACCCGCGGCGCGGACGGGCTCGTGGAGGTGGAGGAGGTCATCGAGGTGCTGCACGGCATCGACCTCCCGATACGGGCGGGATCCACTGTGGCGATCGTCGGCCCCACCGGCTCGGGCAAGTCGACCCTGGTCGGACTCCTGGTGCGGCTGGTGGATCCTGCGACGGGGAGGGTCCTCATCGACATGGTCGACGCGCGCGAGGTGCGCTCGGGCACGCTGGCGGCGGCGGCCGCGCTGGTGCCGCAGTCGACGTTCGTCTTCGACGACACCGTCCGGGGCAACATCACCCTCGGCGCCACCGGTCCCGATGGGGTCGAGCTCGACGACGACCGGGTCTGGGAGGCGCTGCGGATGGCGCAGGGCGACCGGTTCGTGGCTGCGATGCCCGCCGGTCTGGACACCAGGGTGGGTGAGCGGGGCACGAGCCTGTCCGGCGGTCAGCGCCAGCGGATCGCCCTCGCCCGCGCCGTGGTCCGGTCCCCGAGGCTGTTGGTGCTCGACGACGCCACCTCCGCGGTGGACCCCCGCGTGGAGCAGGCCATCCTCACCGGTCTGCGGGAGGGCACCGACGGTCTGACCGTCGTCGTGGTGGCCTACCGCAAGGCGACCATCTCGTTGGCCGATGAGGTGGTGTTCGTCGAACGAGGGCGCGTCGTGGACCGCGGCTCGCACGTCGACCTGCTCGAGCGTCAACCGCGCTACCGGCACATGGTCAACGCCTACGACGAAGAGGCGGCGACCCGATGAGCACCACCCCCGAGAAGTCCCCGACGCGCACGGACCCGGTCGTCGGCGGGTCCGCGATCGAGGCGGCCGCGCAGACCAGCGTCCTCGCGACTCTCAAGCGAGGGCTGCAGCTCTCCCCGCAGATCCGGCAGGGCCTTGGGCTCACCCTCAGCCTGGCGGTGGTGGCCACCCTCGGCCGGGTGGTGGTCCCCATCACGGTCCAGCGCACCGTCGACGACGGGATCAATGCCGACGGCGGGCCCGACGTGCACGCCGTCAGCCTCCTGGTGGGCGCCGCGGTGGTGGTGGTGCTGCTGACCGGAGTCTGCTCCTACGTGGTGAATCTGCGCCTGTTCCGCTCCACCGAGGCCGGCCTGGCGCAGCTGCGCACCACCGCCTTCCGACGGGTGCACGACCTTTCCGTGCTGACCCAGAACACCGAACGACGCGGCGCCCTGGTGAGCCGGGTGACCAGCGACGTGGACACCATCTCCCAGTTCATGCAGTACGGCGGGCTGCTGCTGCTGCTGTCCTTTGGCCAGCTGGTGATCGCCACCATCCTGATGGGGCTGTACTCGCTGCCGCTGACGCTGCTGGTGCTCGGCACCTTCGTCCCGCTGCTGCTCTTCGGCCGCTGGACGCAGAAGTACGTCTCCAAGGCGTTCGGACGAGTCCGCGAGCTGATGGGGGACATGCTCGGCGCCATCTCCGAGACGGTCGTGGGTGCCGACACGATCCGCGCGTACGCCATCGAGCAACGCACGGGTCAGCGGGTGCAGGCCAGCATCGAGCAGCACCGCCGCTCGGCCGTGCGGGCGCAGACCCTGGTCTCCCTCAGCTTCTCTTCCGGCGTGCTCGTGTCCGGCTTGGTGGTGGCCGCGGTGGTGCTGGCCGGCACCTGGTGGGGCGTCGGTGGGGACATCACCCTGGGAGAGCTGCTGGCGTTCCTCTTCCTGGTCCAGATCTTCACCGGCCCCGTCATGTCGATCACCGAGATCCTGAACGAGCTGCAGAACGCCGTCGCGGGATGGCGTCGGGTGCTGGCCATCTTGGACACCCCGGCCGACGTCGCCGATCCCGGGCAGAACGGTACCGAGCTGCCGCGTGGCCCCATCACCGTCGAGTTCGAGGACGTCTCCTTCGCCTACCCCGGCGGCGAACCGGTCCTGCGCGAGGTCAACCTGACCATCCCGCCGCAGACCAAGGTGGCCGTCGTGGGAGAGACAGGCTCGGGCAAGACCACGCTCGCCAAGCTCCTCACCCGGCTGCAGGACCCCGGCTCCGGGCGCATCCTGCTGGACGGCGTCGACCTGCGTGAGCTGCGGTTCGCCAGCCTGCGCCAGCGGGTGGTGATGGTGCCGCAAGAGGGGTTCTTGTTCAACGACACGCTGCTGTACAACGTCCGCTACGGTCGACCGGCGGCCAGCGACGCCGACGTCGAGCTGGCCCTGGCCGAGCTCGGCCTGACCGACTGGGTGCACAGCCTGCCCAGGGGCCTGCACTCGCGCGTCGGCCAGCGAGGCGAGTCGCTCTCGGCCGGGGAGCGGCAGCTCGTCGCGCTGGCCCGGGCGTACCTGGCTGACCCGGACCTGCTGGTGCTGGACGAGGCGACCAGCGCGGTCGACCCCGGTACCGAGGTCCGCCTCCAGCGTGCCCTGAACGGCGTGACGCAGGGTCGTACCGCCGTCACGATCGCCCACCGCATGTCCACCGCGGAGGTCGCGGACATGGTGGTGGTGGTCGACGCCGGGCGGATCGTCGAGATCGGGCGGCACAGCGACCTCGTGCTGGCCGACGGCGTGTACGCACGGATGCACGCCTCCTGGACCGCCCAGCTGCGCTCCGTCTGAGCCACCATGGGGCTCTGGCAGGATCGTGGTGTGCACCAGAACCCCAGCGACCTCGACCCAGGGGTGGCCGCACTCCTGAAGCGGGACGACCGCGGCCTGGTGGCGGCCGTCGTCCAGCAGCACGGCACGGGTCAGGTGCTGATGGTGGGCTGGATGGACGACGAGGCCCTGCACCGGACCCTGACGACGGGCCGCGTCACCTACTGGAGCCGCAGCCGCTCGGAGTACTGGCGCAAAGGCGACACCTCCGGCCACACCCAGCACGTGCGCTCAGTGTCCCTGGACTGTGACGGCGACGCGGTGCTGGTGACCGTGGACCAGGTCGGGTCCGCCTGCCACACGGGCTCGGGAAGCTGCTTCGACGGCCGCGACCTGGGTGCGGTCGCCGGCGGAGCACCATGAGCGCCGGACCGGGCAACGCCCTGGGCGAGGTGTGGCCGACCTTGGACTCGTTCCGTGAGCTGGCCCGGGACCGCCGGGTCATCCCCGTGGTGCGCCGTCTGCTGGCCGATGCCGAGACCCCGCTGGGCATCTACCGCAAGCTCGCGCGCGACCGCCCCGGTACGTTCCTGCTCGAGTCTGCCGAGCACGGTGGGGTGTGGTCGCGGTACTCGATCGTCGGGGCCGCCTCCGGTGCGACGCTGACCGAGGTGGCCGGACAGGCGCACTGGCTGGGCGAGCCGCCTGTCGGCGTCCCGACCGACGGCGCCGCGCTGGACGCCCTGGCGGCGACGCTCGAGGTGCTGCACACCTCGCGGCTGCCCGGGCTCCCACCCCTGACGGGCGGGATGGTGGGCATCATCGGCTACGACGCGGTGCGGCACTGGGAGAGGCTTCCCGACCACGCCGCCGACGAGCTCGGGGTGCCGGCACTGGTGATGTCGTTGGCCACCGACGTCGCGGTCCTCGACCACACCGACGGCACGCTGCTGCTGGTGGCGAACGCGGTGAACCACGACGCGACCGACGAACGGGTCGACCAGGCCTGGTCCGACGCGGTCGCCCGGCTGGACCGCATGACCGCTGAGCTGGCGGAGCCGGCACCGTCCACCGTCGCCGTGACCGATGCGCCCGAGCAGGTCCGGCCGCGGGAACGCACTTCCCGCGAGGACTACCTGGCGGCCGTGCGCGCGGGTAAGCAGGCGATCAGGGACGGCGAGGTGTTCCAGGTCGTGCTGTCCCAGCGTTTCGACCTGGACTGCCCTGCTGACGCGCTGGACGTCTACCGGTGCCTGCGTGCCACCAACCCTAGCCCCTACATGTACCTCTTTCGGTGCCGCACCGCGGACGGGACGCAGCTGGAC
>JAABUN010008094.1_pt1 | contig 10942 bp, 10 predicted proteins | sample 5559311 | NCBI WGS metagenome assembly JAABUN01 (sample SAMN10711877, study PRJNA513370) | rock metagenome | isolation source: Antarctica rocks | place: Antarctica: Victoria Land, Siegfried Peak sud | reverse complement strand
TCATCCAGGACTTCAGCGACGACAACGCCAAGGTCAACGCGTTGCTCGCCGGCCAGGTCCAGACCATCGACAACCTGCCCAGCAACCTGATGGATGCGCTGAAGGCCCAGGGTGGGGCAGCGCTGGAGTCGAACACCGGAGCCTGGGTCCCGTTCACCATGCGGGTGGACCAGGCCCCGTTCGACGACGTACGGGTCCGGCAGGCCATGCGGCTGATCGTGGACCGGCAGCAGATGATCGACCAGACCCTGAGCGGGTTCGGCGAGATCGCCAACGACCTCTACGCCCCGTTCGACGCGGCGTACGCGGGTAAGGAGTTCCCGCAGCGCCAGCAGGACATCGAGCAGGCCAAGTCGCTGCTCAAGGCGGCCGGCCGGGAGGGTCTGCAGGTCGAGCTGTTCACCGGCGACGACATCGGATCGGTGGCGCCGGCGGCGGCGAGCCTGTTCGTCCAGCAGGCCAAGCTGGCCGGGGTCGAGGTCAAGGTGACCAAGAAGAACCCGTTCTACAGCGACGACTACCTGTCGTACACGTTCGCCCAGGACTTCTGGAACACCCGGCAGTACATCCCGCAGGCGGCCGTCGGCTCGCTGCCCAAGGGTGCCTACAACGAGACCCACTTCAACAACCCCACCTTCAACAAGCTGATCGCCGACGCCGCCAAGGAGCTGGACGAGGCCAAACGCAACACCCTGCTGCAGGACGCGCAGAAGATCGAGTACGAGGAGGGTGGCTACATCATCTGGGGCTTCCGCCGCCAGGTCGACGGCTACTCGACCAAGATCTCGGGGCTGAAGCCGAGCCGCTACCTGCCGCTGGGGTCGTACAAGTTCCAGAACGTCTCGGTCTAGGCCGCGCCGGTGACGCAGCCCGCGCGAAGCGCCTGATGACGCAACTGGACACCCTGCCGGAGCCGCTGGCGACCGTCGCCCCACCCAACCGACGCTCAGGCGGCGCCGCATGGGCCTTCTGGCTCGCCCGACGGCTCGGACTGGCGGTGCTGACGCTGTGGCTGGTCTCGATCCTGGTGTACGTGGCCACGGCTGCGCTCGGGGACCCGATCCGGGCCATCCTGGGCCGCGACTTCGCGGCCCAGCCGGAACGGGTCGCCGAGCTCAGGGCGCAGCTCAACCTGGACGACCCGTTGGTGGTGCGCTACTTCCACTGGCTGGGTGGCCTGCTCACCGGTGACCCCGGTCAGTCCATCGCGTCCCAGCGCCCGGTCGCGGAGCTGATCAGCAGCAACGTGGTCAACACCTTGGGACTGGTGCTGATCGCCGCCGTGGTGATGATCCCGGTCGCGTTCGGGGTCGCGATGATCTCGGCGAACTACCGGCGTCGCCGCGGGGACTCGATCATCCAGACCATCCTGCTGACCCTGGCCGGGCTGCCCGAGTTCGTGATCGGCATCCTGCTGGTCGCGCTGCTGTCGACCACCGTGCTGCACGTGCTGCCGGCGGTGACCATCAGCAGCCAGAACGGCCACCCCTGGGACGACCCGAGCACCATGATCCTGCCGGTGGCCACCCTGGTGCTGGCCGTGGCGCCGTACGTCTCCCGGATCGTCCGGGCCACCCTGCTGGAGGTGCTGGACAGCGACTACGTCGAGCTGGCCCGGCTGAAGGGGATCCCCGAGTCGGTGGTGATGCGCAAGCACGCGCTGCTGAACGCGATCGTGCCCGGCATCCAGGTGATCGCCCTGCAGCTGGCCTGGCTGACCGGCGGCGTGGTGACCGTCGAGTTCCTGTTCAACTATCCCGGGGTGGGCGCCCAGCTGGTCGACTCGGTCCGCAACCACGACGCGCCGATGGTGCAGGCGCTGAGCATGATCATCGCCAGCGTGTACGTCGGGGTCAACCTGCTCGCGGACCTGCTGTCGATCTTGCTCACCCCCCGCGCGAGGACGGCGATCAGCTCATGAGTGCGGCCATCACGAACACCCGACGCACCGGTGGCCTCCGCCGGTTCACCTCCTCACCCCGGCTGGTCGTGGGCACGGTGATCACCCTGATCGTCCTGCTGGCGATCCTCGGGCCGTTGCTCGCTCCGCACGGTCAGAACGAGGTCGTGGGCACCCCGTTCGGCCAGGGCGGGGTGCTGGACAACGGTCCGCTGGGCAACGACTACCTCGGGCAGGACGTGCTCAGCCGGTTGCTCTACGGGGGCCGGGTGATCTTGCTCATCTCGGTGCTGGGCACCCTGCTGGGGATGGTGATCGGCATCCTCGTCGGGGTGATCGCCGCCTACTCCGGTGGCTGGCTGGACGAGATCCTGATGCGGCTCAACGACGTCACCCTGGCCTTCCCGCAGATCCTGCTGGCCCTGGTCGTGCTGACCGCGGTCGATCAGCCCCGGGCCTGGATCATCGTGGCGCTGGTCGGCATCAGCCACGCGCCACGGGTGGCGCGGGTGGCCCGCGGGGTGAGCCTGGGCATCGTCTCGCGTGACTTCGTGGTCGCGGCCGAGGCGCTGGGGGAAAGCCGGTCCCGGATCATCCTGGCTGAGGTGCTGCCCAACATGAACGCGCCGCTGCTGGCCGAGGCCGGTCTGCGGTTGACCTACTCGATCGGTCTGGTCGCGGCGCTGGGCTTCCTCGGCTTCTCCACCGACCCCAACGCCGCGAACTGGGGTCAGATGATCAACGAGAACCGGCTGGCCATGGCCAGCCAGCCGTGGGCCGTGCTGGCCCCGGTGCTGGTCATCGGTCTGTTCACCGTCGGCACCAACCTGATGGCCGACGGCATCGCCCAGCTCGCCGACCGAGGGGACCGCTGATGACCGCCACCACGCAGGACCCGGCCACGCCGGACAGCGCGCCGGGCGGCGGGATCACCGTCGAGGACCTGCGGGTGGTGCTGACCGGCACCGAGGTCGACGTGGTCGACGACATCGACCTGGTCCTCGCGCCGGGGGAGATCGTCGGTCTGGTGGGGGAGTCCGGCTCGGGCAAGACCACCGTGGGCACCTCGCTGCTCGGCTACGCGCGGGCCGGCGCGACCATCGGCCGCGGCAAGATCATGTTCGGCGGCCGGGACGTGCTCGGGCTGCCCTGGCAGCAGGTCCGCCTGATCCGGGGCGAGGAGATCGCGTACGTCCCTCAGGACCCGGCCTCTGCGCTCAACCCGAGCATCCGGATCGGTCGTCAGATCGTCGAGCTGATGGAGCTGCGCGGGCTGGGCACCGCGCAGTCGCGACTGGAGGGGGCCCGGGCCGGGCTGGCCGAGGTGGGTCTGCCCAACGACGACGAGTTCCTCCGCCGCTACGCCCACCAGCTCTCGGGCGGTCAGGTCCAGCGGGTCGCGTTGGCCATGGCCTTCCTGCCCCGGCCCAAGGTGCTGGTCCTCGACGAACCCACCACCGGGCTCGACGTCACCACCCAGGGGATGGTGCTCAAGACGATGGCCGAGCTGTGCCGCGCGCACGGCGTCGCCGCCCTCTACGTCACCCACGACCTCGCGGTGATCGCCAACATCGCCGACCGGGTCGCGGTGATGTACGCCGGCCAGATCGCCGAGCTCGGCACCCGGGAGATGATCTTCAACGCGCCCACGCACCCCTACACCCGGGCACTGCTGGACGCGATCCCGCACCTCAGCCAGGCTCGGGCGCTGAGCGGCATCCCGGGTCGCACCCCGGCCCCCGGTCGACGTCCGCAGGGCTGCCGGTTCCACGACCGCTGCGGGTACGCCGTCCCGGCGTGCTCCGAGGCCGTACCCGCCCTGCGCGAGGTCGCACCGGCACCATCAGAGTCGCACGCAAGCGCGCGGGGCCATTCGGTGCGCTGCATCCGGGCCGGGGAGATCGGCCCGTGGGACATCTCCCGGGGGGTGGTGCCCGACACCGACCCGGAGAAGCCCCGCGAGATCATCCTGTCCATCGAGGACCTGCAGGTGTTCTACGGCCGCAAGCGGGTCGTGCACGGGGTCAGCTTCGACCTGGCCAAGGCCGAGGTGGTGGCCCTGGTCGGGGAGTCCGGCAGCGGCAAGACGACCATCTCGCGCTGCGTGGGCGGTCTGCACGCGGGCTGGACCGGCTCCATCGACTTCGAGGGCCGGGGGCTGGGCCACGGCTCGCGCAAGCGGAGCGTCGAGGACCGCAAGCGGATCCAATACATCTTCCAGAACCCGTACCTGTCGCTGAACCCGCGGCTGACCATCGAGCAGATCGTCCGCCGGCCGATGGAGCTTTTCGGCATCGCCCGGGGCAAGCAGGCCACCGACCGGGTGGTCGACCTGCTCGAGCAGGTCTCCCTGGGCCCGGCCGTGCTGCACTACCAAGCCAACCGGCTGTCCGGCGGGGAGCGGCAGCGGGTGGCCATCGCCCGGGCACTCGCCGCGGAGCCGGACGTGCTGGTCTGCGACGAGGTCACCTCGGCGCTCGACGTCTCGGTGCAGGGCTCGATCGTCGCGCTGCTGGAGTCGCTGCGGGTCTCCCGTGGGATCAGCATGCTCTTCGTCACCCACAACCTGGCGCTGGTCCGCTCCATCGCCGACCGGATCCAGATCCTCAACGCCGGGGAGGTGGTCGAGTCGGGTCCGGTCGTCGAGGTGCTCGACTCCCCGCAGGACCCGTACACCAAGCGGCTGCTGGCCAGCACCCCGACCATTGACTGAAGGTCTGGATGCGCTCACCCTGGTCAACCCGCACCTGACCGGCGGCGGACTCGGTCGCCATCATGGCGTGGTCCCCGCCACGGCTCCGCGTCCCTGGCCCACTGCGCCGCGGGAGCTCGAGGTCGCGATCGCCGGAGCCGGTCGGATGTTCGACCTGGCTGGGTTCGTCGAAGCCACCGCGAGCACGTCGCTGCTGGTCGTGGTCGACGGAGTCGTGGTGCACGAGTGGTACGCCGACGGGCTCGGTCCCGCCGACCTGTTCCTCGGCGCCTCGATGACCAAGTCGGTGCTCGCCGGGTTGGTGGGGTCCGCCGTCGACACGGGTCTGCTCGACCTGGACGCGGCGGTCGTCGAGCACGTGCCCGAGCTGGCCGGCAGCGGCTACGCCCGAGTGTCCGTACGCCAGGTGATGACCATGACCACCGGGCTGGACTGGGTCGAGGACCACCGCGACCCGACGTCGTACGCGTCGGTGCTCCGGGAGGTCTTCGCGACGAGCGCCGGCGGCTCGCGTGAGCTGCTGACCACCCTGCCCGGTCGCCATGCACCCGGCACCCGCTACTCCTATTGCACCGCCGACTCGCAGGTCCTGGACTGGGTCCGGGAGCGGGCCACCGGGCTGACCTACGTGGACGCGCTGACCGCGCTGTGGCGTGACCTCGGGATGAGCACCGACGCGGTCGTCGGGCTCGACGACGCTGTGGACGCAGGCGGCGCGGCCATGGCCGGCGGTTCCCTCGCCGCCACCAGCCGGGACTGGGCCCGGGTCGGGATGCTGCAGGTGGACGGGACCGTCGGCGGTCGGCGTGTCCTCTCGGCGGAGTGGGTCGACGAGAGCTCGACCCCGCCGTTCGAGTTCCTGCGACCCGGCCGGCTGCCCAGCACCATCACCACCCACGCCGGCTTCGGGCTGCACTGGTGGCCGCTCGACGACCTGGGCCGTCGGGTCACCGCCGACGGCAGCCGCGGGCAGTTCACCTACGTCGACCGGGACGCCCGGGTCGTCGTCGTCCTCACCTCGGCCTGGCCCTACGACGAGGCCACCGACCGCCAGTGCCGCGACCTCAGCTATCTCGCCCTCCCGGCTATCGCCCGGGCCGCTGCCGCGGCTGACCCCGCCACACCCCCCGAGAACGGAGATCCACCCAGATGAAGACCTCGGTCAACCGCAAGGTGATCATCACCTGCGCCCTCACCGGCGCGGGCGACACCGTCGGGCGCAGCGAGCACGTCCCGGTTACCCCGGAGCAAATCGCCGACGCCGGGATCGCCGCGGCCAAGGCCGGTGCGGCCATCGTCCACGTGCACGTCCGCGACCCCGAGACCGGGCCTGGCTCCCGGGAGGTCGCCTTCTACCGCGAGGCCGTGGGGCGGATCCGCGACTCGGGGGTCGATGTGGTCATCAACACCACCGCCGGGATGGGCGGCGACCTGGTCCTCGATCCGGACGACCCCACGACCTTCCTGGAGGGCACCGACCTGGTCAGCGGGGTGGAGCGGCTGGTGCACGTGGCCGAGCTGCTGCCCGACATCTGCACCCTGGACTGCGGCAGCCTCAACTTCGGCGAGGGCAGCCTGGTCTACGTCAGCACCCCCGACATGCTGCGGGCCGGGGCCAAGCGCATCCAGGAGCTCGGGGTCCGCTGCGAGATGGAGATTTTCGACACCGGGCACCTGTGGTTCGCCCGGCAGCTGGTCGAGGAGGGTCTGATCGACGCCCCCGCGATGTTCCAGCTCTGCATGGACATCCCGTACGGCGCCCCGGCGGATCCGGCGCTGCTGGTGGCCATGGTCAGCCAGCTGCCCGAGGGGTCCCAGTGGGCCTCGTTCGCCCTCGGTCGGCTGCAGATGCCGTGGGCCGCCCAGTCGGTGCTGCTCGGCGGCCACGTCCGGGTCGGGCTGGAGGACAACCTCTACCTCAGCCGGGGGGTCAAGGCCACCAACGCCAGGCTGGTCGAGAGGGCGGTCACCCTGATCGAGACCCTGGGCTCGGCGGTCGCCACACCCGACGAGGCCCGCGAGATCCTCGACCTGAAGCCGCGGGTCTGAGCGCCGTGAGCACACGAACAGCATCCCCGGAGCTGACCCCCGACCGAGTGGCTCCCGCCGGTGTACGCGCTGTTACCTGCATCGGTGCCGGGGTGATCGGGGGCGGCTGGGCCGCCTATTTCCTGGCCCGCGGCTATCCGGTGACGGCCTGGGATCCGGGACCGCGGGCCGAGCAGCGGCTCCGTACGGTGGTCGACCTGGCCTGGCCGGCGCTGACCGACCTCGGTCTCGCGGACGGCGCCAGTCGGGACAACCTGGTCTTCGAGCCCGAGCTGGCCCGGGCCTGCGCCGGGGCCGACTTCGTCCAGGAGAGCGCCCCGGAGGACCTGGACCTCAAGATCACCCTGCTCGCCGACATCGACGCGGTCACCCCCGCGCACGTGGTCGTGGCGTCGTCGACCTCGGGCTATCCGATGAGCGACATGCAGGTGCGCTGTGCCCACCCGGAGCGGATGGTCGTCGGGCACCCGTTCAACCCGCCCTACCTAATCCCGCTGGTCGAGGTCGTCGGCGGGCGGGACACGGCCGCGGACGCCGTGGCCTGGGCCTCGGACTTCTACCGCGTCTGCGGCAAGACGGTGGTGACCATGGACCGCGAGGTCCCGGGCTTCATCGCCAACCGGCTGCAGGAGGCGCTCTGGCGCGAGGCCCTGCACATGATCAACGAGGGGGAGGCGACGGTCGAGCAGATCGACGCGTCCATCGTGGCCGGCCCCGGCCTTCGGTGGCCGATCCAAGGCCCGATGCTGACCTTCCACCTGGCCGGCGGGCAGGGCGGGATGGCCCACATGCTCGACCACTTCGGCCCGTCGCTGCTGTCCCCGTGGACCCGGTTGGTCGCCCCCGAGCTCACCCCCGCCTTGCGCGACGACGTGGTCAACCAGGTCGAGGCCGAGGCAGGCAGCCGCACGATCAATGATCTGATCGCGGAACGGGACGCCGGGATCATCGCCATCCAGCGGGCGCTGGGTCGGATCTGATGCGGACCGCGCGCTTGGGGCCCGACCGGGTGCTGGTCTGGCACGAGGCGGTGCAGCGGGAGTGGATCGACTACAACGGCCACCTGAGCGAGGCGTACTACGTGCTGGTCTTCGGCCACGCCACCGACGAGATGATGAGCCACCTGGGTCTGGGCCCGCACTACCGCGCCACGGCCCAGGCCTCGCTGTTCACCGTCGAGGCGCACGTGCGCTATCTCGATCAGGTCCCGGAGGGGGCTGGGTTGGAGATCCGGTCCTCGGTGATTGGGGCCGGGGCCAAGAAGCTCCACCTGTGGCACGAGATGTGGGTCTCCGGGACGCTGCGCGCCACGGAGGAGGTCCTCGGGGTGCACGTCGACACCGTGGGTGGCCGCGCCACCGCCTTCCCGGAGTCGATCTCGGCGGCCATCGGCACTCTGCTGCACGACCCGCCCGAGGCGGCGGGTCGCAGCATCCGGCTCGGCCCGGCCCCGGCCACCACCTGAGGGTCACCCCCAGGCGGCGGTCCTCGCACCCCCGGTGAAGGTCAGCCGGGCGAAGCGGTCCCCAATCAGGCGGTGCGTGGCCGGGTCCGGGTGCAGGTGGTCCGGCAGCGGCAGCGCGTCGCAGTCCGCCTCCCCGTACAGCTCGCGGCCGTCCAGGTGGTGCAGGGCAGGGTCGTCGACCGCCCGCTGGGCCACGATCCGGGCCAGCTCGTCGCGGTCTCGGCCGGGTCCCCGGTGACCCGGAACACGAGCCGGCCGTCGACGAGTCCGGGATGCTGGGCCCGGGGGTGTCCTCGTGGATGGCGCACCAGATCGGCGACACGACCAGGATCGGGGTGTCCGGCCGGCCCTCGCGGATGGTGTCCAGGAAGCCGTGCACCGCCGGGGTGAAGGCCCGCAGCCGCATCAGATCGGTGTTGACCAGGTTGATCCCCAGCTTGAGGCTGATCAGGTCGGCCGGGGTGTCCCGGATGGTCCGGGCGGTGAACGGGTCGAGCAGGGCGCTGCCCCCCAGCCCGAGGTTGACCAGGTCGACGTCACCGGCCGCCGCGGCCAGGGCCGGCCAGGTCGTGCTCGGGCTCGCGGCGTTCGAGCCGTGGCTGATCGAGCTCCCGTGGTGCAGCCACACCCGGCGGCCCCGGTCCGGCCGCGACCGTACGGGGGCGTCGGTGCGCAGGGCGATCAGCTCGGTGACCTCGTCGTACGGCAGCCAGATCTCCACGTCCTTCTCCCGGTCGGGCAGACCGGTGAACGCGACGGTGCCGGACGGACCGGGCTGCTGGCATTTCGATCCGGTGGCCAGGTCGATGGTGAGCACGTTGCCCCCGGTGACGCTGGCCTGCTGGGTCAGCTCGCCGTCGACGAGCAGGTCGTAGACCCCGTCGGGGCGGGGCTGAAGGCCGGGGTGGGCCCGCTTGGTCGCCCGGGTCTCCAGCTCGACCGCGGTGGCCCGGGTGCGCAGGGTCAGCCGTACGCCGGTGGGCTGGGCCTTGACCATGGCCAGCTGCGGGTCGCTGCACTGCGCCCGGGCCCAGGCGGGCAACCGGTGCGGCAGCAGCCCGTCGGCGGTCGGCTCCAGGTCGATGACACCGCGCAGCAGCTCGGCGGTGATGGGGGTGGTGATCCAGCTGGGGTCAGGCATGGTCGTCTCCGGGTCGGGTTCAGGTGGGGTAAACAGGTGTGGTCGAGGTGAGGAGGTCTCCGTCAGGGGGCCGGCCACTGCCGGAGCAGGGTGTCGAGGGCGTCCAGCACCCGGGTCCAGCTCTGCTGGGTGTCGGGCGCACTGTAGTCGAAACCGCCGGCCTGCTCGAGGCTGATGTAGCCGTGGAAGACGCTGCCCAGCAGCCGTACGGCGTGAGTCTGGTCCGGCTCGGCCAACGGGTAGCCCCGCAGGACCGCCCTCGCCAGCTCAGTGTGCCGGACCCCGGCGCTGGCCGCGGCCGTCGCCGGGTCGAGCCGGAGCCGGGTGGCGTCGTAGCGACCGGGGTGCTCGCGGGCGTAGTCGCGGTAGGCGTCGGCAAAGGCGGCCAGCGCGTCCCGACCGGCGCGTCCGGCCAGGGCGGCGGCCGCCCGGTCGGCCAGCTCGGCCAGGGCCAGCAGCGCGATCCTGGTCCGGAGGTCCTGGGTGCTCGTGAGGTGGGAGTAGAGGCTGGCGGTCTGGACCTCGAAGCGGCGCGCCAACGCCGACACGGTCACCAGCTCGAAACCGACCTCATTGGCCAGCTCTGCTCCGGCCAGGGTCAACCGTTCCGGGCTGAGGCCTGCTCGGGGCGCCGTCGTCCTCCTGTCGTACGCGAGGGACCAACCCATGCGCCTACCTATGCTGTATAGGCAAATCGCTATTGCCTACAGGAAGACTCAGCCGGAGAAGTCCGAGTCCCGGAACTCGGCCGCTGCACGGTCGGTCCGGGCGGCCTCGGCCTCACGCAGCTCGATCCGACGGATCTTGCCGCTGATCGTCTTCGGCAGGTCGGCGAACTCCAGGCGCCGGACCCGCTTGTAGCCGGCCAGGTGCTCGCGGGCGTAGGCCAGGATCGAGCGGGCGGTCTCCGCGTCCGGTGCGTGCCCGGCCGCTAGCACCACGTACGCCTTGGGCACAGCCAGCCGGATCGGGTCGGGGGCCGGGACGACCGCCGCCTCCGCCACGGCCGGGTGCTCGATCAGCACGGACTCCAGCTCGAACGGGCTGATCCGGTAGTCGCTGGCCTTGAACACGTCATCGGCCCGCCCGACGTAGGTCAGGTAGCCGTCGGAGTCCCGGCTGACCACGTCGCCGGTGTGGAACACCCCGCCGCGGAAGGCGTCGGTGTTCAGTTCGTCGTCGTAGGTGTCGGCCGTGTGCTTGTAGCCCGCCATCAGGGCGACCGGCCGCGGCTCGATGTCCAGGCACAGCTCGCCCTCGGTCTCGCTCACCTGAGCGGTGGCGGGGTCGACCAGCACGACCTGGTAGCCGGGCAGCGGCCGGCCCATCGAGCCGGTCTTGACCACCGCGCCGGGCGGGTTGCCCACCTGGGCGGTGGTCTCGGTCTGGCCGTAGCCGTCCCGGATGGTCAGCCCCCAGGCGTCGCGGACCCGCTCGATCACCTCGGGGTTGAGCGGCTCCCCGGCGGAAAGGCACTCCCGCAGCGAGGTTCGGACACTGGCCAGGTCGGTCTGCACGAGCATCCGCCAGACCGTCGGCGGCGCGCAGAAGGTGGTGACCTCGCAACGTCGCACCACCTCGAGCAGCTCGAGTGGATCGAAGCGGGTGTAGTTGTAGACCAGGACGGTGGCCCCGGCCAGCCACGGCGCGAACAGGTTGCTCCAGGCGTGCTTG
>JAABUN010008093.1_pt1 | contig 10943 bp, 14 predicted proteins | sample 5559311 | NCBI WGS metagenome assembly JAABUN01 (sample SAMN10711877, study PRJNA513370) | rock metagenome | isolation source: Antarctica rocks | place: Antarctica: Victoria Land, Siegfried Peak sud | reverse complement strand
CCCGCCTCGCGCACAGTCTTGGCTTTGCCAGCCATGCCCGTGTCTCCAATGATGTGTGGAAGTGCAGCGCATGATGGCTGCATCATCAAAGTAGCAGAAGATAGCTTCTTTGTCAAAGGTGGTGGAGTGGCGAGGCAGTTATTGCGCTCTTTCCCTCACACCGATGCATCCTCGATCAGCGGTGATTTGGAGTCGTGATCGCTGCTGTTACAATAGGCCGCCCATGCGTCCATTAGCTCGCGCCGCTTGGTGAACAGATCGCCGCGCCGGTAGGCCGCTTCTGCCTTGTTTCCGATGGTGTGGGCCAGCGCCATCTCGCACACTTCGTGCGAGAAGCCGGTCGTCTCGCTGGCCCAGTCGCGAAACGCCGACCGGAAGCCATGCACTGTCACCTCTGAACTCATCCGGCGCAGCAGCATCGCCATCGCCATGCCCGACAACGGTTTGCCGACCTTTGTGCTCGGAAAGAGCGGGTCGTCCGACTTCTCCGTTGTCGCCTCGCGTCCAGCACTGAGAGACTGCAATAGTGCGAGTGCTGCGCTGGACAACGGCACCCGGTGTTCGCGCGCGCCCTTCATGCGAACGGCTGGAACAGTCCACATCGCCGCCTTTCGGTCCACTTCGGACCAGATCGCGCCCAAAACCTCGCCCGACCGCGCCGCCGTCAGGATCGTGAACTCCAGTGCGCTGGCCGCCATCGCACCCCGCACGCGCAGCGCCGCCACGAAGGCGGGCACGTCGGCATAGGGCATGGCTGTGTGGTGGCCACGCGACAGCCGCTGGCGCTTGGGCAGCAACTGGTCGAGGTGACCACGCCAGCGGGCCGGGTTCTCGCCTGAGCGCAGCCCCTTGGCCTTGGCCGAGTCCAGCACATTCTCGATCCGGCCGCGCAGCCGCTCCGCTGTTTCCGGCGTCCGCTGCCAAAGCGGCTTGAGCACCTCCAGAACGTCACGCGTGGTGATCGTATCGACCAGGCGCGGCCGCATTGGTGCCGCATACTTCGTCAGCGTCATCGACCATTGTGCCGCGTGTTTGGCGTTGCGCCAGGAGGGCCGCATCGCTTCGACATGGTCGTCGGCGCACTCGCCGAACGTCTGGCGCTCCTGCTTCTCGCGCGAGGCCCGGGGATCTCCACCATCGGCCAGGACCGTCCGGAGGAGTGTCGCCTCCTTGCGGGCGTTCGCGAGCGACAGATCGCGGCCGCTGCCCAGCCCGAGCTCGGTGCGCTTGCCGTCGCGGTTGTACATGAAGGTCCACCGCCGCCGGCCGTTCGCATCAACGGCCAGATAGAGCCCTCCCCCGTCCGAGTGGCGCCCCTTGGCCTTGATCGTCGCCACCGTGCGGGCATCCAGCTTGTTGAGAGTGCGCGATGTCATGTCGGGTCCCACTCCGGCCCCACTGCCGGTCCCACTTTCTAAGCTGGCTTTGGGCGAACGTCGATGGTCATTGGCGGTCCGAGCTCGTAAGGATGTGCCTCGCTCCCCTCTGAGGTCATGAGCATCAGCGGCTGTCAGCAACCATCGGCCATCGTCAGCTTTGGCGGACACCCGCTCCGCCACTTCCCCCTGCTGAGATGTTGTTTTGTACGAAAAGGATGGCGGTGGGGTCACGCCGACCATACGGGCGTCCCCACACTCAGAAAGCAGTGTTGCGCGGCTTGCAAGTCGATTAGCGCTTGATCTGCATTTCTAATGTTCTGGTCGGTTTGATCGAAGCGGCGCTCGTTGACGTCAATCTGCCCCTGTAGTTCGGCACTCCGCGCTGCGTCCCGATCCATCTCTGCGTTTGCGAGACCTTGGTTACATTCGACTGACGCTGCTTTGCTCTGCCAGAACCGGTCGCAGCGTTGAGCCTGTGTGCCGGTGTTGTTGCCGATCGTAACGACCGCTGCCGCCACGACGATTAGGCCAGCAACGGCCCCAAGGCCTAGCCGGGTTCTTCCTCGAATGTTCATAGATGTTCCGGCGTTAACCGCGCCAACCCGCCAGTCAGGTCGGTTCAACGGCGCGAACACAGGAACACGCGCCGCTCAAATCCTGCCATCCGGCTACGGCTCGCCTGGTTCCCAAGCCAGAGTCACACCTCTGCAACTCCATCAACCGATTCTCAAACAGTCTCTGAGGTCCAAGTATTAGTGAGCAGCTTCACGACTACGGCGGGCAAAATGAGAAGGCCGTTTAAGCATAGGCTTACCCAGCTTCTTACCTCCAATCACAGCATCTCTGAGCTTCATCGCACCTCGACGGCCTTGTGTCTCTGATGAAGGCAGCGGCTACTTGGGACCAGTAAAAGAGATGGTGCAGCGCACCTATCCTACGCCGGAGACGACATCAAGTATGGCGCTGAACAAACTGGATCAGAGCATCGATAATGCCAATTGAGCCAATTCACTCCACCGGTATAATGGATTACCAAGCGGCTCGCGTCCAGATCATCTTACGCACAATGTTGCGATGCGGGCCTTGAGCATGACCTCCAAGTCGAGCACGTCGCGCGAGCGGGCCTTCACGAGCTTGGCTGGGTCGCCGTGATAAATTCCCCAAGGCTTGAGAGGGTGATTGACGAGGGAGAGCGCGCCAACAGTTGTTCCCTCGCCTATGTGGTATCCTGGCAGGACCACGCTTCCGGCTCCAATGGCGACGTGTTTTTCAATGTTGATCGGCCTTGTTCTGCTGCCCCGCAGGTCGGCGGGGACCATCGGCCCCATCATCCGCTTGCCGCTATAGTCGTCGCTGGCGGTATAGATGCGGACACCCTGGGAGGTCCCCGAAAACTCTCCGAACGTCAGGTCAGCCGCTGCGCAGAAGTGACACTGCCCGCCGATGTGATTGCGGCCCAGGAACCGGACCTGCCCGGTGGTGGCGATGATTGCCGTGCCGCTGTCGATGCGTGCATTATCCGCGAAGGAGATGTTGGCCGCGCCAATCACGGTGCAGTCCCGCGAAATACGCACGTTCTCACCCACCGCCTTAAACCCGAAGGTTCGCAACTCGTCGGAGCAGTAATAGCCTGGATCAAGGGGGCTTCTCACCTCACAATTATCCCCCTCCTTCACCTTGCAGTCAAGCGCATCTGATGTAACCCTCGTTCCTTCCTTCAGTTGAAGCTGTCCAGACGCCGATCGCCATGTGCCGCTTGTCCGCCGGCCGGCCGCACGTTGCGCCGCCAAACCCAAGATCTGAGTTTTCCCCGCTCGCCTGCCGATGACTGCTCCGCCCGACTCTCCTCTGGACAACCCGTCGAATTCCGAAGAACCAAGCGCAGTAACGACGTCCATGGCTCGACCACCGATCCAGATACATGCTTACATCGCAAAAGCCCCGGCAGGCGCGAAGCTTTGCTACATGGGGCACGTCCTAATGGAGAACAGAAACGGGTTGGCGGTCGACGCCGGGACCACGCGGGTAGCGGAACTCGCTGAACGGCTGACCGCAATCGCGATGGTCGACGACGTTGCGCGGCCAGATGGCCAGCGGATCACGCTGCCGGCCGACCGGGATTATGATACTCGCGACTTCGTCGCCGACCTGCGCGAGCGCGGCGTCATGCCACACGTCGCGCAGAATGTGAGCGGCCGACGCTCGGCGATCGACACCCGTCCGACGCGGCACCCCGGCTACGGTGCGAGCCTGTGTATCCGTAAAAGGCTCGAGGAGGTGTTCGGCTGGGTGAGGTCCGCGGCCGGACGGGGCAAGACCCGGTTCCGCGGGCTAGCCCGGGTGCGCTTCGCCTTCACTCTGACAATCGCCACCTACAATCTCATCAGCCTCCCCAAGCTGCTGCAGACGGAATGATGGTCGCGAGCGCTGCCCTCGTCGGCAAATGGCGGATCATGGCCAGCAGAACATGGCCGTGCGACCAACTTGATCTTTGCGGCCCAGCTTTCCTGCGCATCGACGCCGACGACACCGGCGAAATAGCGTTTAATGTCTCGATAGGCGGCGGGTTTACTGCCGGCGGGATTGACTTCGGAAGGAACGGTGCTAACGGAGGCCACCAGGTGACCGGCACCGTTTGGGCCGGTCTGTGCAACGATTAGGTGGCTCAAAGGCGAAACCGCCTATGATCATGGCGACGCCACCTCCTTTATCGCCAAACACTGACGTTTTCAGCGGCCTGCTAAACTGCTGACTTGTAGATCGAGGACGACTGGTTAACGCCGACATTTCGGCATTGCGGCCCCAAAGTAGGTCGTCACCATGCCAAGACTTTATGGAAAATTCCGGCAGAGTTGAGGAACGCGCCTCGTCGCCAATGATCTGATCTCGGAAAGCGAAGGCGACTTGCCAGTCATGCGTCCGCTCAGGGGTGGCGGTGCCGATTGGCGGAGCGGGAGGCTGGCTGATCACTTAAAATCCATTCAACACAAGCCGCGCGAGATACAGGAGCCTGGGTCTGTCCCGCGGGATGCTGATGCCGACCGCACCCTCGGCTTCTTCTTTGGTGATTGTCGAATGCCAGAAGCGCGACGTCACCGACACCTGCCTGGCTATGATCCATGGCGACAGCACCGCCCAGTACCGTGGAAGAACCGTTCCCGCATAGGCCCGCTGCAAATCATATCCTTGTCGGAAGCAAGCAAGCTGAACGTCCCTAGAGGTGAGCGAGTTCACGGCCGCACGGATGGTCGCGAGCACGCACCGGCTTTCCCCCAACCGCCAGCGCTCGGCAAATCGGGCGTAGAAGAAGTAGTCCCAGGACGGCGACTCCCCGGGGTAGAAGCCGCCGATCGCCCGAATGTGCAACGTCCGGCAGATAAATCCTACAGAGTTTCCGATGACGCAGCCCCAGAACAGCTTGCGCGAATCGATAATCCGATGGCTACGACCTCGAAACTGGTAGTCATCCCGCGCCTTGTAGAGCGCAGTCTTGATGCGTCCGATGGAGTAGCGAACCTCGCGCTGGTCGAGCAGCCGCTTTCGCGAGACCAAACCGTCAAACCGGGCATCGTCCGCCGTCAACTCGGCGAGAATTATTCGGCTGAACTCCGGATCGACTAGGTCGTCATCGTGGAGGATCGTAATCCATTGACCTCGCGCCACTTCGACGCACCGATTCGAGTTGCCGCACATCCCTAGATTTTGGCGGTTCCGCAGGTACCTCATATTGGCCCCGAAGATGGCGGGAACCTCGGCCAGCGGTGCTTCGTGACCGGCCGACTCAGGGTCGTTGTCAACAACGACCACTTCGAAGGGGTGCTCCACGTCCTGAGAAAGCGCGCTCTGGACCGCCTCGGCCAATGTGTTCGGACGACGGTAGGTCGGAATGGCGATAGTCAGCAGCGGCGGTTCGCCACGACCCACGCCGCGCCCGGCGAACACCTCGTCCGTCTTAACATGCGCCGCATCCGCAAAGGCGTTGCGCAGCGGCAGAAAGTCGGACGGGGGGCTATTCGGCACCATGGTGCAATAGGCAAGCTGGGGAGCCGAGGCAATCAGCGACCTGAGCATTAACGTGTCAGCATCGTCGCCAACGCCAAAAAGCGTGGACGCTTGACCGCAACTTGGTTTAACAACTTAGCGCAAATAGCAGATATCAGCGAGCGATCACCGTGCCTCCTTCAACGACCCAGAACTGCGGCATCCACGCGCGCATTGCGGCGATTGCGACTCACCTTCCCGAACGCGTGCTCGACAATGCGACGCTGGCCGCCGAGTTCGCCGGCTGGTCGGCGGAAAAAATCCTCGACAAGACTGGAATCGCGGAGCGGCGGATCGCCGCCGATGGGGAGACGGCGCTCGACCTGGGCGAGGCGGCCGCGCGCAAGTTGCTGGCCGGCTCGGTTGGCCACGAGGTCGACTTCCTGATCTTCTGCTCGCAGGCGCGCGATTACATCCTGCCTACCTCGGCCTGCCTGCTCCAGCATCGGCTCGGCCTGCCGACGAGTGTGGGTGCGCTCGACATCGACCTCGGCTGCTCCGGCTTCGTCTACGGCTTGTCGCTCGCGACCGGCCTTATCGCGGCGGGACTCGCGCGCGGCGTCCTGCTGGTGACGGCCGACACCTATTCCAAGTACATCCATCCGCGCGACAAGAGCGTCCGCACACTGTTCGGCGACGGCGCCGCGGCAACCCTGATCGTCGCGCAGCCCGAAGATCGCTCCACCGCCCGCATCGGGCCTTTTGTCTTCGGAACGGACGGAGGCGGAGGGGACAGTCTGATCGTTGAGGCCGGCGGCTTCCGCCTGCCCTCCTCCGCAGAGACCGCGTGCGAGGTCGAGGACCGATCGGGCAACGTCCGCTCTCGCGACCACCTCTACATGGACGGGGCGGCGGTTCTGACATTCTCGCTACGAGAGGTGCCGCGCGCGTACCAGCAGCTCTTGCAAAAGATGGACGCCGGACCGGACGAGGTCGATCTGGTGGTGCTGCACCAGGCCAACAAGTTCATGATGGACGCACTCCAGCGGAAGCTGGACGTTCCGGATGAGAAGCTGCCACGCCTGTATGAGCTGATCGGCAACACGGTCTCCTCGACGATCCCCTTCGTTCTGGCTTCCCTGCTGGAAGAAGGTCGGCTAACGCCGGGCACTCGCACGGTACTGATCGGGTTTGGCGTAGGCCTGTCCTGGGCTGCGGCCGCCGTTACTTTTTGATGAGGAACAGGAGCCCACGATGAGCGAATTCTACGAAGGTCTGGCCGAAATCCTTGAGGTGGAGGTCGAGGAGGTGAACCCCGACATGACGTTGGAGGAGGGCAGCTGGGACTCGCTCGCGGTCGTCTCCACGATTGCGCTCATCGACGACGTGTACGATGTGACGGTGCACCCCAATGCGCTCGGCGAGTGCAAAACCGTGGGCCAGATCGAGGCATTGATCACGACCGAGCGCGAGGGCTGATCGCATGAGCATCGGGGTTAAGGCAAAGACGTCCGGTGCGCGGATCGCGGGCGTGGTGTCCTGCGTGCCGCCGCGAATTGTCGACAATGAGGAGTTTGAGCGCCGGTTCGGCGGCGGCGCGGCCGAGGTCACTAAAATGACCGGCGTTCGGCAGCGGCACTATGCCGAACCCGGCGTGGCGACGTCCGACCTGTGCGAGCGGGCGGCCGAGCACTTGCTGGAAACGCTTGGCTGGGCGCGCGAGACGGTGGACGGGGTGATCTTCGTCTCCCAGTCGCCCGATCTGCTGTTGCCGGCGACCGCCTGCATCGTCCAGGGCCGCATGGGGCTTCGCACCGGCATCATCGGCTACGACGTCAGTTTGGGCTGCTCGGGCTATCCCTATGGCCTGTGGCAGGCCATGATGATGATGCAGACCGGTGCGGCCAAGCGGATGCTTCTGATGGTCGGCGACATCTCCACCCGCTGCATCGACCCGGACGACCGGGCCACCGCCATGCTGTTCGGCGACGCCGGCACCGTAACCGCAATCGAGGCGAGCGGGGCCGGCGAGGACCAGGCTTTCTTCGTGCTCGGCACCGACGGTCGCGGTGCGCAGAACCTGATGATCCCGCGCAGCCGCCAGCGCACTCCGGAGGCGGTCGGCAAGCTGGAAGGCCGCGACCTCGACGCGCTCTATATGGATGGGGGCGAAATCTTCAATTTTACACTGAAATCGGTGCCGCCACTCATTCGGGAAACGCTGGACTGGGCCGGCGAGACGGTGGAGGCGTACGATACCTTTCTGCTCCACCAGGCCAACACCTTCATGATCAATCACATCGCCAAGAAGGCGAAGCTGCCCAAGGACAAGGTGCCGATCAATATGGATCGCTATGGCAACACCAGTTCGGCGACCATCCCGCTCCTTATGACGACGGACGCGGCCGACCTGCTCAAGAGCGGGCGACGCAAGGTGGGCATGTTCGGGTTCGGCGTCGGCTACAGCTGGGCCTCGGCGTCGATCGACATGGGGCCGCTGCACGTGGTCGACCACCTGATCCTGTGACGTTTTCCGCCGACGCGCTGTCCGGCAAGCGTATCTTGGTCACGGGTGCCTCGTCCGGCATCGGACGCCAAGCCGCCATCGCACTCAGCCGCGTGGGCGCGTCTCTGGTCATCGTCGGCCGCGATGAGGGCCGCTTGGCCGCCACCGCCGGCGAGTTCTCGGCCGGAGACCACCGCGTGCGTGCCGGCGATCTAAGCGACGCGGACGCCACGGCCGAAATGGTCGTGGCAATCGCCAAGGAGCTGGGACCGCTGCATGGCGTGTTCCATTCGGCCGGCTCGTCGCTCGTGTTGCCTGCCAAGCTGACCAAGAATAGACATTTGGACGACGTGTTCGGTGCCGGCTTCCGAGGTGCGTTCGGCGTCGCCCGGGCCGCGTCCAAGAAGGGCGTCGTGGTGGACGGCGGCTCGCTGGTCTTCATGTCCTCCGTCAGCTCATTGCGCGGGAGACAGGGTATGGTGGCCTACTCCGCCGCGAAGGCCGCCGTCGACGGAATGGTGCGCGCGCTCGCGACCGAGCTTGCGGCACGCGGCATTCGCGCCAACACGATCGCGTCCGGCGCGGTCGAGACGCAGATGCACGACGACTTCGTCAAATCCGTCGACGAGACGCTGGTCGACAACTACCGCAACCTGCATCTGCTGGGGTTCGGCACGCCGTCCGACATCGCCGACTCGGCCATCTTCCTGCTGAGTGACGCGTCGCGCTGGATCACCGGCACGACGATGGCCGTCGACGGCGGCTACACCGCCAAGTGACGCCCTTCCGTCCCGACCTGCTCGCCGGCCGGCGAGTCTTCGTGACCGGCGCATCGTCTGGGCTGGGCCGAGCGGCCGCCGTGGGCCTGTCGCAACTGGGCGCGACCCTGGCGCTCTGCGGGCGCGATGAAGGAAGGCTCGCCGAAACGCGGGAGCTGCTCGCCGGCGACGGCCACATGCTGGCGCTTGCCGAGCTGACCGACACGGACCAGGTGGCGGCGCTCGTCAAGAACGTAGCCGGCAACCTGGGGCCCCTGAACGGCGTGTTCCACGCGGCCGGCATCAGCCTCACCATGCCGCTGAGGATGACCAAGCATCGGGCGGTGGAGAACACGTTTGCCCCGTCAGTCTATGGGGCCTTCGGCATCGCGCGCGCGGCTGGACAGCGCGGCGTGATGGCGGAGCAGTCGGCCATCGTGCTCATGTCGTCCATCTCGGCCGAGCGCGGGCACAACGGCATGATGATCTACTCCGCTGCCAAGAGCGCGCTCCATGGATTGGTGCGGTCCGCGGCCGTCGAGCTCGCACCCAAGGGCGTGCGCGTAAACGCCGTCGTTGCGGGATCGGTCCACACCGAAATGTACGAGCGCGAGGTCGACCGCATGGGTCCAAACTGGATCGCGAGCGTGGCGGCCCGCCATCCACTAGGTTTTGGCCGGACGGACGACATCACGAATGCGGTTGCCTATCTGCTGAGCGATGCGGGGCGGTGGATCACCGGCACCATGTGGACGGTGGACGGCGGCTATACAGCGCAGTGAGTGAGCGAATTATCGTAGTCGGTGGCGGCGGCTTCGGACGTGAGCTGATCAGCCACGTGGGCGACGCCCATCGTGCAGGTTCGTTGCCCGAGCTGGGCGGCTATCTTGACGACGCCGGTGACGTACTCGCCGAGTTCAAACATTACGGGCACGTTCCGCACCTTGGCACGCTGGACTCGTACGAGCCGCGACCGGGCGATCTGTTCACCTTGGCGATCGGAGCACCGCGCACCAAGAAGACGGTGGCTGAACGGCTGAAGACGCGGGGTGCAATTTTCGCCACGGTTGTCCATCCCAGCGCGGTCACGTCGCCGACCTGCCGCATGGGCGAAGGCGTGATCGTGGGCACCCATGCCGGCCCCGGTGTCGACTCGGTGCTGGGCGACTTCGTGACGCTGAACAGCTATTCGGGCGTTGGCCATGATGCGGTGATCGGCGCCTTCACCACCGTCAGCGGTCATGTGGACGTGACGGGCGGCACGATCATCGGCGAGGGCGTGTTTATCGGCTCTGGCGCGTCGATCCTTCCCCGGGTGCGGATAGGCGACTGGGCGAATGTCGGCGCGGGCTCGCTGGTTTATCGATCGATTAGGGCTGGAGCGACCGTCTTCGCTCCCCCGGCTAAACTGCTGAAACGCGATTAGGTCTGCCCAGCCTTAAGGCGGCGGGTTGAAACCGATGAGTTGCGCGTTGATATTACCGGTGCCCGCGTCCCCCCAAACGAACACCGCGCCGACACTGGTCAGGGACGCCACATCGGGTGGAACTTGATCGCCCGTCGTTGCAGTGTCGACCGTGAACGGCGTGGTGGTCGCCTTCCTGAGCGGATCGGATACGGCCCCGCCGGTCCCGGTTCCAGCGCTCGCTCCGCTCACCAACTCGGCACCCTCGAACGCCGCCAGGAGAAACCCGCAGCGATTGCCGCTCGAACCGACGTTCGTTCCCTGCACGGTCGTCGACCCGGCACCGAGCAGAACGCCATCATCGCCATAGATGGCGGCGCGAAGAGGCTCGTTGTGGACCGTATCGAGGAACTCTCCCACCAATGCGAAGGTGCTGGTTGCAAGACTGACCAACCCTGAGTCGCGGCCGACCACGGTGTCCCGTCTGCCGACCTGCACCGCTCCGGACGACTCGCGGATCTGCACCTAGGTGTAAAAGATGGAGCGATCAATACTCTGAGTGCGCGTGCTTGCCACCACGAACCCTCCCATCGTCAACCCGGCGACATCGACACGGTCGGCGAACGGCATGAAGTCGGTGGCGTCGATCACCGAACCTCGCGCAACGCCGTTGTAGGACACGAGTTGGACTTGCGCCTTGAACGAATTGACATTGTAACTGGCGGTAGCGCCGGGGAACGGCCTGTTCACGGCTCGATCCTCAAAGCTGCAAGCTAGAGCAGATTCTGTTCAGTATGTGTCATAGCCGGCAGCGGCGAAGTAGTTGGCGCATTCGGCTGGGGTGAAGGTGTCGATGGCCGTGCCGATGGTTCGCCAGAGGTCATCGAGGCTTCGTGCGGCGGCTTTGCGGAGGA
>JAABUN010008092.1_pt1 | contig 10944 bp, 10 predicted proteins | sample 5559311 | NCBI WGS metagenome assembly JAABUN01 (sample SAMN10711877, study PRJNA513370) | rock metagenome | isolation source: Antarctica rocks | place: Antarctica: Victoria Land, Siegfried Peak sud | reverse complement strand
CGGCTCGACGTGCCCGTCCGGCTGGTGGACGAGCGGCTCACCACCGTGACGGCGTCCCGCCGGCTGCGGGAGGTCGGCAGGAGGGCCAAGCAGCAGCGGGCGGTCATCGACGCGGCGGCCGCCGCAGCCATCCTGGAACAGGCGGTGGCGCTCGAGCGTTCCCGGGGTGGGCCGCCCGGGGAGCTAGTATCGGCCCCTGGTCGTTCTGACTAGGGCGCCCGCCCGCCACCCCGACCGCCACGCGCCGGGGGACAGCAGACACCCGAGGGAGACCCACCGCGTGACATCGATGCTGGACCCTGAGGTCAAGCCGAGCCAGGCACGGGAGATCGCCCATCGGGGCAAAGGCTGCTTCGCCGTCCTCCTCGCGATGGCCGTCCTCGTGTTCGGTGGCTACTTCGTGTACGACCAGTCCCGGGGGCTGCTGCAGGGTCTGGGTGCCACCCCTGACTATCCGGGCCCGGGGGTCGGCTCGGTCACCGTCACCATCCCGGAGGGCGCCACGCTCGGCGACATCGGCAGTGTGCTGGTGGCCAACCAGGTGGTGCAGTCCAACCAGGCCTGGAACGACGCGGCCAAAGCCGAGGAGCAGGCCACCAGCGTCCAGCCCGGCCGCTACCTGATGAAGCGGCAGATGGCCGCCGTCGACGCGCTGGCCCTGCTGATCAACCCCGGCAGTTCGCGTATCCGCACGGAGTTCACCATCCAGGAGGGCCTGCGGTTGAGCGCCCAGGTGGACGCGCTGGGCAAGGCGACCAAGATCAAGAAGTCTGCCTTCGAGAAGGCGCTCGACCAGCCGGCGAAGCTGGGCCTGCCCGGGTACGCCAAGAACAGGCCCGAGGGCTTCCTGTTCCCTGACACCTACGAGCTCACCGCGGACGCGACGGCGACCTCGACGCTGAAGCAGATGGTCAACCAGTACGAGGCCGTCGCCAAAGACGTCGGGCTCGAGGACAAGGCGAAAAAGATCAACCGCACGCCGTATGAGGTGCTGATCGTCGCCAGCATCATCGAGCGCGAGGTCAACAAGAACCAGTACCGCGCCAAGGTCGCCCGGGTGCTCTACAACCGGCTGGACCAGAACATGGCGCTGGGGCTCGACTCCACCGTGGTCTACGCCGAGAAGCTCAAGACCAACACGACGACGGAGAAGGACCGCCTCAGCGACTCCCCGTACAACACCTACCTTGTGCAGGGCCTACCGCCCGGCCCGATCTCGGCCCCGGGCCGGGCGGCGCTGGAGGCGGCCGCCAACCCCGAGCAGGGCGACTGGCTGTACTTCGCCACGGTCAACTTCGACACCGGCGAGACCAAGTTCGCCAAGACCGACGCCGAGTTCCAGAAGATCGTCAAGGAGTTCCAGGCCTACTGCCAGTCCAAGCCCGGCACCTGCGACAGCTGAGCCCGGTGTCCGCTGAGCCGGGGCGCCGGTGCGCAGTCCTCGGTTCACCGATCGCCCACTCGCTGTCGCCCGCTCTGCACCGGGCCGCCTACGCCGAGCTGGGTCTGGACTGGACCTACGACCGGTTCGAGATGGCCGAGGACGGGCTGGGCCCGTTCGTCGCCGGCTGCGACGGGGCGTGGCGCGGACTCAGCCTGACGATGCCGCTCAAGGTCGTCGCCCTGGCGCTCGGCGAGGTCGAACCGCTGGCGGCGCAGGTGGGTGCGGCCAACACCCTCATCTTCGACGACGACGGCTCCCGGCGGCTGCACAACACCGACGTCGGCGGACTCGTCTGGGCCCTGGGTCGGGCCGGGGTCGTCGCGGTCGATCGGGCCACCCTGCTGGGTGCGGGCGCGACCGCACGCTCGACCGTCGTCTCCCTCAGCCACCTCGGTGCCCGGCACCTCACCGTGCTGGCCCGGACGCCGTCCCGGGCGGCTCCGCTGGTGCAGCTCGGGGCTTCGCTCGGGGTGGCCGTCACCGTCCGCGGCTGGGCAGTCCCGATGCCGCCGGCCGACGTCGTCCTCAACACCGCGGTCGCCGGGGCGGCCGACGGCCTGGCCGAGGCCGCAGCGGCCAGCGGCCCCGTCGTCTTCGACGCGATCTACGATCCGTGGCCCACCCGGCTGGCCTCCGCGGCCGAGGCGGCGGGGTGCACGGTGGTCAGCGGCCTCGACCTGCTCGTCGGCCAGGCCCTGCTGCAGATCGAGCTCATGACGGGCCGGTCGGCGTCAGCCTCGACGCTCGAGTCAGCCGGCCGGGCTGCCCTGGATGATCGACAGGGCGGCCTGCCCGCCGTGGAAGACTGCTAGCCATGCTCAGATGGCTGACCGCAGGCGAGTCCCACGGCCCGGCCCTGGTGGCGATCCTCGAAGGACTGCCCGCCCACGTCCAGGTGAGCACCGCTGACGTCGCCGACGCACTGGCCCGTCGTCGGCTCGGCTTCGGCCGTGGGGCCCGGATGAAGTTCGAGGCCGATGCGGTGACGATCCTCGGCGGTGTCCGGCACGGCAGGTCCCAGGGCGGACCCGTCGCCATCCAGGTCGGCAACACCGAGTGGCCCAAGTGGGAGACGGTGATGTCGGCCGACCCCGTCGACGCGGAGGTGCTCGCCGGCCAGGCCAGAAACGCCGCCTTGACCCGGCCCCGGCCCGGTCACGCCGATCTCGCCGGCATGCAGAAGTACGACTTCGACGAGGCCCGCCCTGTGCTCGAGCGGGCGAGCGCCCGCGAGACCGCCGCCCGGGTCGCACTCGGCCGGGTGGCCACGGCCTTCCTGCAGCAGGCGCTAGGCGTCACCGTCCTCAGCCACGTCGTCGAGCTGGGCACGGTCGCGGCGCCCGCAGGCGTCGTCCCGACCTTCGCCGACCTCGACGCCGTCGACGCCGACCCGGTCCGCTGCTTCGACCGGGACGCCTCCGCGGCCATGGTGGCGGAGGTGGAGCTGGCCCAGCGCGACGGCGACACCCTCGGTGGTGTGGTCGAGGTGGTCGTCTGGGGCCTCCCCCCGGGCTTGGGCTCGCACGTGCACTGGGACCGGCGGCTCGACTCCCGCCTGGCGGGGGCGTTGATGGGCATCCAGGCCATCAAGGGCGTCGAGATCGGGGACGGCTTCACGCTGGCCCGGACCCGTGGCAGCGCGGCGCACGACGAGATCGTCGCCGGCGAGGGCGGGATCTCTCGGGCCTCTCACCGGGCTGGCGGGACCGAGGGCGGGATGAGCACCGGTGAGCTGCTGCGGGTCCGGGCGGCCATGAAGCCGATCGCCACGGTGCCCCGAGCGTTGCGGACCATCGACACCGCGACGGGGGAGAACGCCGTCGCGCACCACCAGCGCTCCGACGTCTGCGCGGTGCCCGCCGCCGGTGTCGTGGCCGAGGCCATGGTCGCCCTCGTCATCGCCGACGCTGTGCTGGAGAAGTTCGGCGGCGACTCGGTCGAGGAGACCAAGCGCAACCACGACGCCTACCTGGAGCACGTCGCCGAGCGCGGGTTGTCCGTTGCGCCCGACGCCGGCCGGGGGTGAGCACCGCGGTCGTCCTGGTCGGCGCACCAGGCTCGGGCAAGTCAACGGTCGGTGCGCTGCTGGCCAGCAGGCTCGACGTGCGGTTCGCCGACGTCGACGCGGTGATCGAGGCCAGGTCGGGCCGCAGCATCGCCGAGATCTTCGCCGACGACGGCGAGCCGGCCTTCCGGGCGCTCGAGGAGCAGGTGACGGCTGAGCTGCTGCGGGGTCCGGGTGTGCTGGCGCTGGGCGGGGGAGCGGTTCTGTCAGCCGCGACCCGCTCTGCCCTGCAGGGCCACCGGGTGGTGTGGCTCCAGGTCAGCGCGGCGACGGCGGTGCAGCGGGTGGGTCTCAACGAGGCCCGGCCCCTGCTGCTCGGCAACGTCCGGGGCCGGCTGATCAAGCTGCTCGCGGAGCGCACCCCGCTGTACGCCGAGGTGGCGACCGAGCGCGTCGAGACCGACGCCCGGCCGCCCGAGAAGGTCGTCGAGCTGCTGCTGACCGCGGTGGAGCCCCGTGCCTGAGCCGACTTCCATCACCGTCGCGGCCGAGCGGGCCTACGACGTGATCGTCGGCCACGGCCTGCTGGGGGAGCTGCCCGGTCTGCTGGGTGACGGTGTGCAGCGCGTGGCGCTGGTCCACCCGCCGACCTTGACCGGCCTCGCCGCGGATGTGCATCGGGTGCTCGTGGGTGCGGGGTATGACGTCGTGGGGGTCGACGTCCCGGACTCGGAGGCGGCCAAGACGGCGACGGTCGCGGCCTTGTGCTGGTCGGTGCTCGGCCAGGCGGGCTTCACCCGCTCGGACGCCGTCGTGGGGCTGGGGGGCGGGTCGACCACCGACTTGGCCGGCTTCGTGGCTGCGACGTGGCTGCGCGGTATCCGGCTGGTCAGCGTCCCGACCAGCCTGCTGGGGATGGTCGACGCGGCGGTCGGCGGCAAGACCGGCATCAACACCGCCGAGGGCAAGAACCTCGTCGGCGCCTTCTACGAGCCGGTCGGCGTGCTCTGCGACCTCGACAGCCTGACGACGCTGCCCCCCGCCGACCTGGTCGGCGGGCTGGCCGAGGTCATCAAGTGCGGCTTCATCGCGGACCCCCGAATCCTCGAGCTGGTCGAGACCCGCCCGGACGCCTGTCGGACGCCGGGGTCACCCGAGCTGCGGGAGCTGGTCGAGCGTTCGGTCCGGGTCAAGGCCGACGTCGTCTCCGCGGACCTCCGCGAGATGACCTCGGTCGGCACCAGGGTCGGCCGCGAGCTGCTGAACTACGGCCACACCCTCGCTCACGCGATCGAGCGTCGCGAGCGCTACCGCTGGCGCCACGGCGAGGCTGTCAGCGTCGGGCTCGTCTTCGCCGCCGAGCTGGCTCGGCGCGCCGGGCTGTTGAACGACGTCCCGGCCGACCGGCACCGCACGGTGCTGGAGCAGGTCGGCCTGCCCGTCACCTACCAGGTCGACGCCTTCGACGACCTGCTCGCCACCATGAGCCTGGACAAGAAGACCCGCGGCTCGACGCTCCGGTTCGTCGTCCTCAACGACCTGGCGTCGGCCGAGATCCTCGCCGGACCGGCAGAGGACCTGCTCCGCGCCAGCTACGCCGCCGTCGCACGATAGTTCTGGGAGAGGTGTCACCGGGGCTGGCCCTACTCGCAGCGAGTGCTGAGAACCGGTGAGCCCGCCGCCCGCCCCACGCAACTATTTTCAGCAACGGCTGGCGGGCCAACCTGAGCGCTGTCGGTCAGCGGACCAGCACCTGCAGCTCCCCGACCGGGATCTGGGTCGAGGCGGACTGGTAGAAGGGGATGGTCCCCGTCGTGCCGTTGATGGCCCAGTCGACGGCCCAGACCGCGTTCGCGGTGACGGTGTAGGACCCATTGGGCAGGGACGGCTCCTGGTAGGCGTAACCGCACGTCGGGGACTTCGCACCCGGCTCGACCGACCGGCTCCACCGGGTGCCGACGTCAGAGCAGCGGACCCGGCCCCCGTCGCCCATGTCGAAGACCACCTCGACCAGCCGGGCGTCGAGCGAGACGGCCAGGTCGAACACGGAGTCCGAGACCGGCGCCGGGTCGAGGTCGCCCTCCGCCCACAGCCACAGCGGATACCCCACCGCCGCCATGCCCCACTCGTTGATCTCCGGTGCCGGTCCGATCGTCGGCTCCGGCGCGGTGAGCCGCAGCCGGGCCGAGGCGATGTAGGCCGCCTGCTCGGGCGTGATCGCGGGCGCCGCGGGCGCCGCGGCAGCCGCTGGGGCGGCCGGGCCAGCGTTGGCGGCCTGGCGGATCCCCGGGTCGCCGGGCAGCGCAGTCGTCTGGAAGCGCCCGCAGTTGAGGCCATTACCACTCTGGACGCACCGCCCCCGAGCATTGGTGGCTGCCTTGTTCGCAGCGATCGCAGCCGAAAGCTTCTCCCGGTACGCGTTCATCTGGGTGCTGTACTCAACCTTGGGAAGGTAGGTGGCGGCAGGGGATCCCGGAGCGGGGGGCTCGCTTGTAGAAGGCTGGGCGAGTTTCTGCGTGCCTTTCTCCACTCGCTCCCCGGTCGTACGGCCAACGATCTGGTCATTGGTGGTGGTGAGGGAATCCTCTGCCCACGCAGCAGTTGGAGCAAGACCTAGCAAGCAAAGTAGTACTGCGGTAAGAACTAACCGGCCATAGCTCAGGTGGCGCATGAGTTCACCAGCATTCCAGTCCCTGCCCAGATTTTCCACTCTGCGCCCAGTTTCTTGACCTGTAGATTCGCTGTCCGCACCTCACCCACCTTGCTCTCGCCCGAGGGTAGAAGTGTTGTTGTCTTAGTGCCGTCTTCGCAAACCTCAAGAGATAATTCGCGTGGCCCGTATCCGTCAGTTCGCACGTACCTAATCTTCTCTATACCTTTAACTTGACTCCCAGATTCCTTGTAGTTGCGAATGACTTCGGTAAACGTTGCCAGGTAGTCACCCCCGGCCGTCTCCTTCATCACCTTCGTCGGCTCCTTGGCTCCACCCGCCCGGAGCACCCGGCCGTACTCGGCGCGGAAGGTTCGGTAGGCCTTCTCTGCGGCGGCGTAGTCCAACCGCTCCTGCCGCTCGGCGGCCGTCTCGGTGGGCGTCGCGACCGTCGGAGTGGGGGAGGGCGTCGGCTGAACGACGGGGTCGGGCGTGCAGGCAGCCAGCACGACGGCGCACAGCAGTGTCGTGACCGCGACTCCCGTCCGACCGTGCCGCACCCCAACTCCCCCCTCAGGCGAACGGCCAGACTCCCACGTCAGGCGGCTGGCTGTCAGCACAGGGCGGACAATCTGTGGACAGCCACAGCACGAGCACGGGCCGGCACTGCTGCTCGCGCTGACCTGCCGGCGTCCGGTGGCCAGCGACTTCTCCGTCGTCTGAGGTTCCGCCTGGGGTCTAGACTCAGGGGCTGCCCTGGACGGGTGCAAACCGACTGAGAAGGGCATCTGCGCGTGGCGTCGACGAATGATCTGAAGAACGGCATGGTCCTGGACCTGGACGGTCAGCTCTGGGCCGTGGTCTGGTTCCAGCACCACAAGCCGGGCAAGGGCAACACCGTGGTCCGGACCAAGCTCAAGCACGTGCTGTCCGGAAAGGTGGTCGACCGCACCTTCAACTCCGACACGAAGGTCGACACCGCCAGTGTCGACCGACGCGACATGCAGTACCTGTACCACGACGGCGCGGGCTTCGTCTTCATGGACACCAGCAGCTACGAGCAGGTGACGATCAGCGACGAAACCGTGGGGGACGCGAAGAATTACCTCCTCGAAGAGCAGATCGCGACTGTGGCCATCCACCAGGACCTGCCGCTCTACATCGACCTGCCCGCCTCGGTCGAGCTCGTCATCACCTACACCGAGCCCGGCCTGCAGGGCGACCGGAGCACCGGCGGCACCAAGCCGGCCACGGTGGAGACGGGGCTGCAGATCCAGGTCCCGCTGTTCATCACCAACGGCGAGAAGGTCAGGGTCGACACCCGCACGGGTGACTACCTCGGCCGCGTCGCCTGACCAGCCGCGCGGCGACCGTGACCGAAGCCGACCCACGTCCGCGGAGCCACTCCACCCGCAGCAAGGCCCGCAAGCGTGCCCTCGACATCTTGTTCGAGTCCGAGCTGCGCGGTACCGACCCGCTCGAAACCTTGGCCGTCCGCACCGACCGCGCCGACCCGCCGGTCCGCGCCTACACCGCCCTGCTGGTCGAGGGCGTGACCCGGCACCGGACAGAGATCGACCGCCGGATCTCGACCTGCATGTCGACGGGCTGGTCCATCGAGCGGATGCCGCGCGTCGACCGGGCAGCAGCACGGATCGGTGTCTTCGAGATCGACTTCGGCGAGGTACCCGACCCGGTGGCGGTGGCCGAAGCGGTCGCGCTGGTCAGCGAGCTCTCGACCGACGATTCGCCGGCCTACCTCAACGGCCTCCTTGGCGCGGTGCTGACCAGCAAGCTGCCGGCTGCCGAGGCCGAGCCCGTCGAGGACCCTCCGGCGCAGTCCGACTGACCAGGCAACCTGCCAGCCTTTGGACAGCACATCTGATGACTCGCGCCGCGGCTCGCCCGGTCTCGCGCGCGTCCATGCGGAGGTCCGCAGAACCCCGGGGCTGGTACCGTGTCGGGCGATCTTCCAACCTTTAAGACCTGTCCTGTGAGGCAGGAAAGGACGGGCATGAGCCAGGCCGAACCGACGCGTCCAGAACCGGACGCCTCTCGCCCCCCCTCAGCGCTGCTGGTGCTCGAGGACGGCCGCACCTTCAGCGGGCTGGCCTATGGAGCGGTCGGCGAGACGTTCGGCGAGGCAGTCTTCGCCACCGGGATGTCGGGCTACCAGGAGACCCTGACCGACCCCAGCTACCACCGCCAGGTCGTGGTGGCAACCGCGCCGCACATCGGCAACACCGGCTGGAACGACGAGGACGACGAGTCGGGCCAGATCTGGGTGGCGGGCTACGTCGTCCGCGACGCGGCCCGGGTGCCGTCGAGCTGGCGCTCCCGCCGCAGGCTGGATGACGAGCTGCGCTCCCAGGGGATCGTCGGCATGTGCGACGTCGACACCCGCGCCCTGACCCGACACCTGCGCGAGCGGGGTTCCATGCGCGTCGGCGTCTCCAGCGTCGAGACCGACCCGGCCGCGCTGCTCCGCCGCGTCCACGACGCCCCGGTGATGTCGGGTGCCCAGCTGGCCGACGAGGTGACCACCTCGGTGGCCTACGTGGTGCCGGCGGACGGCGGCATCAAGGCGATGACGCCGCGCCGGATGGCGCAGCGGGGGATCGAGGTGCACGTCGTGCCCTCCACCACTACCTTCGAGGCGATCGCCGCCCTGGAGCCGGACGGGGTCTTCTTCTCCAACGGGCCGGGCGACCCGGCCGCCACCGATGGGCCGGTCGAGCTGCTGCGCGCCGTGCTGGACGCGGGCATCCCGTACTTCGGCATCTGCTTCGGCAACCAGATCCTCGGTCGGGCGCTGGGCTTCGGCACCTACAAGCTGGGGTACGGCCACCGCGGCCTCAACCAGCCGGTGATGGACCTGCGGACTCGGCGGGTCGAGGTCACCTCGCACAACCACGGGTTCGCCGTCGACGCCCCCATCGGCACCGACACGCTCACCCCGTACGGGACGGCGAGCGTCAGCCACGTCGGGCTCAACGACCAGGTGGTCGAGGGTCTCGAGCTCCACGACGACGCCGGCCGGGTGCTGGGCTTCTCGGTCCAGTACCACCCCGAGGCCGCCGCCGGCCCGCACGACGCCTCCTACCTGTTCGACCGGTTCGTGGAGGTCATGGCCGGCCGGAGCGCGGCCTGATGCCCCGTCGCACCGACCTGCGCACCATCCTCGTCATCGGCTCGGGCCCGATCGTCATCGGCCAGGCCTGTGAGTTCGACTACTCCGGCACCCAGGCCTGCCGCGTGCTGCGGGAGGAGGGCTTCCGCGTCGTGCTGGTGAACTCCAACCCGGCGACGATCATGACCGACCCCGAGTTCGCCGACGCTACCTACATCGAGCCGATCACGCCGGAGTTCGTCGAGCTGGTGATCGAGCGCGAGCGCCCGGACGCCCTGCTGGCCACCCTGGGTGGCCAGACCGCGCTCAACGCCGCCGTCGCGCTGCACGAGAACGGGGTGCTCGAGAAGTACGGGGTCGAGATGATCGGCGCCTCCTTCGAGGCCATCCAGCGGGGGGAGAACCGCGAGCAGTTCAAGGCGATCGTGCAGAACCTGCAGGGCGCAGCGGGCGGGGTCGCCGAGGTGGCCCGTAGCTTCGTCTGTCACACGATGGACGACGTGCTCGCCGCCGCGGCGGACCTCGGCTACCCCGTGGTGGTCCGGCCCAGCTTCACCATGGGCGGCGTCGGCTCCGGGTTCGCCCACGACGAGACCGACCTGCGCCGGATAGCCGGTGCCGGGTTGTCGGCCAGTCCCACCACCGAGGTGCTCATCGAGGAGTCGATCCTGGGCTGGAAGGAGTACGAGCTCGAGGTGATGCGCGACCGCGCCGACAACGTGGTGATCGTCTGCTCGATCGAGAACTTCGACCCGATGGGCGTGCACACCGGCGACTCGATCACCGTCGCCCCGGCCATGACGCTAACCGACCGCGAGTACCAGCAGATGCGCGACGTCGCCATCGGCATCATCCGCGACGTCGGCGTCGACACCGGCGGCTGCAACATCCAGTTCGCCGTCGACCCGGCAACGGGGCGGATGATCGTCATCGAGATGAACCCGCGGGTCTCCCGGTCCAGTGCCCTGGCCAGCAAGGCCACCGGCTTCCCGATCGCCAAGATCGCCGCCAAGGTGGCCGTCGGCTACACCCTCGACGAGATCCCCAACGACATCACCGAGAAGACGCCGGCCAGCTTCGAGCCGACACTGGACTACGTCGTCGTGAAGATCCCGCGGTTCGCCTTCGAGAAGTTCCCTGCCGCGGACTCCACCCTGACGACGCACATGAAGAGCGTCGGGGAGGCGATGGCCATCGGCCGCAACTTCACCGAGGCGCTGGGCAAGGCGCTGCGCAGCCTGGAGGACCCCCGCGCCCCGTTCGACTTCGCCCTCCCGGTGAGCACCCCCGTCGACGAGCTGCTGACCGCCGCCGCCCGGCCGCACGACGGCCGGATCGGCCTCGTCATGCAGGCGTTGCGGGCCGGCGCCACGCCCGAGCAGGTGTTCCAGGCCACCAGGATCGACCCGTGGTTCGTCGACCAGCTGGTCCTGATGCTCGAGGTGGCCGGCACCGTCCGCGACGCCCCGGAGCTGGACGTCGACGTGCTGCGGCTGGCCAAGCAGCACGGGATGTCCGACGTCCAGGTCGCGGCCCTGCGGCACCTGAGCGAGGACGTCGTCCGGGGGGTCCGCTGGGCGCTCGGGGTGCGGCCCGTCTACAAGACCGTCGACACCTGCGCAGCGGAGTTCGCCGCCCGGACCCCCTACCACTACAGCTCCTATGAGACAGAGTCCGAGGTGCTGCCGCGGGAGAAGCCCGCGGTGCTCATCCTC
>JAABUN010008090.1_pt1 | contig 10945 bp, 9 predicted proteins | sample 5559311 | NCBI WGS metagenome assembly JAABUN01 (sample SAMN10711877, study PRJNA513370) | rock metagenome | isolation source: Antarctica rocks | place: Antarctica: Victoria Land, Siegfried Peak sud | reverse complement strand
TAACTTAACATCAACTTCGTTTAAGTACTCATATCCCAGAATAAAGTAGGTGAAAGTTATGCGCGGCGAGCGCAAATCGAAAGCATCCGGCGAGCGCGAACCGTCGGTTTATTACATTTCCATTGTTGCGGAGATGGTAGAAACGCATCCTCAAACGTTGCGCATGTACGAGCGCATGGGGCTTATCACGCCGCGCCGCACGCGCAACAACATCCGCTTGTATTCTGAAGAAGACATCGCGACTGTGCGGCGCATTCAACATTTGACGCAGGAACTGGGCGTTAACCTGGCGGGCGTTGAAGTCGTGTTCAAACTGCTGGGCGAAATGGAACGAATGCGGGAAGAACTGCGACAGTCGGGCGGCGCCAGCCAGGACGATTCGCAGCACCTCCAAACGACTCGGACAACAGAAATCGCCGTGCGAACGCTTAAGCTGCGCGATTAAAGAACACAACCCCACTTTACATAAAAACAGCACCAGACTTGGAAGTCCGATGCTGTTTTGGTTTGTGTTGCGGTTAGTGCACTTTACGCATTGCAGGTTACACCTTTGGAAGCTGGTTGTAGCCTTTTATCAGGTAGTCGCTATGTCACGCGGCATGAGTACTCATGCCGCGGCGAATTAACGACTTTGCCATTACACTCGAACGTAACCAAGCCAAAAAGCCGTTAGTCCGACACTTTGTTAGCACAACAAGTTACAGCGTCCCTTCATCCCTGAAGCACGGCGCTCCAAACTCACTTCGCAACTGCCCGACCAAATTGGCAACGCAAAACCAGAGTTGTGCCTGCACATGAGTACTGTGCCTGCACATGAGTACTCATGCAGCACGAAAAACAACGCCCGTGCGACCCGAAACATCAAGCATCGTTTTCGATGCGAGCGTATTAATATCAACTAAAGCCGGAGGATATTCTTATGGCACTGGACTTTAACAAATGGACGGTGAAAGCGGGCGAGGCGCTACAAACAGCGCAAAGTCTGGCTTCGGAATACAGCAATCAGGAAATCGATGTCGAGCATTTGTTGCTGGCGTTGTTGCGTCAAAGCGAAGGCACGACGACGCCGCTTTTGCAAAAACTGGAAGCGAATACCGGAGCGATGACGCGCGACCTGGAGCAGGAATTGGCGCGTCGTCCCAAGCAAACCGGCGTCGAGCATGGCCGCACTTTGTCGACGCGTTTGGCAGGCGGCAATCGCGACGGGCTTGCAGGCGTGATTGGCGCAGCCGATAAAGCGATGCGCGAATTGAAAGACGAGTATCTTTCGAGCGAGCATCTTCTCATCGGAATGTCGTATGACAAAGGTTTCGCGGGCGGCCTGCTGAAAAGCAACAACGTGTCGCACGAAAGTTTGCTCCATGCGCTGGCTCAGGTGCGTGGCGGCGCGCGCGTGACGGATCAAAATCCCGAAGAAAAATATGAAGCGTTGGATAAGTTCACGCGCGATTTAACAGGCGATGCGCGGCGCGGAAAACTCGATCCGGTTATCGGGCGCGACGAAGAAATCCGGCGCGTGATTCAAGTGTTGTCGCGGCGCACGAAGAACAATCCGGTTTTGATCGGTGAACCGGGCGTCGGCAAAACGGCGATTGTCGAAGGTTTGGCGCAACGTGTTGCGCGCGGCGACGTGCCCGAAACACTGAAAGATAAGCGCGTTTTATCCCTCGATTTGGGCGCGCTCATCGCGGGCGCGAAATACAGAGGCGAGTTTGAAGATCGCTTGAAAGCGGTTTTGAAAGAAATCACGCGCAGTGAAGGCGCGATTATCTTGTTCATCGATGAGATGCACACGCTTGTCGGCGCGGGCGCGGCGGAAGGCGCGGTCGATGCGGCGAACTTGCTCAAGCCGATGCTGGCGCGCGGCGAATTGCGCTGCGTCGGCGCGACGACATTGGATGAATATCGTAAGCACATCGAAAAAGACGCCGCTCTGGAGCGTCGTTTTCAGCCGATAACAGTTGGCGAGCCGAGCGTTGAAGACACCATCGGAATCTTGCGCGGCTTGAAGGAAAAGTATGAGGTTCACCACAAAGTCCGCATCAAGGATTCGGCTCTGGTGGCGGCGGCAGTGCTGTCGAATCGTTATTTAACTGACCGATTCCTGCCCGACAAAGCGATTGACTTGATGGACGAAGCCGCGTCGAAACTTAGAATCGAAATCGCTTCGATGCCGCAGGAAATCGATGAAGCCGAGCGCCGCGTGATGCAATTGGAAATCGAGCGCGAAGCCTTGAATCGAGAACTCAAAGGCAGCAAGACAATCGTCGCCGATGCGGGAACGAGCGAAAGCGCGACGCGCGACCGATTGGAGCGCATCGAAAAAGAGTTGGCCGATTTGCAGGAAAAATCCGGGCAGATGCGCGCGCAGTGGCAAAACGAAAAAGACGCTATCGGCAAAGTTTCCGAATTGAAAGAGCAACTTGAAAACATCGAATTCGAAATCGAGCAAGCCACTCACGCCGCTGATCTGGGACGCGCCGCCGAGTTGCGATATGGCACGTTGCCCGCGTTGCAGCGTGAATTGGGGGAAGAAACCGCGCGCTTGCAGGAACGACAGGGCAGCAATCAGATGTTGAAAGAAGAAGTCGATGAAGAAGACATCGCCGAAGTGGTGGCGAAATGGACAGGCATTCCGGTTTCGCGCTTGATGGAAGCCGAAATGCAAAAGCTGATGAAGATGGAAGAAAATCTGCGCTTGCGCGTTGTCGGACAAAACGACGCGCTGGAATCGGTCGCCGACGCCGTGCGACGCGCGCGCGCAGGTTTATCAGATCCGAATCGGCCCATCGGCAGCTTCATTTTTCTTGGCCCGACGGGTGTCGGCAAAACCGAGCTGGCCCGCGCATTGGCCGAGTTCTTGTTCGATGACGAGCGCGCGATGATTCGCATCGACATGAGCGAATACATGGAAAAACACACGGTTTCGCGATTGATCGGCGCGCCGCCGGGTTATGTCGGATATGACGAAGGCGGACAATTGACCGAATCGGTTCGGCGTCGTCCCTACTCTGTTGTGTTGTTTGACGAAATCGAAAAAGCGCACGGCGATGTGTTTAATGTGCTGTTGCAATTATTGGATGACGGGCGCTTGACCGATGGACAAGGGCGCACAGTTGATTTTCGCAACACGGTCGTGATTATGACGAGCAACCTGGGTTCGCACTTGTTGGCGAATGGCAATGCGGGCGACGATCCGATGTTGCGTGAAGGCATCTGGGAAGTTTTGCGCGGTCATTTCCGGCCCGAGTTTTTGAATCGTGTCGATGAGGTCATCATCTTCAATCAGCTTGGGCGCGACCAGATCAAGCACATCGTCGATATTCAGCTTGGCAGTTTGCGAAAGCGATTGGGCGAGCGCGGCATCCAGCTTGAATTGACCGAAGCCGCGCGCGAGATTCTGGCCGAAGAAGGTTTTGATCCGGCTTATGGCGCGAGGCCGCTCAAGCGCGCGATTCAACGCTTGATTCAAGACGCCCTCGCCAAGCGCGTTTTGAGCGGCGAGTTTCGCGACGGCGATACAATCGAAGTCGATGCCGGACACGAAGGCCAGCTGACGTTTAAGCGCGCGGAAAAAGCCGAGCCGGTGTTGGTTTAAGTCCGCACATGAGTACTCATGCGGCGGCTTCAAATGCAAGGCGGCGTCCTTCTCCTGCCTAGCGTCTTCGTTCTCCTTGCGTTTTTTCGCTTGACAATCACCGGATTGCAATACACAATTGTTTGCGTAAAGGTTGGGATGGTGGCGAACGCACGCTGGTTCAAGGAAGACAAAATGACTGCTGAAGTTGGCGTAATGAACCGCCTTGGCATTGCTCTGGCTGCCGACAGCGCTGTTTCGCTGGGACCCGGTGCCGAGAAGATATACACATCTGTCGATAAATTGTTTCAGCTTGCGGAGGCCGCTCCTGTAGGCGTTATGATTTATGGAAACGCGGTTTTTGTGGAGGTTCCTTGGGAAACCATCATCAAGATTTATAGAAAGCAATTGGGCAACCAAACCTTTGACACTTTGCAGGAGTACACCGATAATTTCCTAAAGTTTCTGGAAAATCACCCCACACTGTTTCCTGCATCTGAGCAGGAAACAGTTGTTAGTGATCTCATTGACGAAATCTACGCTACCTTAAAGATCGCTCTAACGGAATATTTGGAAGGCCAATTCCAGCAGAAAGGCAAGCTCGACATCAATGAAATAAAAGTTGCCTTCGCTGACTTTATTGATTCACAATTAAATGGCGTCAAAGCACTACCTTCTCTGGAAGAGTTGCCCAACGACTTTGATCAGGCGTTCAAGAATCGCTACCTGACATTGATTTCCGATGCGACGCAAGAAGTGTTTGGAAAGGTTCCTCGAACGATTGAAAGCGAATCGGCGTTAGCGGAACTGGTCACTAAGTTAGTACTCAGTCAAAGGCGCAGCGGTCATCGGTCGGGTTTGGTTGTTGCGGGATTCGGAGAACACGAACATTTTCCTTCCTTGGTAGAAATAGACTTATATGGAATGGCTGATGGGCAACTTCTATTCTGTAAGCAACGTGACGCAGTAGTTGGCAGAGACGGCGGAGCCGCTATAGTACCATTCGCACAATCGGAGATGGTTCATACATTCATGGAAGGTATCGATCCCTCTTTACGGGAATGGATAGAAAGCGCCACAGAAGTCCTCTTCCGTGGCGTTTCAGAGACGATTTTAAAAGATGTAAAAAGCAAGCATCCAAGTTACGGAAGTGCCCTTGAGAAGACGGTTGAAGGGCAACTGGCACAATTGCTGGAAGGGTTGCAGGAGGAATGGAAACAGAACATAAATCAAAACTTCGCTTCCCCTGTAATGGAAATTGTTCGGGCTTTACCCAAGGATGAGCTGGCAGCGATGGCTGAATCACTTGTGAATCTTACAAAATTCAAGCGTCGGGTAAGCAGACAACAGGAAACGGTTGGCGGCCCCATTGACGTGGCTGTCATCACCAAGGGAGACGGCTTTGTTTGGGTTAAACGAAAACATTATTTCAAACCCGAATTGAATCCGCGCCTTATGAGCAAGCACCTGAGAGGAGACAGCTAATGTCACAAAGAATTAAAAACCAGAAGGTACAGAGCTTTAGCAGTGTCGATGAAGTATTCGAAGCCCTGGCTCCCGGTAGTCCTTCCATAAAGGAAGAGCAAACTACCGCCAAGCAGCAGTCGCTTGGCGTCGAAATGGCTAGCAGGCTTCTTCGTGAATTTGAGAAAGGGGTAATAAAGAGCCAGCGTGCTAAGGCTAATTGACTAAGGCTAGTTGAACTTCAAGCGAGCCGAAAAATCCGAGCCGGTGCTGGTTTAAGCTGCCGCATGAGTACTCATGTGGCGGCTACAAGTGAAAAGCGGCGTCATCCAAAAGGTGGCGCCGCTTTTCGCGTCGGATGTCCGCTACAAAACACGGAGTTCGTTGTCAGGTGCAAGCGACACGAAGCTTTGTTCCGCCTGGCGAAAATAACAAGAATAAGAATTGTCCGGCGTCGAGAAAAAGAAATAGACGATTCCATGAGTACTTTCAAAAAGATAGCGATCTGCGTGCTGGCTGCCTGGCTGGCGGCGAATCCGGCGTTGCAGAATGTTCGGGCACAGCAGCAACCCGGTCGGCGCGAGTTCTTCCTGAGTTTCTGGTGCGGGCCGCCGGATCCGTATATCACGCCGCAACAGTACAAGCGCATCAAGGACGCCGGCTTTAACTGCATCATGCCGCCGTGCGAAGGACGCGCAAGTGTTGAACGCAACCGCAAGATACTAAACACGGCCCGCGACGTTGGCTTGAAAGCTTTCGTGGAAGATGAACGGATGCCATTGGCGATAACCGGCGTTGAGGGAGCGCGCGAAAAGCTGGACGCCATCGTCGCCGATTACTCGCGCCATCCGGCTTTTGCAGGCTATTATTTGACCGATGAACCAAGTGCCTTAGCCTTTAGTGGACTGGCCGAAATTGTGGCGTATTTGCGCGATAAAGACCCGCGGCATCCTTCTTACATCAATTTGTTTCCCAACTATGCCAGCGCGCAACAACTAGGCACAGCGACCTATGAGCAACACGTCGAGCAATACATCAAAGTCGTGCAGCCGGACATGGTGAGCTATGACCACTACAACTTCGTGCAAGGGTCGGATCGCCCCGGTTTCTTTGCGAACCTGGATGTGGTGCGCCGTCTTTCGCGGCAATACGAAACTCCGTTCTGGCAGATCGTACTCGCCCTTCCGCATCTGGATTATCGAATGCCAAACGAAGCCGAAAAGCGGTGGACGGCGATGCACACGTTGGCCTACGGCGGCACGGGCTTGCTGTATTTCACCTACTGGCGGCCCAGCGATAGTGCCGGCGAACCAACAATTATGACTTACAAGGGCGAACCGACACGGCAATACGATGAGGTCAAGCGCATCAACGCGGATGTGCGGGCCATCGGGAGGTATCTCGTCGACGCCGATTCCCTGGCCGTCTTCCACAACGGAGAACTTTTGGACGAGGGCGCCAGACCACGCGAGCCGGGCATTCCGATTTTGTTTCCCGGCCCCGAAGATGTAACGGTCGGCTATTTTCGCGCTCGAACACAGGGCGGCGCTACGGGCGAAACCCTTTACGCGCTTCTGGTTAATCGAAAATACCACGCAACGACCGAAACCCGGGTCTTTTTCGCGACTGGTACAAAAACACTCGAACGCTTGAACCGTAAAACGCTCGGCTGGATAAATGTCGGACGCGAGCGCGCTCCCGACGGCAGCCTCAAAGTCAACCTGGCTGCGGGCGACGCCGAACTTTTTCGTTGGAAAAATTAAGCACTTATTTCGTTTAGTACCTGCTGCTAGTACCTGCTGCTAGCACCTGCTGCCACATTGTAAAACAACGCAAGCACGGGTTTAATCGCCACATGAGTACTCATGTAGCGGCTACAAATGAGAGGCGGCGTCATCTTACAAGATGGCGCCGCTTTTCGCGTTGAAAGTGCGCTACAAAACACGGAGGCCGTTGTCGAATGCGGGCGACGCAAGGCTTGAATGTATCAAATGAGTTGATGCATCTCGCTTTGCGTTTACAAATTACGTCACCCGCGAACAGTTCCAGGCGATTCGAGAAAACCGATTGGAAATGGCAGCGAAGTTCATGTGAACAGCCCACAACGCTAATTTAAGTTGTGGGACGGCGTCGTGAAATTCAGTCAAGGAATGGATCGAAGCATGAAGACATCTCAAGTCGTAACGACGCACAAAACGATTCGCATCGTGCCGCTTTTCGCAGCAGCCGCGTTGTGCATCATCGCGCCCCAACTCAAGGCGGCGCCAACAGCAGCAAAACCGGCAACGGCGGCCAAAAAGCTCCCCGAACCGAACATCGAAACATTGGGCGGCGGAACGGTGGCGACAAAGGCTGTAGGCCCGGCTCCTTCTTATGGCGCTGGTGAAGAATTGGAAGTTTGGGACTAACGGCACGATTAAGAATTATGCCGACATGAGCGAAAACTTCTTTTATCACGACCAGTTCGGCACAATCGGCAACGGCACCAATTATGGCGCGGTCACGGTTTCGCCCGACGCAGCCAACGCGCTCAACGGCCAGCCGATTGAAGGCATCAACAGCCCGCCGGTGCGCGAGTTCACTGCGGATTCGCTCAAGACGTATTTGACCGGACTCAACGGTTCGACTTTGGTTGATCCCAAGATGCACAACGCGGGCAACGGCTCGTTCATGGGCAAGTGGAAACTGCCCAAGGGCGGCTCGCTTTTGGGCCAAGACATCGTGTGGGAAACGCGCGTTCGCATGAAGACGCCCAAATACTTCTGGTTCGCCATCTGGACGGCGGGCAACAAGTGGATGTGGCGCGACAATTCGGCTCAGGGCGCGGAACACGATATCGTCGAAAGCTTCGGTTACGACAACGGCGGCGGCGAGCAATACACTAACTTCGACGGTCGCTACTGGCACGTCGGCACCGTCGCCAACCCGGGCAAAGACACCATCGTTTACGAAGATTGGAGTCGCACGATGGGATTGCGCGGCTTCACCAAGTTCGATGCGACGCAATATCACACTTGGACATGGCTTTACCGCAAAGACAACTCGTACACGATTTATTGCGATGGCGTTCCCGTCCAAAGCGGCCTCGATTACCACTGGACATATGGCGCCAAAGCCGAAGATGAACCGATTGACATGGTTTTCCTGTTCGATGGCGGCTGGGGACACACGCAAATCGGCAGCGTCAACAAAACATTGCCGACATCAGATTTCGCGGGCAAGTTCTACGAGTGGAATTACAGCCGCGTTTATCTAAGCGATCCCGCCGTGAAAGTCGCCGTCACGCCGTTCAAAACCGCGCAGGCTTTGCCCGGAACGATTCAAGCCGAGGATTTCGACAAGGGCGGACAAACCTTCGCGTCGTATTACCTGCCCAACGCCAACAGCAAAAACACGTATCGCCCGCAGGAAATAGTCGGCCTCGCGCCAACCAAAGACGCGGGCGGCGGTTTTGCGGTCACAAACGCGCAGCTAGGGCAGTACTTGAAATACACGGTCAACGTCGCCAAAGCGGGAACTTATCAAGCGGCGTTTCGCGTTTCGTCCGATGTCGATGGCGGACTCTTTCATCTCGAAAACGCTAAAGGCGTCAACCTGACAGGCGGCATTTTGGTTCCCAACACCAAAAGCGCGCAAAGCTGGACGACCATCAATGGCACCATCACTTTGCCCGCCGGTTCGCAAACGCTGACCCTGGTGCAGGAAGCGCCGGGTTTCAACCTCAACTGGATGAGTTTGGGTAAGATGCTGCCCGCCTCAACGATTCCTGAAGGCCCTTACAAGCTGATCAACAAGGGCAACACGGATTCGCTTGATGTCGGCGCGCAGCGCGTCGAAAACAACAGCGGCGTCGGTTCTTACAAGTATGTTGGCAACCGCAACCAGCAGTGGATTTTGCACAGTCTGGGCGACGGCAAGTACCAAATCGTCGGAGTTGCCAGCGGACGCGCGCTTGGCGTATCGGACGCGGGCGGCGCCGTGATTTCCAATTACCAAAGTCTGCCCTCACAGCAATGGACGCTCGTCGCATCTGGCACCGGCTACAAGTTTAAGAACGTGGGCAATAATCGCCTTCTTGAAGCATCGGGCCAGTTCACCGACGACGCCGACAAGCCTTCGCAAATCTGGGACATTTCACCGGCGTAAATCGAAGCATTCGAGACGAAAAGCGCCGCGCATGAGTACTCATGTGCGGCGCTTTTGCTTCATCAACTTTCCGCATGGCGTTCTGCTCGTTTTCCTTCGACTGGCAACACGCGACAACACCGAATTCGGCAACGAACCCGCCCGGATGTTCACGAATGTGTGGTGATGCAACAACTCAACGGCGATTCGCGTCACAAAAAACGCGAGCGAAAAGTGGCATCGTAAATGCCCTGCAAATGCGCGACACAAAATTACGATCTGGAGATTTGAGATGAAAAAGACATTGTTTTGCATCGGCTTGGGAGCCGGCGTGATGTATCTGATGGATCCCGAACTGGGCGAAATCCGCCGCTCGATGTTGCGCGACAAGTTGTCGGGCCGCTTGCCCAAAACGACCGACGCGGTCGCGGCCAAAGCCGATGCCGTTCACGCCAAAGTCGAAGACATGGCCGCGCACATCGATGAAAAAGCCGCCGAAGTCATCACAACGGCGGGCGAACACGCCGACGACACATTATCCGGCGCGATTTCGGATGCCGACGACAAACTTTCGGACGCCGCCGACGATCTCGCCGACACCGCCGACGATGCCGTCGACAAGTTGAAGTAAGTCGCAATCGCGTCGCAAATGCGAAAAAGCATCTCCAGACCGAAATCTGGAGATGCTTTTTCGTGCTTGCCTTGCGCCGCTTTCGCGCCAGTTCAATCTCCATTCCGAGGTCATATTTTGTGAATCCAAACCCGAAAACTCCCGCTTTCGACCGTCCTTTTCCCGCTCTGACACCTGCTCAACGCTTGTATCTCGAAGTGTTCGGCTACGTCATCGTGCCCGGTGTTTTGAGCCGCGACGAGTGCGATCTCATTCGCGACGCGCTGCAAAACATCAAGCGCGATTTGCAAACGCCGCGCGAGCGCGCCGCCCATGAACCGTTCGCGCTGCTCAATGAGCCGCATCACGTTTTCATGGGCGGGATTCTGGAGTCCGCGCCCTGCATCACTGCTTACGCCACGCATCCGCGCGTTGTCGGATTGGCCGAGGAACTCATCGGCGGCGAAGCGCGGCTGGTCGAGTTCAACGCCCACATCAATTCGCGCGATCCAAAGGCGACTTTCGATGCCGAGCCAACCTACGAACTGCACAGCGGAGCCGACGTGCCGTTTGGAAGCCACATCAAGAACGGCCTTTATCATTGCAATTTCGTTAAAACGCTGACGATGTTGACCGATGTCGGGCCGGACGACGGCGGCACGGTCGTGGTCGCGGGCAGTCACAAGCTCGATGTAGGCCAGGAAGAAATCTTCGCGTGCGCTTATGCCGACCGCAGCTTGATTCATCAGGTCGAAGCGCCCGCCGGCTCGACGCTTTTGTTCAGCGAAACCCTGATTCACGCGACGGGCCAGATCAGAAGCGACCACGAGCGCGCGATCATCATCGGCGGCTATGGCGCTTCGATGTTCCCGTATTGGGACGGTGGAACGATGAGCACGGCGTTTCGAGACACCATTCCGCCACGCTATCAAAACCTGCTGCTGGGCCGCACACACTGGGAACGCGGCCCGCGCTATCGCATCCTGGGCGAATCCGCCGACGCCCGCAATTTCACGCTTCAAGACGGTTGGTGGCCCGCCTAGCCCCTGAGTTGAGCACACTTGCGCGGATGCGTTGAATTACCAACTGAAAAAGGCACGCTTCAAAGAGAAGCGTGCCTTTTCGATTTCATGCGCTTCCACATGAGTACTCATGCAGCGACACAAGCC